>WNGE01000534.1_pt1 | contig 100774 bp, 67 predicted proteins | sample 5400651 | NCBI WGS metagenome assembly WNGE01 (sample SAMN13153370, study PRJNA577476) | soil metagenome | isolation source: 60 cm soil or saprolite under grassland replicate 2 | place: USA:California | collected 2016-06-15 | reverse complement strand
CGTGAACCGCAGCTCGTCGTGCAGGTAGTCCTTCGCGAAGTCATCGATCACGGAGAACGAGCCTGCCATACGACGGCAAAAGGAGCAGCCCTGGAGTCCACCGCGCCGTGGTGTCGTAACTCGCGGACATGAAATCCACCGACGATCTCGTGAGGCCGAATCCGACATTCAACCGGTGTCCATAGCCGCGGAGATAGTCACGGCAGCCCACAACAGACATTTCGTCACCTTGCCGGGCCCCTGGGGCTCACTCCACGACTTCAGCGCTCGCCGGGGCCCACCAGGCAACGAGCCGGTCTGCCATCACATCAACGTCACAGCGAGCCGGGTCGAGACCGCGTTACCCGCCCCAGGATCGGCGGGTGTTGGCGATGTTTGCCGCGGCTGCCCCGTGACCGGTGGCCGGTCTTCCTGGTTGCCCGTCGATGCTGCTGCGGTGGTGGTAACCCTGGCGTGCGGGGATCACGAGGTTGGCCACCGGTGTGAGCCACCCGATGGACGCGCGATGAGCTCGGCATCATCGGCAGGTGCCACGCGCCCGAGGACGCAGGCCGCCGGCGGGTCGAGGTCGAGCATTTCGGTTCGGAGGTGTTCGAACCCAGCCTCGGTAAGCAGGCCTGCCAGCTCACCCGCGGCCGCCGCCGAAGTGGCCGCGGTGGCACCTGGACGGCGGGGCTGGGATACCAGAGCGATGCGCCCGCCGGGCCGCAACAGCCGGGCGAGTTCGCGTAGCCGGGCGGTTGGGTCGGGCCACATGCCGACTGTGTTGACGGCAAGCGCGGCGTCGAATGGCCCGTCGTTGATGGACAGGCTCTCGACCGGCGTGTGAATCAGGTGTACCCGTCCGGCCCGTACGGCGGCCCTGTTGCGGCGGCCGGCTTGGCGGATCATTACCTGCGAATGGTCGACGCCGACCACCAATCCCCGGGTCGCTCGGGTGGCGAGGGCGGCGAGGGCCACGCCCGGACCACAGCCGAGTTCGATGACGCGGTCGGTCGGCTGGACGTCGAGGAGCTGCACCGCCCAGCGGTTGCGCGCCACGTTCGACGAGCGCCTACCCATGATCCAGCCGGCGACGTGCCCTACGGCTCCGGTCGGGTGGTGGAACTGTGCCAGCCCACCGCGGGGACCCCACCATTGCATGATGCGGCCCAGCACCCTCTCCTTGATCTCCATGAGCTAAGCACAGCACTTCAGGTAGGCTTGAAGTCAATGCCTGCTACCGAGCGCACCCTGGCCTCGTCGGTCACGCCAACGTTGTTGTCCATTGGCGAGTTGTCCGAACGGACCGGCGTGCCGACGAGCGCGCTGCGGTACTACGACGAACTGGGGTTGGTGCGGCCGGCGGCTCGGGCGGCGGGACGACGGCGCTATGCCCCGTCAGCAGTCCGGGACGTCAGCCTGATCCTCTTCCTCCGCGAGATCGGGTTCTCGCTGGCTGAGATCGGGCGCTTCGTCAAAGGCGAGCGGCAATGGCGACAGGAGATGATCGAACACAAATTGGCCGAGCTGGCCGAGCAGCAGCACCGTATCGAGGTGGCCCGCACGCACTCGAGCACGGTCGGCAATGCCCCGCCACCGACCCCTTGAAATGCTCCCGATTCTGGTCGATCATCGAAGGGCGACTGCGCGGCCTGTCGGTAGAGGAAAGCCACGCGCGAGCGCACTGAAAGACCCCTCACCGATGCGAACGCGAACCTGCGGCGAGTGTTTGGTCGTGGCGGCGCCGGTCCCCGGCCGGTATTGGGTTGACCTCGAGGGTGCTCGAACTTCTACAGTCCGGGTATGACCGATGCTCCCGTCACCCTCATCACCGGCGGATCCAGCGGTATCGGTGCCGCGGCGGCCCGACAGCTGATGGACCGGGGCCACCGCGTCGCGGTCACCGGACGCGACGTCGAGCGGCTTGACCGCTTTGCCGAGGGACTTGGCCGACCGGCCGGCCTGCTTACGTTCGCCGGAGACGCGTCCGATTACCACGCGGTCCGCTCCGTCGTCGAGGCCACCGTGCGGGAGTTCGGGCGGCTGGACGCCGCGGTGGCCAATGCCGGCTTCGCCACCCATGACGACCTGGCCACCGGCGACCCGGCCCGGTGGCGGGAGATGGTGCTGACCAACGTGCTCGGACCAGCTCTGCTCATCCGGGCCGCCCTGCCGGCGTTGAAGCAGACCCGTGGGCGCATCGTGCTGGTCGGAAGCGTGGCCGGTTTCGTGCATACCCCGGGCAACATCTACGGGATCACCAAGTGGGCGGTGACCGGCCTGGCCGAGAACACCCGGCGGATGGTGACCGGTGACGGAGTCGGCGTCACGCTGGTCGCGCCGGGTAGGGTCGCAACCCCGTTCTGGGACGGCCTGGGCGGGCCTCCCACCAGTGAGCTGCTCACCGCCGACCAGATCGCCGCATCCATCGTGTGGGCGATCACCCAGCCGGACGGGGTCGACGTCAACACGATGGTCATCAGGCCGGTGGGCCAGCCGACCTGACCCTCGGGCCAGCCGGTCGCGTTTGCTGATGGTCGGTTCGGCTGCTGTCTGGGCGTAGGCGAGATCGATCCGGGCGCCGCCCGTTCCGTGGTGTGGGTGAGCGGTGGCCACAAGTCCGCCCGCCCGCTCGTCGCAAGCAGTGTGCAGATGGGCGTCCGTACCGGCACGGCATCTTCCGGCGGGGCGAAGAGGACGACACATTAGGTGACTATGACCAGCCCGAGACTGGCCCGGTACGTGGATGCGGTCCACATCGAACGAGCGCTGTCGATCGGTCGCGGAGCCGCCGCCGCGACACCCGGCTCGCGGGCGGTGATTTCAGACGAGCACCTGCTGGCACTCACCAGCGAGGAACGTGAGCAACTGGCTCGGCGCCTGGCCCGACTGGGCTCAATCGTGGCGCCGGTAACGCGGCCCGGTCGCCGGCACGGCGGTTGGCTGGGTGGGTTGGCGTTGGCGGCGTGTCTGGCCATGATTCCGTGGACGGTCGGGCTAGCGGCCAGGCTGCCCGACCGGTATGTCACCAACCACTGGAGCGCCACCTGGGTGGGCTTTGACACCTTGCTGTTGGCCAGTTTCGCGATCACCGCATGGACCGCCTGGCGGCGCTGCCGCGCCGCCCTGGCGGCCACCGTGGTCACCGTTACCCTCCTGAGCTGCGACGTCTGGTTCGACATCACCACGGCCTCGAACAGCTCCGACCTCATGGTCAGCATGATCACGGCCGCGGCCGGTGTGCTCCCGCTGAACGCCGCACTCATCTACCTGGTGCGCCGCATACTCCGCCACGAGGGTGGCTGACCGTCGGGCTACCACGCCACGGGCAGCTCGTGGATGCCGCCGGCGAGCGTGTGTTCGCGCAACCGCAGCTCCTCGATCGGTACGGCGAGCCGCAGCGTCGGCAGCCGTTGAAGCAGCGTGCTGAACGTGGCCTGCAGCTCAAGGCGCGCCAGGGATGCGCCGACGCAGAAGTGGTTGCCGTAGCCGAATCCCAGGTGCGCTGCCTGGTTGCGGTGAACGTCGAGGGCGCCGGGCCGCTCGAACACGCTCGGGTCGCGGTTGGCCGCGGTGTTACTGAGCAGCACGAGGTCGCCTTCGCGTACGGTCACCGCGCCGACCTCGATGTCGGCGGTGGCGTACCGCGCGATCACGCCGACGTTCGGCGCCGAAACGCGCACGATCTCCTCCACCACGGAGGACGCGAGCGCGGGGTCGCGCTGTAGCGCGTCGCGCTGCTCCGGATGGGTCAGCAGGAGGAGTAGGCCGAAATCGAGCCGGGCGGTGGTCGTCTCGTGCCCGGCGAACAGCAGCATGGCGACGATGAACATCATTTCGTCCTCGGTGAGCTGCCCGCGTTCATCACTGGAAGCGACCACGTAGGAGATGAAGTCCTCGGCCGGGGCCCGGCGTTTGCGTTCGATCATTCCGCGCACGTACCGCATGAGCGCGCCGAGCGCGGTCAGGGCGCGTTTCCGGTCGACCATGTTGGCCGCATCGGTGGACCAGCCGCAGAATTCGCGACGATCCTCGTACGGCACTCCCAACAGCTCGCACAGCACCATGACCGGAAGGGGCACCGAGAAGCGCTCGTGGAAGTCGACCGGTGGTGTCGCCTGAGCCAGGCCGGTCAGTAGGTCGTCCACGATGGACGATATCCGGGGGGCCATGGCGTGTACCCGGCTGCGGTTGAACGAACTGGTCAGAACGCGCCGAAGGCGCGCGTGGGTCTCGTTGTCTATGCCGAGGTCGTGCAGACGGCTGTGAAAGGCGTCGTCGGAGAAGCGAGCCGCCCGCTCCGGCTCTGGATGCAGTCGGGCGAGGCGCTTGTCGGCCAGCAACGCCCGTACGTGTTCGTACCGGGTCACCAACCAGGCCGGGTCGCCGGCCGGCGTGCGGACCCGGGCAACGGGGTCGGCCTGCTGCAACTGGAGGAACAGGGGCGGAATGTCGAGCACGCTCGGGCGACCAAACGGCAGGGGCGGAAGATGATCCTCGCCTGCCTCGTCCTGGGCGGCGGCAAACGGACACCTCAGCGGTGCCGGACTGCCGGCTCCGTGGCCGGATCGAGCGAGATGTGGCGAAGAGGTGGTCATCGTGATCTGTGTTCTCCTCCGGCTATGGGGTTCTCGCAACTGCCGGCGGGTGCCCGCAGGTGGTGGAGCGCTCGCCCGGCAGCACTTGTATCGCGCTGCTGTCACTCGTGCGTCATCGCGCTGTTACACGGTCGCCGCCGCCCGGGATCCGAGTCATTTCCGTGGTGTCCGCCGCTGACGCGCCGATAACGGGCCCGTGACGGCGGCCCGGTACAACATCGGCGAAGGTCGCGGCGCACGCCCCTTTCAGAAGGAAACACCGCTACGGTTGGGGAGTACGGGAATGCAGGAGACTGATATCGGCGTGGCATACCGCCAAAATGCGCGCTGGCAGAACTGGGCTGGAACTCAGTCGTGCACGCCGGCGCGCATATTCACCCCGCGCACCTTGAACGACCTGGTCGCGATCGTCCGCCAGGCGGAGCGCGAGGGTCGACAGGTCGGGGTGGCCGGGCGAGGCCACAGTATGGGGCCGATGTGTGTCACCGAGGACTATCTGGTCGTCATGGCCGGCATGGACCGGATTGGCCCGGTCGACGTCGGGCGGCGCATGGTCACCATCGAGGCCGGGGTCACGGTCGGCGCGCTGGACAAGGAACTACGCCGGCACGGCCTGGCTGTACCGACAAACGTCGTGCTTACCTGCGTGCAGTACGGCGGTGTCATAGCCACGGGTTCGCATGGTGCCGGCTGGGAATGCCAAACGGTCTCGGACCTGGTCGAGGAAATGACAATTGTCACGTACTCCGGCGAGGTCGTCACCTTCAGCGAGGCCACCCACGGTCCGGAGATGATGAACGCGGTACGCTGCAACCTCGGCACATTCGGCATAATCTACCAAATCAAGCTCCGGGTCGAACCGATGTTCCATCTGGAGGCCGTCGACCAGCACTTTCCGCTCGGCCTGGTTGAGGACCGGCAGCAACTACGGACGTTTCTCAGCGGCAACGACTACGTCGAGGTCTTCTGGTTCCCGTTGGCGGAGGGGCTGTGGACGAAGTCCTGGAACCGCACCACGGCTCCGGCGCGCCGTACCCGGTGGACCCGCAAGCCGACGAATTTCGTCAGCAGCCAATTTGGCAACATGATGTGGCGCCAGGTGGTCCGGACCCCGCGCTGGACCGGGCCGGTCAACAATTTCCTGTACCGCAATTTCACACCGCGCCGGCGCACCGTCGTTCTCGACGCCCCCGATGCACAGCATTACCGCGACTTCATCGAACGCACCCGCTGCCGCATCATGTCCTTCGCCATAAAGATCGACCCTGACTTCGCAAACGTACAGGCGGCCTGGCAACTCGTCGTCGACAAGGTACACGAACGGGCCGCACAGGGAGAGTATCCGCTCAACCTGCTGCTCGAAATGCGCGTCATCCGCAACAGCCGAGTCCTGCTCTCACCGGCATTCGGCCCGGATGATCAGCATCACTGCTATTTCGAGCTGGTCAGCTTCGACGGCACCCCGGGCTGTGACGAATTCTTCGATGAGGTGGCGCAGGCCTGGATGGCCATGCCCGGCCTCGACGCCCGCCCACACTGGGGTAAGTACTTCTACGACATCCCCGGTATCGTCCCGCACATCCGCCGGGTCTGGGGCGAGAATCTCCGCACCTTCAGCACCATTCGCGACAAGCTCGACCCGGGCCGGATGTTTCTCAACCCGGCATTGGAGAAGATCTTCTACGGTGCCGAGGAGTCGCCGGCCGGCTAACCAGGAGCGGACTCCGGGGGCGGTGACTTCGGGGCGAGCGGTCGAGTTCGAGAGCGGTCCGGCGGGGCGCCGGACCGCTCGTCGTGCCGTTGGACTGGCCGCCACGCCCGGTCGTCCGCGCACCGCACGGCGACTCGCCCGCGCGTCGCGCGGCGGTGAGCGGTCGGCGATGGACGGGTTGCGACGTCTTCCGACGCTTCGGTCCGCGCACATACGGTAACGACGCGGTGCGCGGAACGGCTCACCCGACACGAGCTGGCATGGAGGATCGCTATGACGCTGGCGATTGCGGCGGAGAAGGTGGACGCCGACGGCACGGACGCCGGGCGCAGAGCATGCCAGCGGTCGGTTGACGGCGCGACGCCGCATCATCTCCTGACATTGCTCGGGGAGCCGGCCGTAAATGGTGTGCCGCTGGGTTCGCCCACCAGCAGCGTGGCCCGCATTGCCGTCTATCTCGCACTGCATCGGCCGACCACCCGTACCCGTCTTGCCGCCGCACTCTGGCCCGACGTGCCCGAAGACCGCGCGCAGGGTTCGTTGCGCACCGGGCTGTGGCGGCTGCAGCGCGCCCACCCAGGGCTGGTGCAGGCGGGCAGCACGATAGTCCGCTTGCGGCCGGGGGTACGCGTCGACTACCACGAGGTGGTCCAGGTCGCACAGCTCCTGCTCCGCCCGGCCACCCAGCCGCTCGACTCGTGCGATGGCTTCCTGCGCCTGGCGGTCGACGCCGAGCTGCTGCCCGGTTGGGACCAGGAGTGGATCGTCCACGAGCAGGAGCGTTTCCGACAGCTCCGGCTGCACGCGCTGGAGTCCCTGTCGGTGCGGCTGCGCCAACAGGGCGTCTTCGGCATGGCCCTGGACGCCGCGTTGGCCGCGCTCCGCTGCGATCCGCTCCGGGAGTCGGCGCACCGGTGCGCTATCGAGGTGCATCTGGCCGAAGGCAACCTCAACGAGGCCCGCCGGCAGTACCTCGCCTGTCTGCACATGTTGCGTACCGAGCTGGCCCTACGACCGAGCCCCGCCACGCTCGAGCTGGGCCGGCGCTCCGGAGTGATCTCCACCGGTGCCGCGCCGCCGCACGCCGCGGACGTGCCGAACCGGAGGGAGCTCGCCAGCATCACGGCCGGCCGGCAGGAAACGCCGCCGCGAGACAACGGGCGGGTTGCCCGTGGCCGAGGTCGTCAGCCGGCGACCGCGCTGGCAAGGCCGGGAGCACCGCCGATTCGCCTTGCCCGGTCGGCCTGAATACTCCGGGCGGCCAGTCGCGCGCCGCTGCGCGACGGGACCGCGGCAGGCGATTGAGAATGGACGCGACCTGCGGGCCGGCGCGTATGTTCAGTGCACCATGCACATCGACCGCTTCTTCAACCCGGCCCGGCGGATCCGGTACGCGATTCCGTGGCGGGTAGCCGGCGAGCCGTCCGCGGTGCAGGTGGCCTGACGTGGTGATCGCGGTCACCGGCGCAGCCGGTCACGTCGGCACGAACCTGGCGCTCGCGCTGCTCCGCGACGGGTACCCGGTGCGGGCGGTCGACCTGCGCGAGCCGGTCACCGCTGGCCGCCGGGGAGCCGAGTGGGTCTGCGCGGACATCCGGGACGCCACGGCGATGCGCTCCGCGTTCGAGGGAGCCGACGTGGTGTACCACCTCGCCGCGGTCATCTCGATCGTCGGCCCGCTGGGTGGGCTCGTGCAATCGGTCAACGTGGACGGGGTGAGCGCGGTGGCCGAGGCCGCGCGGACCACCCGGGTCCGGCGCCTGGTGCACTGCAGTTCAGTGCACGCCTTCGATCTGGCCGCCTGCCGCGGCGCTACCGTCGACGAGGCCAGCCCCCGCTCGGTCGACCCCCGGCTCCCGACCTACGACCGGTCCAAGGCGGCCGGCGAGGCCCGCGTGGCGCAAGCGCTCGACCGCGGACTCGACGCGGTGATCGTCAACCCGACCGGGATCATCGGCCCGCTCGACGAAGGCCCGTCCCGGATGGGCGCCGTATTCCGCGCGATATGGCGCTTGCGGATGACGGCTCGGGTGGCCGGCGGCTTCGACTGGGTAGATGTCCGCGACGTCGTGGCAGCGCTGCGGGCTGCCGCGCAGCGCGGCCGCACCGGTGAGAACTATCTGGTACCCGGGCACCGGTACGGCTTCGACGACCTGGCCCGTCTCGCCGGTACGGCGGCCGGCGGCATGACGATCCGTCAGGTGCTACCGGACAACCTGGTCCGCGCCGCCGCGCCACCGCTGACCCTGCTCGCCCGGCGCGTCCCGAGCGCGGCCGCCCTGCTGCCGACCAGCGAGGCGCTGCACGCCATCGACGCCTTCCCGGTCGTCAGCGGGGCGAAAGCCGCCCGTGAACTGAGCCACCAGCCGCGCCCCATCACCGACACCCTGGCCGAGCTGTATGCGCATTTCGTCGCCACCGGCCGCCTGCGGCGCCGTTGATACCAGCCGTCCGGTCAGTTGCCGTGCGGCGCGCGCCAGGCCACGGCCAGACCGACCGCAAACATGAGCATCGCGGCCAGGTACAGCAGGTGGAAGACCAGGCCGGGCGGGCGGCCGCTCGGCACCGCGGCCATCGAGACGAAGTAGCCCAGCTGCACGAATACGAGATAGACGACCAACACCCAGAGCGCCCAGCCCTCGTGTCGCTGAACCGGCCCGAGCGCAAGCAGGACGACGGCGACGTCCCAGCCGGCGACCAGCAGCAGGGACTGGAACGCGTGGAAGCGGGCGTGGTCCGGCCAGCTGGAGTCGTAGGTATGTCGCAGCGTGGCCGGTAGGTAACCCAGCAGGTGGCCGACCGCCACCACCACCAGCAGAGTCGTGGCGACGGGCATCCGTCGAGTCTACGGTGACCGATGCAGGATGGTCGCATGCGTCTGGTATCCCTGCTGCCGTCCGCGACCGAGATCGTCTATGCGCTCGGCCTCGGCGACGATCTCGTCGGTGTGACGTTCGAGTGCGATGAGCCGCCCACCGCGCGGGTCGACAAGACCGTGGTCGTCGGCGGCCGGGACACGCGCGGAATGAGCCCGGGTGAGATCGACGACTACGTCAAGTCGCAGCTGGCCGCCGGCGGCGACCTGTACACGCTGCACGCTGACGCGCTGGCCGCGCTGGACCCGGACCTCATCCTGACCCAGGACCTGTGCCGGGTCTGCGCCCTGCCCTCCCAGCACGTCGAGGAGGCCCTGGACTACCTCGGCTGCCGCGCGGACGTGCTGTCGCTCGACCCGTACTCGCTGGACGAGGTACTCGACACCATCCTCGCTGTGGGTACCCGGGCGGGGGTACCGGACCGGGCCGAGAAACTTGTCGCCGGCCTGCGCTCGCGGCTCGCCGCCATCGCGGGCGCGGTCGGCGGGTTGCCGCGCCCGCGGGTCGCCGTCGTCGAATGGGTCGACCCGCCATTCACCGCCGGGCACTGGGTACCTGACCTGGTCCGGGCGGCCGGCGGTGAACCGGTAGCGGCCCGCCCCGGCGCCCGCTCGGTGGAGACGACCTGGACCGACCTGACCGCCGCCGCACCCGACATCGTCCTGGTCGCGCCCTGCGGCTTCCACCTCGACGGCGCGGTGCGGCAGGCCCGGACAATCGCGCCGATCTTCCCGGGCGCGGCCGTGTGGGCGATCGACGCGGACGGGATCGTGGTACGCCCCGGTCCCCGGTTGGTCGACGGCGTCGAGGCGGTCGCCGCGATCCTGCACCCCGGTACGGTCCCCGCCGCGCCCGGAACCGCCGTCACCCGGGTGGCCTGACCACCCGGTCCGGTCGGTCACCGGCGGTCCACGCGCCTGCGCAGCAACCGGTGCAGGCCGAGCATCGGTGCGATACCGACGGCGTACCAGAGCAGGTCGGGCGGGTGGAACGTGCTGCCCAGGATCAGCCGGGCCAGCATGCTGTGGGCCGACAACGCGGCCGGTACCGGTGTCAGTTGCCCGAATTCCACCAGCCAACACAGTGTCAGCGCGACCGTACCCGCCACGATGGCCGTGACCCGGGGCGCGATGAACACCACGACGGTGTATACCAGGGCGGCGTACAGGGCGTCCCCGGCGCTCTTGGCAAACGCGCCGCCGGTCAGTGAACGCACGCTCAGACCGGCGATGACGATGACGCTTCCGGCCGCGAGGGCGAACCACCGGGGTGACGACAAGGGCCAACGCACCGGCTCAAGCTACTCGGCTGGACGACTCCCCGCGCCGGTAGCGGTCATGGTCGCCGACCCGGCGATGGTCGCGCCACGGCGAGCCGACGCTACGGGTTTGTCAGGGCTGTTGAAGCGGGACGGTCAGGTAGCGCTGGACCGTGGGTCCGATCCGGGCCACGACGGTTTCGGGGTCGAGTGCGGTACGACTTCACCACCGACCTCGCCGCGTTCAACCCGCCACGCCTGGTAGATCAGCACCTGCTCGTGTCCCTGCACGGCCGGCAGGCCGAGATCGACCGGTTCCTCGGCGTACTCGCCGGCGTGACGCCGATAAAGCAGTACCGCTCACCGCGCAACGCCCTGCGACTACTCGGCGCCCGCGGCCTGGCAAAGATCGCCGCCGCGAACCGTTCTTCGACCAGCACCGTGACCCCGCTACGGTACCCGTACCGTGTACGGATCTTGCCAACGAGCGGAGCGTCGCCCACCAACCTGTCGATTGGTAGCGTCGGCAGGGTGGACGACAGGACTTTCGCCGGACTTTTCGAGCGGTATCGGGGGGAGTTGCGGGTTCATTGCTACCGGATGCTCGGGGCGTTCGACGAAACGGAGGACCTGGTCCAAGAGGTGTTCCTGCGGGCGTGGCGGGGCCGCAACGGGTTTCAGGGCCGTTCTTCGATCCGCGCCTGGCTATACCGGATCGCGACCAACGCCTGCCTCGACGTCCTTGACGGTCGGGCGCGGCGTGTTCTGCCACACCATGTTGGTCCGCCGTCCGACCAAGGGCAGCCGCAATCCGCTATTGCCGATGTCCGGTGGTTGCAGCCGTTTCCCGATCATCTACGGGAACCGGTCGCGCCACGCTCGGATGAGCCCGAGGCGGCGGTCGTCGCTAAGGAGACGTTGGAGCTGGCGTTCCTCGCCGCGATCCAACACCTCCCGCCACGGCAACGCGCCGCGGTGATCCTGCACGATGTGCTGGGCTGGCCGGCCCGGCAGACCGCCCAGGTGCTGGATGGCAGCGTTGCATCGGTCAACAGCGCGCTGCAACGGGCACGCGCAACGCTGCGCGAGCACCTGCCGCCCGGCCGGGCGGACTGGGCGCCGTCCGCACCGCCCACTGCCGACGAGCGTAGGGTGCTGCACCGGTACATGTCGGCCGTCGAGCAGGGCGATCTCGCCGTGGTCGCCGAACTGCTGGCTCGGGACGTGCGAACGACGATGCCGCCGTATCCGGTGTGGTTCGCCGGCCGTGAGGCGGTGCTCAGGGCGTTGTCGACGAGCTGGGATGCCAGCTCGCCCGGGTACGTGGGAGCGTTCCGGATGCTGCCGACGGGAGCCAACGGCCAGCTTGCCGCCGCGGCCTACGTGCGAGGTCCGGCACAGCACTCGTACGCGCCGTTCGCGATCGGCGTGCTGCAGGTCGAGCACGGCCGGATCACCGAGATCACCGCGTTCCACGAGCCGGCGTTCTTCCCGGCGTTCCTGTTGCCGCCGCGCCTGACCGATGAGCTTTCCCCGCGGGAACCGTCCCAACAACCATGACCAAAGTTCTGTACTCCGCAACCATGTCACTGGACGGCTTCATCGCCGGACCCGGCGGCGACATGTCGTGGCTCACCGAGCATATCGGCGGTCCCAACCCGGTTGCCGACGATTTCGTGGGGAAGATCGGTGCGCTGCTCGTCGGAGCCCGCACGTTTCACGGCGACGACCCGAATCGCGGTACCGACAAGGAAGGTGCCTTCGGCGGCACCTGGACGGGCCCCCAGTTCGTGCTCACCCATCGACCGCCCGCCAGGCCCGTACCAGGCGTCACCTTCGTGGACGATCTGACCCGCGGGCTGGCCGCGGCCAAGGCCGCCGCCGGCGACCGGTACGTCAACGTCCTCGGCGCCGATATCGCGGCTCAGTGCATCGAGGACGGACTTCTCGACGAGATCCTCGTATTCGTCGCACCCGTGCTGCTGGGTGACGGCGTGCGGCTGTTCTACCGCCCCGGCGGCGCCCACGTGCCGCTGGACCAGGTTGCCATCACGCAGACACCAGTCCCAACCGTCTGGTCGAAAATCCGGCGATGACGGGCACGCCGCGACAGTGCCGCACCACCGGAGGATAGCCAAGTCGTACAAGGGATGGCGGCCGAGGGCTGGAGGCGCACGTGGCGCGGGCGCGGCTATTACCGGCGCCATCGGGCCCGTGGATACCGCATCCACCACAACATGAAATGGGCTGACTATGGGTCGAACGCATACGACACGGTGAGATACGCGCAGCAGCTCGAATAGGAACCTGAGGCGGGGGGCGAGGATCGGCACCATGCCGTTGTCGCGTCGCGGCCGCTGTCTCGTGGTTGGCGCCGACCATCGGGGCATGCGTCGTTCACCACGGTGGCTCACCTGACTACGCTTGATGTGATCTTGGGTTTGCCTGAGCCCAGGAAGAAGATCCCAGGGCTGTTCTCGAAGCCGTCACTCGGGTTACGTTCCAGCGTTGACGAGTCAATGGTCAGGGTGCCGGTACGGTCATTGCTGACCATAAATATGGCCCCGCCGCCCTCTTTGGCGTGGTTGTCGGTGATGACGCTGCCGTATATGCCGACCGTGAACTTATCTCCGTCGGTGTAGATCGCGCCGCCACTGCCGCCACCTGGCGTGCCGGACCGGGCCGGGTTCGCGCCATTGCCGGTCGCGGTGTTGTATGTCAGTACGCTGTTGTAAACCGCGAGCGACGCGTGCAGGCCGCTGACCGCGCCGCCGTTCGAGCACGAGCCGCCCTGCCCACGCGCCCCGCCGAAGGTACTGTTCACGAGGTAGTTGGGCTTGCTGTGGTACTGAATCGTGATCCGGATGGCCGCACCGCCCAGGTCCGGGCCGGTCGGGTCGCAGCGGTTGCGCTGGAAGCGGGAGTTGACCACCTTGAGCCGGCCACCCCGGACGAAGATCGCTCCGCCGCCACCGCCCTCGGTCATGTTGCCGGTCGAGTTGCCGTCGACGAACGTGAGATTCTGTACGACCAGCTGGGTGTCAGTCTGGTAAAGGCAGTCCGATCGGCTGCGGCCCAGCGAGCTGTCGCAGGTGTTCAGGTAGAGGATGCGCCGCGCGCCGCCACCGCTGAGCGTCACCTTGCCGCCGCCGTCCAGCACCGTGCGTCCGGTGTCGTTGTGCACCTTTGCCGTCGCCGTCATGACGATCGTGACCGGGCCGGCGCCGCAGTTGAACGTGCTGATCCCGCCGGCTGCGACCGCGCTCACCACCGCGGCGGACGTGCAGCTCGCCGCCGTCCCCGTCCCGATGACCCGGGCCGGGTGGGAGCTGTCGACCGCCTGAGCTTCCGCCGGTACGACGGCGCGCCCGGCAGGATTGCCGTTGCGCGGCACCGGGTTGACCGGCGGGGTCGTGGTGGGGTTCGTCGGGCTGGCTGTCGGTGACGCTGTTGTCGGAGTGAACTGTCCCGGGGTCGCCGAGCTTGCTGGGGTGGCCCGCCAGGTGGCCGTGACGCTTTCGGCGCACCCCGCCGCTACGAGGACGCTGGCAAGCGTGACGGCAATTGCTGTTACAAGCCTGCTACGCACCCAGGCATGGTAGACGACGTCACCGATAGTGACCGCGCCGCCACATTCCGACACCGCGAATGGTCCGGTGTGGCACACACCTGGATGCGGGACGGCGAGTGGCAGGATTTGTGGCGTGGCGCTGAAGGCTGTCGGTCTGTTGGGGCCGGTCGAAGCTTGGTCGGCTGAGGGGGAGCGGATCCCTTTGGGGCCGTTGCGGCAGCAGACGGTGTTTGCGGTTCTGGCGCTTCATGTCAACCTGCCGGTCAGTGCGGCCGCTCTGGTGGACGAGGTGTGGGGGGAGCTCGGCCACCGGACTGGCGAAGCACAGGCGCTGGACAGCCTGGGCAGCGCATACCTCGGCCTCGGCCAGCCCCCCGGGCCAGGTCAACAGATGATGCGTCTCCATGCTCATTCACCTCCCGCCCGGCGTGCGGTGACTTCTACCGAGCCTCGCCATACTGTGCCTGGTCCTTCTCCTGGTGGCCAGGAAGTTGTTCAGGCATTTGGGCGATCTGGCCAAGGCAGTGACTGCGCCCCGAGCAGGGCGGATGGCATGTTCGGCAGGCACAGGTTCAATCTGGTCAGCCGGACCGGCGAGATGCTGCTCGTGGGGTGCGGCATGCTGTGGGCATGACCGAGGAACCGAGCGATCGTTCCGCCCCATCCGGCGACACGAGGTCCGCTTCACCACCGGTGATCTCTGTGATGCTGATCGTTCCAGACGCCGCCGCCGCGGTTGCCTGGTACAAGACCGCACTGGGTGCGGTAGAGCTGTGGAACCTTGGTGGCGTAGCCGGCCTTGAGATCAGTGGCGCCCCGTTCTTCCTGCACGAGGTCAATCCCGGCAACCCGACCGAGACCAGTCCCGGCCAGGCCGGGGTCACGAGCACCCGCATTGAGGTGTTCGTCGATGACCCCGACAGTTTCATCGAGCGGGCCGTCGCCGCTGGCGCAACCGCCGGAGCGGGAATCGAGGACCACGGGGTGCCCTGGGGGACGCACCGTCAAGGTGGGTTCAAGGACCCGTTCGGTCACAAGTGGTCCGTAGGCGACAAATCGCCCCTGCGCCCGTTCCCATCCTGATCAAGGGCCGACCCCTTCACAGGCGACCGCCACGACGTGCCTGATCCACCACGCCGCCGACTGACCCATCGCCGGAATCGATCGAGGAGAGCCATGTACGAGCGCGTCACCGTCGAGCGGGACGGCCACGTCCTGCTGATCGGCGTGAACCGGCCGGCCAAACGCAACGCCTGGGACCTGGCCACGATCGCGGAGGTAGGCGCCGCCTACGACGAGTTCGCCGCCGATCCCGAGGCCAGGACCGCAGTGGTCTTCGGGCACGGCGAGCACTTCTCCGCCGGTCTCGACCTGGCCGACGTACTGCCGGCGGTGGCCCAGCACGGGCCCGGGGCGCTGGCCGGCCGGGCCCGGCACGACCCGTTCGGGACCTGGGGGCCCGCGGTGCCCAAGCCGGTCGTGCTGGCCGTGCAGGGCATCGCCTTCACCCTCTCCATCGAGCTTGCTCTGGCCAGCGACATCGTCGTGGCCGCCGAGGACGTCCGGTTCCGGCAGCTTGAGATCGGCCGCGGCCTCCTGCCGTTCGGCGGCGCCACCTTCCGGGCGCCGGCGCAGCTCGGCTGGGGCAACGCGATGCGGTTCCTGCTCACCGGGGAGGAGTTCGGCGCCACGGAGGCGCTGCGCATCGGCCTGGTCCAGGAGGTCGTCCCGCCCGGCGAGCAGCTCCACCGGGCCTGCGCCATCGCCCGGGTCATCGCCGCGCAGGCACCGCTGGGTGTGCAGGGCACGCTGGCGAACGCCCGGATCGCACTACGTGCGCGGGCCGAACAGGCGGCGGCCGAGCACCTGCGCAAAGTACTCCCGGTCCTGGTCGCGAGCGAAGACGCCAAGGAGGGCATGCAGAGCTTCCTGGAGCGCCGCGAGGCCCGGTTCACTGGACGCTGAACCGACCTTGACCCACGCGTTCGGGTTGGACGGCTGGTACGACCGCCTAAACTGCCCGAGTCAGCTCAGCCAGGCATGATCCAAGCAACGGACTGTCGCCACTGAGGTACCACGACGGACAGGGCGTACCCAATTGGAGAAGCATGAGGGACGTGTGCGAACCGCCGACGCGACGTCCGCTGTCTTGACGGCCGTCCTGGCATCGGTCGTCCGGGCCGTGCGGCTGGCTGGCGAGCGCCTGGGATCCGTGGACGTACACCGGCGGCGCGACGCGGTCATCCTGCCGTGGGTGGTTCTGGGCGTGGTAGTTGCCCTTGGCGTCGCCCTTCTTGCCGGTCTGCTCGATCAGGTACCGCTGTTGAACCAACCCGCCGCGGCTGTCATCGAGTGGTTGGGTGCCGCGACGCTGGTGGGGTCGTGGTTGTCGGCTGGTCGGCGATGGTTACGGCGGGTCCTGCCGGCGTTGCTGGGTGGGATACTCCTGGTGACCGGTCTTATCGCCCTGACACTATGGCAGACCGGCACGGTCACGGATGCGTACCCGCCGACCTTCGGTGTGTGGGTGGGCCTGGCCTTCGCGGCGCTGGCTGGTCTACCGCTGGGGATCCGGGCTCGGCGGAGTCCGGATCGGGTCGCGCGGGTCGACCGCGTCCGGCGGCTGACGGCGGTCATGGCGGTGCCGTTGACGATCGTCGGAGCGGTGATGCTGATCGACGGCGAGTATGGCATCTGGCCACAGGTCGGGGACCTTCTCGGACACACCAGGACGCTGAACGCCGACGCGTTGCCGGGGCTGACCGGGCTGAGTCCGGGCAAGCCCCCGGACCCGGGCAAGGGTGCCACCGCGCCGGTCAACCCTGCCGAGTCGTCCCGTCACGGGGTGGTGGTCGATCTGGATATACCGGGTACAGTATCGCATTTCAATCACCGTCCGGGCGTGGTATACCTGCCACCGGCGTACCTCAGGTCCGGCGTGACCGGACTTCCCGTTCTGATCATGCTGACCGGTACACCCGGCTCACCGATCAACTGGCTACGCAGTGGCCGCGCCCAGGCCACCGAGGACGCGTACGCCGCCACACACAACGGCGTCGCACCGATCCTGGTGGTGGTCGACCAGAACGGTTCGGCCACCGGCGACACCGAATGCGTCGATGGCCCCCAGGGCAACGCCGAGACATACCTGACCGTCGACGTACCCGCGTTCCTGATCGCCACGTTTCACCTGTCCGCCGACCCGGCCAGGTGGGGCATCGTCGGTTTCTCCGAGGGCGGCACCTGCGCGCTGGACCTGGTCGTGTCCCACCCGGACCTGTTCCGTCACGCCGTCGACCTCGGTGGCGGCCTCAAACCGACCCTCGGTGACAGCCAGCGCACGCTCACTGAGCTGTTCGGCGGGTCGCTGGCCGCGCAAGAGGCGCACGACCCGTTGCGCATCATGGCCAGCCGCCACTACACCGGGGTCAGCGCCTGGTTCGCCGGCGGCACCGAGGACCCCAAAGCGATGACGGCAGCGCGGCGCCTGTCCGCCGCGGCCCAGCAAGCCGGCATCAGCCAGCATGAGCTCACGCTGACCGGCGGCCACAGTTGGCAGTTCGCCGCGACTGCGTTCGCCCAGATCCTGCCGCAGCTGTGCATCGATCTGCGATGTGGCGGCACCCCGGCCAAGCCGTCGAGTCCAGGCTGACCCATCGGGCGGTTGGCGGCGGCACCCTCCCGACCTCTGCGTGGCGGTGCCCGGCGGGTAGGCGCTAACGCGGTGGTCGGCGCAGCGATGGCACGTCCGCGAGACCGATCTGACCGTGGAGCATCCGGTGCGGCGCGACGTCCGGTGGTGGGGTCGGCTGCTCCAGCGCGTACCGTTCGTCCGCGTCGAGTTCGATGTCGATGGCGCCGAGCAGGCCGTCGAGCTGGTCGAGGGTGCGCGGACCGATGATCGGGGCGGTGACGCCGGGCACGCCGAGCAGCCAGGCGAGCGCGATCTGCGGGATGGGCCGGTCGCGTCGGGCCGCGATTTCGGTCGCGGTGTCCACGACCCGGAAGTTGCGCTCGACGGCCCGCCGGTGCGCGGCCTCCTCGAGGTCGTCGTCGGCCCGGGTCACCCGGCCGTCGGGCATGTGGTCGCGGGTGTACCGGCCGGTGAGGAACCCGGCGCCGAGCGGGCCCCATGGCAGCACGCCTAGGCCGGCGGCCCGGCAGAAGGGCAGCAGGTCGAGTTCGGCGGAGCGTTCGACGAGCGAGTACTGCGGCTGCAGGCTGACGAACGGCGCCCAGCCTTCGCGGTCCTGCACCGCCACCGACCAGGCCAGGAGCCAGGACGGGAAGTTGGACGCGCCCAGCGCGCGCACCTTGCCGGCGCGGACCAGGCCGTCGAGCGCGGAGAGGGTGTCCTCGATCGGTACCGCCGGGTCGGGTGCGTGTACCTGGTACAGGTCGATGACGTCTACGCCCAGCCGGCGCAGGCTCGCGTCGCAGGCCGCGCGGATCCGGTCCGGGGAAAGGCCCTCGCCGCCCGGGTCGGAGACGGCGAACCTTACCTTCGTTGCGATCACCACCTCGTCCCGGTGCCGGGCGAGCCAGGGTGCGAGGGTCCGCTCGGACGCGCCGTCGCCGTACGTGTCGGCGGTGTCGACGAACGTGCCGCCCGCGTCGCGGAACCGGTCCAGCATCCGGTGCGCCTCGCCGGCCGGGGTGTCGCCGCCCATGAGCATCGCCCCGAGGCACAACCGGCTGACCGTGAGCGGACCGAGATCAGTAGTCTGCATCGCTGCTCCCTGACTCAGGCGACGACGTCGCGGGCGGACTCAGGCGACGACGTCGCGGGCGCCGGCGAACCACAACGGCGCGACGTGCGGCGCCCCGGTCGGGGAGGCGGTGGCGAGCTTGCCGGTTCTGGTGCCCTCGGCGAGAAACGCCATCGCCTCATCGTGGTTCATGCGTCGCATGCCGCCAGCATGCCAGGCGCGTGCTCAAACCCCGGCATGGAAAGGATGAAGCACCGGTTCGATTGTCTAGATCGTGACGACGACCTTTCCGGCGGCGTGCCCGTTGGCGAGGTAACGGATCGCTTCGGGGGCGTCGGTGAGGGCGTACGGGCGGTCGATCACCGGCGTGACGGCGCCGGAATCGATGAGCCGGCTGACGGCTTCGAGGTCCTCGGCGCGCTCCTTGGCGATCAGGCCGCGCATCCGCTGCCCGACGAACATCGAGACCAGCGGTGCTCGCAGCTGCCGGTCGAAGCCGCCCAGCACCCGGCCGCCACCATGCTCACCACCCACCAGGACCAGCGTGCCGCGCGGAGTCATTGCCCGGCGCAGCAGCCGCAGCGGACGGTTTCCGGCGGTGTCGATGACGACGTCGTACCGTGGGCCGTCGCGGTCGATCTCGTCGCGCGTGTAGTCGATGACGTCGGCGGCGCCGAGTGAACGCACCAGGTCGGCCTTTGCGCTACCGCACACGCCGGTCACCTGCGCTCCGTACGCCTTGGCGATCTGGACAGCGAACGTGCCCACGCCGCCCGCCGCACCGATGACCATCACCTGTTGGCCCGGCTGTACCCGTCCGCAGTCGCGGACGGCCTGCAGCGCCGTCACCGCGGAGATGGGTGTCACCGCGGCCTGCTCGAACGAGATGCCGGCCGGCTTCGGCGCCAGCCGCCCCTGCGGCGCGGCCGCGTACTCGGCGAACGAACCGCTCTCGCACGTGCCGTACACCTCGTCACCGGGCCGGAAGCGGGTCACGCCCGCGCCGACCGCCGTGACCACTCCGGCGAGGTCCCGGCCGCGTACGGTCACCTTGGGCTTGCGCAGCCCGAAACCCATTGCCCGGATGAGGTACGGCTCACCGGTCATGAGGTGCCACACGCCGGGATCCACGCCGGCGGCACGCACCTGGACGAGCACCTCGTCGTCACCGATCGATGGCCGGTCGATGTCACGCAGCCCGAGTACGTCGGCCGAGCCGTACCTGTCCTGGACGATCGCTTTCATGTCATCCTCCTGAATCCGGGTAGTGGAATACGTCGTCGAGCGGAACGCCGAACGCGTGGGCGATCCGGAAGGCCATCTCGAGGGACGGCGAGTACCGGCCCTGCTCGATGGCGATGACGGTCTGCCGGGTCACGCCGATGCGCTCGGCGAGTTCGGCCTGCGTCATTTCCCCGTGGGTGAACCGCAGCGCGCGGATGGAGTTTGTGACTCGGGTCGGCTTCACCACTGCGGAACGCTCCGGCGGTAGGCGACTATCTTGGTGACCGAGCCGAGGATCGCGGACAGCACGAAGCACAGGTAGATCACGTTGGCGATCCAGAACCGGTCCCACCCGGCCATCGCCATCAGCATCGCCGCGACCGCGCCGATGATGACGAACGACTGGCCGGTGTAGTCGCCGAGCCGGCCGATCTCCCTGTCCCGTACGTCTTTGGCGCGGGACGCCCGGGGATTCACGACGCCGATCGCGATCTCGGCCACGATCGACGCGACGATGGCCCCGCCGATCGTCCACAGCAGGGTCGCGGCATATGGAACGTCCGGCAGCGGGCGTCCGTCCGCGCGGGTCACGATGGTGACCGCGTACGCGGTGTACGCGGTCACGCTGACCACCAGCATGATCCACGCGCGCTTCTCCTCGTGCGTCACGGCCGGCCTCCGATGTACAGAATTTTTGACATCTCCAAGGTAACCCATCTTTGACATCGTGTCCAGAAAGTTTGACATGTGTCCGCGATGTCGGGACGGCGGCGGGGGCCGCAAGTCCCCGGATCGAGGGCCAAAGGCTCTGCCAGGAGGCGCCACGGCGCGGTGCGCTGGCGGAGAAGGCTGGATGAGGTGCGAGGAGTCATCATGGCAATCACAGCCACTCCAGCGGAGACTCGGCACCGCCCTGCGTCTGTCGTCGCGACAGTCGGCGTACTGATCTTCTCAGGTGGGATCGGCCTGGCTCTCGTGCTGCTACCGCTGCTCCCGTCGGGACGCACCCACCTGCGCCGCACGCCCGAATGAGGTCGCCATGGGTACGCGCGCAGGCAGATACGTGGTAGGGGCGGCCCTGGTGGGCTACGGGGCCCTGCAGGTGCTGGGTCGCCGGGCGGGTTCCACCGCCCGGGAACGACAGGCGCGCCTGCCCGGCGACGAGCTCATCGCCCGGCCCAACCTGGTCACCGACCACGCCGTCACCATCGACACCCCGCCGGAGGCGGTGTGGCCGTGGCTGACGCAGATGGGATGGCATCTCGGCGGGTACTACACCCCGCGCTGGGTCGACCGGCTGCTGTTTCCGCAGAACTGGCCCTGCCTCGACCACCTCGACCCGGCGCTGGTGCGGAACCTGACGGTCGGTGACGTCATCCCGGACGGCGAGCTGGGAACCGCCTGGTACGTCGTCGCCGAGGTCGACGCGCCGCACGCCCTGGTGCTGCGATCCACCACGCACCTACCAGCGTCATGGCGGGACCGGTGCGGCGCGGCGATCGACTGGACCTGGACGTTCCGGCTGACCTCGCTACCGGGAGGGCGCACCCGGCTGCACCTGCGGGTGCGTGGACGCACCACCCCGTGGTGGCTGACGGTGAGCTACCACGCCGCGCTTGTCCCGGCGGATTTCGTCATGACGGTGGGCATGCTGCGCGGCATCAAGGAACGCGCCGAATCCGACCGGCCATGGAGGTCCTCGGGTCGGACGCCGCTATCAGCGTTGGCCGCCTCGGTGCGGCGCGGCGCGGAGCATGAAGCGGAAGGAGCTCGGCGATGACCGCGCTAGGCCGCAGCCGGTCCATGGGCGCTGCCCGACCTGACCCGTACGGGAACGACCACGTGGATCTGTACTGGCTGCCGCTGGGAGCCGGCGGGGCGCGGTGCGTGCGCTTCAACGGCCGCCTCTTCGAGGCGATCGTAGCCCGCCATCAGCACCGCGACGCTCAGGACCTGTACCATTCCGCGTTGCAGGTCCGGCTCGGCGGCGACCGGTACGTCATTGAGATGGCACCGGTGTGGAGCCTGAACACCCCTGACCGGGGCGTCGTATGCGAAGGTGCGGTCGGGCTGCCGTGGCTGGGCCGTTCCCGGATGTTCTGCTACGAAGTGCGGTGCTGGCGCGACGGCGTGATCCCGGACCTGGCCGAGGCGGTGGCCAGCCCCCAGCGGCTGAGCGCCGATCCGGTCCTGGCTCAACGGGTGCTGGACCTCGCACCTACGTTCCCGACGGCCACCTGGGGCCGCGACGAACTCGGCACCGGCGACATGTGGAACTCCAACTCGCTGATCTCCTGGCTGCTGATGCGCAGCGGCCACCGGGCGGAGCTCGTCGCGCTCCCACCACGTGGTCGGGCACCCGGCTGGTCGGCCGGGCTGGTGGTCGCGGCCCGACAGGCTGCCGCCCCGGTCGCGGTGGCCCCGGTGCCGTAACGCACCCGAAGGAGGTCACACGCCGAAGGAGGCGCGCGCCGTTGGCAGGCGGCGGCTGGCTCGCCCATCCCGCTCGGACAGCCCGGTGATGCGCTCCGTCGCCTGGATCGATTCGAACCTCATCGGACGACGCTCGTATCGGCGGGGCGACGGCTGGTCTGGGAGGTTGCCACAGCAGTGCGATCACCACCGCCCAGGCGTGGACCAGTCGGGTGAACGGCCAGATCGCGACCAGTCCGAGCGCCGCGAGGGTGTGCAGTTGGAACAGCAGCGGAGCGCCGGCAATCAGTGACGGATCCGGCCGTAGCAGGAAGATGCCGCGGAACCAGACCGCCACGGTTTCCCGGTAGTCGTGGCCGGAGCCGAGCACATTCACCCGGACCGTCGCCCAGACGCCCAGCAGCACAACGATCCCGAGGGCCAGATACATCACGACGTCCATGACGGTGGTGGTCAGGCGTACCGGTCGGTGCAGGATCCGGCGGGCGACGAGCAGCACCAACCCGGCCAGCATGGTGGCGCCGGCAAGCGTGCCGGCCGACACCGAGATCAGGCGGTAGGCCGCGTCGGCCCGCCGATCGATGGCGGACGGTCACCCCGTCCGGTGCGTGACAAGCCATGACTCGCGCTGCGATCTGGCCCGGCAGCCGATCACAGGCCCGGTTGCGGTACCAGGCGAATGCCGCCTCGACCCACTGATCGGCTCTGCTCAGCCCGGATCTGGACCCGACGAATCAGCGCCCTCGTCGAGGTCGCCGACGAGCCCATCCGGGGCACGCATGCGCCATGCGTCGGTGACCAGCTCCCGGAGCCTGTCGACGTTCACCTGCGCCAGCCGCAGCATGACCAGGGGCAACCCGTCGTAGGCGGGCGTGGTGAAGAAGACCTCGGGCTCGCCGAGTAGCAGAGCCTGCTTCTCCGCTTCGTCGCCGACGTACAGCACCGCGATATCGGCCCGAATCAGGCGCGGCTTGCCTGGCCTGCGCTCGGGGTAGGACCAGACGAAGCCTTTGTCGGCGACCCGGAAGTCGAAGCCGTCGCTGTCGATCTCGACCACGTGAGGCAGAGCCAGTGCCAGGCGACGGACATCGTCGGCGTCAGCCATCCAGATCGCTCCCGGACGACGCGGCCTGCATACGCACAGGTTAACCGCCGGGGCTCCGCTGTCCGCCAACCGGCGTCGGCCAAGGCGTCGAGCCTGCACAGGCGGCCCGGGACGCAGGCAACCGGATCTGTAGCCAATGCCATTGACGAGCGATTGCGTCGACCCGAACATCAGCTCGTGGATTCCACGACGCGCGCGAATCGAATTGTGTGGGAAACGGTGTCTCAGAAGCATGTGCGGGAGTACGGGGATCTCTTGGCGCAGGCGGCGGCCGGTTCCTCGCTCATCGAGCCGGAACGTGACCTGTTGCGCGAGGTGCTGCTCCGTTCGCCCGAGGTCGTACACCTGCAGAGCGGCCACGGCTTGGACGACATTGCGCTCGTGCAGGCCGGAGCGAAGTCCGTGGTAGGCATCGACTACAGCGAGGTCGCCGTTGTCGCGGCGCAACGGCGTGCCAGCGAGCTTGGTGTTGCCTGCCGGTACGTCGTGGCGGCGGTGCCCGGGGTGCCCTTGGCAGATGCGTGCGCCGATCTCGTCTACACCGGAAAAGGCGCCTTGATCTGGATGCCTGATCTGGCGAAGTGGGCTCGGGATATCGTCCGCCTGCTGCGGCCGTCGGGGCAGCTGTTCGTCTACGAGGCGCATCCGGCGGTGCCGCTGTGGACGTGGGACGCCGACCGGCCGCGTATCCGGCCAGATCGGAGCTACTTCGGCCGGAGTCACGTCAACGACACCTTTCCCGCCAACGGCGCGGTGGAGTGGCAGTGGACGCTCGGCCAGATCGTCACGACCGTGGTCGCGGCCGGAATGGAGATCCAGCACCTCGGCGAGTATCCCGAACCGTTCTGGCGCATGGACGGCGTCTCGGCAGCGGCGTGGGACGGCCGTCTACCGAACTCATTCGCCCTCCTCGCCCGTCGTCCTTCACCGACGCCAAGGCACGCCGCAACCACGCCGGCACCTCTCTGATCACCGACCGCCGACCTCGTGAACGCCGTTGCGGTTGAGGAATCCTTGCAAACCCGGACCCGGGTCACGTCCGCGCTCTCCAGCCGGAACGCTTTCCCAACCCTCAGCCGGCTAAATGCGTTGCCGGCGGGCCGACGCCTCTGTTGTCGTGAAGGCATGTCGTTCCTCGAAGACCCCGGGCTCTTCGGCCGGCAGTGGGCGGCCACCTACGACAGTCCCGGCAACCCCGACCCCGCGCCCGCGGTGGAATTCCTGGCTGGCCTGGCGGCCGGCGGCCCGGTCCTGGAGCTGGCCATCGGCTCCGGCCGGGTGGCGCTGCCGCTGGCCGAGCGCGGCGTGGCGGTCGAAGGCATCGAGGCGTCACCGGAGATGGTCGCCCTGCTGCGCGCCAAGCCCGGCGGCGACGCGATCCCGGTCGTCATCGGCGACCTGGCCGATGTCGGCGTGACCGGCCCCTACCCGCTGGTCTACCTGGTCTTCAACACGCTGTTCAACCTGACCGGTACCGGCCGGCAGGAGGACTGTTTCCGCAACGTCGCCCGGGTCCTGGCACCCGGCGGTGCGTTCGTCATCGAGGCGTTCGTGCCCGACCCGGCTAACTTCGACCGCGACGAGCAGCAGGTCCAGGTGCGGTCGGTGACGGAGGACGCCGTGACGGTCCGGTTGCACCAGTATGACCGGGCGGCGCAGACGTTCGTCCGGCAGACGATCACCTTCAGCAACGGCGGCGTGCAGCTCAAGCCGTTCGGCATGCACTACCGGTGGCCTGAGCAGATCGACGATCTGGCCGCCGCGGTGGGCCTGCACCTCGAGGCCCGGTACGCGACCTGGCAGCGGGAGCCGTTCGGGCCGGACAGCAGGGACCACATCTCGGTCTACCGCAAGCCGTGACCCCGCGTCAGCGACCAACACAGCGCATCTGGACGCTGGATCGTGCTGTGTCAGCCCCGGGCACCCTGCCGAGTCAGCGATATCAGGTACTTTTCGCGGTGGCGCGGGTCGGCCAGCGTCCGTGGTCGCACCGGTGGGTCGCCGCGGACCGGCCGGTAACCGTCGAAAGTGGACTCCAGGACGCCCTCGCCCGCGGTCAGCCCGGGCAGCTGGCGTTGGAGGTCCTGAACCCGCGCCGCTGGCACGACGGTCTCGATCGTGGTGAGCTCGCCTCGTACCGACTGGTGCTTGACCGCCGCGCCGAGGCGGCCGAGCGCCGTCAGTACGGCGCTGATCGCCCAGACCGGGATTTCGAGGCTGACCTTGAGCGTCGGCTCGCAGACCTCGGTTCCGGCCTGGTCGAGTGCCCGCATGAGGACCATCGGTGTGAGGTTGCGGAAGTCCGCGGGCGTGCTGGTCGGGCCCCGCTTCGATGGCGGACCGTCAGCCACGCTGTAACCACAGTTGACCATGGTGATGACGCAGTCGGTGACCTGCCAACCGAACCGCCCCTCGCGCAAGGTCCGGCGTACGTACCGGCCCATGTAGTCGGTGAAGACTTCGGCGTTTCGGTACACGTACAGCGGCATCGCCTGTGGCTCGACCCGTATCCGGAACTCGATGCCCGAGTTGGGCGGCCCGGGCTCGACCCGCAGGCCGATGGTGGCCGGGAACGGGTTGGATGCGGAGTTGAGAATCTCAACGGTCTCGCCGACGCCCACCGGACGCTCGACGCAGATGATCGTGGTTTCGCGGAATGCGACGTCGATGCCGAAGTCGGTTGCCAGGGTCGCCTCGATGACCTCCTTCTGAACCTCGCCATAGAGCGAGACGGAGACCTCCCGGCCGGTTTCATCCGGTCGGACGTTTATCAGCGGGTCCTGCTCAGCCAGCCGTGCGAGGGCGCCACGCAGCGCGCCGTCATCACTCGGGCGCACGGCTGCGACGGTGGTTTCCATCGTCGGCGGCGCGAATTGGTACTGGGCTGCGGTCGCGGGTCGCCCACCGATCGTGTCACCGATCCGGGGCTCGTTCAGGCCCCAGAGTTTGCCGATCTCCCCTGCGACAAGGGCTGGGCGCCGGACCCACCTGCCGTTGTCAGAGACGCTGATGGTCGTCGCCTTCGCCTCGGTAGCGCCGCCGCTGACGGTCTGGATGTCCAACCGTTGCCGGATGCGCACGGTGCCGGCGAACATCCGGACGTAGGCGATCCTTTCGCCGGTCGGCCCCCGATCAATTTTGAAGACGCGACCAGAGACGGCGGCCTGCGGGTCGCCGGCTTCGGCGGGCAACAGTTCGACCAGGCCGCTCCGCAGCGCCTCCACGCCTTCGCCGGTGAGCGCCGATCCGAAGAAGACGGGGTGAACCAGCGACCGCCGGGTCTGGGCGGCGAGTCCGCTGCGCAGGCGCCCGTCCGTGATCGCGAGTTCGTTCTCGACGTATGCGGCCAGCAGCGAGTCGTCCCGCTCGGCGAGCGCCTCGATCAGCGCTGCATGGAAAGCCGGGTCGTCGAAGCCGCATGGCGTGAACCGCGCTGCACGCGTGCCCAGCCCGTCGACCGTACCCATGGGAATGATCGCGGCCGTGAGCCGCGCCGCGATCGCGTCCAGCACCCGCCTGGCATCGGCGCCGCGCCGGTCGATCTTGTTCACGAACAGCAGGGTCGGCACGCGCAGCCGCCGCAGTGCGCGCATCAGTACCCGTGTCTGTGGCTGAACCCCCTCAACGGCAGAAATCACCAGAACGGCACCGTCGAGCAGGCCCAACACCCGCTCCACCTCGGCGATGAAGTCCGGGTGACCAGGTGTGTCGATGAGATTGACGGTCACGCCGGCGATCTCGAACGACACGACCGCGGACCTGATGGTGATCCCGCGCTGGCGCTCCAACGCCAACGTGTCGGTCTGCGTCGTGCCGGCATCGACATCGCCGACGGTGTCGATGACCCCGGCCGCGTACAGCAGCCGTTCGGTCAGTGTCGTCTTACCGGCGTCGACATGCGCCAGGATCCCCAAGTTCAGCGTGTTAACCCGCGCAGGCCGGAACGCTCACCGGTACCGGCCCGGCCAGGACGGCGGTGCCGTGCGGTTGATCGCGGGTTGGCGCGGTTCAATGAGATGGTGGAGGAGGCGGACGTGGACCCTGCCGATGTCCTTGCCGAGCTGGTCGCCGGCGGGGACGTCGCGGTGTTGAGTGGAGCGGGATTGTCGACGGAGTCGGGGATCCCGGACTACCGGGGACCGAGTGGCATCGCGCGGCGGCACCCGCCGATGACCTACCAGGCTTTCACCAACGACCCGGGGGCGCGGCGGCGTTACTGGGCGCGCAGCCACCTCGGTTGGCGCGCGATCGCTGAAGCCGTACCGAACGCCGGCCACCGCGCGGTTGCCCAGTTGCAGCGGGCCGGGCTGCTTGCCGGCATCGTCACGCAGAACGTGGACGGGTTGCACCAGGCCGGCGGCGCTCGCGACGTGGTCGAGCTGCACGGCAACCTGGCCCGGGTGGTCTGCCTCCACTGCGGCAACGCGATGTCGCGCAATGAGCTGGACCGGCGGCTGCGGGAGGCCAACCCCGGCTTCACGGCTCTGGTCACCGCGGTCAACCCGGACGGTGACGCGGAGCTGGCCGACGAGGACCTCGCCAGGTTCCGGACCGTCGACTGCACACTTTGCGCCGGCGGTCTGCTCAAGCCGGACGTGGTGTTCTTCGGCGAGTCGGTCCCGTCGGCGCGGGTCGCCGAGTGCTACGCGCTGATCGAGCGCTCGCGGCTGCTGCTCGTCCTCGGCTCGTCGTTGACCGTCATGTCAGGCCGCCGCTTCGTCGTACGGGCGGCGAAGCTCGGCATCCCCGTGGTGATCGTGAACCAGGGCCTGACGCGTGGGCACGGCTACGCCCTGCTGACCATCGACGCGCCGCTCGGTGCGGTGCTTCCCGACCTCGTCGAGCGCTGTTCGGACCGACCCGCCGTACGTCGCGCTGCTGGTGGTGGCGGGAACCAGGAGAGAAGTGTCCAGAGAGCGATCAGGGCGGCATCAGCGTCCGATCAATCGACCAGGACCATCGCCCGAACGAGGTCGGGCGGAATGTAGGGCGGCCGCGGTCGCGGCGTCGGCGGGAAAGAACGACTCGATTGCAAGCTCGGCGACGGTCACGTCCAGTGGGGTACCGAAGACCGCGCTGATACTGAGGAAGGACAGCTCGTGGTCGCCGTGGCGGTAACGCAGCGGCACAACGACGTCGGCCGCGCCCGGTGGCGGCAACGGCGAGTCGTTGCCGGGATACGCCAGCAGTTCCCCGTGTAGCTCGTGCAGCGCGGTGTCGCCGGTTGTCATGGCCTGCCGGTGCAGGCGGCCGAGCACGTGGGCGCGCCATTCGGCGAGGTTGGCGATGCGCGGTGCCATGCCATCGGGATGCAGCGAGAGTCGCAACACGTTCACCGGTGGCGTGAGCAGCTGTGCGGCGGCACCCTCGGTCAGCAGCGCGATTGCCGAGTTGGCCTCGACCAGTGTCCATTGCCGATCGACCACCAGCGCCGGGTACGGCTCGTGGCCGGTCAGCAACTGCCGTAGCGCCGCTCGTACAGCGGCCAATTGCGGCGCCCCCAGTTCGTGTGCCGGGTACGCGGGCGCGTAGCCGCCGGCCAGCAGGATGCCGTTGCGCTCGCGCAACGGCACGTCGAGGTGTTCGGTCAACCGAAGGATCATGTCGCTTGTCGGCCGCGACCGTCCTGTCTCGACGAAGCTGAGGTGACGCGCGGAGACGCTCGCCTGGATGGACAGCTCCAACTGGCTGAGCCGGCGCCGTTCACGCCATTCACGCAGCAGCTCGCCAACCGGGCGCTGCCCCCGGCGCCGACCCGTCATGGCGATACTCACCACGGCGATGGTATGCGAGAGGTGACGCCCCGGCCATTACCACTGAGGTAATCGACGAGCGCCTCGGCATCGGCGAGGCTTTCCCCGTAATGCAACCACGCTTCGTCTGGGGGAGAGCCATGATCGACTTTGAAATGATCGTGGAACGGTACATTGCGACGTGGAACGAGCAGGACCCGTCGGCGCGCCGTAAGGCGATCGAGGAACTGTGGGCCGAGGATGGACGTTACGTCGACCCCCTCGCGGTTGCCGAAGGCCGCGAAGCGATCGACGCCACCATCGGCGCGGTCCAGGCGCAGTTTCCTGGCTTCGTGTTCGCGCTCGCCGGGCCGGTCGACGCCCACCACGAGCAGGCGCGATTCACCTGGCAGCTGAGCCAGCCGGGCGCCGACCCGCTCGTGGTGGGGTTCGATGTCGCGGCGCTGGACGCGGACGGCCGCCTGCGAACGGTACTCGGCTTCCTGGACAAGGTGCCTGCCACGTAGGGCTTCGCGACACCCGACGCTATCCGCGATGCACCGGCACATGATGGCCAGCCGGTGGGCGCTCACCGGCTGGCCCTTAGTGCTTCCGGGCGAGGTTGACACCGCCCACCTCGCCCACGAGTACGGCGTCTGCCTCCACGCAAGCACTACACCTGCCTGACCGTCGCGCAGTGACGTGCGATGGGTCGCGTATCTTGCCGGCGCACGTCCACTCCCTACAGGTGTCCCACGCGGAGTCGTTGCCGCGCGCCGGCACCCGCGGGGCTACTCGGTGCCTTGACCGGCGAGCACGAGCAGGTCCTGCGGCTCGGCCAGGACATCGTCGGCAATACCGTCGGGACGCACCAGGTAGCCGATCGGCGGCCCGGACAGGCCCCAGGTCGCGCCGGTGATGGTGCCGGTCCGGCCCGGACCCGTGCCGGACAACATCCGTACCCGGGTGCCGGGAGCATGCCCGTCGTCGGCGACCATGAGCAGGGCGTCCAATATCTGCCGGACACCGTCCGACGGCGAGGTCATGACCACGCGTCTGAGCTCCGGCCCATCGCCCCAGCGATCCTGGTGCTGCGGAAGGTCTCGGACAGCGGCCTCGACCCGCGGCCACAGCGGACGCCGCTCATCGTCCAACAACAGCCGCACCGCTCGATCGAGACCCGCACACGCCGTGTCCACGGCTGTTTCCTCGCCCATCTCCGCTTCCCAGGCGAGATCGACGGCGCTGGGTTCGAGGTCGGGTCGCTCGTGGATGACCACCGCGTACAGCATCGCGAGCATTTCTTGCCGGGCTTCGCCGCCGTACAGAACGCCGACGGCAGGGTAGGCATGGGCGCGTGGAAACCGCTCGACCAGGTGCGCCGCGCGCCCATGCGGTAGGTCGGCTGCCCGCCTGGCATCCGCGACCCGCTCGGCGAAAATGCGCCGGCTGCGACGATCAATGAGCCGTCGGCGTTCGGTGTCAGCGCCAATCGGATAGATGGTCCGGCCATGACTCGCCGGCATCATCCCGGCCGCCGAACCGACGCCGCCGAACTGCCGTGCTGCCACCAGGTATGGAACGCCGACGCGAGCCGCATGCAGTCGGATCGCCCGCTTGCGTGCTCGATCGGGAACTGGCTGTCGACGGTGCTGTCTGTCAGTCATCACAGTCCTCCGGCAGAGCCTCACGCACCCTACCGAACAGCGATGCGAGCAGCATCGAACGGCATCCATGCGCTGAGTCGGAGCCTCTTGGCCTCGTATGACCGCCGGCGTGAGCGACGTGTCGGGCTCGGGCAGGCGCTCTACCCAACGCCAAGTCTAGCGTCCCCGCCGCGGTCCTCCACCACTACGGCCACGTCACCGGGCCGAAGTCGCGCCCGCTTCGCAACGCGCACATCATCCCATCGGCCGGAGTTTGGTGGGACGACCATGGGCTGTGCCGGTGCCAGCGTGTGGCATCCCACCAGTTCGACCAGTTCGAGTATGATCGCTGATCGGCGATAGACGATGAAGGTGGGAAAATGGAACTCCTCGACCGGGCCACCGCGACCCAGTACGCCTCCTGGTTCCGAGCCCTGGCCGACCCGACCCGGGTCCAACTGGTCGAACTGCTCGCCCGAGCCCGCCGGCCGATGAGCGTCGGGGAGATCGTGACCTCCGTCGGGTTGGCCCAGTCGACCGTCTCCCAACACCTGAAAATCCTCGCCGAGGTGCGGTTCGTGTTGATCGAGCCGGTCGGCAACGCCCGCCACTACCGGATCAACGATGCGTGCATCGGCTGCTTCCCATCCGCCGCCGACGTGGTCATGGGCAAACCAGCCCCACGGCCAGCCGCAACCGGATCGAGCTGCTCATGACGGGCCAGTCCAGCGCCGGAGCGCAGCCGGTCGGCGCTGACCCGGTGACGATTCGGCCCATGCGGCCCGGGGACGCCGCCGCGGTACTCGCGATATACCAGGCCGGTTTGGACGGCGGCCAAGCCAGCTTCGAAACGCAGGCGCCGACCTGGGCCGAGTTCGACGCCGGCAAGCTGCACGACCACCGGTACGTCGCCGTCGACCCGGACGGGCAGGTCCTCGGCTGGGCCGCAGTCTCGCCGATCTCCGCCCGCCCGGTCTACGCCGGGGTGGTCGAGCACAGCGTGTACGTCCACCCCGCCGCCCAGGGCCGCGGCGTCGGCCTGGCCCTGCTGCGGGCGTTGATCGCCTCGACCGAGGCGGCCGGGATCTGGACCATCCAGTCCGGCGTGTTCCCGGAAAACACCGCCAGCCTGCGGCTGCATCAACGCGTCGGGTTCCGCGTCGTCGGGGTCCGGGAGCGCCTCGGGCGCCACCACGGCCGGTGGCGCGACGTGGTGTTCCTCGAACGACGGAGCCCGACCATCACCTGACCGCCCACGGGACGCCACCGACCACCGACGGACCCGGCGCCGCTACTTCGACACGTCAGGACACAGGGGAGAAGAAGATGAGCGACAACCACACCCAGCCCGTGGTGGTGATCGGCGCGGGGCCGGTCGGCCTGGCCGCCGCCGCGCACCTCGCCGAGCGGCACCTGCCGTTCCTGGTCCTGGAGGCCGGCGACCGGCCTGGCGACGCCGTCCGGCAATGGGGACACGTGCGGCTGTTCTCGCCGTGGTGCTACAACATCGACGCGGCCGCACGCCGCCAACTCGACCGGTCCGCCTGGGCGGCCCCCGATCCCGACGCGCTGCCGACCGGCGGCGACCTCATCGACCAGTACCTCACCCCGCTGGCCAGGCTGCGGGCCATCGCCCCGCACGTGCGCTACCGGGCCCGGGTCGTCGCGGTCACCCGGCTCGGCCTGGACCGGGTCCGCAGCTCCGGCCGGGACGGCACGCCGTTCCTGATCCGCCTCTCCGACGGGACCGACCTGACCGCCCGAGCAGTCATCGACGCCTCTGGTACCTGGACCACCCCCAACGTGCTGGGCGGCTCCGGCATCCCCGCTCACGGTGAAACCGACCCGGAAGTTGCCGCACTCGTCGACCCGGCCATACCCGACGTGCTTGGCGGTGACCGGCACCGGTACGCCGGCCGGCACACCCTCGTCGTCGGCGCCGGCCACTCGGCCGCCACTACCCTGCTCGCGCTGGCCGCCCTCACCGAAACCGAGCCGGGTACCGCGGTCAGCTGGGCGATCCGCACCAGCAGCGCGGCCCGCACCTACGGCGGAGGCGAAGACGACCCGCTGCCCGCCCGCGGCGCACTCGGTACCCTGCTTCACGACCGTGTACGGACCGGCCGGATCCGGCTGCTCAACGGCTTCTCCGTCCAAGCCCTGCGCGCCGTCCCCGACGGCGGCCTGGAGGTCGACGGTCGTCAACCCGACGGCACGACCCAGACCGTCATCGTGGACCGGATCGTGGCCGCGACCGGGTTCCGCCCCGACCACACCATCACCGGTGAGCTGCGCCTGGACCTGGATCCGATCCTCGGCTCCGGTCGCGCCCTGGCGCCGCTGATCGACCCCGACCAGCACTCCTGCGGCACCGTGCCGGCGCACGGCGTCGACGAGCTGACCCACCCGGAACGGAACTACTTCACCGTCGGGGTCAAGAGCTATGGGCGTGCCCCGACGTTCCTGATGGCGACCGGCTACGAACAAGTCCGTTCCATCGCCGCGGCCTTGGCCGGGGACTGGGAAGCCGCCCGTGACAGGCGCGGGCTGGCCACCGGCGTCACCGGTGGACCGCTGTCCGCACCGCTGGCCCTGATCCCGGTCGGCGCACCGCACGACCGTCCCGCGGGCGGCGGCCGCAGGTGACCCGGTGACCGGCACCCGCACCCGGCTTTCCGCCGGCCACCCGGCTGGCGGGAACGCCGCGTCCCCACCGTCGCACGGCTGGCGGATGGTCGCCGCCCTGGCCGCGACCCAGACCGTGGGGTACGGGGTGCTCTACTACGCGTTCGCGGTCTTCCTCATCCCCATTGCCGCCGCCCTGCACACCAGCACGACTGCTGCTCCTGGCCTGGTCCCAGGTCCACACCGTGCTGGCCCTGTACGCGGTGTGGATCGGGATCGGTCTGGTCAGCGCGTGCGTGTTGTACGAGGCCGCGTTCGCGGTAATCATCGCCTGGTTCCGGCAGCGACGCGCCACCGCGCTGCTGGCCCTGACCGTGGTCGCCGGGTTCGCCTCCAGCGTCTTCCTGCCGCTTTCCGGTCATCTGGTTGACCGTTACGGTTGGCGGGACGCCATCCTCGTCCTGGCCGCCATCCACGCCGTCGTCACCATCCCGGGGCACCTGGTCATCCGGCGGCCACCCCGCACCGCACCGACCGCCGCGCAAACCGCCGGCCACGGCGACCGCGACCAGCATCACCGGATCGTCGCGGCCGCCGTGCGGGACCCCGCCTACTGGGCTCTCACCGTCGCATTCCTCGCCAGCGCCGCCGCGGTCGCCACCGTCGCCGTGCACCTGGTGGCATACCTGACCGAACTCGGCCACCCCGCCGCCTTCGCCGCCACCATCGCCGGCCTGCTCGGTGTGCTGTCCGTCACCGGCCGGGTGGCCACCACCGCCACCACTCGCCGGTTCACCCCGGTCACCGTCACCGCGATCATGTTCCTCATCCAAGCCACCGCCGCGGCCTGCCTCCCGCTCGCCGGACACACCCGCCTCGGCGCAATCGGCTGCGTACTGGCCTTCGGCCTCGGCTTCGGCGTGGCCAGCATCGCCCGCCCCGCCATCCTCGCCGACCGCTACGGCACCACCGCCTACGCCACCATCGCGGGCATCCTCGCCGTACCACTGACCATCGCCAAAGCACTCGCACCCCTGGCCGCAGCCGCTGCCCGCGACACCACCGGCAGCTACACCAGCGTGGCCATCGGCGTCGCCACTCTGTGCGCGCTCGCCGCCACCGCCCTGCTGACGGTTGGGAGACTCTGCCGACCTCAGCGGAGAAGCCCGTGATGCCCCAGATCACGATCATCGCGGCCAGGTCCACCAGAGACTTTCAGCGGGCCAGGTTACGCGGGTGCGTGCCGACCTGCCCACCTCACGTACCGAGCTACGCGGGTTCCGCGTCGGCCGGGTCGCGCGGTGATGAGGTGGCGTCGACAGCGGTGGCGAGGGAGAGCACGGCACTGAGTGCGGCGGCACCGTCGAGGAGGGCTTTGGAGCGAGCCGCGATGCTGGCGTCTCTGGCAGCCAGCGCGGAGGCGACATCCTCCGATCGCCCGGCACGCCGTAGTTGCGGCATGAGGGCCCGAAGGGGCGCGATGCCGTAACCGGCCATGCGCAGTTGGTGAACGATCCGTGCATCCCGCACCTGGGTCGGGGTGTATCGTCGCGTGTCTCGCGGACGGTCGCGATCGGGGACGACAAGATCCTCGGTGTGCCAGTGCCGCAACGTCGAGGGGCGCACGCCCAGGGCGGCGGCGAGTTCGGAGATGTTCATCGAGTCCGATGCGCGTACGCCTTCGATCGGCTCGCTGGTGATCGCGTGGGCCGCCTCCTTGGCCTGCCTCAGCTGCGTGCGCTCTGTGTGCAGCCGGGCGTGCGCCGCGTCGAGAAGGGCAAGCACCTGCGAGGCAGGGAAATCGTGAACGGCCCTGACGATTCTCTTGGCCTCAATCGGACCCGCGCCTGCTGCGAGGGCCCGGTAGGCCAGCGCGGACTGCAAATGTACGTCCGCATAGATCCGGTAGCCCGTGGCCGTGCGCGCTGCCGGGGGCAGTACACCGTCGCGCTCGAGATTGCGTACCTGTTGAACGGAGTACCCGGCACGCCGCGCGACATCGACGGTACGCATGTCCCGTGATTTGAGACCTGACACTCTGAATCCCCTCAGTGTCTCCTTAGTCTGGGCCGCAAGCCTCCATAAGCACTTTAATGCGACGCTAGAGCCATGACCATGGACGAGATCATCAGCTTCGTGGATAGCCTCGGCGGCGTCCTGACCATCAAGCCGGCACGCGGCGACGGCTCGCCGGAAGTCAGCTGGGGCGACACGTTCTTCTACTACGCGCCTGATGGCGTCACCCCTACAACGACCCAACCCTTCGCGACGATCGTGACCAAGAACTACCCCGGCGACGACGCATCGCACCTGGACCGGCCGGACACGTTCCGCGTGAACGTCGCCGCCGGGAAGGAAGCGTTCATCCGGTGGACCGGTCACGCGCCACGTGAGCCAGCCACCGCCGACATCGACCCCAGCACCGCCGACACCGTGATCGCGCACCCCGTCTACGGCACCGTCGCCTGGCTGGCAGTGGTGAACCCGGGCCCACATACCGAGGGGGCAATCCGTGAGCTGCTGCGCATGGCCCATCACCTCGCGCGCTCACGCTATGAACGACGCGCTGAACGGGCTCGGGCCACCTGACCCGGCGCGGATCCGGCAACGGTTGACCCCCCGTGGCTGCTGGCCTACGGGTTGACGCTGGGCGCTCCCCGAACAAGCCGAAGAGCTGGGTCATCCAGTATCTGCAGGCCGGTCACCGGGCCCGTTAGGGTGTACAGCAGTCGTTTGCGAGGGTGGGGGTATGACCAGTCAACGTGTGGTCGGCTACGACGGGATGTGGGCCAGGCCCGAGGCCGACGCCCGGGTGGCGGGCAACCCCGTCGGCGAGTTGGCGACGATCCGCGAGTACCTGTCCAACTACCGGCTCACCCTCGGCATGAAATGCGAGGACCTCTCGCCGGAGCAGTTGGCCACCCGGTCCGTGCCGCCGTCCACGCTGAGCCTGCTCGGCCTGGTCCGGCACCTGGCTCGGGTGGAGCACAACTGGTTCCAGCGGTCGCTGCAGGGCCATCACGACGTGCCCCGGCTGTACTGGTCCGCGCAGGACCAGGACCTGGACTTCAACGGCGCGGTGGCCGACGCGGGCGTGGTCGAGGAGGCGTTCGCCGTCTGGAAGGCGCAGATCGCGGCCGCCGACGAGTGGCTGGATGGAGTGACCGACCTCGGCGTCGTGGTCCGCACACCCCGGGGCGAGGAGGCAAGCGTCCGAGACATCCTCATTCACATGATCGAGGAGTACGCCCGGCACTGCGGGCACGCGGACCTACTGCGCGAGTGCATCGACGGGCGTACAGGTCTGTAGCCCGGGCCGCCGGGCCCCGGCGTATTCAGTCGAGCAGCAGCTGCCGTACCGCCGCCTGCAGGAGCCTGGTGAAGGTGGCCAGGAGGTCGCGGGCCGCCTGTTCGGTCTGGCGTGGGTCGGCTGGTGCTGTGCTGGGTCGGAGTGCGCCGTAGCGGGCCAGGCTGACCAGGCCGTGGACGAAGGCCCAGGCGATCGTTGGTAGGTCGCCTTCCCGGCCCGCGGGAACGTTACCGGCGGCCTTGGTGGCGACTTCTTCGAGAACACCGAAGGCGGCCCGCTGGGCCTGCTGCAGGTCCGGATCCTGGGGACGTACGAGGTCGGCTCTGAACATGAGTTCCAACGTGTTGGGGTCGGTGAGTCCGAAGTCGAGATAGGCGCCACCCAACGCGGCGAGCGGTTCGACGCCGGTCTGGGTGGCGGCGTCGAGCGCCCTGCGAAGGTCGCCCTCAAGTCGATGGAAGCCTTTGACGGCCAGCGCAGTGAGCAGTCCAGCGCGATCCTGGAAATGGTACTCAGCCGCGTTATGCGACAGACCCGCTCGCCGTGCGATTGCGCGCAGGCTGACCTGCCCCGGGCCCGCCGCCGCCGCTGCCACCTCCTCGGCCGCGGCATCGAGGAGACGATCTCGGGCGCTGGGTGAACTGGTCCCGGCAACCATCAGCCAAGCATTCCACCTCTACTTGACACCGTCAAGCTCCCTGCTAAGGTGTTACTTGACGCTGTCAAGCTCGGTCGAATCGACCACCCATCCGTAGCTGTAGCCCACCGTCCGCCGGCCGACCCGATGTTCAACGCGCACGAGGGGCTTCGTCCCACGGCGGATACCGCAGCCACCAGTCAGATCCCAAGGCTACCGCCTCATGCCACGCAGCCTCCTCGCCCGAGCCTCAGCCACCGTGGTGCGCGACCGCGGCCAAGAGGTCGGACCGTAGACGGCCCGGACGGCGTCACGGGTCACCATGCACCGTTCCCGCGCGCCAGCAACTGCAGTGCCATTTCCCGGTACCGCGAGACCGGCACGAGGTGCACCCCGTCGAACGCCCCGCTGTCGCGCAGTTGCTCGATCTGCTCGCACGCGGCGTCCACTCCGGCGCGCCGGTCCTGAGCCACGCGGTCAACGAGTTCGGCTGGAATCTCGATGTCGGGAATGGTCGCGGCGAGCCGTTGCGCCATCGTGGCACTGGCAAGCACCATGACGCCGGCATACACCGGAACGTCGAGCTGCGCCGACTCGCGCCAGCGCAGGACGGCCTCAACCGAGAAACTCATCTGCGCGAACACGAAGTCAGCAGCCCTCTTCCAGCCCGGCACGCGCCGAAGACCCGACGCAACGCCAAGCCGGAAGGCGCGAACACCGTCGAAGGCCGGATCGCCAGCGAGACCCCGCGCCTCGTCGATCATCGTTCGGACGGTCAGGTCGCTCGTTCGATCGCCAGCGGCCGGCTTATCGCCATGGACGAACAGAAACTCGTCCACCCCGTAAGCGGCCGCGGTCAACATGTCACGCCGGAAACCCAACAGGTTGCGGTCCCGCGAGTTGAGGCACGCAATGCTGCGTCCGCCCATCGCGGCGACCTCGTGGGCCACGGCGATGCTCGACACCGTCGCCCGACCGATGTGGTTGTCCGGAATCAGAAACGACTGCGCGATCGACGCCAGCACGCCGATCTGGTGCCGAACATGCCGAAGGTCGGGCTTGGTCGGAGGCTCGATCTCACAGACAAGGTCGAAGGTTGGCGAGTTCACAACCGGAACGTTACCCGCCCGCGCCCGGCCGGGCGGCGACCCGGCCGGGCGCGACGGGCAGCATGAAACAACACTGCAGGAGCTTCCGCGATGATCTGCGAGCTACTGCTTTCCCCAAGGGCCGGTGATCGCGAAGACGTGGCCGGGGTCCTGAATGTTGGCGAACAGGATCCGGCCGTCCTGGCTGAAGGTGGGCCCGGTGAATTCGCTTTCGTTGATTTCGTTGCGGGCCAGGGTACGCCTCGCCCTTCCTGGTCACGCCGACCAGGTGTGACAGACCTTCGCCGTCCTCGGCGAGGATCACGCCGCCGTAGGGCGACACGGTGATGTTGTCCGGACCGTCGTAGTTGGTGTCCTCGTCGGGGTTCGGGTTCACGCCGAAGATTGTCTTGAGGACGATGGTCTCGTCCTCGGGGTCGTAGAACCAGACCTGGCCGTCGTGCTCGTTGACGCTGCCGTCGCTGAACCGGGCATAGCTGGCGACGAAGTAGGCGCCCTCGTCACCCCACCACGCGCCCTCCAGCTTGCGGCTGCGCGTCACCTGGTCGTTCGTGAACTGCTTGCGGACCGACACGGAGGTCGCCAGCCGCTCGGGGACGTCGACCCACTCCACCCGGTAGCGGGTGCCGGGCGTGGTCGCCTCGGACAGGTCGGCGATGTGCCGGGTGCCCTTGAAGGCGCTCAGCGCCTGCAGCCGCCCGGCGGTGGCACCGCCCTCGCTGAGCGAAAGGGCGCGCAGCGCGCCCTTGCCGGCCTGGAAAGCCTCCGGCGGTGTCCACCGGAAGTACAGCCCGTGTGGGCCGTTGGCATCCTCGGTCAGATAGATCTCCGCGTTGTGGGGGTTGACCGCGACCGCTTCGTGCGCGTACCGACCCAGGAACTTCAGCGGTACCGGGTTGAGGTTGGCTGACCGGTCGAACGCATCGACCTCGAACACCCAGCCGTGGTCGTACTGGAACACGCCGCCCGCACGCTGCTCGGTCTCCTCGCAGGTAAGCCACGTGCTCCAGGGCGTGCGGCCACCGGCACAGTTGTTGTGGGTACCCGCGATGCTCACGTACTCCCGGATCCGGTTGCCGTCCAGGTCGGTCTCGATGGTGGTGGTGCCGCCACGTGCACCGGGGTCGAAGGTCAGGCCGGGCAGCGTGGGAACGCCGTACGGCTCGCTGCCGCCGATCTCGTGGTTATTGACCAGCACGAAGCCGTTCGGACCGCGGAAGCAGGCGGTACCGTCGGCGTCGCTCGGCGTCGGCTCGCCGCTTTCGAGAAGCGTGACACCGGCCTCGGCGACGACCTTGTAGGTGAAGTCGGCGGGCAGCGCAAGTAGACCGGCCGGGTCGGGCACCAGCGCGCCATATCCAGCCGTGGTCTGAGCGGCGGCCGGGCCGGCGATCGCCTCGAGGCTGCCGGCGAATGCGATGCCCAGGCCGCCCAGCGCGCCGGTCCGTAACAGGTTGCGACGAGAAATCCGGGACTTCAAAGGGGTACCACCTTCCGTACCAGCGTTTGATGAGAATCGCTCTCATGCAAACGGGGTCCTCCAAACGCACCAGACTCGTCGCCCAACCGCCGGACAAACACGCGGCAAACCTTGGGCGGACGACGCACGTGGTCAGCGGTCACGGACGTGGCCTCAACGGCTCTGTCGCATGCGTCGATGGCGCGATCGGGCTCGAGTACTCTATCAAGCCGGTTTGATGTATTCTCGGGACGTGGCACCCCGGCCGGGAGACACCGACCTGGCGCCGCTGGTGTTCCTGCGACTTGCCGGGCATCCGCTGCGCTGGCGGCTGCTGGGCGAGCTGTCGCGCAGTGACCGGCAGGTGCACGAGTTGACCGCGTTGCTCGGCCAGCCGCAGAACCTGGTCTCCTACCACCTGGGGCAGCTGCGCCGCGGAAACCTGGTCGCCGGCCGGCGCAGCGCCGCCGATGGCCGCGACACCTACTACCGCGTCGACCTGGCCCGCTTTGGACAGCTGCTGGCCGCCACCGGCGGGGCGCTGCACCCCGCGCTGCGACTGGCCCCGCCCGTGTTGCCGGCCCGACCAGCTGGTCGGGCGGCGGCCCGGGTGTTGTTCCTGTGCACCGGCAACAGCTCCCGCTCGCAGCTGGCCGAGGCGCTACTGCGGCACCTGGCCGGCGACACCGTGCAGGTGTCCAGCGCGGGCAGCCACCCGAAGGAGGTGCACCCGTACGCGGTGGCGGCGATGACCGAACACGGCATCGACCTGACCGGTGCCCGTGCCAAACACCTGGATCGATTCATCGGCCACCGGTTCGACTATGTGATCACCTTGTGCGACCGGCTCCGGGAGGTCTGCCCCGAGTTCCCCGGCCACCCCGAACCAGTGCATTGGAGCATCCCCGACCCGGCCCACGAGCCCGACGGCTACCCGGCGTTCCAGCGCACCGCGGCCGAGTTGGCCGGCCGGATCCGTTTCCTGCTGCACCGCATCGCCACTTCACCTGCCTTGGAGGACTCATGAGCAGCCCATCGAGCCAGACCGTCCATGTCCGGTACATGGTCCACGACGTCCAGGCCGCCATCGACTTCTACACCACCCACCTCGGTTTCGTTGTCAACACGGCCGCCCTGCCGGCATTCGCCGATGTCACCCGCGGCAACCTGCGGCTGCTGCTGTCCGGGCCGGCAAGCTCCGCCGGCCGCCCGATGCCCGACGGCCGCACACCGCAGCCGGGCGCGCCGGGCTGGTGTTCCGCAACGACATCGTCACCGGCCCTGGCGGCCGGCAGATCCTGCTGGACGACCCGTCGGGCAACCCGGTGGAGCTGTTCCAGCCGGCCGGGGCGTAGCTGGATACCACCCCGACATCCCCTCGCCCGGGGACGGCGGTAGCCGTGCGGGTCCGGTTCGGTCAGCGCTGTTTCCCGGTTGGCCTGGTGGCGGGGATCTCGACGGCGATCTCGCCGCCCAGTTTGGCTTCGCCGGCCAGGCGCAGCTCATCGCCGCTCCAGAATCGTCCGGCGTCATACCAGTTGGGTCGGCGTCGTTCGGGGAGCAGACCCATGGCCTGGTAGGTGAGCGCCACGACCTCGGCGCAATAGGCGGTGTCCAGGTCCGGATTGGGCGCGCCGTGCTTCAGCTTAGGCAGCCGCCCCTGTAGCCATCGGCCGGCCAGTCTGGCGGTGGAGGGGAACGGTGTGCCGTCGAGCCGGGCGATGGTACGTAGGAGCGCGTCTTCCATCTCGGCGGTGACCGGCTGGTGGAGCTGGCGCAGCCAGGCGCGTTGGCCGTACCTGGTGCCCCAGACCACGACCGCGTCGCGCAGGTCGTGGAGCTGGACGCCGCGCTGGTGGGTACCGGACCACAGGTCGGGCAGGGAGCGGCCCAGCTCCGCGTGCCACATCAGTGGCGGCAGGTCCTCCAGGACCACGGACATGCCGACGTGGTTGACCGGGCTGTTGGTGGTCAGCTGGATGGCGCGGTCGGCGGGGGTACGTCCGCGGAAGAGCCACACGTCGCCGGTGCGGGTAAGGGCGAGCGCATCATCGAGGGTGATCGGTTTTCCGGCCACTGCCGTAGCCTATGCACGTGCGTTGGTGGAAGGTAGTAGGGCTGGCCGCTTTCGCGGGCGTGGCGGCCACGGGCGTGGTGATCGCCCGGGCGGAACGACGACGGCGCGCTTACACCCCTGAGGAAGTCCGGGCGCGGCTACGAGCGCGGCACGCCGAGGTGCACGACAGGCAGGTAAGTGATGCTGGCAGGCAGCTCGCGGGCGGGTCCTTCCAGGCCGGTGCCCTCGGCGAGCCGGGCTGAGCAGATCCCGGCCGGGCGGCGTGCGGACCGCGGCGGGTGCGATCGGCCGACGGTTCAGTCCGCTGCCGCGGCCCGGGGCAGTCCGGGCGCCGGCCGGCCGTCCAGGCTGCTGGGATCGATGCTCCATCCGCTGGCCACCCGCATCACGTCGTGCTCGCCGACCAGCACGGTCATGCTCTCCTCGATTGCCGGGGGCAGGCCTACCGACAGCTCGGTCTGGTCCGGCTCGCCCCACCATTCCTCGACCTCGCCGCTTTCCCCGAGGTACTGAAAGGCGCGCACCACTGTCCCGCCTACCGCGCGCTGCCAGCTGTGCAACTCGATCGTCCGGTGCGTGGCGAAGGCCTGGACCTCGGTATGCAGCAAGGTGGACAGCCGCGGCACGTCCACCGAGGCCTGGCCACCGAGCAGCCACCGACCAGCCACCAGAACCCAATGCGCACTGGCGGCACCCGGCAGCGGCGGCGTCACCAGCAGCCGGTCGTCGGTCAGGTAGGCAAGGTCAGCCGCATTACGCCAAGGTACGAGACCAAGGTCGCGCAGTCCCAACGCTCCGATCACTTTCTGCGGTTCACCGTCGCGGATCGCCAGCCAGGCGTTCTTGTACCCGAACCCGACCATTGCCTCCCGGCTCACCACGCCCACGATACCCACCGCGGGCATGGGCTTCAGGTCATGCCCGAAACCGGTGCCTGATCAACCGCAGCCTGGTCGAGAATGCCGGCTCCCGTTGTGGATATGGCGTGATGGGGCCGTGAACGTTCGCAAAACGCAAGTGGACGCCGCCCTCGCCGTAGGGCTGACGGACGAGGCGGTGTGCGCTGCTGTTCATTCAGTGGGGATGACGCCGTGCCGGGCCCGGAGGTGGAGCCTAGGCGGAAGGAGGTTGGCATGAACGGCCTGCTGCTGTGGGGGATCGTGCTCCCCGCTCTGCTCGTGATCGCGGGGATCGTCACCTCCGCGGCAGGAAGGGCCGTCGCTGACCGGGCGCGGACGCGGGAGGTCGGAATGGGTCGAGTTGCCGGAGGCCGTCAGATGACCGGTGCCGGACTGCTGGTGCGGCTGCTCCTCTGGGTGGGTGTCGCTACCCTCGCCTTGGCAGGATGCGGCAGCGGCGACGGGAACGCGAAGGTCAGGCTCGCCGAGTCCCGCGTGTCAGCGAAGCAGAAGGCGCTCTCGGATGCGCAGTCGGAGCTTGCCTCGAAGACCGCCGCCTTCTGCACCAGCAGCGCGAGTTACATCACCGCCCTGGATCGCTACGGCGATGTCCTCCAGCAGACGGCGCCGACGGTCGGCGACGTCAAGGATGCCGGAACGGATCTGGCGGATCCGCGTGAGGAGGTCATGGCGAGCGCTCAGGCAGCGATGGACGCCCACCAGAAGGTGACTTCTGCGGAGAAGGATCTGGCGGACGCCAACGCGGCGCTCGCCGCCGCAAAGGCGGAAGCGTCGGGCCAGCCGACCCCGCCGGTATCGCCGGCCACGACGCCGAGCATCGCGCCATTGGCACCCACCGCGACGGTCAGCCGGGTGAAGCAGGCCGACGCCGACTTCGCCGCGGCGCAGAAGGGGATCACCGACCAGACCCCGCTGGTACAGGCATCGCAGCAGTTCAATGCCGCAGCCGTGGCGCTGGAAATGTCCTGGCTGCGGCTCTTCGCCGATGCCGGATGCCTGACCGACGAGCAGCAGAAGCAGGCCGAAGCCGCGGTACACGGCTACACCTCGGCGCTGCAGAAGTCGCTCGCCGATGCCGGATACTTCCAGGGCGAGGTCGACGGGGTGTACGGACCCACGACCATCGACGCTGTCAAGGCCCTGCAGAAGGCCCACGGACTGCCCCTGACCGGGACAGTGGACAAGGCCACGGACGCGGCCCTGCAAGCCGATCTACAGGCCAAGGGCGGGGCGGCCGCGCAGGAGGCACTTACCTCGACAGCAGCGGTCCAGCAGACGCTCAAACTCGCCGGGTACTGGACCGGACCGGTCGACGGGAAGTGGACGCCGGCGTTAACCGAAGCCTTGAAGTCCTTCCAGACGGCGCTGGGTGTGCCGGCGACGGGGACCGTCGACCCGGCCACGATCGCGGCGCTCGAGCATGCCATAGCCACCGCAAAACACCCGGGACCAACTTCGTCCACCAGCCCGCCAGCCGCGACCCCCACCAAGTAGCGGTCCCGCCCGGCATCCACCGTAGCCGCACCCTGGAGGGGAACCCCGATACTGCTCAGGGGACGCAACCGCTGAGCCGGGTCACCGTGCCCGACAAACGCACGGTTCGAATGACCCGCTCGCCCTGAGACGACCCGGGTCCGCGGTGGTCCCTACCGTTGCTCATCGGGTGAGACGAGGCTGACCGGGCCGGTCGGGGGGCCGGTCGGCTCACCCGTTCGAGCCGTCCGCCGGCCCCGGACAGGCCGGGCCATCGGTGCCGGACGGATGAGGCCATCCGGTACGCCGGTTGTCGGCCCGTCCGGGGCTCGTCGCGGCCGGCCGGTGGTGAGCAGACTGAGCTGCCCATAACCCACCGAGTGATGCGGGGAACGCCGTGAATGGACGCACCAACGAGATCCTGCGCATCGTGGACCGGCTCGATGCGGAGCTGATCGATCTGCTGTCCGGCCTGACCGTCCCGGACCTGGCCACGCCATGCGACGACCCGTCGGGGCCGACCGTCGGCGCAATCGTGGCGCATCTGGCCGAGGGTAGGCCGCAAGCGATCGCATGGCTGACCGCCACCGTCCGGGGCCTCGGGACGGCTCCCGTCCCCGGTCCGGGAGCCGCATCTGGCCACGACCACCCGCACGGGGACGACCACGGGCACGACCACGGGCACGACCACTGGCACCAGCATCCGGTGCCGGCGGCCGGCCAGTTCGACGAGGCCGCGCTGATTGAAGGCGTCCGGCAGGCCGGCACGGTCATCCGTGGGCTGCTCGACGGCCTCACCGAGGAGCAGCTGGACAGCGTACCGCCGGCCGTCGAGGGGTTCACCGACGGGACGCGGACGCTGTTCCAGATAATCAACGACCTGGCGGAGCACCAGACCCAGCACCTCGACTACATGCGCAAGGCGCTGGCCGGGCGGCCGACCCGGGACGCCGGATGAACATCGACGACCTGCTCGCCCGCGCGCTCGGCGACCCGTAACCGGGGTACGACATGGTACGCGCGGGCGGCCGCTGTTCGTGATGGAAACACCGGACCATACCCGGCTGCGCGGACGGTCAGCAGGTCTTCACCGCCGGGGCGGTGCAACGGCTGCGGCCGCGGGTGGCGAGCGTGGTCGCGGAGTTGCCTCATCAACATGTTGCAAGGAATGGCGATGGTTTCCTCATCTGATGATGCGTGTCGATGGTTTCGGCGTTTTGCCCAGTCCCCGCGTAGCGACCGGCGACTGATCTGCTTTCCCCACGCGGGCGGGTCGGCCAGCTACTACTTCCCGCTTGCCCAGGCGTTGCGGTCGCGGTTCGAGGTGCTCGCGGTGCAGTACCCGGGACGGCAGGACCGGCGCGCGGAGACGTGCATCGACACCATTTCCGAGCTCGCTGAGCGCATCGCCAGGGCGCTGGAGTCGTTGACCGAGGTCCCGTTCGCCTTCTTCGGGCACAGCATGGGAGCCACCGTCGCCTTCGAGGTGGCGCGCCGGTTGCGGTGGACACTGACCGGCCCGCTGTGCCTGTTCGCGTCCGGCCGGCGTGCCCCAGGCCAGATCCGCGACGAGCGGGTCCACCTGCGCGACGATGCCGGGCTCACGGCGGAGCTCCGGCAGGCCGGGGGCACCGACCACCGGCTGCTCGCCGAGGAGGGGTTGATGGCCGCTGTCCTGCCGGCGACCCGGGCGGACTACAAGGCCATCGAGACCTACCGTTACCTGCCCGGCCCGCCGCTGGACTGCCCGATCACCGTCCTGGTCGGAGAGTCGGATCCGAAGGCGACCCTCGACGAGGTGTCCGCCTGGGCCAGCCATACCACCGCCGGATTCGATCTGCGCGTCTTCCCCGGCGGGCATTTCTACCTGGACGCGCACCAGCAGGCAGTGGCCGACATCATCGACGCCGCGCTCCAGGGGGTCTGCAATGGGTCGGTCTGATCCGGCCGCCACAGCGGCCCGCGACCACCCCCAGGACGCGGTAGCCGTAATCGGGTTGGCGTGCCGACTGCCCCAAGCGCCGGACCCGGACGCGTTCTGGCGGGTACTGCGGGACGGGGTGAGCACCGTCAGCGAGCCCCCACCCGGCCGGAGCGCGGACTTCGGCGCGGCCCAAGGCGCGTTCCTCGACCAGGTCGACCGCTTCGACGCCGACTTCTTCGGCATCTCGCCGCGGGAAGCCGTCGCCCTGGACCCGCGGCAACGGCTGGCGCTGGAGCTGAGCTGGGAGGCCCTGGAGGACGCCGGAATCGTTCCGGCAGCCCTGAAGGACAGCGGGACCGGCGTGTTCCTGGGCGCCATCTGGGACGACTACGCCACCCTGTCGTTGCGTCGCGGCCCGGAGGCGATCAGCAGGCACACCATGACCGGACTGCACCGGAGCATCATCGCCAACCGGGTGTCCTACGTCCTGGGTCTCACCGGCCCGAGCCTGACCGTGGACACCGGCCAGTCCTCCTCGCTCGTCGCCGTACACCTGGCCTGTGAAAGCCTGCTCGCCGGCGAGTGCACGGCCGCCCTGGCCGGCGGCGTGAACCTGAACCTGAGCCCGGAGAGCACCCTCGCCGCGGCGAAGTTCGGCGGGCTGTCCCCGGATGGGCGGTGCTTCACCTTCGACGAGCGTGCGAACGGGTACGTGCGCGGCGAAGGCGCCGCCCTGGTGGTGCTCAAGCCACTGTCGAGGGCCATCCTCGACCGGGACCCGATCTACTGCGTCATCCGCGGCAGCGCGGTCAACAATGACGGTGCCTCCGAGGGGCTCACCGTGCCGAGCCCGCGGGCTCAGGAAGCGGTGCTGCGGCGGGCGTACCGGCGGGCCCGGGTGGATCCGGCCCACGTCCAGTACGTCGAACTGCACGGTACGGGGACGAAGGTCGGCGACCCGGTCGAGGCCACCGCCCTGGGCGCGGCACTGGGGGTGGGCCGCGCCACCGACACACCCCTGCTCGTGGGCTCCGCGAAGACCAATGTCGGCCACCTGGAGGGCGCCGCCGGCATCGTCGGTCTGCTCAAGGTGGCGCTGTGCGTCATGCACCGGGAGATCCCACCGAGCCTCAACTTCGAGACGCCCAACCCGAAGATCCCGTTCGGCGAGCTGCGGCTGCGGGTGCGGCACACCCTGGGGCCCTGGCCGTACCCCGACCGGCCGCTGCTCGCCGGCGTCAGCGCCTTCGGTATGGGCGGAACCAACTGCCATGTCGTGGTCTCGGAGGCGCCGGCACCGCCGAGTGACCGGCCGGAAGCGGGGCCGACCCACGCCGGGCGTGGCACGATCCCACCAGTCGTGCCGTGGGTCGTCTCCGCCAAGAGCCAAGCGGCCCTACGGGCACAAGCCGAACGGCTACACGCCCACCTGCGCGCCAATCCGGATCTGACCCCGGCGGATGCCGGATTCTCCCTGGCGAGCACCCGCGCCGCCCTCGACCATCGCGCGGTGATCGTGGCCGGGGACCGGGAGGATTTCGCCCGCGGGTTGCACGCGCTGGCCCACGGCCAACCGGCGGTCACCGCCGTGCAGGGCGTAGCGGGCGACGCCGGCCGGACGGTGTTCATCTTTCCCGGCCAGGGTTCGCAATGGGCCGGCATGGCTCGCGAGTTGATGGACTCGTCCGACGTCTTCGCCGCCCGGGTACAGGACTGCGCCGAGGCCCTGGCACCCTACCTCGACTGGTCGCTACCGGACGTGCTGCTCGGCACGCCGGATGCCCCCAGCCTGGCCCGGGTCGATGTCGTCCAGCCGGCGCTGTTCGCCGTGATGGTCTCGCTCGCCGCGCTGTGGCGGTCGTTCGGCGTGCGCCCCGACGCCGTCGTCGGCCACTCCCAGGGCGAGGTGGCCGCCGGGTACGTGGCCGGTGCCCTGTCTCTGGACGACGCCGCGAGGATCGTCGCCCGGCGCAGCCAGGCGGTGGCCACACTGGCCGGGACCGGCGGCATGGTCTCCGTCCCGCTCCCGGCCCGGGAGGTGACGGTCCGCCTGGCCCGCTGGTCGGGCCGGCTGGGTATCGCCGCGGTCAACGGTCCCGGCTCGACTGTCGTGTCCGGACCCGCCGGCCCGCTGGACGAGCTGGTGCAGGCCTGCCAGGCCGATGACATCGACGCACGAAAGATCTTGGTCGACTACGCCTCGCATTCGCCCGAGGTCGAGGCGATCCGCGCCTCGCTGCTCGACTCGCTGTCCGGAATCGTCCCGAGGGCTTGCGACGTCGCGTTCTACTCCACGGTCACCGGAGGACCGCTGGACACCGGCCAGCTCGACGGCGGCTACTGGTACCGCAACCTGCGCCAGCCGGTCCAGTTCGAACCCGCCGTCCGTGCCCTGCTGGCCGACGATCACCGCGCGTTCATCGAAGTCAGCCCGCACCCCGTGCTGACCTTCAGCATCGAGCAGAGCATCGCCGCCGCGACCGCCGACCTGCCGGGCACCGAGCGGCCCATGACGACCGGGTCGCTGCGCCGCGACGACGGCGGATGGCGGCGGCTGCTCACCTCGCTGGCGAGCGTCTACGTCCACGGTGTACCGGTCAACTGGCCGGCCGCGTTCGGGCCGGACGCCCGCCGGGTCAAGCTGCCCACGTATGCCTTCCAGCGCCAGCGCTTCTGGATCGACGCGCCTGCCGCTGGCGCGCCGGCAGCGGCCGCACCGGGCGAGGCGCCGGCCGCCGACGTGGGGCCGGCCGCCGACGTGGGGCCGGCCGCCTACGTCGGGTCGGCCGCCGATGTGGGGTCGGCCGCTGGCCCGTCCGAGCCGTCGCCCTGGGCCGAACGGCTCGCCGGGCTGACCGCGGCCAGACAGGAACGACTGCTGCTCGACCTGGTGCGTACCACCGTGGCGGTCGTCCTCGGCCACGCCACACCGGACACAGTGCACCCGGGCCGGAGCTTCAAGGAACTCGGACTTGACTCGGTGACCGCGGTCGAGCTGAGCAGCCGGCTCAGCGCTGGCACCGGCGTACGGCTGGCCGCCGCCGTCGCCTTCGAGCACCCGACGCCCGGTGCGCTCGCGCGGTACCTGCGTGCGGAGTTGACCGGTACGCCGTCGGGTGCGGCGCTGCCTGGGGCGAGGTTGAGCGCCGGTGACGAGCCGGTTGTGGTGGTGGGGATGGGGTGTCGTTTTCCGGGCGGGGTGGGTTCGCCGGAGGGGTTGTGGCGGTTGGTGGCCGATGGCCGGGATGCCATCGGCCCGTTCCCGACCGATCGTGGGTGGGATGTGGCCGGGTTGTACGACCCGGATCCGGACCGGGTGGGTAGGACGTACACGTGTCGGGGCGGGTTCATTGACGACGCGGCCGGGTTCGATGCGGCGTTCTTCGGTATCTCCCCGCGGGAGGCCGCCGCGATGGATCCGCAGCAGCGGTTGCTGCTGGAGGTGGCCTGGGAAGCCATCGAACGCGCCGGCATCGATCCGGGCGCGCTGCGTGGCAGCAGTACCGGGGTGTTCGTGGGGGCGATGCCGTCGGGGTACGGGCCGCGCTTGGAGCAGGCCCCGGCGGGGGTGCAAGGGTATGCGTTGACCGGGTCGGCGCCGAGTGTGGTGTCCGGGCGGGTGGCCTACACCCTCGGGCTGGAGGGCCCAGCGGTGTCGGTGGACGCCGCGTGTTCCTCCTCCCTGGTGGCGGTGCATCTGGCGGTGCGGGCGCTGCGGTCCGGCGAGTGTGACCTGGCGCTGGCCGGTGGGGTGACGGTGATGGCCGGGCCGGGGATGTTCGTGGAGTTCTCCCGGCAGCGGGGCCTGGCCCCCGATGGTCGGTGCAAGGCGTTTTCCGCCGCCGCCGACGGCGCCGGCTGGTCCGAAGGCGCCGGCATGCTGGTGCTGGAACGACTCGCCGATGCCCAGCACAACGGCCATCGGGTGCTGGCGCTCATCCGCGGCTCGGCGGTCAACTCCGACGGCGCCTCCAACGGGCTGACCGCCCCCAGCGGGCCGGCCCAGCAGCGGGTCATCCGCGCCGCTCTCGCCGACGCCCGGCTCACCGCCGCCGATGTGGACGTGGTCGAGGCCCACGGCACCGGTACCGTACTTGGCGATCCGATCGAAGCCCACGCCCTGCTGGCCACCTACGGCGATCACCGGCCCGCTCACCTACCGCCGGTCTGGCTCGCCTCGCTCAAATCGAACATCGGCCACACCCAGGCCGCTGCCGGGGTCGCCGGCATCATCAAAATGATCCAGGCCATCGGCCACGCCACCATTCCCGCCACCCTGCACGCCGACCCCCCCACCCCGCACGTCGACTGGACCTCCGGCACCGTCCAACTAGCCGCCCAGACCCGACCCTGGCCGGCCACTGACCACCCCCGCCGCGCAGCCATCTCCTCCTTCGGCATCTCCGGCACCAACGCCCACCTCATCCTCGAACAACCCGCCACCCCGCCAACCACCGAACCGGAGCCGGCGGCCCGGCCGCGTTCGCTGCCGTGGGTGGTGTCCGGGCGCACGGCGGGGGCTTTGCGGGCGCAGGCGGCGCGGCTGGCCGCGGCGGTGGATGGTCTGGACCCGGCCGATGTGGGCTGGTCGCTGGCGACCGCCCGCACCGCGTTCGAGCACCGCGCGGTGGTGCTCGGCCGCGATGAGGTCGGATTGCGGGCGGGTTTGGCGGCGGTGGCCCAAGGGTTGGCGCCGATCACCGGGGTGGCCGCGGGTGGGGGCCGGTTAGGGCTCCTGTTCACCGGTCAGGGCGCGCAGTGGGCCGCGATGGCCGACGATCTGGGGGACCGGTTTGCGGTGTTCGCCGCGGCGGTGCGGGAGGTGTGTGCGCGGTTCGACTTTGATGTGTTCGACCCGCGGTGTATCGACCAGACCCGGCATACCCAGGCGGCGTTGTTCGCCTTTGAGGTGGCGATGTGTCGGTTGCTGGCCTCGTTCGGGGTGGTACCGGACTATCTGTTGGGTCATTCGGTCATGTGTCCGGGGGTGTTGTCGCTGGCCGATGCGTGCACTCTGGTCGGGGCGCGGGGCCGGTTGATGCAGGCCCTGCCCGCGGGTGGGGCGATGCTGGCGGTACGGGCCGGCGAGGAGGAGGTCGCCGCCCACCTCACCGACGGGGCGTGCGTCGCGGCGGTCAACGGCCCGGCATCGGTGGTCGTCTCCGGCGACGAGGACGCCGTCGCCGCGGTACAGGCCGCCTTCGGCGACCGGAAGACGAAACGGCTGACCGTCAGCCACGCGTTCCACTCGCACCGCATGGACCCGATGCTCGATGAGTTCCGCGCGGTGGCCGCCACCCTCACCTACCACCCGCCGACCATTCCGCTGATCTCCAACCTCACCGGCCAACCGGTCACCGACGTCGACGCCGACTACTGGGTACGCCACGTGCGGCAACCCGTCCGGTTCCACCAAGGCCTACGCACCCTGCGCACCGAAGGGGTCGCCACCTACCTCGAAGTCGGACCCGACGCCGTGCTGACCGCCCTCGCCGCCGACACCACCGACGACACCGGAGCCTGCATCGCCGTAGCGAAGCGGGATCGTGGGGAGGGGGTCGTCGAGGCGCTCGCCCACCTCTTCGTCCGCGGGGTACCGATCGACTGGCGCGACTGCTTCCCGGCGGCACGCGTGGTCGCACTGCCGACGTACCCGTTCGAGCACGAGCACTACTGGCTCGAAACGCCGTCGGAGGCTGGCGATCCGGCCGCGCTCGGCCTGACCGACGCCGAACATCCGTTGCTCGGCGCGACGATTCAACTCGCCGACGGCAAGGGCGTCGTGTTCACCGGACGGCTGGCGCTGGCCCGGCAGCCGTGGCTGACCGAGCACGTGATCGCCGGCACGGTGGTGCTTCCCGGCACCGCGTTCGTCGAGTTGGCGTTACGGGCGGCCGACCAGGTCGGCTGCGACCGCGTGGCGGAGTTGACCCTGGAGGCTCCGCTCGTGCTGCCGGCGCGGGAGGCCGTCCCGGTGCAGGTCGTGGTCGGCGCCCCCGACGAGGCGGGCCGGCGTACCGTCGAGGTGTTCTCCTGGCAGGGTTCGGCGGGGACGCGTCACGCGACCGGAAGCCTCGCCACCGGAGCCGGCGAGGAGCCGGCCGGGCTGGCGGTGTGGCCGCCGCGCGACGCCGCCCCGATCGACCTCACCGACGTGTACGGGCGCCTCGCCGACCGCGGCTACGGGTACGGACCGCGGTTCCAGGGGCTCGTCGCCGCCTGGCGGCGGGGCGCCGACGGGTACGCCGAGATCCGCACCGACGAGCCGGTCGAGGACGGGTACGGCATCTGTCCGTCCATATTGGACGCTGCCCTGCATCTGCTGGTGCTGGAGCGCGGTTCCGACGGCGAGGTCCTGCTGCCCTTCTGGTGGGGTGGAGTGGCTCTGCACGCCACCGGTGCGACGTCGCTGCGGGTCCGGATCGCTCCGGCCGGACGGGACGCGGTCGCCCTGATCGTCGCCGACCACACGGGCGCGCCGGTGCTCAGCGTCGAGTCGCTCGTGCTGCGGGCGGTACCGCGCGACCGCTTCGGTGCCGCGCCCGCGCCGGACTCGCTGTACCAGCTCGACTGGACCGCGGCCGGTCCGGCGTCGACCGTTGCGACGCCGGTGTTCGTCACCGGTGCCGCGGACCTGGCGGCCGTGCGACCGACGGACGCGCTCTACGCCCGGGCCGGCGGCACGGACGTGCGGGAGGCTCTGGCCGGGGTGCTGGCCCTGGCACAGGCATGGGTGGCCGATGACCGGTTCGCCGATTCGCGCCTGGTTGTGGTGACGCGCGGTGCGGTGGACGTGGGCACCGGCGCGCCGGTCGGCGATCCCGCCGCGGCCGCGGTATGGGGCCTGGTCCGGTCGGCCAGCCTGGAGTACCCCGGCCGGTTCGGGCTGGTCGACGTCGACGGGGACCACGTGCCGGCGCCGGGCGACGAGCCCGAACTGGCTGTCCGCGACGGCCAGGCGTTCGTGCCGCGCCTCGCGCACGCGTCCGCCGGCGGTCCCGCGACCGGGCTCGGCGACGGCACCGTGCTCATCTCCGGCTGGTCCGGTGGTGTCGGTGGGATCGTGGCGCGGCACCTGGTGTCGGCGTACCGGCCGCGGCACGTCCTGCTCGTCTCCCGGCGCGGAGGCGGCGGCGATCTCGTCGACGAGCTGCGGGCATCCGGCGTAGGGGTCACCGTGGCCGCATGTGACCTGGCCGACCGGGACGCGCTCGCGGCGGTCCTCGCGGAGGTCCCGGCGGACCGGCCGCTGACCGCCGTGGTACACGCGGCGGGGGTACTGGACGACGGCACCCTCACCACACTCGACCCGGCGCGCCTGGACGTGGTGTTGCGGGCGAAGGCCGACGCGGCGTGGAACCTGCACGAGTTGACGCGGGAGCTGGAGCTGGCCGCCTTCGTGCTGTTCTCCTCGGTCACCGGCGTGCTCGGCGGCGCCGGCCAGGCCAACTACGCCGCCGCCAACGCGTACCTCGACGGGCTCGCCGCGTACCGGCGCGGCCTGGGCCTTCCCGCGCTTTCGCTGGCCTGGGGCCGATGGGACAGCGGCATGGGCGAGCGGCTTCGCGCCGCCGACTCGGCCCGGTGGGACCGCAACGGCGTCGCGCCGATCACGGCCGAGCAGGCACTGGCGCTGCTCGACGCCGCACTGGGCCTGGATCGGGCCACGGCGGTCCCGGTCCGGTTGAACCTGCCGCAGCTACGCGCCCAGCCCACCATCCCGCCGCTGCTGCGCGCCCTCGTCCGGCCCGCGCGCCGCACCGCCGGAGCCGGTGCGCCGGACCTGGGCCAGCAACTGGCCGCCGCCCCCGACCCCGAACGCTTCCTGCTGGACCTGGTACGCGCTCAGGTCGCGACCGTGCTCGGGTTCGCCACCCCGGACACCATCGGCGGTGGCCGCGCGTTCAAGGACCTCGGCTTCGACTCGCTCGGCGCGGTGGAGCTGCGCAACCGGCTGAACCTGGCGACTGGCCTGCATCTGCCGGCGACCCTGCTGTTCGACTACCCGACGGCCGACGACCTTGTCCGGTACCTGCGCGCCGAGTTGACCGGCGACCCGGAAACCGTGGCGGCCGCGCCTGTCGCGGTCACCACCGCGTTGGACGAGCCGGTCGCGATTGTGGGTATCGGCTGCCGGTTCCCGGGTGGGGTGGTTTCGCCGGAGGGGTTGTGGGATCTGGTCGCGGCGGGTGTGGATGCGATCGGAGAGTTCCCCTCGGGTCGGGGCTGGGACGTCGACGCATTGTATGACCCGGATCCGGATGCGGCGGGCCGGACGTATGCCCGCCACGGCGGGTTCCTGTATGACGCGGGGGAGTTCGATGCCGGGTTCTTCGGCATCTCGCCGCGGGAGGCGTTGGCGATCGATCCGCAGCAGCGGTTGCTGCTGGAGACGGCATGGGAGGCGTTGGAACGCGCCGGTATCGACCCGACATCGGTACGCGGCAGCCGCACCGGAGTGTTCGCCGGCGTCATGTACCAGGACTACGCCGGGCGACTGCACAAAGCACCGGAAGGCTTCGAGGGGTATCTGCTGACCGGTTCGGCGGCGAGTGTCGCGTCCGGGCGGGTGGCGTACACGCTGGGTCTGGAGGGACCGGCGGTGTCGGTGGACACGGCGTGTTCGTCGTCGTTGGTGGCGGTACATCTGGCGGCGCGGGCGTTGCGGGCCGGGGAGTGCGACCTGGTGTTGGCCGGTGGGGTGACGGTGATGGCCACCCCGAACACGTTCGTGGAGTTCTCCCGGCAACGGGGACTGGCGCCGGACGGGCGATGCAAGGCCTTCGCCGCCGCCGCCGACGGCACCGGATGGGCCGAAGGCGTGGGAGTCCTCGTCCTGGAGCGGTTGTCGGATGCGCAGCGGTCGGGTCACCAGGTGCTGGCGGTGGTGCGCGGGTCGGCGGTGAACCAGGACGGGGCGTCCAACGGCCTTACCGCGCCGAATGGTCCGTCCCAGCAACGCGTCATCCACGCGGCCCTGGCCGACGCGGGCCTGACGCCGTCCGATGTGGATGTGGTCGAGGCGCACGGCACCGGTACCACGTTGGGGGATCCCATCGAGGCGCAGGCGCTGCTGGCCACCTACGGCCGGGACCGGCCGGCCGAGCGGCCGTTGTGGTTGGGGTCGGTGAAGTCGAACCTCGGGCACACCCAGGCCGCAGCCGGGGTCGCCGGGATGATCAAGATGGTGGAGGCGATCCGACGTGGGGTGGTGCCGGCCACGTTGCATGTGGACGCGCCCTCCCCGCACGTGGACTGGACCTCCGGTGCGGTACGGCTGGTCACCGAGGCGCGGGCCTGGCCCGATTCGGGCCGTACGCGGCGGGCCGGGGTGTCCTCGTTCGGCATCTCCGGCACGAACGCCCACGTGATCATCGAGCAGGCCCCGCACCCTGCTCCGGAGCCGGAGCCGGAGCCGGAGCCGGAGCCGGAGCCCGCGGCCGTTCCGGTGCCGGAGCCTTCGGTTGACGAGCTGTCGGAGTCCGTGGTGTGGGTGTGGTCGGCGCGGGACGCGGCGGCGTTGGCGGTGCAGGGACGGCGGCTCGGGGAGTGGTTGCGGGCCCGCCCCGGGTGGGATGCGGCGCGGGTGGGGTTGTCGTTGGCGTGCACGCGGGCGGTGTTGGAGCATCGGGCGGCGGTGGTGGCCGACACCCGGGCCGGGTTGCTGGCCGGGTTGGCCGCGCCGACGGTGCGCGGTCAGGTGCCGGCGGGGGCGGGGCCGGGGCCGGTGGGGATGCTGTTCACCGGGCAGGGCGCGCAGTGGGCCGGGATGCAGCGGGAGTTGGGTGACCGGTTCGTGGTGTTCGCCGCAGCGGTACACGAGATCGCCACCGCTTTCGGCTTCGACGTTTTCGACCCGGACCGGTTGGATCAGACCCGACACACCCAGGCGGCGTTGTTCACCTTCGAGGTGGCCATGTGCCGGTTGCTGGCATCGGTCGGCATCACCCCGGACTACCTGTTGGGGCACTCGATCGGGGAGATCGCCGCCGCGCACATCGCCGGGGTGCTGTCGCTGGATGACGCGTGCACCCTGGTCGCGGCGCGGGGCCGGCTGATGCAGGACCTGCCCACCGGCGGGGCGATGCTCGCCCTGCAGGCCAGCGAGGACGAGATCAGCCCGCACCTGGACGGGCGGGTGGGCATCGCCGCGGTCAACGGCCCCACCTCGGTGGTCATCTCCGGCGACGAGGACGCGGTGGCCCGCGTCGCGGCCGTCTTCGGCGGCCGCAAACACAAGCGGCTGGCCGTCAGCCACGCCTTCCACTCCCCGTTGATGGACCCCATCCTCGAGCAGTTCCACAGCGTGGCCGCCACGCTGACCTACCATCCCCCGGCCATCCCGCTGATCTCCAACCTCACCGGCGAACCCGTCACCGACATCGACGCCGACTACTGGACCCGCCACATCCGCCAACCCGTTCGCTTCCACCACGGCCTACGCACACTCACCAGCACGGCCGGCGTGAGCACCCTCATCGAGGTCGGACCCGACACCACCCTGACCACCCTTGCCGCCAGCAGCACAACCGCCACCTGCCTACCCACCACCCGACCCGGCCACCCGGCCACCCTGCACACCACCATCGCCCACCTACACACCCAGGGCCACCCGGTCACCTGGCCCGCCCTCTACCCACCCGACACCACCACCACCGAGCTACCCACCTATCCCTTCCAACGCCACAACTACTGGCTACCGGCGCCGCCGCGGGACGGGGACGACCTGTCCGCGGCCGGCCTGGGACCGGCGATCCGGCGCGCCGACGACGGCGGCCTGCTGTTCCGCGGGCGGCTGTCGGTCGAGGCGCAGCCGTGGCTCGCCGACCACACCGTGCTCGGCTCGGTCGTGCTGCCGGCCACCGCCGTGCTGGACCTGGTTCGGCAGGCGGCCCGGGAGGCGGACTGCGACCTGGTCGAGGATCTGATCCTGCACACCCCGTTGGTCGTCCCCGATCGCGGCACGGTGCAGATCCAGCTCACCGTCGCGCCACCGGACGGCGACGGTCGCCGCGTGGTCGGCCTGTACTCCCGCGACGGTCAGACGTGGACGCGGCACGCCGCCGGCACGATCGGCGTCGGCGCCCGACCGGCCCGGTTCGACCTGGGCGCATGGCCGCCGGAGCACGCCGTCCCGGTACCGGTCGAGGACCTGTACGACCGCCTCGCGGGCGAGGGCTTCGACTACGGCCCTGGCTTGCGCGGACTGCGCGCCGTGTGGCGCCGGGGCGACGATCTGTTCGCCGAGGCCGCCGTGGCCGAATCGCCGCCCGGATACGAGCTTTCGCCGGTGCTGTTGGACGCGGCACTGCACGCGTTGCACCTCCCCGAGGGACGGCTTCCGTTCGGGTGGCACGGTGTACGGGTCCACGGCCCGGCGGCCGGTACGTTGCGGGCGCGCTTCGCGCCTGCCGGGGCCGACGCGGTGTCGGTCGAGCTCGCCGACGGGACCGGCCGGCCGGTCGCCTCGGTCGACTCTCTACTGGTGCGTCGGCCGTCCGCCGATCTGTTGTCCGGCAACCGTACCCGCGACCTGCTCTTCGCGCCGGTGTGGACGCGGGTCAGCATCCCCCTCGGCGCGCCCGCGGCCGCGGTGGTGCGCACCGCGGCGGAGTTGGCCGCTGTCGACCCCGTGTCCGGTGTGGTCGTCGCCGAGGTGTCGGGTGGGGACGTCCGGCCGGCGATCCACGCGGCGCTCGCCCTTGTCCAGCAATGGGTTGCCGACGACCGGTTCGCCGCGTCGCGGCTGGTCGTCACGACGCGGGGCGCGGTCGCGGTACATCCCGGCGAATCCGTGACCGACCTGGCCGGCGCCGCGGTTCGGGGACTCGTCCGGTCGGCCGAACGCGAGTACCCGGGCCGGTTCGGGCTCGCGGACGGCGACGGGCTGCCCGCCTCGTTCGACGACGAGGTCGAGTTCGCGGTGCGAAACGGCGAGGTGTACGCGCCCCGCCTGGTCCGCGCGGACGCCACCGCCGTCACCGGAGCCGTGGACGCCCATGTGCCGGGCTTCGGCGGCGGCACGGTGCTGGTCTCCGGCTGGTCCGGTGGCCTCGGCCCGGTCGTCGTGCGGTGGCTGGTGGAGCGGCACGGCGTCCGCGACCTGCTCCTGGTCAGCCGGCGGGGCGCCGACACCGACCTGACGGCCGGACTGCGCGCGGCCGGCGTTCAGGTCACGGTCGCCGCCTGCGACCTGGCCGACCGTGGGGCGACCGCGGCTCTGCTCGCCGGGCATCGGGTGACCGCCGTGGTCCATGCGGCCGGCATCCTGGACGACGGCGTGCTCGCCGCCCTTACCCCGGAGCGGTTCGACACGGTACTGCGGCCGAAGGTCGACGCGGCCTGGAACCTGCACGAGCTGACCGCGGACCTGTCCGCGTTCGTCGTCTTCTCGTCCGCCAGCGGCGTCTTCGGCGCGGCCGGGCAGGCCAACTACGCGGCGGCGAACGCCTTCCTCGACGGCCTCGCCGCGTACCGGCACGGCCTGGGCCTTCCGGCGCTGTCGCTGGCCTGGGGGCTCTGGGACGGCGGTATGGGCGGCCGGCTGGACGCCGCCGACCTTGCCCGCCTCGAACGGTACGGCATCGGCTCACTGTCCACTGAGGACGGTCTGGCGCTGCTCGACGTGGCGTGCACCCGACCCGGGCCGGTGCTGGTACCGGCCCGGCTGGATCTGCGGCCACGGCCCGACGTTCCCGCGCTACTGCGCGCGCTGGTCCGCGCACCGGCCGGCCAGGGACCGGAAGCCGGCCTGCGCGTACGCCTCGCCGGCCTGCCGGAGGCCGAACGCGACCGGGTGCTGACCGCCGCCGTCCGCGCGGAGGTGGCTTCCGTGCTCGGCTTCGGGACGGCCGGGGAGGTCGAGGTCGACCGCGCTTTCCTGGAACTGGGCTTCGACTCGCTCACCGCCGTCGAACTGCGCAACCGGCTCACCGCCACCACCGGCCTGCGCCTGCCGGCCACGCTGGTGTTCGACCACCCGACTGTCGCGTCCCTGGCCGCCCGGCTCGGCACCGAACTGTCCGGCGCGGCCGCCGCCACCCCGGCGGAGCCTGCGCCGGTCACCGGTAACGCCGGGGAACCCATCGCGATCGTCGCCATGGCGTGCCGGTACCCGGGCGGGGTGACCTCGCCCGAAGGTCTGTGGGACCTGCTCGCCGGCGGCGGCGACGCCATCGCGGAGTTCCCGGATGACCGTGGCTGGAGCGTCGAGGAGTTGTACGACCCGGATCCGGACGCGGTGGGCCGCTCGTACGTACGGCACGGCGGGTTCCTGTACGACGCGGACCAGTTCGATCCGGGGTTCTTCGGGATGAGCCCACGGGAGGCGTTGGCGACCGATCCGCAGCATCGGCTGCTGCTGGAGACCGCGTGGGAGACGTTTGAACGCGCCGGGATCGATCCGGTGTCGGTGCGCGGCAGCCGGACCGGTGTCTACACCGGCGTGATGTACCAGGACTACGCCGGCCGGATCCAGCAGGCGCCGGATGGTTTCGAGGGGTACCTGCTGACCGGGTCGGCGGCGAGTGTCGCCTCGGGGCGCGTGGCCTACACGTTCGGGCTGGAGGGTCCGGCGGTGTCGGTGGATACCGCGTGTTCGTCGTCGTTGGTGGCGATGCATCTGGCCGCGCAGGCGTTGCATTCCGGCGAGTGTGACCTGGCGCTGGCCGGTGGGGCGACGGTGATGGCCACGCCGAAGACGTTCGTGGAGTTCTCCCGGCAGCGGGGACTGGCGCCGGACGGGCGGTGCAAGGCATTCGCCGCGGCAGCTGACGGCACCGCATGGGCCGAGGGCGTCGGACTGCTGCTGCTGGAGCGGTTGTCCGACGCGCGGCGGCTCGGCCACCCGGTGTTGGCCGTGGTGCGCGGGACGGCGGTCAACCAGGACGGCGCGTCGAATGGCCTCACGGCGCCCAACGGCCCGTCCCAGGAGCGGGTCATCCGTGCCGCCCTCGCCAACGCCCGGCTGCGGCCCGCCGACGTGGACGTGGTGGAGGCACACGGTACCGGCACCACACTGGGTGACCCGATCGAGGCTCAGGCTCTCCTGGCGACGTACGGCCAGGACCGGGCGGAGCCGCTGTGGTTGGGGTCGGTGAAGTCGAACCTCGGTCACACCCAGGCGGCAGCGGGCGTCGCCGGGGTGATCAAGATGGTGCAGGCGATGCGGCACGGGGTGGTGCCGGCCACGTTGCATGTGGATACGCCGTCGCCGCACGTGGACTGGACATCCGGTGCGGTGGCCCTGGCGGTCGAGGCGCGGCCGTGGCCGGGCACGGGTCGGCCGCGGCGGGCGGGGGTGTCCTCGTTCGGCATCTCCGGTACCAACGCGCACGTCATCCTCGAACACGTCCCCGAACCCGAGCCGGCACCCGAACCCGAGCCGGCACCCGAACCCGAGCCCGCGTCCCCGGCACCGGCCGGGGAGGTGCGGACCCTGCCCTGGCTGGTCTCCGCCCGAAGCGAGGCGGCGCTGCGGGCCCAGGCCGTCCGCCTGCTCGACCTTCGGGACACTCTCGACCCCGGGCCGGCATCGAACGAACCCACGACGGACGCCGTCCTCGCCGATGTCGCCGCTTCCCTGGCCGTTACCCGCTCGCACCACTCCCACCGTGCGGTGGTGGTGGGTTGTGGTGGTGGGTTGTGGGCGGGGTTGGATGTGTTGGCCGGTGCCGGGGTGGCCCCGGGCGTGGTGGTGGGTGAGGTCGGCGGCGGTGGTGCTGGTCGGGTGTTCGTGTTTCCGGGCCAGGGTTCGCAGTGGCTGGGTATGGCGTTGGAGCTGGCGGAGGCATCGCCGGTCTTCGCGGACTCGTTGGCGCTGTGCGGGGAGGCGTTGGCGCCGTTTGTGGACTGGTCGTTGCCGGAGGTGTTGGCCGGTGGTGCGGGGGCGCCGTCGTTGGCGCGGGTTGATGTGGTGCAGCCGGCGCTGTTCGCGGTGATGGTGAGTTTGGCGCGGTTGTGGCGTTCGGTGGGGGTGGCGCCGGACGCGGTGGTGGGGCATTCGCAGGGGGAGATCGCCGCGGCGTGTGTGGCGGGGGCGTTGTCGCTGCCGGACGCGGCGCGGGTGGTGGCGCTGCGGTCGCGGGCGTTGGGGGTACTGGCCAGCCGTGGCGGCATGGCCTCGGTCGGGTTGCCGGCCGACGCGGTGGAGGGCCTGCTCGGTGATGGCTTGGTGGTCGCGGCGGTCAACGGGCCTGCCTCGACGGTGGTGTCGGGGCCGGCGGCCGCGATCGAGGAGTTGGTGGGCCGGTTGTCCGGTGAGGGGATCCGGGTGCGGCGGATCCCGGTGGACTACGCGTCGCATTCGGCCGAGGTGGAGGTGTTGCGCGAGGAGTTGCTGGAGGTGTTGGGTCCGGTTGCGCCGCGGCCGTCGCAGGTGCCGTTCTACTCCACGGTGTACGGGCAGCCGGTGGATACCGCCGGGTTGGATGCCGGGTACTGGTTCCGGAACCTGCGCTTGCCGGTGCGCTTCGCCGACACGCTGCGCCGGTTGGCCACCGACGGGTTCGGGGTGTTCCTGGAGTGCAGCCCGCATCCGGTGTTGGCCGTCCCGATCGAGGAAACCCTCGGCGAGGACGCGACGGTGGTGGGCTCCCTGCGCCGCGACGACGGCGGCTGGGACCGGTTCCTGACCTCCGCCGCCCAGCTGCACGTCCACGGCACCGACGTCGACTGGTCGGCCGTCCTGTCCGGCCGGACCGGTGGACAGCCCGGCGGGCGGCCCCGCCGACGGGTGGACCTGCCCACCTACCCGTTCCAGCGGGAGCGGTACTGGCTCGACGCGCCCTCCGCTGTCGCCGACGCGACCGACCTCGGCCTCGACCACACCGATCATCCGCTGCTCGGCGCGGCGGTCAACCTGGCCGACGGGGCCACCGTGTACGCCGGCCGGCTTTCCCTGCGCACCCATCCCTGGCTCGCCGACTACCGGGTTTTCGAGAGCGTGCTGCTGCCCGGCACCGCGCTCGTCGAACTGGCGCTGCACCTCGGTGACCGTATCGGGAACCTCACGCTGGCGGCGCCGCTCGTCGTGCCGGCCGACGGGTCCGTCCAGATCCAGGTCACCGTCAACGCCGCCGACGACACCGGCGGCCGGCCCGTCGCCGTGCACTCCCGCACGTCCGACGACCACCCGTGGACCCGCCATGCCGTGGGCGTGCTCGCCGACGACACCGGCGCGCCGGCGACCGGCGCCGGCCACCTCACCGTCTGGCCGCCGCCCGGCGCGACCCGCGTCGAGCTGACCGACCCGTACGCGGACCTCGCCGACCGGGGCTACCACTACGGTCCCGCCTTCCGGGGGCTGCGGGCCCTGTGGCGGCACGGGACCGACCTGTACGCCGAGGTGCTGCTGCCCACCGGAGACGCCGGCGCGTGGAGTATCCACCCCGCCCTGCTCGACGCCGCCCTGCACGCGTTGCTGATCGACGGCGACGCCGAGGTGCGGCTGCCGTTCGCCTGGTCCGGGGTCTCGCTGTCGGCCACCGGCGCCACGGCCCTGCGCGTCCACCTGTCCCGTACCGGCGACGACGCCGTGGCGGTGCTGGCCGCCGACCGCACCGGTGCCCCGGTCGTCGCGATCGAGTCCGTTGCCCTGCGTCCGGTCGCGGCCGACCAGCTCGCCGCCGCCGACCCCGCGCGGGACGCGCTCTTCGTGCCGGAGTGGGTGAGCGTCCCCGCCCCCGAAATGGCGCCCGCGCTCGACCGCTGGGCGGTGCTCGGGCCGGACCCGTACGGACTGGCCGGCGCGCTCGGCATTCCCGCGCTGGCCGACCACGACGTCGACGTCGTCCTGGTCTGCGCCGACACCGGGGCCGAGGTGCGGGAGGCGACGACCGGCATCCTCGCCGTCCTCCAGAACTGGCTCGCCGACCAGCGCTCCGCCATGGCGCGGCTGGCCGTCGTCACCCGCGGCGCGGTGGCCCGCTGCGCCGAGGAGCAGGTGACCGACCTCGCCGCGGCGGCGGTATGGGGTCTCGTCCGCAGCGCCCAGACCGAGCATCCGGACCGGTTCCTGTTGCTCGACATCGACGGCGCCGGCGCGGCGGCTATACCGGCCGCGGTCGGGTGCGGCGAGCCGCAGATCGCGATCCGTGGCGGGGCGCTGTATGCCTTCCGCCTCGCCCACGCGCACACCACCGCGGCGCTCACCCCGCCGGCCGCCGACCGATGGCGCCTGGACGGCGTCGGGGTCGGCACGTTCGACCGGCTGGGCGTCGTTGCGGTACCGGCGGGCGAGCTGGCCGCCGGCGAGGTCCGCGTCGCGATCCGCGCGGCCGGCCTGAACTTCCGCGACGTCCTCATCGCCCTCGGCCGGTACCCGGACGAGGCGGAACTGGTATCCGAAGGCGCCGGCGTGGTGCTCGACGTCGGCCCAGGGGTGAAGGGGATCGCCGCCGGGGACCGGGTGTCCGGGCTTTTCCCGCGCGGATGCGCCGGTCCGGTCGCGGTCACCGATCGGCGGTTCCTGACCCGGGTACCGGCGGGGTGGTCCTTCGCGCAGGCGGCCACGGTTCCGGTGGTGTTCCTGACCGCCTACTACGGGCTCGCCGACCTCGCCCGGGTGCGACCGGGAGAGACGCTGCTGGTCCACGCCGGTGCCGGCGGGGTCGGGATGGCGGCCCTGCAACTGGCCCGGCAGTGGGGCGTGGAGGTCTACGCGACCGCGTCGCCGGGCAAGTGGGACGTGCTGCGCCGGCTCGGCGTACCGGACCGGCGGATCGCCTCGTCGCGCAGCCTGGAGTTCGCGGAACGGTTCGCCGCGGCGGGCGGACGCCGCTTCGACGTGGTCCTCAACTCCCTCGCCGGGGAGTACGTCGACACGTCGCTGCGGCTGCTGCGGCCCGGCGGCCGGTTCGTGGAACTGGGCAGGACCGACCGCCGCGACGCCGCGCAGGTCGCCACCGAGCACGACGGCGTGTGGTACCGGGCCTTCGACATGATGGAGGCCGGACCCGACCGGGTCGGCGAGATCCTGACCGAGCTGTCGGCGCTGTTCGCGTCCGGCGTGCTGGAGCCGTTGCCGGTCACCGCGTGGGACGTGCGCCGCGCGCCGGAGGCGTTGCGGTTGCTCGGGCAGGGGCGCAGCGTCGGAAAGCTGGCGCTGTCCGTACCGCGGCCGCTCGACCCGGCCGGCACGGCGCTCGTCACCGGTGCCTCGGGGTTGCTCGGCGGGCTCGTCGCCCGGCACCTGGTGACTCGGCACGGCATCCGGCACCTCGTGCTGGTGTCCCGCCGCGGCGACCACCCCGAACTGGCGGCCGAACTGGCGGCGCTGGGCGCGTCGGCGACGTTCGCGGCATGCGACGCCGCCGACCGGGACGCGCTCACCGCGGTCCTCGGGGGGATCCCGGCGGACCGGCCGCTGACCGTCGTCGTCCACGCCGCCGGGGTGCTCGATGACGGCACGGTGCAAACCCTGACACCGAAACGCCTCGACGTGGTGTTGCGGCCGAAGGCGGACGCAGCGTGGAACCTGCACGAGTTGACGCGGGAGCTTGATCTGGCGGCGTTCGTGCTGTTCTCGTCGGCGGCCGGCGTGCTGGGCAGTGCGGGGCAGGCCAACTACGCGGCGGCCAACGCCTACCTGGATGCGCTGGCGGAGTACCGGCGGGGGCTGGGCCTGCCGGCGGTGTCGCTGGCGTGGGCGTTGTGGGAGCAGGCCAGCGGCATGACCGGCCACCTGGCTCAGGCCGACCTGGTCCGGTTGCGCCGGTCCGGGCTGGTCCCGCTGGGCATCGACGAAGGGCTCGCGCTGTTCGATGCCGCCCTTGCCGGTACCCACCCGGTCGTCGTGCCGATCCGGGTCGACACCGCCGGGCTGCGCCGCCAGGCGGAGGCCGGCCGGCTCGCCCCGGCGTGGCGCGGCATCATCCACGTACCTACCACCCGCCGGGCCGCGGCCGGTGTCGTGCCGGGCGGTGGCGGCGGGCTGGCCGACCGGCTTGCCGGGATGGCACCCGCCGACCAGCAGGCCGCGCTCCTCGATCTGGTCCGGACCAACGCCGCGACGGTGCTCGGCCACGCCGGCGCGGCCACGATCAGCCCCGGGCAGCCGTTCAAGGAAATCGGGTTCGACTCGCTGACCGCCGTCGAACTGCGCAACCGGCTCGGCGCCGCCACCGGCCTGCGGCTGCCGGTCACGCTCGCCTTCGACCATCCCACCCCGGCGGCGCTCGCCGGCCACCTGCGGACCGAGCTGGTACCGGTGGACACCGGCCCGGCCACGGTCCTGGCCGAACTGGACCGCCTCGACGCCGCCCTGGCCGCCCTCGACGCCGACGGCGCCACCCAGGCCACCGTCGCCGTCCGGCTGCGGGCGGCGCTGCGCAGGTGGAGCCCGGACAACCGCACGGACGGCCGTGACCTGGCCGGGGCGAGCGACGACGACCTGTTCGAGGCCGTCGACAACGAACTCGGCATCTCCTGACTGCGAAAGGCGGCGACCTGTGTCGATCGAGGAGAAGCTCCGCGACTACCTCAAGCGGGCCACGGCGGACCTGCGGCTGGCCAACCGGCGGCTGCGAGAGGTCGAGGAGCGCGCCCACGAGCCGATCGCGATCGTCGCCATGGCGTGCCGGTATCCGGGCGGGGTGAGTTCACCGGAAGGTCTGTGGGACCTGGTCGCCGCGGCCGGCGACGCCATCGGCCCGTTCCCGACCGATCGTGGGTGGGATGTGGCCGGGTTGTACGACCCGGATCCGGACCGGGTGGGTAGGACGTACACGTGTCGGGGCGGGTTCATTGAGGACGCGGCCGGGTTCGATGCGGCGTTCTTCGGTATCTCCCCGCGGGAGGCCGCCGCGATGGATCCGCAGCAGCGGTTGCTGCTGGAGGTGGCCTGGGAAGCCATCGAACGCGCCGGCATCGACCCGGGCGCGCTGCGTGGCAGCAGTACCGGCGTGTTCGTCGGCGTGATGCCCCCCGACTACGGACCCCGGCTGCACCAGGCACCCGAGCCGTACGCCGGGTTCCTGCTGACCGGCACCTCGACCAGCGTCGCCTCCGGCCGGCTGGCCTACACGCTGGGCCTTACCGGGCCCGCGCTGACCATCGACACCGCCTGTTCCACCTCACTGGTCGCGGTGCATCTGGCCAGCCAGGCCCTCCGCCACGGCGAGTGCGATCTGGCCCTGGCCGGCGGCGCCACCATCCTGGCCACCCCCGGCATCTTCCTGGAGTTCAGCCGCCAACGCGGGCTGGCTCCGGACGGCCGCTGCAAACCTTTCGCCGCCGCCGCCGACGGCACCGGCTGGAGCGAAGGGGCCGGCGTGCTGGTCCTCGAACGCCTCACCGACGCGCACCGCCACCACCACCCGATCCTGGCCGTGATCCGCGGCTCGGCGGTCAACCATGACGGCGCCAGCAACGGGCTGACCGCCCCCAGCGGCTCCGCCCAGCAACGCGTGATCACCAAAGCCCTGACCAACGCCGGACTGACCAGCGCGGACATCGACGCGATCGAGGCGCATGGAACCGGCACCACGCTCGGCGACCCGATCGAGGTACAGGCACTCATCGCCGCGTACACCGCCGACCGCCCACCTACCCAACCGCTATGGCTGGGCTCGATCAAGTCGAACATCGGCCACACCATAGCGGCCGCCGGCGTGGCCGGAGTGATCAAGATGGTCATGGCGCTGCACCACCGGCGACTGCCCCAGAGCCTGCACATCGACCAGCCCACCCCTCACGTGGACTGGGCCACCACCCCGGTGACCCTGCTCACCGAACCCACCGACTGGCCGGACACCGGCCGCCCGCGCCGGGCCGCGGTCTCCTCCTTCGGTATCAGCGGCACCAACGCCCACCTCATCCTCGAAAACGCCCCCAGCCCCGACCCCGACACCGCAGCCCGGTCGGGGCCCACCGGCCAGAGCCAGCCACCGCCGCATCCGCTGCCGTGGGTCATCTCCGCGAAAACCCCGTCCGCCCTGCTCCAACAAGCCCACCAGCTACTACGCCGGCTCGACACCGACACCGACACCGACACCGACATCGCCCACGCCCTGGCCACCAGCAAACCCACCTACGAACACCGGGCCGTCATACTCACCACCCCACCCACCCCCGCCCTCACCGCCCTGGCCAACGACCAACCCCATCCCGCCCTCACCCGTGCCACCGCCACCCACCACGGCAAAACCACCTTCATGTTCCCCGGCCAGGGCTCCCAATACGCCACCATGGGCCGCGGACTCTACGCGACATTCCCCGCTTTCACGCACGCCCTTGACGAGGTCTGCGCACACCTCGACCGGTACCTCGACGAGCCCCTGCGCGACATCCTCTTCGCCGACGGGAACACCACGCGGGCCGGCCTCCTGCAGCACACCGCCTACACCCAACCGGCCCTCTTCGCCCTGGAAACCGCCCTCTACCGGCTCATCGAGTCCTTCGGCGTCCGCCCCGACTACCTCATCGGTCACTCCGTCGGCGAGCTCACGGCGGCGCACGTCGCCGGTGTCCTGTCCCTCCCCGATGCCGCCCTCCTGGTGGCCACCCGCGCCCGGCTGATGCAGGCCACCCCACCCGGCGCGATGGTCGCGATCCAGGCCAGCGAAGAGGAGATCCGCGCCAGCCTCGCCGGGGACCACCACCTCAGCATCGCCGCCGTCAACGCGCCGACGGCCACCGTCATCTCCGGCGACGAACCCGCCGTGCTGGCGCTCGCCGCACAGTGGAGCGGCGAGGGCCGCAAAACCACCCGCCTGGCTGTCGCTCGCGCCTTCCACTCCGCGCACATGGACCCCATCGTCGACCAGTTCCGCGAAACCGCCGCGACACTCACCTACCACCCACCGGCGATCCCCATCATCTCCAACCTGACCGGCGAACCCGCCACCAGCCGACAACTCTGCTCACCGGACTACTGGACCGACCACATCCGCCAGCCCGTCCGTTTCCACCAGGGCATCCGGTACCTCCAGGCACACCACCCGACGACGTACCTCGAGGTCGGTCCGAACCGGACCCTCACCACCCTCGCCACCCTCCACCAACACGACCGGCAGCCGACCGTGCTCATCGCCGACACCCTCCACCCCCGCGAACCGGAGCCGGACAAGATCCTCACCACGCTCGCCCAGGTACACGTGCACGGCCCGGCGGTCAACTGGGCCGCGGCATTCACCGGCTACCGGCCTACCCGGCGGGTACACCTACCCACCTACCCGTTCCAACACCAGCGCTACTGGCTGTCCACAGTGGACACCGGTACCGCGGACGACTCCGGGCCGGCCCGGACCAGCACCGGACACCCGCTACTCGGCGCCGCGGTCGAGCTGGCCGGCACCCCCAACCGGTGTTTCGCGCACGTCCTGACCAGCACCCGGCCCTGGTTCCTGGCCCAGCACCGGGTGCTCGGCCGGCCGGTCCTGCCGGCGGCGGCGATGGTGGAGTGGGCGTTGGCGGCAGCGCGATCGGCCACCGACCGCCGGGCCGTCGCGTGGACGCTGGAGGGCGTCAGCTTCGAAGAGATGATGCCCCTGCCCGAGGCGGAGTCGGTCCGCGTACAGGCGACTGTCGAACCCGGCCCGGGCGGTGCTCGGGTGCGCTGTTTCGGCCAGCCGGAAGCACCGCGCTCCGGGCAGTGGACCAGGCACGTGTCGGTGCTCAGGGCCGCGCCCGCCGGCGCCTCCCGACCGGGCGCCGTCGAGCTGTCCCGCCTCAGCGCACGGATGCGGGAGCTACCGACCGATACCCTGTACCACCGCTTCTCGCGCCACGGCTTCGACTACGGCCCCGCGTTCCGTGGCCTGAAACGGCTGCTCCGCGACGGCGACGAGGCTCTCGCCCTGGTCGAGGCACCGCCCGATACGGTCCAGGATGACCAGGCGTACCTGCTTCATCCGGCGGTCCTCGACGCGTGCTTCCAGGTCATCGTGGCGTTTGCGGACGGCGAGGACACGCTGTGGCTGCCCGTGGCGATCGACCACGTCGCCGTCTACGACCAGCTGCCCGAGCGGGTCTGGTGCCACGCGCGCGACCACGGTATCGAGGCTTCCGGAGACCACCGGATCGACCTCGATCTGCTGGCCGAGTCGGGGAGGCCGCTGGCCAGCGTCCAGGGACTGCGGTTCCGTGCCGTCTCCCCGGACACCCTCGCCCACCTTTCCGACTCCCGGCCACGCCGGTACGAGGTGGTGTGGCGGCCCGTTGCGGGCGGTACCACCCACTCCCGGCCAGGCTGGCAGGCCGGCCCGGCGCCCACCGGTCGGGTACCGCGCACCGCGCTGGTGTTCAGCTCCGACCCGGGCGTGGCGGTGGCCTGGCAGGCCGAGCTCGCCGCCCTCGCCACGCCGTCGATCGCTCTGGTCGACGGCGGTGCGGGGGTACCGGCCGGTGCCGATGTACTGCACGTCGACGTCGAATCAGCAGCGGACGTGCAACGGGTGCTGGCGGCCATCCAGGCCAGGGACGTCGCGGTCGGCGCTCTGATCCTGCACGACGGACCGCCGGCCGGGCCGTGCCCGGACGACGAGCCGTTGGCTCGGGCCTACCGGCTCGCGCGGCGGTTCTCGGGGCTGCTCAGGCGTTTCTTGCACGAGCACGCCGCCGCCCGGCCCGAGGTGGTGATCTGCTCGACCGGCGCGGCGGAGGCGGGGCGGCGGGACCTGCCGCCGAACCTCCCGCACGCGGTACTGACCGGGCTGGCGACCAGCGTCATCGCCGAGTACCCGGACCTCAAGTGTGTGCAGGTCGACCTCGATCCGGCCGCCGCCGTACCAACCCTGGAACCGGTGCTGGCCCAGGTGGCCCAGTTGCCCGGGGCAGGTCATCTCGCCATCCGAGGTGGCCAGTGGTACGAGGCACGGATCGAGGAACGCGAGGCGCGGGCCGGTGCCGCGGCCGCCACCCCGGTACGGCCCGACGCCACCTACCTGATCACCGGCGGGCTCGGTGGCCTGGGCCTCGCCACCGCCTCCTGGTTGGCCGATCAGGGTGCCCGCTCGCTGCTGCTGGTCGGGCGTACCACCCCGGCCGTCGAACCACCCCCGGTCCAGGCCCTGCGTGCGCGCGGGGTACGCGTCGAACTGCTGCGGGCCGACATCGCCGACCCGGCCGCCGTGGCCGAGGTTCTCGGGTACGCGCGGGAGCGGATGGCGCCCCTGCGCGGCATCGTGCACGCGGCCGGCACCACCGACGACGGGATCCTGCCGGACCTCGACTGGGACCGGTTCCGGCGGGTGATGGACCCGAAGGTGCGCGGAGCCTGGTATCTGCACCGGCACACCGCCGGCATCGAGCTCGACTTCTTCGTCCTCTTCTCCGCGATGGCGTCGCTGGTCGGGTCGGCCGGCCAGAGCAACTACGTGGTCGCCAACGCCTTCCTGGACGCGCTCGCCGGATACCGGCGGCACCACGGCCAACCGGCGCTGAGCGTGAGCTGGGGTCCGTGGGCCGAGGTGGGCATGGCCGTACGGGCCGGCCTGCTCGGCCGCCTCGCCTCGATGGGCTTCCACGGCCTGCCGGCCGATCAGGCGCTGGACGCGTTGGCGCCGCTGGTCACCGATGCCCCACCCCATGTCGGGCTGGCGAAGGTGGACCCTCGGCGCTTCCCGGCCGCCCTCGCCCGCCGTACCCCGTACACCCTCCTCGCCGGCCTGTTGCCGGCGGTCCCGGACGAGCGCGAAGCGGCCAGGACGGCACCGGTCGAGGGCCTCACCCGGCTGCTGGCTCAGGAGCCCGCGGCGGCCCGGGAGGCGGTGCTCGGCGAGCTGCTCGATCGGGTGGCGCCGCTGCTCGGGATGACCGACGCCGACCGCGACGGGTGCCGGCCGACGTTCCGGCACACCCGCCTGAACGAGCTCGGCCTCGACTCGCTGACCACCATCCGCCTGCGCGACCGGCTGCTCGTCGACTTCTCCACCGACATCCCGCCGAACCTCCTGCTCGGTGGCGGCACCGCGATGGAGGTCGTGGAGGCGATCTGCCAACAACTGGCGATCAGAAGCATCGTGACGGCGGATGACGGCCCGCTGGCCGGCGCGGCGGAGACCGAGGTACTGACCCTGTGAGAACGACCGACAACCACCAGTCCAGCAACCCGGTAGGGAGCACGCATCACATGTCCGACCTCGACGAACTCATGGCTGCGCCCCAGGCCCTGGACGACCCCTATCCGGTGTACGACATGCTCCGCGACCGGTGCCGGGTGCAGTGGGTGGACCACCTCGGGCGGTGGCTGGTCACCGGGCACCCCGAGGCACTGGCCATCCTCCGGGACGCACGATGCTCGGTCGACCGCAGCAACTCCGACGCCTACCAGCCGCCGCCCTGGGCGGACCGGCCGACCGGCGGGATGCTGCTGAAAGATCCGCCGGACCACACCCGGCTGCGCGCACTCGTGCAGAAGGCGTTCACGCCGAGGGTCGTGGACCGGCTGCGGCCGCGGATCGAGCAGCTCGTGGACGAGTCGCTGACCGCGGCCGGTGAGCGCGGCGAGATGGACGTCATGACCGAGCTGGCGGCGCCGCTGCCGGCCATCGTCATCGCGGAACTGCTCGGCATACCCTCGGCCGACCAGAAGCTCTTCCGGCACTGGACGACGACGCTCGTCGACGCCATCGATCCGGTGTCGCTGCGCGTCTCCGAAGAGACCATGCGGATGGTCCGGCTGCTGAAGGAATACCTGTCGGCGGTCATCGAGGAACGCCGCCGGCAGCCAGGTCAGGACCTGCTCAGCGGTCTGATACGGGCCGAGGCGTCGGGAGAGCAGCTCACCGCCCGCGAGGTGCTGGACATGTGCGAGCTGCTCATGATCGCCGGCCTGGAGACCACCTCGGGTCTCATCGGCAACGGCGTCAGCGCGCTCCTCGCGCACCCGGACCAGTTGGCCCGGCTGCGGGCCGAATCCGGCATCACGGGTACCGCGATCGAGGAGATGCTGCGCTACGACGCGCCGATCCAGGTGATCCCGCGGGTGCCCACCGAGGACATCGAGCTGGGCGGGCAGACGCTGCGCAAGGGCCAGATGGTGGGCATCCTTGTCGGGGCGGTCAACCGCGACCCCGCGGCCTTCGTGGAGCCCAACCGGCTGGATCTCGGCCGGAGCCCGAACAGCCACCTCGCCTTCGGGCGGGGAATCCACCACTGCCTCGGCGCGCCGCTGGCCCGGATCGAGGGCACCATCGCCATCTCCGCCCTGGTGCGACGCTTCCCCGACATCCGCCCGGTCGGCGAGCCCAGACGACGCAAGAACCTGCACGTGCGGGGTTTGACCTCGCTGACGGTCGCGTTGAACTGACCCCGGTCGGATGGGAGTTGACGTCGTGTTCCAGTCACTGCTGGCCGAGCTCGCCCAGGTCGGCGTCAAGGTGCGGCTTGTCGGCGCCGACCGGATCGAGGTGACCGGTCCGCGCGGCCGGGTCTCCGAGGATCTGCGCGCCCGCCTGGTGCGGTACAAGCCGGAGCTGGTCGAGTGGCTGGCGGGTACCCGCGACGACCGGGCGGCCGGCCACGACCTGCCGACGATCGTCGCCGACCCGGCGCACCAGTCCCAGCCGTTCCTCCCCGCCGACCTGCAGCGGGCCTTCCTGGTGGGCAGCCGGGAGGGGCTGGAGTACCGCGTCCGTCCACACCAGTACATGGAGTGGGACTTCGACGAGCTGGATCCGGCCCGCTTCGAGAAGGCCCTCAACCAGGCGCTCCGGCGCCAGCGGGCCAACCTGGTCCTGGTCGGCGAGGACGTCCGGCTGACCCCGGTCGGCGACCTGGCGCCGGTCGAGGTGAGCGTCACCGACCTGCGACATCTGCCCGATGCCCAGGCGCGCGAGGGCATCGAGCGGGTACGCGCCGCGATGGAGCGCACCGAACTGCCGCTTGACCGCTGGCCCTGGCTGGCGGTCCGGATCACCCGGTACGGCCAGGGACGTGCCCGGCTGCACTACAACAACAACAACTTCTTCATGGACGCGCCGAGCACCGCCCGGTTCCTGGACAGCGTTCTGCACCACTACCACCATCCCGAGGACCCGCTGCCGGACCTCCAGGTGAGCTACCGCGACTGCGTCCTGGCGCTGGCCGAGCTGGAGGCGTCGCCCCGGGGTCAGGCGTCGAAGCGGTACTGGTGCGACCGGATGGCGGACTGGCCGGCCGCACCGCAACTGCCGATGACCACCGCGGCCGACACCCGGCAGCGCTCCCGGCTCAACCGCCGCGAGCTGCTTTTCCCGGCTGATCTGTCGGAGGCGTTCCGGCGCGCGGCGAAGACCCGCGGCCTGACCCTCACCAACGCGCTGCTGGCTGGCTACGCGGAGGTGATCGCGTACTGGAGCGGCTCCCGGCACTTCCTGCTCAACAACATGATCACCCACCGGCGTCCGCTGCACCCGCAGATCAATGAGGTGCTGGGCAACTTCGCCGCGCTGTACCCGCTGGAGGTGGACTGGCGGCCCGACGAACCCTTCCAGGACCGGGCCCGCCGGCTGCAGGCGCAGGTGATGTCCGACGTGGAGCATTCGTACTGGAGCGGGGTCAACGTACTGCAGACCCTCAACCAGGTGCGGCGTACCCCGGGCCGGGCGGTCTGCCCGTTCGCGGTGGGCAGTGCGTTGTTCGTGGGCCGCACGGACCGGCCGGTCTACAGCGTGCTGGAGACCCCGCAGACGGTGCTCGACTGCGAGTTCTGGGACCTGCCCGACGGCCGCCTGTGGGTGGTGTGGGACGTCATCGAGGCGATGTTCCCCGCGGGCCTGATCGACGCGATGCAGGCCGGCTACCGCGCGCTGCTCACCCGCTTGGCACGGGACGGGTCGGCGTGGACGCTGACCGCGTTCGATCTGCTCCCCGCCAGCCAGCGGGAGCAGCGCGACCGGCTCAACCGGTCCGGCCCGCCACCGCCGGGCGGACTGCTGCACGACAGCCTGGCGTCGCGGGCGGCGGCGAGCCCGGACAAGACCGCGGTGGTCAGCTCCGGTGCCGTCCTCAGCTACGCCGATCTGCGCCGGCACGGCGACCACCTCGCCGGGCAGCTGCGCCGGCACGGTACCCGCCCGGGTGACCTTGTCGCCGTGGTCCTGCCCAAGGGCTGGGAGCAGGTCGTCGCGGTGATCGGCGTGCTCACCGCCGGCGCCGCCTACGTGCCGATCGACCCCGCCTGGCCGCGGGAGCGGATCCGGTACCTGCTCGCGGACACCGCCGCCACCGCCGTGCTCACCAGCGAAGCCCTACGCGGCGAGCTGGCCTCGCTGGGCGGCGTGCCGGCGGTGGCGGTAGCCGGGGCGGCCACCACGACCCCGGTCGAGGGGTTGCCGGTCGCCCGCCACCCGGACGACCTGGCGTACGTGATCTACACCTCGGGTTCCACCGGCCGGCCCAAGGGCGCGATGCTCAACCACCGCGGGCCGGTCAACACCATCAGGGACGTCAACGGCAGGTTCGGTATCGGCGCACAGGACGTGCTTTTCGGCGTCTCCTCGCTCTGCTTCGACCTTTCCGTCTACGACGTGTTCGGTGCGCTGGCGGCGGGTGCGACGCTGGTGCTGCCCACCGGGCCGCAGACCGATCCGGCCTGCTGGCTCGAACTGGCGCGCACGCACGGCGTCACGGTGTGGAACTCGGTACCGGCCCTGATGCAGCTCCTGGTGGAAGAAGCCGCGGCGGCCGGCGTCCAGCTCCCCGCGTTGCGGACGGTCCTGCTCAGTGGCGACTGGATTCCGGTTGACCTGCCGCCCCGGATCAGGGAGGTGGCGCCGGCCGCGAAAGTGGTCAGCCTGGGCGGAGCGACCGAGGCGTCCATCTGGTCGATCGCCTTCCCGGTGGATCGTCACGATCCCGACCGGGTCAGCATCCCCTACGGCAAGCCGCTGACCAACCAGACGTGGTACGTCCTCGACGAGGTCGGGCGGGACGCACCGACCTGGGCGGCCGGGGAGCTCTACATCGGAGGGTCCGGTCTGGCGCTCGGCTACCTCAACGACCCGGACCGCACCAGCGCGGCGTTCGTCACCCACCCGGGCACCGGTGAGCGGCTGTACCGCACCGGCGACCTGGGGCGGTACCTGCCCAGCGGGGACATCGAGCTGCTCGGGCGCGCGGACTTCCAGGTCAAGATCCAGGGGTACCGGGTCGAGCCCGGCGAGATCGAGCAGGCGTTGCTGGAGCACCCGGACATCCGGCAGGCCGCGGTTGTCGGGCGGGCGTCGGGCTCCGGCAGGCAGCTTGCCGCCTTCGTGGTCGGCGCCGCCGGGCAGCCCCGCCCGGAGGCGTCCGGCCTGGCCGGCTTCCTCGCCGGAAGGCTGCCCAGCTACCTGGTGCCCAGCCAGATCAGCGTGCTGGACCGGCTGCCACTGACCGGCAACGGCAAGCTCGACCGGCGGGCACTGGAGCGGCTCGGCCCGGCCGGGGCCACGGACCGCGGGAGTGGACCGTCGCGGGCCGAGCCTCGCGAGCCCGCCGCCCCCCGGACGGCGACCGAAACGCAGTTGGTGGAGATCTGGGAGTCCGTGCTGTCAACCAGCCCGGTGGGCATCCACGACGACTTCTTCGACCTGGGCGGGCAGTCCTTCGCCGCGCTGCGGGTGGTTGCGCAGGTCGCCCAGCGGCTCGGTTGCCAGGTCCCGCTCAGCGCGCTGCTGGAGAGCCGGACGGTGGCCGGACTGGCCGGGTGGTTGGCGGCGGCCGAAGCCGACTGGTCGCCACTGGTCCGGCTGCGCGAACAGGCGGGTGCTCCCTGGTTCCTGGTCCATCCCGCCGGCGGCAACGTGCTGTGCTACCGCCGCCTCGCCGAGTTGCTCGACCGGGGGTGCTACGCACTGCAGGCGCCCGGTCCGGCCAGCGGTCGGGAGCCGCTGGAGAAGGTCGAGGAACTCGCCGCGCGCTACCTCTCCGCCGTGCGGGAGGTCCGGCCGCACGGGCCGTACCTGCTCGGCGGCTGGTCCTCCGGTGCGGTCATCGCTTTCGAGATGGCCCACCAGATGGAGGAGCGGGGCGAGCGGGTGGCCCAGCTGATGGTCATCGACGCGCCCGCGCCGGTGCAGCCGCGGGCGGTGGACGACAGCGCACTGCTGCGGTGGTTCCTGGAGGACCTCGGCGCGGGCTTCGACCCCGCCCGGCTCAGCGCGGACCAGCTGCGGGAGCTGGCCGGGCTGCCGGAGCCGGACCGCGTGGCGCGCGCACTGGACCTGGCCCGTACCCAGGGCCCGGCCGGTGAGCAGCTGAACGCCGGGCCCGGCGGCGACGGCCTGGCCGCCACGTTCCCGGTGTTCCGCGGGGTGGTGCGGGCCTGCAACAGCTACCAGGCCGCGCAGATCGTCACCGGCATCACCGTGGTACGCGCGGAGCGCAGCGGGGTCAGCGAGTTCGCCGACCATCGGTTCGCGACATCACCCGACTGGGGCTGGTCCCAGGTGACCGGCGGGCGGGTGGCGGCCGCGACCGTCCCCGGCACCCACCACACGTTGCTCACCGACCCGCACGTGGTTGGCGTTGCCGCTGCGATGAACGGCCGGACCCACCGCAGCGAGCCGGCTGCTGGTTGACACCCACCCGACCGACGGCAGGAGGACAATCGATGGCGCAGGACCTACTCTTCGAACTCCAGCGGCGTGGCATCAGGCTCCGGGTGGTCGACGGCCGCCTGGATGTGCTGGCGCCGGCCGGTACGCTCACCCCGGAGCTGCGCGACGAGTTGCGGCTGCAACGGAACAGCCTCGTCGCGCTGCTGCACCGGGCTGGGAGCGGCGAGGAGTGGACCGAGCTGGTCCCGCGCCCCGAGCACCGGCACGAGCCGTTCCCGCTGACCGACATCCAGCACGCCTACTGGGTGGGCCGCAACTCGGCGGTCGAGCTGGGCGGCGTCGCCACCCACCTGTACCTCGAACTGGAGCGCACCGGACTCGATCCGCAGCGCCTGTGCCAGAGCCTGCGCGTGGTGATCGAACGTCACGACATGCTGCGCGCGGTCATCCAGCCGGACGGGCGCCAGCGGGTGCTGCCCGAGGTGCCACCGTACGAGATCGCGGTCGGCGATCTGCGCGGGCTGGACGCGCCGGCGCGACTGGCCGAGATCACCCGGGTCCGGGGCGAGATGGCGCATCAGGTGCTGCGCACCGACCGGTGGCCGCTGTTCGATATCCGCGCATCCCGGCTCGACGACGACCGGCTGCGGCTGCACGTCAGTCTGGACGTCCTGATCCTGGACGGATTGAGCCTGTACGTGCTGTTCCAGGAGTGGCGCCGGTGCTACGAGGATCCAGACCGGACGCTGGCGCCACCGCGGCTCTCGTACCGCGACTACGTGCTGTACGAGGAGTCGCTGCGGGACGGAAGCCGATACACCAGCGCCGAGAAGTACTGGCTGGCGCGGCTGGACACACTGCCCCTGGCGCCCGCGCTGCCACTGGCGACCCAGCCCGCGCAGCTACCGCGCACCGAGTTCACCCGGCACACCGCGCGCCTGTCCCGGGACCGGTGGGACGCGGTGAAGCGCATCGCCCGCCGGTACGGGGTCACCTACTCGGTGGTCCTCATGACCGCCTTCGCCGACGTGCTGCGGTTGTGGTCGACGCAGCAGAGCTTCACGCTCAACGTGACACTGTTCAACCGCCCGCGGGTGCACCCGGAGATCGACCAGATCATCGGCGACTTCACCGCACTGAACATGCTGGAGGTGCCGGCCGGGGCCGACGACTCGTTCACCGCCCGGGCGCGACGTCTTCAGCAGCAGCTCGCCCAGGATCTGGAACACGCCGCGTACAGCGGAGTGCGGGTCCTTCGGGAACGCGCCAGGCGCCTGGGCGGCGGGCCCGCGGCCGCCATGCCGGTCGTCTTCACCGGTGCCCTCGCGCTCGCCGCCGATGGGGAGGACCCCGCCGAGGGCATCCGTTTCTTCGGGGAACAGGTCTACGGCATTTCCCAGACGCCGCAGGTGTGGCTGGACCACCAGGTGGCCGAGGACCGGGGCGAGCTGGTGTTCAACTGGGACGCCGTGGCAGCGCTGTTTCCGGACGGCCTGCTGGACGACATGTTCGGTGTCTACTGTGGCGTCCTCGACCGGCTCAGCCGGGACGAGGATGCGTGGGACGTGGCCGGCCCGCTGGTGTCGTTGCCGAGCTGGCAGCTGGCGGAACGGGGGCAGGCCAACGACTCCGCCGCCGACATCCCCGCCCGGACCCTGTGCGAGCTGGTGGAGGAGCAGGCCGCCCGGGACCCGTACGCGACCGCGGTGATCTCTCCTGACGGGCGGTTCACGTACCGCGAGCTGGTTGACCACGCGCACCGCCTGGCCGGCCGGCTGCTCGCCCTGGGCGCGGCCCGCAACCTGCTGGTCGGCGTGGTCATGGACCCCGGGCGGGAGCAGGTGGCCGCGGTACTCGGAGTCGTCTCGTCCGGGGCGGCCTACCTGCCGATCGATCCACAGTGGCCAGCGGCACGGCGCGACCAGCTACTGGCGCAGGGCGGCGTCCGACTGGTGGTCACCACGCCCCGGCTACGGGACGAGCTGGCCTGGCCGCCCGACATCCGGCTGGTCACCTTCGCCGACACCGAGGTCGGCGTCGCCGACAGCGGGCCGCCGGCGAGCGCGCCGTCCCCGTCGGACCTCGCCTACGTGATCTTCACTTCGGGCTCCACCGGCCAGCCCAAGGGCGTGATGATCGACCACCGGGGCGCGGCAAACACGGTCCAGGACATCAACCGCCGGTTCGAGGTGGGCCCGGGTGACCGGGTACTGGCGCTGTCGGCGCTGAGCTTCGACCTGTCCGTCTACGACATCTTCGGCACCCTGGCGGCCGGCGGCGCGGTGGTGCTGCCGGCGCCCGCCGGCGTGCACGACCCGACGCACTGGAGCGATCTGGTCGAGCGCCACGGCGTGACGATCTGGAACTCGGTGCCGGCGTTGATGCAGGCGTGGCTGGCGGCGCACCCGCCGGCGGCCGCCGCACCCGGGCTCAAGCTGCGGCTGGTTCTGCTCAGTGGCGACTGGAGCCCGGTGACGCTGCCGGACGGGATACGCGCCAGGTACCCCGCCACCCGGGTGGTCAGCCTGGGCGGTGCCACCGAGGCGTCGATCTGGTCGGTGTACTACCAGATCGCCGAAGTGCCACCCGAATGGACCAGCATCCCGTACGGCAAGCCGCTGGCGAACCAGACCCTACACGTCTACGACGAGCGGCTGGAGCCGTGTCCGGTGTGGACCGCAGGCGAGATCTACATCGGCGGTACCGGCGTGGCGAAGGGCTACTGGGCGGATCCGGACCGCACCGCCGAGCGGTTCATCACCCACCCGCGCACGGGCGACCGGCTCTACCGGACCGGCGACCTCGGCCGCTACCTGCCGGGCGGCGACATCGAGTTCCTCGGCCGGCAGGACTTGCAGGTGAAGCTGAACGGGTACCGGATCGAGCTGGGTGAGATCGCGGCCACGCTGCGCCGCCAAGCCGGCGTCGCCGACGCGATCGTCGGGGTGGACACCAACCCGGTCACCGGGCGCCGCCACCTGGTCGCCCACGTCGTGCCGGCCACCGGCGCGGGCAAGCCGGCGCCCGCCCCGGACACCTCGGCCGCCTGGCACCAGGTGATCGACGAGGGCGGCTCCGAACTGCGCAGCGGCCTGGTCGACCTCGCCGCGGACCTGCGGGCGTACCGCGCGGTGTGGCGCGCCATCGAGGAGTTCTGCCCTGCCATCATGGCGCGTACCCTGGCCCGGCTCGGCGAGTTCGGCACCGCCGGCCAGACCACCACCGCCGCCGACATCGTGGCGCGGCACGGGCTCAAGCCGGGATACCGGGGCCTGGTCGACCAGTGGCTGTCCGTGCTGGCGGACAGCGGCGTGCTGAGCCCTGGCGAGCACGCCGGGCAGTACCGTTGCGAGCAGGCGCTGGACCGGCGGCGGCTCGATGCCGAGGTCCGGGAGGCGTTCTCGGCGCTCGACGCCCACGGCGGCCAGCGGGTCATCGTCGACTACCTGCGAAGCAGCGCCGACAACCAGGTCGCCATGCTGCGGGGCGCGGTCAGTCCACTGCAGCTCCTGCTCCCCGACGGCAACCCGGAGATCACCGAGGCGCTGTACGCGACCAACCCCGCCTCGCATTTGCACAACCGCATCGCCGCCCGGGTGGTCGGGGCGTTCGTGGACCGCCTGCCGGCGGCCCGGCGGGTGCGCATCCTCGAGGTCGGCGCCGGGATCGGCGCGACCACGGCGCAGGTGCTGCCGGGACTGCCGGTCGGGCGGGTGCACTACTCGTTCACCGACGTGTCCGCCTACTTCACCGAACGGGCCAAGCTGAGGTTCCGCGCCTACCCCTGCGTCGACTACGGCCTCTTCGACGTGGACCGCGAACCGTCCAGCCAGGGCTTCCCGCCGGGCTCGGCCGACCTGATCGTCGCCGCGAACGTCCTGCACGACGCGAAGGACCTGGACCGTACCCTGCGCCAGCTCCGTTCGGTGCTGGCCCCGGGCGGCGTCCTGCTGCTCATCGAAGGAACGGCCAACTCGCTGATCCAGATGGTGTCGGTGGGCTTCATCGAGGGCCTGGGCAACTACCAGGACCAGCGGACGCTGCCGCTGCTGTCCGTCCCGCAGTGGCACTCCCGGATGGAGTCCGCCGGGTTCGTGCGGTTCGCCTCGATCCCGGACGGCGAGGCGGCGACCGACGTGCACGTCCAGCACGTCATCCTCGGCGGCGCGCCGGACGACCAGCCCCGCCCGCGGCCCGAGGCGCTGCGCGAGGCGCTGGAAGGCCTGCTGCCGGACTACCTGGTACCGCGCCACTACGTTGTCGTGGACGCGATGCCGTTGAGCGCGAACGGCAAGGTGGACCGCTCGGCGCTGCCCTCACCGTGGAGGGACGCGGCGCCGGAGGAACGGGTGGCGCCGCGCACCGAGACGGAGCGGTGGCTGTTCGAGATCTGGTGCGAGGCGCTCGGCCGCGACGACTTCGGCATCGAGGACAACTTCTTCGAGCTCGGCGGCGACTCCCTGCACGCGGTACGCATCCTCGGGCGGCTGCGGGACGAACTGAGTATCCAGGACAGTGCCGACGAGGGTCTGCAGATGTTGTTCGACTTCCCGACCATCGCCGAACTGGCCACCGCCCTGCCCGATCGCGTGGGGTCGTGACGCCATGGTCCAGCTCGCGCGCTCCGGATGGGACGACGTGATCGTGGGTGCCGGCTCGGCCGGCGCGGTTCTGGCCAGCCGGCTCTCCGAACGCGGTGACCGGCGGGTGCTGCTGTTGGAGGCCGGCGCTGACGACGCGGCGCTGACCCCGCACGCCCCCGGCCAGCCGGTGCTGACCGGGCACAACTGGGACTACGTCGCGCATCTGGGCGCGGACGGCGAGGGGCGGCAGTTCCCGTACCGGGTGGGCAAGGTGGTGGGCGGATCGTCCGCGGTCAACGGTGCGGTCGCCCTGCGGGGCCTGCCCCGCGACTTCGACGGCTGGGCCGCGGCCGGAAACCCCGAGTGGGCCTGGCGGCGGGTGCTGCCGTACTTCATCAGGCTCGAAGCGGACGCCGACTTCAAGGACGAGGAGCACGGTTCGGACGGGCCGATCCCGATCCGGCGGCTGCCCGCCGGGGAGTTCGGCGTGATGGCGATCGCGTTCCGGTCCGGCTGCCGCGCACTCGGCCTGCCGGACGTGCCGGACCTGAACCGCGGAGCCGACATCGGCGTGGGACCGCTGCCCACCAACTCACTGGGTGGTCAGCGGATGTCGACGGCCGTGACGTACCTGGCGCTGGCGCGGGTGCGGCCCAACCTCACGGTGCGGTCGGGCTGCCAGGTGACCAGGGTGCTGGTGGACGGCGACCGGGCCGTCGGTGTGGAGGTGCTCAGCGACGGCCGGTTGCACCAGGTACGTGCCGGCCAGGTCACGCTCTGCGCCGGCGCGGCCAGCACGCCTGCCATCCTGCAACGCTCCGGCGTCGGTGCCGCGCGGCGGCTGGCGAGCCTGGGCATCCGGCCGGTCGCCGACCTGCCAGGCGTCGGGGAGAACCTGGCCGACCACCCGACCATGGCCATCTGGACCCGGCCCGCGCCCGGCGTCTGCCAGGAAGGCGGACCCTGGCACTCGGTGATGGCCCGGGTGGCGAGCACCGGCGGCGAACCCGACTTCGGCATCTTCCTCGCCACCAACGTCACGACCGGCACCATCAACATCCCGGGGATCGACGCGATGCTGGCTGGCCGCACCGCCGCGGCGGTCTCCGCCATGCTGCTCGACCCGGTGTCACGCGGGACCGTCTTCCTGCGCGACAGCGCGCCCGACGCCCATCCGGAGATCGTCCTACGGCTGGCCTCCGCACCGTCCGATCTGGACCGCCTGGTACGAGGCACCAGGCTCGCCTGGTCGCTGCTGCGCTCGTCGCCCTTCGCCGAGTTGGTGGAGCGCGTGTTGGTCTGGACCGACCGGCTGGTGGACGACGACCGGATGCTCCGCCGGGCCATCCCGAAGTTCGTCTCCCCGATGTGGCATCCGGCCGGCACCGCCCGGATGGGCCCGGCCACGGACGACATGGCCGTGGTGGACCAGCACTGCCGGGTCCACCTCATGCGGGCGCTGCGGGTGGTCGACGCGTCGGTGATGCCGTCGATCCCCAGTGCCCCGACCAACCTGAGCTGCATCATGCTCGCCGAGAGGGTGGCGGAATGGATGGGCTGACCGCGGTAACGGCACCAGTGGACCGCACCGAGCCGAATTCTCGGACCGAGCCGTTCCCGCTCACCGACCTGCAGGAGGGCTATCTGGTCGGCACGGCCCCGCTGATCGAGCTGGGTGGCTTCCAGCCGAACTACTACCTGGAGCTGGACCTGGCCGGCGTTGACCTGCGCCGCGCGCAGGACGCGGTCCGCCGGCTGATCTCCCGCCACGAACACCTGCGCAGCGTGGTGCTGGCCGAGGGCGGGCAGCGGGTGCTGGACGGGAACCTGGCCGCGTCGTTCCCGCTGCCCGTCGTCGACCTGTGCGGGGTGGACCGGGACACCCAGGAAGCGGCCATCCGGCAGACCCGGGAACGGATGGCCGAGCAGGGGCTGGACCCCACCCGGTGGCCGCTGGTCGAGATCGTGGTCAACCGCCTCCGCCCGTACCGCGCCCGGGTCCACATCAGAATGAGCCTGCTCCTGCTGGATGGGCGCAGTCTCCGCCTGCTGATGAGCGAATGGCAGCAGCTGTACCGGGATCCGGGCGCGTCACTGCCCCTGCCGTCGCTGAGCCACCGCGAGTGCCGGCTCGCCATGCTCGCCCAGGAGAGCACGGACGCGTACCGCGAGCAGTGGCGGTACTGGGAGGCGCGGCTGGACTCGCTGCCGGCGGCTCCCCAGCTTCCGCTCGCCCGCCAGCCAAGGAACATCGACCCGGTTCGCTTCACCCGCCGGACCCTGCACCTCGGCCACGCCCAGTGGCAGCGGCTGTGCGGCACCTTTCACCGGCACCGGATCCTGCCGACGGCGGCGCTGTTGCACGTGTTCGCGGAGGTCCTCGGCGGCTGGGCGGCCAGCCCGCGGTTCTGCCTGAACGTGCTCCACCAGGGCCCCGTGCTGCGCCATCCGGACTGGGCCGGCACGGTCGGTCAGCTCGGTGCCACCCTTCCGCTGGAGGTGGACCTGAGCCAGGGCGGGGACTTCTGGCGGCGCGGGCAGCGGTTGCAGCGCCAGCTCTGGTCGGACCTGAATCACGGGGACGTTACCGCGGTCCGGATCACCCGGGAGCTGGCCGTCCGCCGCGGCTGGATGCCCCGGGCCGCGCTGCCCTATGTGTTCACCAGCGCACTGGGCGGGCCGGGTACGGTCTCCGGCCGGCCGGCGTGCCGGATGGTCAGCAGCAGCCTGCAGACACCGCAGGTGCTCATCGACAACCAGGTGCAGTACGTCGCGGGCGGCGTCACGTGCGTGTGGGACGTGGTCGACGACGCCTATCCGCCCGGCCTCGCGGACACCATGTTCGAGGCGTACCGGGACATGCTCGCGGCGCTCTCCCGGCCGGACGCCGGCCATTCCCGGCCGGACCCGGTGCCGGGCAGACACCGCAGGCTGGTCGCCGCCATCAACCGGACCGCCGAGGCGTTGCCCGTCGGCCGCCTGGAGGACGGCTTTCTGCGGCACGCCGCGGCCGCGCCGCACGCTCCCGCCGTCGTGGCGTCCGGACGGGTCATGACGTACGCCGAGCTGGAAGCCGAGTCGCGGGCGGTGGCCGGATGGCTGCGGGCGCGGGACGTGGGCCGCGGGGACCTCGTGCCGGTGGTGATGGTCAAAGGCTGGGAGCAGGTGGTCGCGGTGCTCGGCGTGCTGCGCGCCGGTGCGGCCTACTGCCCGGTCGACGCGGACCTACCGCCGGAGCGGATCCGCCACCTGCTCGACGAGGGTACGGCGCGGGTCGTGCTGGGCCAGTCTCACCGGCCGGACGCCACCGCGGACGTACCGGTCGAGGTACTCCACGTGGACCAGGTGAAGCCCGACGGGAACCCACTGCCGGCGCCGGAAGGGGACGGCGACGACCTCGCCTACGTCATCTACACGTCGGGCTCCACCGGGCTGCCCAAGGGCGTGATGATCGAGCACCGCAGCGCGCTGAACACCATCCTCGACATCAACCGGCGGGTCGGTCTCGACCACACCGACCGTGTCTTCGGCATCTCGTCGCTCAGCTTCGACCTGTCGGTCTGGGACATCTTCGGCACGCTGGCGGCCGGCGCCACCCTGATCCTCCCGGACGCCACGGCACGACCGGACCCGATCGGCTGGGCGGCGGCGGCGGCCGGCGCGTACGGCGTCACGGTGTGGAACTCGGTGCCCGCGCTCGCCGAGATGCTGGTCGAGGTCGTCGAGCAGTGGCCGGAGGCCGGCCGGCCACCGGTGCGCGCCTTCCTGGTCAGCGGTGACTGGATCCCGACCGCACTGCCGCACCGGATGCGGCGGCTGTGGCCCGGTGTGCGCGTCGTCGCGATGGGCGGCGCGACCGAGGCGGCCATCTGGTCGAACAGCTACGAGATCGGCGAAGTCGACCCGGCGTGGCGCAGCATCCCGTACGGCACGCCGCTGGCCAACCAGACGATGCGGGTGCTCGACCACCGGTTGGCGGTCCGCCCGCCATGGGCCACCGGGCGGATCTACATCGGCGGCGCGGGGCTGGCCCGCGGGTACTGGCGCGACGAGGAGCGCACCGCGCAGCGGTTCGTCCGGCACCCGGCGACCGGCGAACGGCTGTACTGGACCGGAGACCTCGGCCGGTACCGGCCGGACGGCGTCATCGAGTTCCTCGGGCGAGAGGACCGACAGCTCAAGATCCAGGGCTTCCGGGTGGAACCCGGCGAGGTGGAGTCGGCGATCCGCGCGCTGCCGGGAGTACGCGAGTGCGTGGTGTGCGCCGAGGATCTGCCCGGCGGGGGCCGGCGGCTGGTGGCACTCGTCGTGCCGGGGGAGGGCGCGGGCCTCGACCCCGGGGCGATCGACGCACGGCTGCGCGCCCGGTTGCCGTACTACCTGGTTCCTGGGCGGATCGAGGTGATGGCCCACCTTCCGCTGACCTCGAACGGCAAGGTCGACCTGGGTAGGGCGGTGGGTGGGGCGGTGACCACGCACGCCCGAGCGGGCACCGGTCCGGGCACCGACCCGGCCGACGGCGAACTGGTCAGGCGGCTCAGCGAGGTGTGGGCGGAACTCCTGCAGGTTCCCGAGGTCGGCCCGGACGACGACTTCTTCGGGCTGGGCGGCAACTCGCTGGTCGCCCTGCGACTGGTCAACCGGGTGCGCGCCGAACTGTCCGTGGATCTGCCGTTCGGCCAGGTCTTCGAGGCGCCAACGGTACGGGCGCTGGCCGGGCGCATCGCGGGCGGCGCACCCGGCGGTGGCTGCGCGGTCACCCTCTCCGCGGCGGCCACCACCGCTGGCGCGCCGGAGTTGTTCCTCTTCCATCCGGTGGGCGGCTCGGCCGCCAGCTACGCGGAGCTGGCCCACGCCTGGCCCGGACCGGTCCGCGCGTTCCAGAGCCCGGCCCTGATCGCCAGCGTCGGCGCCGGGCTGGACCCCGACCTGCCCGCGATGGCGGCCCGGTACCGGGAGGAGCTGCGCCGCCTCGCACCGCGCGGGCCGTACCTGCTGGGCGGTTGGTCGATGGGCGGAGTCCTGGCCTACGAGGTCGGCCGGCTGCTGGCCGGAGAGGGCGAGTCGGCCCGCGTCGTCATGATCGACAGCGACCTGCGCAATGTCCGGCTGCCCGACACCGAGCCGGCCCGCCACCTGGAATTCCTCCGTGACCTGGCCGCCGGGAGGCTGCCCGCGGCGGCGGTCGACGCCATCCGGGCGGCGCCGGTACCCGCCCTGGCCCGGGTCGCGCGCGATGTCGCCGTCCGGTATGGACTGCTGCCCGGTGAGCTCGACCTCTCCGGATACCAGCGGCTGATGGGCGTGCACACCCACAACCTCGCCGTGCTCGGCGCCTACCGGCCGGGCCGGTTCGAGCTGCCCGCGCTCCTGCTCGTGGCGGGGGAGGTGGACCGATCGGACCCGGTGCCGGCCTGGCGGGCCGTCTGTCCAGGCATCGAGGTGGAGGTCTGGCCCTGCGACCACTATTCGATCGTCGGCGGCGAGCAGGCCGCGGCGATCGCCGTACGGATCACCGGGTGGCTCGTGGACAGCGGGCAGCCGGTCCCCATCGACCAGCAAGAGGAGGTTTCTGAGCATGCCTGACCAGCCGGCCGTCGAGCAGACCAACCTGCTGGACGAACTCAAGAAGGACCCGTACGCCGTCTTCCGGAAGTTCCGGTCCGCCGGCCCGGTGGGCTGGCTCGGCCAGCACTGGTACATCATGGGGCACCGGGAGACGATGGCCGCACTCCGCGATACCCGCCTGGTCAGCTCGCTCGACTTCGACGCGGCCGGCTACGCGCGGCGCCGCGCCCTGGTCCAGAACACGTTCACCCCGGCCTTCGTGGAGCAGCACCGCCGGTACGCCCAGCGGATGGTCGACGAGGTGCTCGATGCGGCCGCCGCGCGGGGTGAGATGGAACTTGTCGGCGCGCTTGCCTCGCCGCTGGCCAGCGCGGTCGCGGCGGAGCTGGTCGGGCTGCCGGAGGAGGACCGGCCGGCGGTCGGCGCCTGGGTACGCCGCGTCTCGAACAGCATCGATCCGGCCCTGGGGCACTGCCAGCGCGAGCTGGGCGGCGGGCCGCTGACCCCGCCCGGCGAGGTGCGCCGCCGGCTGGCGGAGCTGGTCGTGGCGCGCCGTGAGCACCGGCGTGACGACCTGACCAGCCGGCTGGTGGAGGTCGGTGGCCCGGACGACCGGCCAGACGACGCCGAGGTGGTCGGCATCTGCGTCGAGCTGCTGGTGTCGGCGCACGACAGCGTGGTGAACCTGATCGGTAACGGGGTCACGGCCCTGCTGGACAACCCTGGCGAGCGGGACCGGCTGTGCGCCCAACCGGATCTGATCACCACGGGCATCGATGAAATTCTCCGGTACGACGCGCCGGTCCAGCTCATTTCCCGGTTCCTCGCCGAGGACGTCGAGCTGGGTGGGCACGCGATGCGCAAGGGGCAGCGGGTCATGATCCTGGTGGGCGCGGCGAACCGTGACCCGGAGGTGTTCGAGGCGCCGGACATGCTGGACCTTTCCCGCAGCCCGAACCATCATGTGGCGTTCGGCCGTGGCCTGCGGCTGTGCCTGGGCGCGCCGCTGGCCCGGATGGTCGGCCAGGTCGCGATCGGCTCGCTGTTCGCACGTTTCCCGAAGATCCGCATGGTCGGCACCCCGACACCCGGGCAGCGGGTCAGCGCCCGTGGCTTCACCTATCTTCCGGTGGCGCTGTAGCCCCCGGCCGGCCAGCAGGTAAGGAGATATCGCCGGTGAGCGAAGCAATCGAGATCGAGGACCTGGTCAAGATCTACCCAGGCGGCGCGGTCGCCGTCGACAAGCTGTCCCTTGCCGTCCACAGTGGAGAGATCTTCGGTTTGCTGGGGCCGAACGGCTCGGGCAAGACGACCACCGTGCGGATCCTGGTCACGCTGCTGCGCCCGACGTCAGGAACGGTCCGGGTCGGCGGTTTGGACGTCGAGCGCTTTACGCACGAGGTACGCCGGTCCATCGGGTACGCGGCACAGTTCATCGGCGTCGACGAGGACATGACCGCGCGCGAGAACCTGGTCCTGATGGGCCGACTGCACGGGTTGTCGGCGGCGCAGGCGGCCCGGCGCGCCGAGGAACTGCTCGACGTGATGTCGATGGGGTCGATGGCGGACATGCGCACCGGCCGGTTCTCCGGCGGCATGCGCCGCCGCATCGACCTCCTGCAGGCCCTCGTCCACCGCCCACCGATCCTCTTCCTGGACGAGCCCACCACCGGAATGGACCCGCAGTCGCGCATCGCGCTGTGGCAGTACCTCCACCGGCTCAAGCGGGACGGCATGACCATCCTGTTGACCACGCAGTACCTGGAGGAGGCCGACCGGGCCTGCGACCGGATCGCCATCATCGACGAGGGAAGGCCGCTGCGGACAGGCAGCCCGGCGGCGTTGAAGGAGGAGCTCGGCGCGGACCGGATCACCCTCACGCTCGACTCGGCGCTGACCGAGGACACCTACCAGCGCGCCGCGCAGATCGTGGCCAAGTGCCCGGAGGTGACCAGGGTCGAGCAGGTCGAGCCGTTGGTGCTGGCCACCCGGGAGGCGGGTACCTCGCTGCCCGAGGTGATCCGCCAGATCGAGGCGGAGCGGATCCAGATCCGTACCATCCGCAGCTCCGCGGTCACCCTCGACGATGTGTTCCTCCGGTACACCGGCCACAAGGTGCGCACCGAGGTACGCCGGGAGAACCCGATGAATGCGCTGTTCGCCGCGATACACGGAAAGGGGCCACAACATTGACCAGCAACGGCAGCGTCGTGTACCAGTTGGCGGCGCGGAACCTGAAGCGGACGATCCGTAACCCGATGATCCTCGGATTCGTCATCCTCCAGCCACTCATCTGGCTGGCGATGTTCTCGCAGAGCTTCAACCGGCTGACCGACTTCCGGGAGTTCAGCGGGCGCGGCTACGACTCGTACCTGGACTTCTTCGTTCCCAGCATCATGGCGCTGACCGTGCTCAACACCGCCATCCAGTCCGGGCTCGCCATGATTACCGACATCGATGCCGGGGTGCTGGACAAGTTCCTGATCAGCCCGATCAGCCGGTGGAGCATCCTGCTCGGGCGGGTGCTGGCCGATGCGGTCACGATGACCGTCGAGTGCCTGGTCGTGCTGGCGGTCGCCGCGGCGATGGGCGCGCGGGTGCAGACCGGCGGGTCGGGCGCGGCGGGGGTCGTGGTGATCACGGTAGCCCTCGGTATCTGCGCGGCCGGGTACTCGAACGTCGTCGCGCTGCGCACCCGCAACTCCCAGATCACCATGGTCGCCGGCATGCTCGTGACGATGCCCGCGCTGTTGCTGTCGTCGGGCTTCTTCCCGCTGGCTCTCCAGCCCACCTGGGTGCAGTGGGTGGCGAAGGTCAACCCGGTCGCGTACGCGGTGGACAGCGGGCAGGACCTGATGAACCTCGGCGCCTTCTGGGGTTCCCTGCTGGGCACCTTCGGCGTGCTCGGGCTCGCCGGCTCGCTCACCTTCACCGGCGCCATCCGCGCCTTCGCCAAGGTGACCAGCGGTTCGGGCGGCGGCGCGGGTACCGCAGTACCGCTGTCCGTGCGGCTGCTCGCCAGGGTCAGGGCGCGCCGAGCCCGTCCCGCCGAGTAGCAACAGCGATAGATGTCGATAGCAGCCGCGGCTGGGCCACCGGCGGGTCAGTCCTCGTGGATGAGTCCGTTCTTCAGCGCCCAGGCCACGGCCATCGTGCGATTGGGACTGTTCAGCTTCACCAGTATGTTCGCCACGTACCGTTTCGCGCTGTTCTCCGAGATACTCAGCCGGCGGGCGATCTGCTTGTTGGTCAAGCCCTGGGCGAGCAGTTCGAGAGTCTGCCGTTCCCGGTTGCTGAGCTGCGCGGGCGGTACGGATGGTGGCGGCGGCTCCGGCTGCTCGCGAGCCATGGTCATCAGCGCCTGTACGACCTCGGAAGGCACCGGCAGTTCGCCACGAGCCGCCCGCACGAGAGCGTCGGACAACACGTCCAGCGTCAGCTCGGGCCGCCACAGGAAGCCGTGCGGGCTAGAGCCGAGCGGCCGGCCGATGCTGCAGTCCAGATCCCCGTTGTCCAACAGAACGAGGATCTTCGCGCCAACCGCCGACGCCTCTTCGGCGAGCCGTTCGACCGCGGCGCGCGGGCCCGCCCACGGCAGGATGACAATCGCGTCGCCCCGCCGGAGGACCGGGAGATCCTCGGTGATCCCGCAACTGATCACGCGGCGGACGACCGGCAGTTGCTGGAGCATGGTGGCGATCCCGCGCCGGGTGACCTCGTCATCGAGTGCGAGTACGACGTCGAACACCAGCTCTGCCTCTTCCGTCGTGGTGGCCCGAACGTGACCGGTACCCGCGGGTTCGACGATGCCGCCGAGAACGAGGACGTCGGCGCACCCGCGAAAGGGTGTACACAGGTCATGGGGGACACCGGCGTTGGGCAGCCGCTCGACCTCACTGCCTAACGCCAACCCGGACGGTGCCCGACACTCACCTGTCCCGCGCGCCCCCATCCCTACGACTCCGACCCGCCGCCGCACAACGCCTTACCGAGCGCACCGAACTCGGAGGACTCGCCCGACCGCACCGGTGGTTCGGGAGTATCGGTAGCCATGGCGGGGACGTTACGGAGATCTATCGACTCTGGTCGGCCACCGGTCGGTCGGCGCGCCGAACGGCAGTACCGCTGCGCTAAGTACCGCTCGTCGATCCGTTCAACGCGGTGCGCGGCACCCGCACGGGTCGCCGCGGCGACCAGTTTCGCGGTGGCGGTGAGCATTCAGGTCTCCTGCGGTTGGCGCTGAGCAGTCCGCCCGTTACGCCAGCATCGCTAACTGGCGAAGTCGACGCCGGTGAGGGAGACGGCGCGGTACGCCGCGAGGTGTTCAGCCTGTTCGGTCACGGCTTTGCGGATGGCGTCGGAAGGCTTGCGCCAGGGTTGGACGGCGACCGTCAACCTGTTGCCGGACTGGCGCGGCCGCCAGGTGCCGACCAGTTCACCGTCGACCAGGACGGCGCCGGGGCGCCCCAGCACCGGCCACAACTGTTTGGCGTGGGCGGTGTCGACAACCAGCGTTGCCCGGTCTCTGGCCTGGAGGAAGAGGTCGAACGGGCCCAGGAGGCGGGTTGCCTTGGCGTCAGCCGATTCCAGCGCGTTCTTGTCGTCGGCCAGCAGCCAGCGCGTTTCGCGATCGACCATCACCTCGATCACATCGCCGGGCCAGAGCGCCTTCACGTCCTTCACCGGGGCGTCGAGATAGTCGGCCACGTGTTTGGGGGTGGCCGGGCCGAGCAGCCTGAGGTACCCCCGGATGAGGTTGAATCGGTCGCTCGGGGCGGTCGCCTTCCGGAATCCGGTGATGCGCTGTAGAACCGGAGGCGAGGTGTCGGGCCGCAGCTCCAATCCGGCTCGTACGGCGGCCAACCGGAAGGGCATCTCGTAGAGGTGGGTGGCGTCGCACACCCGGCAGAATCGCAGATACGGCTCGGGCATCACCTTGGCCAGGCAGCTGGAGACCTCACCCTTGACCATCGGCTTGGTGACGATGGCTCGCATGTGCGTGGCCACCTCGTCGAGGGCGGCCAGGTTGCCGATGCCGGCGGCCCTCAATGGCTTGGCGGCGTCGAAGATGCGCTTGCCCGCGTCGGCGTCGGAGAAGGGGTCGACCGCGGCTGCCACCCTGCCGACGTCGGACCGGCGGTACAGGTGGGGGGCGCCTCGTACCGTCCACAACAGGATCAGATCCTTGCCGGACAACGCCGTCACGTCCACCCCGCGCGCGGCCAGCGCCCACCGGGCGCCGTCCGGACCGGTGTCCTGCACTCCGATGTCCAGAACGGCGGTGTGGCCGAGCGTGCCCCGGGTGCGGTCGAGCTGCTGGGCATGGACCCGGAAGTTCATCACCTGGCGCCGATCAACCACGCTTACACCCTAGTACGCAGTGACAGCTCGCGATCCCGGTCGGTGAGCCGCCGGGTAGCCAGGTGGAGCAGCTGAATCGGCGGAGGAGGGCCGGGGTCGCCCGGCCCTCCTCCATATCCTGTTGCCGCGCCGCCGCGGCTCAGCCGGTGTACTGGACGAAGATCTTCAGGTAGTCGTACTGCTGCTGCGAGACGCCGCTGCAGGAGTCGGGGTCGAGGCCGGTCGTGCATTGCCGGTCGCGGTTGACCGACCAGTACGTCAGCCGCGCGATGTGGTGCTGCTGGGCGTAGCTGAGCATCGTCTGGAAGTCGGCGGTGCGGACCAGTTCGCCGGCGTCGTCGGTCTTGCCGTTCATCGAGGAAAGGCCGATGTGGGCGTACGTGGTGGCGTCGCTGTAACCGTAGGCGGCCTTCACCCGGCTCTTGAGGCCCTCCATCGCCTGGACCGTCAACGTGCCCATGTTCGTGCTGCCACCGCCGAAGTCGAACGGCATGATGCACCAGATGTCGTTGGCCAGCCCGGAGTTGGCCCCACGGTTGATCATGTCAACCCCGGTGGAGTCCGGCCCGCTCGTCGTGGTACCGAATGTGATGATCGTCTTGAGGCCCGCGTTGTTCGTTTTGACGATCTTCAGGGCGTCGATAACCCGCTGGCGTACCGTGGCGCTGGCCCACTCGGTGTTCTCGATGTCGATATCGATAACCTTGAGTGCGTACGCACTGATCACCTTCTGGTACGCACCGGCCAGCGCGGACGCCGAGGAGCAGAACTCGCCCAGCTTGTTGCCGGACCAGCCGCCGAACGAGGCGATGACGTCCCCGCCGGCCGACCGGATCGAGTTGATCTTAGTCTGGTCGTCTCCGCCGGTCAGCGGCCGGGAGCCGTCCCACTTCGGGTTGCAAGTCCCGTCGGAGAGGATGAACGCCAGGGTGAACCACTTGACGCCGGTCGCCGACATCACCGTCGTCGGGCTCGGCGGACTGCCCCAGCCGAAGTACTCGTAGGGCGCCACCGCCAACCCCGGCCCGGTTGCGCTGCTGGTGGTGGCGGTGGCGGGATTGGACGAGGGTGAGGCGTTGCCGGCCGCGTCGCGGGCCTTGACGGTGAAGGTGTAGGTGGTCGCGGGGGCCAGTCCGGTCACGGTGGTGCTGGTACCGGTGACGGTCTTGGTCAGGCTGGTCCCGGTGTAGACGTCATATCCGGTGACGCCGACGTTGTCGGTGGCCGCGTCCCAGGCCAGCGACACGCTGGAGGAGGTCACGCCGGTGGATCGCAGGTTGCCCGGCGCGGTCGGGGGCTGGGTGTCGTCGCTGGACGAGCCGGAGACCCGCAGCCGGTCCAGGTTGGGTCCGCCGGCGGCGGTGGTGGCGGTGGCCCGGATGGTACTGCTACCCGCCGCCAGGCTGGCCGTCACGGTCACGTCGGCCCAGGTGTCCCAGTTGCCGGTCGGGTTGAACGCCACGCCACCGGCGACCAGCGTCCCGTTGACCGTGATGTCCATCGGCCGGTTCGCCGTCGACCCGTTGGCATGACGGAACGTCAGACTCACCGCGCCAGCCGTCGAAGCGGTGACGGTGAACTCCACGTACGAGCCGGCCACGTTGGTGTAGTCCACGAATCCGGTCCCGGTGTAGCCCAGATGGTTCGTGGCCACCGTGCCCTGCGAGATCGTGGCGTCCTCGGCCTGGTAGTCGGTCGCCGCCGGGGTCACCTCGAAGTCCAGGAAGTCCACATTCGGACCACCGTTGACCGTGGTCGCGGCCGCCCGGATGGTGCTGGTCCCGGCGCTGACCGCGGCGGTGATCGTCACCGTCTGCCAGGTGTCCCACGACCCGGTCGGGTTGAAGGCTAGCGAACCGGCGACCAGCGTCCCGTTGACCGTGATGTCCATCGGCCGGTTCGCCGTCGACCCGTTGGCCTGACGGATCGCGAGCTTGGCCGTACCCGCGGTGGTCGAGGTCACCGTCCACTGCACGTACGAGCCGACCAGATTGTCGTAGTTGACGAATCCGGTACCCGAGAAGTTCAGGTGGTTGGACTCCACCACGCCCTGCGAGATCGTCGCGTTCTCCGCCTCGTACCGCGTCGCCGCGGCGGACGCGGGCAGCGCCAGCGCCACCAGCACGCCCGCCAGCAAGGCGCCGCCGACCAGCGCCACGGTCCACTTCGGGCGAGACCACAACACGGACAACCTCATGGCTCCTCCGAGTCCCGAACATTCAATACCAGCCGGAAACAGCCACCCCGAGGCAGGCGGACGGGCTGCACCTGATTAGGAAAGGTCCCTAACCATTGATGCAGATCCGACCACCGGGATGCGGGCCTGTCAATACCTCGCGCGTGGTCGTCTCCGGGAGACCGGTCGCCAAGATCGCTTGGGCGAAGTCCTCCAGCGGCCTTGTCGAGGCGATTCCGGGTCCCGTAGGGTCTGATAGTTAAAGAGACTTCCTAACAGATGTGCGCCATCAGGCGCCCAGGAACGCCAAGTCACCCAGGAGGTGCCGTGCGCCCACAACAGGCACGATTCCGGTCTCCGCGGAGCATCCTCGTCGTGACGCTGCTGCTGGCGGCCGGTGCCAGCGCCGTAGCCGCCGCCCCGCCGTCAGCCGCCGCGACCGCCAGGGTCACCGTGTCCGGGACGTCGGGCGAGACCACCACCATTCCCGGGTTCCTCATCCAGTCCTCGGCCAGTACCAGCGACACCGGCGGCACCATCTCACAGCCCGGTTACGCCACGTCGGGCTGGTTCCCGGTGCCCGCGCGGTCCACCGTCTTCGCGGGCCTGCTGCAGAACAACAGGTACCCCGACCCGTTCTTCTCGACGAACATGCGCAACGTTTCGACCACCGATTTCTCGGTGCCCTGGTGGTACCGGGCGGACATCTCCCTGGACAGCCAGGCCGACCTGCGCACGTACGTCGACTTCAGCGGGGTGCTGTCGAAGGCTGACGTCTGGGTCAACGGCGTCCAGGTGGCGAGCAGCACCCAGGTCGCCGGGGTGTACACCCACCACGAGTTCGACCTGACCTCGATCGTCCACCCCGGTGTGAACAGCGTCGCCATCAAGGTGTTCCCGAACGACCCCAACAGGGACCTGACGATGGGCTGGATCGACTGGGTGCAGACTCCGCCCGACAAGAACATGGGAATCGTTCGAGACGTGCGGGTACGCCGGGCGGGCGCGGTAGCCGTGCGCGATGCCCACGTCCTCACCACGCTGAGCACGCCGGCGCTCGACAGCGCAAGCCTGACGGTCAAGGCCGACGTGCGCAACGACTCGAACACCGCGGTGACCGCGACGGTCGACGGTACGGTCGCCGGTAGCGCGTTGTCGCAGACCGTCAGCCTGGCCGCACACGAGACGAAGACGCTCACCTTCCCGCAGGTGACGCTGGCCAACCCGCAGGTCTGGTGGCCGGTCGGCATGGGCGGCCAGCCGCTGTACGACCTGGACCTGGCCGCGAGCGTGGCCGGCGTGGCGTCCGACCACGCACACGAGCGGTTCGGCATCCGCGACGTCAAGGCACCGCTGGACGCCAGCGGGCACCGGCGGTACTCCGTCAACGGGCGGCCGCTGCTGATCCGCGCCGGCGGCTGGTCGCCGGACCTGTTCCTGCGCTGGAATCCGACCTACGTCGAGGACAAGCTGCGCTACGTGCTCGACCTGGGCCTGAACACGGTCCGGCTGGAGGGGCACATCGAGCCGGACGAGTTCTTCGACCTGACCGACCGGTACGGCATCCTGACCCTGCCCGGTTGGGAGTGCTGCGACAAGTGGGAGGGCAACAACAACGGCAGCGAGCCCGGTGACCCCTGGGGTACCGCCGATTTCGTCGTCGCCAAGAACTCGATGAGTGCCGAGGCCAAGCGGCTGCGCGACCACCCGAGCGTGGTCTCGTTCCTGATCGGCAGCGACTTCCAGCCGACGACCACGGTCGAGCAGAACTACGTCGACGCGCTCAACGCCGCCGACTGGCGCAACCCGATCATCGCGGCCGCGTCGGACAAGTCCGGATCCATCACCGGCCCGTCCGGGATGAAGATGACCGGCCCGTACGACTGGGTGCCGCCGAACTACTGGTACAACAAGCGTGAGGGCGGCGCGTTCGGATTCAACTCCGAGACCAGCGCCGGACCCGACGTACCCACCCTCGACACGTTGCGGCGGATGATGACCGCCACCGAGCTGGACACGTTGTGGCAGAACTTCAGCGCCACCCAGTACCACCGGTCGCCGTCGAGCACGTTCAGCACGCTGAAGATCTTCGACAATGCCCTCGCCGGCCGGTACGGCGCACCGACCAGCCTGGTGGACTACGTCCGCAAGGCGCAGCTGGCCCAGTACGAGAATGTCCGGGCGCAGTTCGAGGCGTACGCCCGCAACTTCGTCGACTCCACCAACCCCGCCAACGGCGTGGTCTACTGGCAACTCAACAGCGGATGGACCTCGTTGCACTGGCAGTTGTTCGACTACTACCTCGACCAGAACGGGGCCTACTACGGGGCGAAGAAGGCCAACGAGCCGCTGCACGTGCAGTACGCCTACAGCAACCGCTCGGTCGCGGTGATCAACTCCAGGCACGCTTCGGCGTCCAACCTGACCGTGAAGGTGAACCTGTACAACCCCGACGGCACTGAGAAGTTCGCGCAGACGGTCAGTGGCGTCACCGTCGGCGGTGACGGCGGCCGGACCACAGTGCTGACGGTACCGTCGCCGATCAGCGGCCTGGCCACGACGTACCTGGCGAAGCTGACCCTCACCGACTCGACCGGCCACGAGGTCAGCCGCAACGTGTACTGGCTGTCCACCGCGGCGGACGTCATCGACTACGCCAACAACCAGTGGTACTACGCGCCAACCACCAGCTACGCCGACCTCAAGGGGCTGTCGGGCATGGCGCAGGCGCCGGTGGCGGCGAGCGCGACCACGACCGAGGTGAACGGCACCACGACCACGACGGTCACCCTGCGCAACACCTCCACCGGCAAGACCCCGGCGTTCTACCTTGACGCCCATGTGCTCGGCGCCGGCGGCAAGCCCGTCCTGCCGGTCACCTGGAACGACAACGAGGTGAGCCTGTGGCCCGGCGAGTCGGTGACGCTTACCGGCAGCTACCGGACCGCCGACCTGGCCGGGGCGACACCGTCGGTACGGATCTCGGGCTGGAACGTCGCGACCCAGACGATCCCGGGCGGCGGAGGCGGCGACACCCAGGCGCCGACCGTGCCGGGCAACCTGCACACCGCCTCGGTCACCGCGACCGCTGTGGCCCTGGCGTGGGACGCATCGACGGACAATGTCGGAGTCACCGGCTACGAGGTAACCCGTAACGGTACCCCTGTCGCGACAGTCACCGGCACCAGCGTCACCGACAACGGGGTGGCGGCTGGGACCACCTACACGTACAGCGTGAAGGCGCACGACGCGGCGGGCAACGCCTCGGACCCGGCGACCCTGTCGGTGACCACACCGGCGCTGGCCAACCGGTACGAGGCGGAGAACGCGACCATCTCGCAGGGCGTGGTGGAGTCCAACCACCTCGGCTTCTCGGGTACCGGGTTCGTCAACTACGACAACGTGGTCGGCTCGTACGTGCAGTGGACCGTCAATGCCGCCTCGGCCGGTACCGCGAAGCTGACGTTCCGGTACGCCAACGGCACCACCACCAACCGGCCGATGGACATCAGCGTCAACGGCGCGCTCGTCTCCGGCGGGCTGGCCTTCAACGGCACCACCAACTGGGACACCTGGGCCACGGTCAGCATCACGGTCCCGCTCAACGCGGGGGCCAACACCATCCGGGCCACCGCCACCACCGTCAACGGCGGACCCAACCTGGATTACCTGGAAACCTCCTGACGTACGCAGAGAGCCCGGCCGGGCTGGAGCTCCGCGCTCCAGCCCGGCTCCGTGCGCCCCTGTTCCTCAGGGTCGATGCGAGCGGGGCTGCCTGCGAGCCTGGCTGATCGGCCAGCGTCGCGGTCGGATCCGTCCTGGTGGGCCGGCGGTTCGGGTTGTCCGGATGGCCGGTCCTATCGGGAACAGCTCAGCCGTTCCGGTACTTACCTCGCGACCGGTGCCGGCTGTCAGAATCAGGGGAGCTCACCCTCCGTGCCTCTCAACAACGTTGCACCTCTCGGAAGACGCGCCGCGTTCGGGGACGTCGCCGTCTGGTAACCCGGTAACCCTTGCCATGTAAGGGGATGACGGCAATGCTGCCTCGTCCGCGTCGGAACCGCGCCATGATCGTCGCCGTGTTGCTGCTCGGGACGCTCGGTGTCCTGTCGCCGGCCCGGGCCAGCGCGGCCGGCGGCACGCTGCCCTCCGGCTTCCGGGACCAGGTCGTCTTCAGCGGCCTGACCATGCCGACGAACGTCGAGTTCGCCCCGGACGGCAAGGTGTTCGTGGCGCAGAAGAACGGAATCATCCAGCTCTATGACAGCATTTCGGATCCGAGCCCGGTGATCTTCGCGGACCTGAGCGCCGAGGTGCACGACCAGTGGGACCGTGGCCTGCTCGGGCTGGCGCTGCCGCCGGACTACCCGACCACACCATGGGTCTACGTTCTTTACTCCTATGACGCGCCGCCCGGCCAGACCGCGCCGTACTGGCACGACGTGTGCCCGGACCCCAACAACGGCAACTGTGTGGTGACCAACCGGCTGTCCCGGCTGCCCGTCGACGCCACCGGTACCCAACTGGCCGGGGTCGAGCAGGTGCTGGTCACCGGCTGGTGCCAGCAGTACCCCAGCCATTCCGCGGGTGACCTGCACTTCGGTCCGGACGGTGCGCTGTATGTGTCGGCCGGCGACGGCGCGAGCTTCCTCGCGGTCGACTATGGCCAGACCGGCAACCCGGTCAACCCGTGCGGCGACCCGCCTGGTGGTGCGATGAACCCGCCGACGGCTCAGGGCGGGGCGCTGCGCGCGCAGAACGTCCGGTCCAGCGCGAACCCGGTTCCGCTCAACGGTGCCTTGCTGCGGGTGGACGCCACCGGGAAGGCGATGCCGGACAATCCGGCGGCGGGCAGCACCGACCTGAACGCGCGGCGGATCGTCGGGTACGGGCTGCGCAACCCGTTCCGGTATGCCTTCCGTCCGGGTACCAGCGAGGTGTGGATCGCTGATGTGGGTTGGGGCACCTGGGAGGAGATCGACCGGATCGCCGCCCCGACCGCGTCGGTGACCAACTTCGGCTGGCCGTGCTACGAGGGACAGTTGCCGCAGGACGGATACCAGAGCGCCAATCTCCAGCTGTGCCAGACGCTGTACAGCGGAGCCGGGCAGACTCCTCCCTACTACACCTACAACCATGCCAACCAGGTGGTTCCGGGGGAGTCCTGCCCGACCGGCGGCGGCTCGTCGATCACCGGGCTGGCGTTCTACCCGACCACGGGCGGGGCGTACCCGTCCAGCTACGCCGGGGCGCTGTTCTTCGCCGACTACAGCCGCAAGTGTGTCTGGGCGATGCTGCCCGGCGCGAACGGCCTGCCGGACAAGGCCAACATCGTCACCTTCCTGTCCGGCGGGGTGAGCCCGGTCGACCTGGTGGTCGGGCCGGGCAACGACCTGTACTACGTGGACATCGCCGGCGGTGCTGTCCACCGGGTCCGGTACTACCCGAACGATCAGCCGCCGAATGCCGTATTGAGTGCGAAGCCGACCTCGGGCAGTGCGCCGTTGACCGTCGCCTTCGACGGCACCGGCTCGACCGATCCGGACGCGGGCGACCAGGGCCAGCTGACCTACGCGTGGGACTTCGGGGACGGTACCGGGGCGACGACCCCCACGGTCAGCCACACGTACGCCGCGGTGGGCACCTACACGGCCCGGCTCACCGTCACCGATCCGCTCGGTGCCACCGACACCGCGACGGTATCGATCTCGGCGGGCAATGACGCGCCGACCGCGGTCATCGACTCGCCGTCGGGCTCGCTGACCTGGGCGGTGGGGGACACGATCGCCTTCTCCGGGCACGCCAGCGATCCGCAGCAGGGCACGCTGCCGGCCTCCGCGTTGACCTGGACGCTGATCCTGCACCACTGCATCACCCTGACCGACTGCCACAACCATCCGATGAACACCTTCACCGGGGTGGCCTCCGGGTCGGTCATCGCACCGGATCACGACTACCCGTCCTACGTGGAGATCCAGCTGACCGCCACCGACGCGGGCGGGCTCAGCCACACCACCTCGGTGTCGGTGCACCCCAGGCCGGTCGACCTGACCTTCACCACCAACCCGGCCGGGCTGAAGCTGACCGTCGGCTCGACCAGCCAGAGCACCCCGTTCACGCTGACCGCGATCCAGGGCGCCACGCTGTCGATCAGCGCGCCGACCCCACAGTCGGCCGGCGGTAGCAGCTACGGCTTCTGCTTCTGGTCCGACGCCGGCGCGCAGACCCACCTGACCATCGCGCCCA
>WNGE01000334.1_pt2 | contig 100963 bp, 95 predicted proteins | sample 5400651 | NCBI WGS metagenome assembly WNGE01 (sample SAMN13153370, study PRJNA577476) | soil metagenome | isolation source: 60 cm soil or saprolite under grassland replicate 2 | place: USA:California | collected 2016-06-15 | reverse complement strand
CACCACGGTTGCCGAGTTGTCCATCGAGCGGGCCAAGCGGCTGGTCGAGTTGGGCCACGACGTGGTGGTGCTGCTGGACTCGATCACCCGGCTGGGTCGGGCGTACAACAACGCCTCGCCGGCGAGCGGGCGGATCCTGTCCGGTGGTATCGACTCCACCGCGCTGTACCCGCCCAAGCGTTTCCTCGGCGCCGCCCGCAATATCGAGAACGGCGGATCCCTGACGATCATCGCCACCGCGCTGGTGGAGACCGGTTCGACCGGTGACACGGTGATCTTCGAGGAGTTCAAGGGGACCGGCAACGCCGAGCTGAAGCTGGACCGCAAGATCGCGGACAAGCGGGTCTTCCCGGCGATCGACATCGACCCGTCCGGTACCCGCAAGGAAGAGATCCTGCTCGCCCCGGACGAGCTGGGTATCGTGCTCAAGCTGCGCAAGGTGCTGCACGCACTGGACTCGCAGCAGGCGCTCGACCTGTTGCTGGACCGGCTCAAGAAGACCCGGACCAACATCGAGTTCCTGATGCAGATCGCCCAGTCGACGCCGGGCGAGTAAGGACGGTCAGTGTTCCCCGGCGGCCGGCGGCCGCCGGGGTGATGCTCACGGCTCCAGGTCGGCGACCTCGACCTTGGCCCAGGGCAGCCCGGGCGCGGCCACCGTGTCGCCAGCGGTGAACAGGCCGCTCTCCAGGTAGCGCCCGGTCTCGCCGAGCCGGTAGGTGTGCACCTCGATGTCGCCACCGATCTCAATCCGCCAGAAATGGCCAATGTTGGCGGCGGCATATTCGGCTGGCTTGTGCAGTCGGTCGATCGTCGGCGTCCGAGGGCTTACCACCTCGACAACAAGGACGACATCCTTCGGCTCGAATCCATAGACATCGGGACCGTCGACGGCCTTCAACACGGCCATCACGTCCGGGTTGCGCCTGTGGAGATCAGCAAGCCGGACTTCCTGCTCACGAACGATCACGAGATGGTCGGGGCAGACCGCTTTGAGTGCCGCCTTCACCGCTTCGACGATTTCCTGGTGACGCCTGGTCGCTGGGGTCATGACGTGGAGGACTCCATCGACGAGTTCCATGCGACTGCTGTCGGGCAGCGCGTCGTACTCCTGGGGGGTCAGGACCACCGGTTCCGGGAACTCAGTCGCGGGGCGCTTCGGCACAACCGCGGTCATGGGAGCCACCTCCATCGTGCGACCTCAACCCTACCTGCTCCTCGCGTACGGTGTGATCCGTGGCGGACTACGTGGGGTGGTACGACTCGTACCTGGGGAAGTTGCGGGCCAGGGTCGGGGACGACGAGGTACTGCTGTTCGTCGGGGCGCGCGGTGTGGTCCGCGACGAGCTGGGGCGGATACTGCTGATCCGGCGGCGGGACAACGGGTACTGGTCGTTGCCGGCGGGCGCGATGGAGGTCGGTGAGTCGGTCGCCGACAACGCCGCCCGCGAGGTCTTCGAGGAGACCGGGCTCAACGCCACCGAGTTGACCCCGTTCGCGCTCTACACCGGGCCGAAGCACATCTTCACCAACCAGTGGGGGCACACGTACCAGCTACATGTCACCGCGTTCCGGATCGATGCCTGGTCCGGTGAGCTGGTGACCGAGACCGACGAGACCACCGACGCGCGCTGGTTCGAGCCCGTCGCGCTGCCGGAGCCGTTGAGCGGCTCCGTGCCGGTGACGCTCGCCGATCTGGTCACCTTCGAATCCACCGGTCGGTTGCTCCTGCGCTGACCGGGTCACCTCCCCGGGTTCGTCGGGATGGTCGCCGACCAGGCAGCCAACACCTGATCCGAGTGTGGTTCGCCGTACGCCAAGGTGAAGGTGCGGTCCGCCCGGGTACCGAGGTTCCAGAGCAGCGCCCCGTCCAGGTCGCAGTTGCGGACCGCCTGCGCCACGTTGGCGTAGAACGCCCGCTGGCTGGCCGGGCTGCCGGCGTCGGCCAGGGCATACCCGACCTCCCCGACCAGTACCGGTTTGTGCACCGCGTCCGCGTCCGCCCGCCAGCTGCGCAACAGCTGCCCGATGGCGTTGTTGTCGCGGGGGTTGGCGAGGTACTTGGGGAACACGTGCGCCGAACACAACGTGATCGCGGACACGCCGCAGAGGTCGGCGAAGCCGCTGCCGGGCGGTCCGGACAGCGCCGGGTTGGCGGGGTACCCGGCCCGGAAGCCCTCGCCGCCGATGGTCACCAGGTGGCGTTGGTCGATGCTGCTGACGAAGGCGGCCATCACCTGGGTCCAGCCGGTCACCGAGGTCGGCGGGGTACCCGGGTTGTTGCGCGGTTCGTTGATGAGATCCCAGGCGAGGATGCTCGAGCTGTCGGCCAGCCGTACCCCGTCGCGGTCCGGGTGCGTCAACACCCGGCGTACCTGCTCCTGGTAACGGGTGCGGGCCGTCGCCGAGGTGAGGAAGTCCTCGCCCGGCGGGGTGAAGTGGCGCTGGCCGCCGAAGTCGGGGTAGTAGTTGGCGAGCGTACAGATGATCCGCAGACCCCGGTGCCGGGCGGTGTGCAGAGTCACCGCGAGCTTGTCGAGCGTGCCGTCAGTGATGCCGCCGTCCTTGTCGAAGCACCACGTCCGGACGGTGTTGTGTCCGCCGTTCGCCAGCCGGTCCAGCCGTTGGTCGATCAGCTGTTGCGGCTGTTCGAGAAGGTCGTAGCTGTCCACCCCCACCGGGTTCCAGCGCTGCCCGTCGAGGTACAGGTGCTGCCCGCGCTTGGCCACGAAGTCCGATGACGCCGGTCGTTTGCGGTACACGTGGATCGAGCCGCTGCGGTACACCTCGACGAAGTGGTCCTCCAGGATGGTCCGGCTCTGCTGGCTGAATCCCCGCCACACCGCGTCGGTCTGGCCCTGTTGCAGGATGATCCAGGTGGCGTACCGGCCCGGGTTGTCCAGACTCTCCGGCCAGTACGGCTTGTTGCCGACACCGATGAAACGGTCCATCGGCACGCCGCTCTCCACCGGGCCGATCGGGCGCCGGTAGTCGTCCATCAGCACCAGGCCACCGTCGTAGTGGCCGCGCAGCCAACGCTCCACCGGCGGACTGTCCGGCCCTTTCGACACCTGCTGCGAGGACAGCCCCCGGGTGCCGTCCTCGTACGCCATCACCCGGTGGGTGGCGACCGATGCCACCCCCTGCGCCAGCACCAGCAGGGCCGCCAACGGAGCCAGTACCCTCGGCCGCCGGGCCACCAGTACGGCGACGAACAGCCCGACCGGGAGCAGTGCCTGTAGCCCGTACCGGAGGTTGGACATGGTGTACGGGCTGCCCTTCGGGGCGAACCGCGGCAGGATCAACGAAGCCTGGCCGAGGTACAGCGAGAGGATGTAGAAGGCGAAGCTGCTCAACGCGACCGCCGCGACCAGGAGCGGGCCGAGCTGCCGCCGCCGCAGCGAGTCGACCAGCAGCACCAGCAGCCCGACGGCCGCGAGCGCGAGCGGGGTCGAGCCCACGATCAGCCGTACGTCCTCCAGCCAGTAGGCCACCGACCTACCGGAGTCGTGGTACGTCGGCAGCAGGCCGTGCTGCAGGAAGAACTGCTGCTGTTCCGCGGATCCGTACACGCTCCGCGCGAAGTAGAACGGATCGGCGAAGATCAGCTGGTTCCAGAGCAGCCAGCCGGCGATACCGGAGAAGGCCAGCACGCCGAACAGGACCAGCAGCCCCTCGACGCTGTGCCGGCGGCGGTAACGCATCCCGGCCACCACGGCCACGACCACCGCCTCGACGCACACCAGCGCCCAGCCGTCGTACCGGGACAGGCTGGCCAGGCAGCCGAAGAGCCCGGCGAGCACCAGGTTGTTGAGCCCGTCCCGCAGCACCCAGCGGGCGAGGAAATACACCGACGTGGTCACCATCGCCAGCAGCAGCACCTCGGTCATCGGGGTGGCCGCCAGGTACAGCGTGTTGGGGTTGGCCACAATCACCGCCGGCGCCAGCCAGCTGACCCCGATATCACCGGTCAGCAGATGCGCCAACCGGTAGGCCATCACGGCGAGCAGCACCAGCGACGGCACCCCGATCGCGGCTCCGGCGATCCCGCTGCGCCACCCGCCGTCGTCGACCACGAACGGCACCATCAGCACATGCGGCAGCGGAAGCCAGACACTACCCAGCTGGGCGAGGCCTCCGGTGAGGCCGCTGACCACCCGCTTGGCGATGTTGAGGTGTGCCTCGGCGTCGCCGTACGCCAGTACGGTGTGGTCCCGGACCGTCCACCAGGTGGCGACCAGACCCGCCAGGAGCGTCAACAGCCCGACCGCGCAGCTGTGCAACCGCAGCTGCGCGGCGCCGGGCCGGTTGAACCGCCGTCGCATGCCGAAGAACTCGCGGATGGCCCGCCCGATGACCCTCGGGTCACCGCCGCTCGCCTGACCGAACTCCCGTTCCCGGTGGGTCACCGGTAGCTCGGCCACCCGGAGCCCGTGCCTGCGCGCCTGGTACATCAGCTCGGTGTTGACCATCGCGCTGTTCGCGGTGAGGTCCAGCCGGCGCAGCGCGGAGGTGCGCATCAGCTTGAACGCGCAGTCGACGTCGCGTACGCCGGTGCCGAAGACGAGCTGCCCGGCGATGTTGAAGATCCAGGCGTTCACCTTGCGCAGCAACGGATCCTTACGGTCCCGGCGCCAGCCGGTGACGATGTCGGCGTCGTCGGTCAACGGCACCAACCGCGAAACCTCGCCGACGTCGAACTGGCAGTCGCTGTCGGTGAACAGTACCCAGTCCATCCGCGCACCGGCCAACGCCCGCCGCGCGGTGGGTCCGTACCCCATGTTGTATTCGTTCCGGATCAGCCGGACCGAGTCGCCATAGACATCGACCAGAGACTCCACGGCGGCGGCGGTGCTGTCGGTGCTGCCGTCGTCCACCACGACGACCTCGTACCGCTCGGCGACCGAAGCGGCCGCGTCGAGCGCGTCGAGCACGGCGGCTTCGATGTTCTCCGCCTCGTTGTACGCCGGCATGACGACCGAGAGGGACGACAGCCGGGTGGGCGGTAGATAGCGGTACCGCCGCGAGGGTCTGATTGTGGTGCTGCTCATCAAGTCACCGCCTCGGCTGGGGCGACCACCGCGGTGGCCGGGTCCGGTCGTTCGGTCAGGTGCAGCCCGTGTACCGTCTTCTCCCAGTAGTGCGGCCTCCGCACGAGCTGTCCGAGGGCCTTGACCGCGGCCACCGACATCATCAGCCAGTAGCAGGGCGCCAGCAGTCCGTACTTGATGAGGTCGTGGTTGCCCCGCCGGGCGCTGCCCAGCAGGAAGGTGTAGACGAACAGCAGGTTGCCGAAGACGAGCGTGGCCGCCGCGGCGTAGAACACCGGCGCGGGATACACCGATACGATGGCGCCGCCGACCACCCCGCGGAAGAGGAAATAGCTCAGCGTCAATGCCCACATCAGCGGGTTGATGAAGGTGGCGATCGCTTTCCCGCCGACGACCAGCAGGAAGGTGAGGACGTGCGGGTCCCGGGTACGCCGCAGGTCCCAGCCGCCCCGGGTGTGTACCAGCAGCGTCTGCAGGTATCCCTTGATCCAGCGGGACCGCTGCCGGATCCAGTTGCGGACGTTGCCGTTTGCCTCCTCGTACGTGGTGCTGTCCAGCATCCCCGTCCGGAAGCCCTGCTTGTACAGGCGGATGCCCAGGTCGGCGTCCTCGGTGACGTTGTACGGGTCCCAGCCGCCCAGCCCGCGCAGCACCTCGGTGCGGAAGTGGTTGGAGGTACCGCCGAGCGGGATCGGCCCGTCGAGCCGTTGCAGCCCGCGCAGCATGAGGTCGAACCAGAGGCTGTACTCCGCGGTGAACAGCCGGGTCAGCACGTTCTGCCGGGGGTTGTAGAAGTTCAGCGGTGCCTGCAGGCAGGCGACTTTCCGGGACAGCCCGGCGAACGCACCGGCGGCCTTCTTCAGCTGGTCCGGTTCGGGGATGTCCTCGGCGTCGAAGATGACCACGTACGCACCGCGCGCGATGCTCAGCCCGTGGTTGCACGCCTTGGGTTTGGTCTTCGGCTGGCCGTCCGGTACCACCACCACCTCGAAGATGTCCGGCAGTTCCAGCTGGCGCACGTACCGGATGGTGTCGACGTCGTCCTCCTCCAGCAGCAGGAGCACCTGTAGCGACTCGGCCGGATAGTCCAGCGCGGTCATCGCGTCCACCAGTTGCGGAAGCACCGCGGTTTCCCGGTAGAGCGGGCAGAGCACGGTGAACACCGGCCAGGAAAGCGGCTCCACCGGTACCCGGCCACGGTCGGTCCGGCCCAGCGAGCCGGTCACCAGATAGCCGCAGAAAAGCAGATCGACCAGGTACAGCGCGGTGACCAGCGCGACGACGACCAGTAGGCCGCCGGTGAACCCGAGGACGGCCGCGACGATCACCACCAGCAGCAGGACGGCGAAGGTCAGCAGGATCCGCCGTTGCCCGGGCGTCGCGGTCACCCGGGCGTCATACTCCAGCGCCGGGTCCCGGATGTCCTGGTCCACGGTGATGTCCTGGTGCATGGTCGATGTCATGGACCTCTCCCTGGCGGGTCGGATGAAGATCATCTTGCTGCTCAGCAGGTATGTCACGGCAGTGGACGCGGCCACGGCCGCCACCGCCGAGGGCATCGGCGGCAGCGCCACCAGTGCGTGCAGGGCGAAGAACGCGACCGCGTTGACCGCGAGCCCGAAGCTGGCCGCGCCGTTGAAGGCGAGGCAGCGCGCGGCCAGCCGTCGGGCCGGCAGCCGCATACCACCGCGCCGGTGCGCCCAGGTGAAGCGGTAGCTGAGGACGAAGTTCACCTGGGTCGACAACAGAAACGCCGCCGTGTTGGCGGCGACCGGCGGCACCCCGACGCGTAACAGCATGGGGAACAGCAGCAGCTGGAATGCCGTGCAGATCAGCCCCACGACGGCGTACCGCGCGAGATGTGGTCGGGCCGAGAAATAGCCAATGAGGCGGCGCAACATTGGCTTAACTTGATCTTTAAGGTCGGTGCTCGGTAACTGCCTGGATTCTGGTGCTGCTGCGGCGTTTCGCCGTGACATAGACGGCCGTTGTCGTGTTTCTTCGAGTCTGCGAGGACATAGAAGGTCACGACGAACGGCCGTTGGGGGAAGTGTGCCATCTGGGCACGGTGAGCGCGACCCGTTGGGTGTGGATGTGGCGGCGTGTCGGGACCGGCTGGCCCGGTTCCGGTGGGAGTTCTACCGGTCGTTGACGCGGTGGTCGGACACACTGTTCGAGCTGTGCGACGCGGTGTTGTGCGCGCCGGGACCGGTGACGTCGCTGCCGGAGCTGTCGTTGGTGGGGGTGCATCGGCGTGGGCACGGGTCGACGTACGCGGCGCTGGCCGACGGACGGCTGGACGTGCAGCGGCTGCGTCGGGCGTTGGCTGGTGTGCCGTTGCCCCGGGCGGGTGATGGGCAGATCCGGCTGGCGGTGGACGTGACGCCGTGGCCGCGCCCGGACGCCGAGTGCTCGCCGCAGCGGGCACACGCGCACCGGCCCTGCCGGTGTGATGGGGTGTGGCAGACGATCCCGGGTTGGCCGTACTCGATCGTCGCGGCCCTGGAATCTGGACGCTCGTCGTTCACGGCGCTGTTGGATGCGGTGCGGCTGGTACCCGGTCAGGACGCCACCGAGGTCACCGCGACGCAGATCCGAGAAGTGTTCGGGCGGTTGCGTCAAGCGGGGCAGTGGACCGAGGATCACCCGCCGGTACTGGTGGTGCTCGACGCCGGCTACGACGTGGTCCGCCTGGCGTTCCTGCTGGCTGATCTGCCGGTGCGGCTGCTCGGGCGGGTGCGTAGCGACCGGGTGTTCCACGCACCGGCCCGTGGCTACGCCGGGACCGGCCGTCCGGGTCGGCACGGGGCTGCGATGAAGCTGGACGACCCGGCCACCTGGCCCGCCCCCGAGCAGGCAGTGACCAGCGTGCACGAACGCTACGGCGGTGTGGCGGTCACCGCCTGGGGCCACTACCACCCGCACCTGCAGCGCCGAGCCGGCTGGGCCACCCACCCCGGCGCGTTGCCGCTGGTGGAAGGTGCCCTGATCCTGGTCCGGGTGGACCGGCTTCCCGGCGACCGGGCTCCGAAACCGGTGTGGCTGTGGCACTCCCACCCCGACGCAGCAGGCCTGGACGTGCTGCGGCTGTTCCACGCGTTCCTGCGCCGCTTCGATCTGGAACACACCTTCCGATTCCTCAAGCAGACCCTCGGCTGGACCCGAGCCCGGCTGCGTCACCCTGACCAGGCCGACCGGTGGACCTGGCTGATCGTGGCCGCCTACACCCAACTACGCCTGGCCCGCCACCTGGCCGACGACCTGCGACGCCCCTGGGAGAAACCCCTCGACCCCGCCCGGCTGACCCCCGGGCGGGTCCGACGAGGGTTTCCCCGCATCCAGCCGACAACCGCCCGTCCGGCCACCGCGCCGAAACTCAGCCGGCCTGGTCCCGGCCGCCCGAAAGGCATCCCGAACAGCAGCCCAGCACCCCGCTACCCAGTCGGCAAACAGTCCACAGTAGACACACCAAACCAGAAGAAGAAGACAAAATCACCTTAAGTTACAAGCTTAACAGAATCGATTCGGGGGGTTAACGTATTCGGTTTTCGAGGCTCCTGAGTCCACAGGAGTGGCTAGTTTCCGATACGCCGGGCAGCAAACATGAATTGCCGGTGAATGCGGCGATCAGAAGTCGCCCTCGGCGACCTGGAGCACGGTCAGTCCGAGTGCCCGCCACATCCGTACCACCTGCGCCCGGTCGTCGAGCACCCCGACGATGCGGTAGGCGTGCCGGATGTGCTCCTCGAAGATCTCGGCCTTGACGATCGAGTCCTTGCGCTGGTCCCCGGCCGCCCGCATGTGCAGCGCCGGATAGGGGACACCGACGTGCGCCGCGAGCCAGGCCGCGGTGTCCGCCCGGCACGCGTCGGTGCGGCCGGAGCAGAACAGGATGCGGTACCCGGCCGAGTGCAGTGCCCGTACCACCCGGATCACCGGCTCGTTGGGCGTGTCCTCGGACACCCGGCTCTCGTCGTACGGGCTGCGGTCACCCATCACCGCGACCGTCCCGTCGATATCGACGAGGAACGCCTCCGGTACCCCCTCCGGCGGCACGTAGTGCTTCTGCTCGGGCAGCGCGCCCAGCTCCGGTACCGGCAACGGAAGTATCCGGCCGGCGAGGTGGCGCTGCCACATCGCGGTGATGGCCGCCGCGCCGACCCGTTCGCCCTCCGGCCGGGTGGCGTCCCGGGCCACGCACACCTCGAGCGGTACGTCGGTGAAGTCGTGTACTACCACCTCGGCACCGGCCAGCCGGGCCAGCTCGGCCAGCTCCCTGACGTACCGCCCGCGCAGGTTGGTGTCGTCGCAGATCACGTTGATCCCGGCCCGCAGCAGCGCCTCCACCTGGGCCCGCTGGGCCAGCGTCACCTGCCGCTCGGCCCAGCCGGTGTGCAGCGACCCGCCGTGCAGCATCCGGCGCAGGTCGTCCCGGTTCACCCGGACGTGCCCGCCCTGCTGCCTGGCCCAGGTGGTCTTGCCCGAGCCGGGCAGCCCCCGGGTGATCGTCAGGATGGGCATCGGCTCTCCTCGCTCGCGTATCCATGGGAATTACCGCCCGATGCCGGACGTTACCCAGCCGCATGGCACACTGGTCCGTGCAGCCCAGGTTCCGGTTCACGCCCGCGTGGCGACCCGGCGACCGACAGGAGAGGACAATCGAGGCATGAGGCCGGACATCCACCCGCAATACAACGTGACAACCGTCACCTGTTCCTGCGGTAACAGCTTTGTCACCCGTAGCACCGCGAAGAACGGCCAGATCCACGTCGAGACGTGCAGCGCGTGCCACCCGTTCTACACCGGGAAGCAGCGCGTGCTGGACACCGCGGGCCGGGTGGCGAAATTCCAGCAGAAGTACGCCAAGGTCCAGGCGAAAAAGGGCAAGTAGCGCGGCATCCGGCGCCTGTCCCCGGCTCACACCGGGGGACGGGCGCCGTTTCCGTTGCCCCGGCTGGGCGCCTGATCGCGAAGGGAAGCGATGAGCGACGATCGCCTGAAGACCCTGCTCGACGAGTACGCCGAGCTGGAGTCGCGGCTGGCCGACCCGGCGATCCACGCCGACCAGGCGCAGGCGCGGCGGGTCGGGCGGCGCTTCGCCGAGCTGACCCCGATCGCCAAGGCCGCGGCCGAGCTGGCGCAGGCCCGCGACGACCTGACCGCGGCCCGCGAGCTGGTCGCCGAGGAGCCGGCCTTCGCGGCCGAGGCGGCCGAACTGGAGGCGAAGCTGCCGGCCATCGAGGAGAGGCTGGCCGAGCTGCTCGCGCCGCGCGACCCGGACGACGGCAAGGACGTCATCCTGGAGATCAAGGCGGGGGAGGGCGGCGAGGAGTCCGCGCTCTTCGCCGGGGACCTGCTGCGGATGTATCTGCGGTACGCCGAGCGGCGCGGCTGGGCCACCGAGGTGCTCGACGCGCAGGAGTCGGATCTTGGCGGATACAAGGACGTCGCGGTGGCGGTGAAGACCCGCGGTGTGCCTGACGGCGGAAGTGGCGTCTGGTCCCGGCTCAAATGGGAGGGCGGGGTACACCGCGTGCAGCGGGTACCGGCGACCGAGTCGCAGGGCCGGATCCACACCTCGGCCGCGGGCGTGCTGGTGACTCCTGAGGCGGAGGAGGCCGAGGTCAACATCGACCCGAACGACCTGCGGATCGACGTGTTCCGGTCCAGCGGCCCAGGTGGGCAGAGCGTCAACACCACCGACTCGGCGGTACGGATCACCCACCTGCCGACCGGGATCGTGACCTCGTGCCAGAACGAGCGTTCTCAGCTGCAGAACAAGGACCGGGCCATGCGGATGCTGCGGGCGAAGCTGGCTCAGCTGGCCCAGGAGCAGGCGGCCGCGGCCGCCTCCGACGCCCGCAGGGCACAGGTACGTACGGTGGACCGCTCGGAGCGGATCCGCACGTACAACTTCCCGCAGAACCGGATCTCCGACCACCGGATCGGCTACACCGCGTACAACCTCGACCTGGCGCTCGGCGGCGACCTGGACGGAGTGCTCGACGCGCTGACCGAGGCCGATCGCCAGGCCCGGCTGACCGGCGCGGAGGTCAGGCGCTAAGGGCCGCTCGCCTGCGCTCGCGCGGGCGAGCGCCAGGAGTTCGGCACATGGCCGGCGGCGTCTGGACTGACGAGCGCAGCGAGGAGGGAAGACGTCGCCCTACAGGCCATGGGCCCGCGCGAGCGCAGGCGAGCGCCAGGAGTTCGGCACATGGCCGGCGGCGTCTGGACTGATGAGCGCAGCGAGGAGGGAAGACGTCGCCCTACAGGCCATGGGCCCGCGCGAGCGCAGGCGAGCGCCAAGAGTCAGGATTACGAAGCCTTCCGGCGCAGCATCGCGTGGTCGGCGGCGGCGAAGGCCTGGGCGATGCTCAGGTGCGGGCTGGCCTCGGCCCAGCCGACCGTGATGCTGACCGGGGTACCGGGGACCAGCTGGGCCCAGTCCTCGTCGCGCACCGCGTGGACCACCCGGTGCGCCACCTCCAAGGCCTCCCGCTGGGTGCCCCCGGGCAGTACGACCACGAACTCGTCACCGCCGTACCGGGCCACGAAGTCGCCCCGGCGCATCACCCGGGCCAGCACCGCGGCCACCCGCTGGAGCACCGCGTCGCCGGCCAGGTGGCCGTGTACGGTGTTGACCGCCTTGAACCCGTCGAGGTCGCACACCCCGAGGATGGCGGACTGCCCGGCGGCGATCAGCCGGCGTACGTGGTCCTCCAGGTGCCGCCGGTTGGGCAGCCCGGTCAGCGGGTCGGTGAGCGCCTCGTTGTGGTACCGGGCCACCGTACGCTGCATGTTCTCCCGGTCCAGCCGGGCCGCCATGCCGTCCACGAACAGCTCGCGCAGCCGGTCGTCCTGTGCGGTGGCCACCCGGAAGGCGCGCCGGTCGGCGGCCAGTGCCTCGGCGTGGCGACCGGCGGACAGCAGGGCCAGGGCGCGCAGCCGGTGTGGCTCGGCCGCCCCCATGGTCGCGGGTGCGATCGTCGACTGGTCGAGCAGGCCGAGCGCGATCGGGGTGTCCCGGGCCGCGATCGCCTGGCAGACGTTGGCGAGCAGGCGCAGGTCCCGGGCGCGTACCGACTGGCCGGCGCTGTCCAGCAGGGAGCGGGCGTCCTCGCCGCTGGACTCGCCGAGCGCGCCCAGCCGGGCGGCGGCGTAACCGTACGCGCCCCGGTGCAGCGGGCGGATCCCGTCCACCCCGCCCGGGGCGGTCTGCCGGTGCCGGGCCAGGTCGACGAGCACATCGCGGAGCACCCGTACGCACGCGTCGGAGTCGCCGTGGTGGTCGTGCCAGGTGGCCAGGCGTACCCGGATCTCCGGGTTTGCGTAGTCGACCTCGGGCAGGCCGGCGGCCACCGCCACCTCCCGGGCCATCTCCAGTGCGTCGATCGCGTGCCCGTGGAAGCCCGCGTAGGAGTATGCGCTGGCCAGCTGGTGCCAGGACTGCGCCAGGTCCTCGTCGGCCTGGGTCACCGAGGACAGTGCCCGGGAGGCTTTGACCAGGTGGGCCACGCAGCGCTCCAGCGAGTTGTCGGCGTGCGCGGCGATGGCGGCGAGCGCGTTGAGCCGGCCGTGCCGCTCCCGGTTGGGGTCGCCGGCCAGGGCCTCGTCGGCGGCGTCCAGCGCGGCCGGGTATGCCGTGCGCCGGCCCAGGTTGATCAGCGCGGCGAGGCGGCGTAGTCGCAGTTCAGCCCGGTTTTCCCGGTCCAGCTCGGTGTCCAGCAGCCGATCGATGATGAGCAGCGCCTCAGCGGCCCTACCGTCCGCCAGCAGCTGGCGGAGCTGGGGCAGTTCTTCCGCGGCGCCTGGCACACAACCTCCTTCCGGCCACCGTCATGATTATGGGGTGCAATCGGCGCATGAGGCGATAGCCATGGCGAGCGCGCTGCTCGCGGCGGCCGGGGTGGACTCGCCCCGGGTCGACGCCGAGCTGCTCGCCGCCGAGGTGCTCGGGATCCCGCGTGGCCGGCTGCTGGACGCCCGGTTCGACGACGCGGGGCTGACCCGCTTCGCCGGGCTGGTACGCGCCCGGGCCGCCCGCCGTCCGGTCCAGCACCTCACCGGCCGGGCCCCGTTCCGGCTGCTCGACCTCGCGGTCGGGCCGGGCGTGTTCATCCCCCGGCCGGAGACCGAGCTGCTCGTCGACTGGGGTCTGGAGCGGATCGCGTCCTACCGGACACCTACCGTCGTCGACCTGTGCGCCGGTACCGGTGCCATCGCGCTGTCCGTCGCGAAGGAGCATCCGGGCGCCCGGGTCTTCGCGGTGGAGAACCAGCCGGAAGCGCTGGAGTGGTTGCACCGCAACGCCTCCGGTACACCGGTCACGGTGGTCGAGGGGGACGTCACCGACCCGGCCACACTGTCCACAATGGACGGAGGCGTGGACCTGGTGCTGTGCAACCCGCCGTACCTGCCCGACGGTACCCCGGTCCAGCCGGAGGTCGGCCAGCACGACCCGTACCCGGCCCTCTTCGCCGGACCCGACGGCCTGGACGTGATCCGCCCGGTGCTCCAGCGCGCCGCCGCGCTGCTCTGTCCGGGCGCCTGGTTGGGCATCGAGCACGACGACAGCCAGGGCGCGGCGGTGCCCGCGCTGCTGTCCGCCACCGGCCGGTACCTCGACGTGGCCGACCATCCGGACCTGGCCGGATGCCCCCGGTTCGCGACCGCACGGCGTTTGGCAGACTGCACCTCGTGATGCTCTACGACTGCCGTACCGTCGCCGACCGGGACCGGGGCGTGGAGGCGGCGATCGATGCCGTCAAGCGCGGCGACCTCGTCGTGCTGCCCACCGACACGGTGTACGGGCTGGGCGCCGACGCGTTCAAGCCGTGGGCGGTGACCGCCCTGCTCGACGCGAAGGGCCGCACCCGGCAGATGCCCCCGCCGGTGCTGGTCGGTACCCGGGCCACCCTGGACGGCCTGGTCTTCAACCTGCCGGCGGAGGCCCGCGACCTGGTGGCCGCGTTCTGGCCGGGTGCGCTGACCATCGTCGTCGAGCACGCGCCCAGCCTGCAGTGGGATCTCGGCGACCTGGACGGCACCGTGGCGGTACGGATGCCGCTGCATCCGGTCGCGCTCGAGGTGCTGCGGGAAACCGGCCCGATGGCGGTGTCCAGCGCCAACAAGACCGGGCAGCCGGCCGCGATCACCGCCGAGGAGGCCCGGGCCCAGCTCGGCTTCTCGGTGAGCGTCTACCTGGAGGCGGGCGAGTGCCCGGACCGTACCCCTTCGACCATCGTCGATGTGACCGGTAGCCTGCCGCGGGTGCTCCGGGCCGGCGCGATCCCGCTGGAGAAGCTACGCGACGTGGTGCCGTCCATCGCGGGCCCGGAGGAGTAGGCCGTGCCGCCGTTCGCCGTACTGCACGTGTGCATGGGCAACATCTGCCGTTCGCCGATGGCCGAACGGCTGCTCCGCCAGGCCGTCCGGGAACGGGTCGGCGACAAGGTCGACGAGCTGCTGCTGTCGCAGAGCGCGGGTACCGGCGGCTGGCACGCCGGTGAGCCGATGAACCCGCCGGCCGCCCGGGAGGTACGCCGCCGGGGCGGTGAGGACGCCGGCTTCGCCGCCCGCAGGCTGCTCGGCGAACACCTCGACACCGCCGACCTGATCCTCACCGCGACCATGGACCAGGTGGACTACGTACTCGGGCTGCGGCCGGACGCCGCCGCGCGCACCTTCGTCCTCGGCGAGCTCGGCCGGCTGCTGGGCGAGGTGGAGGCGGCCGCGCTGCCGCCCGCCCGACCGGACCCCGAGGCGGTCCACGCCCGCGGGGTGGCGCTCGTCGAGGCCGCCGACGCGGCCCGGGCCGGCGCGCCGCCGCGGCCGGAGGACGAGCTGGACGATCCGTGGGGTCGTGGGGACAGCTTCTTCACCCGGGTGGCCGGCGAGATCGACGCGACGGTACGCCCGCTCGCCGCCCTCCTGATGGGGTAGCGCCAATAGCTCGCCGGACGTAATATTCCCTCCGACGTAGTATTAGGTGGCGGAGGGAGGAATCATGCCCGGCAAACGACGGCTGCTGCTGGCGGGGGCGCTGGCGATCGCGACGGCGACGGGTACCGCACTGGTCGCGTGCGGGCACCCGGGTCCGGTGGAGAACTGGGCCGGGGGCCAGGTCAGCCCGGTACCGGTGCGGGTCACCGTCAACCCGAGCGCGATGCCGCTCGGCGATGCCGTCGCGACCGGCCTGGTCGTCCAGCGGCAGGAACTGATCCTCATGTTCTGGGGCGATCCGGATCACCCATACCTCGGCATCGACTGGCGGGACGTGGACACCGGCCGGATCAACGAGGACGGTCCCTTGCATAGCAGCCTCGGGGTGGGCGTGAGCGGACCCGATCGGCTGTTCGGCGTGGACCAGCTCAACCCCGGCGACGGGACGGTGATCGAGTACGGCGCGGTCAAAGGCCCGGTCGCGCGGATCGTCTCCCGGGCTCCGGAGAGCGATCCGGTCGAGGCGAAGTTCGTCCGGTGGAGCCGGGATCCGTCGGTCAGCTTCTTCTGGCTGCGCCGGCGGGGCACCCCCTTGCCGTCGAACAGCCCGTCCGGGCACGACGGCCTCATGGTGCCCCTGGCACCCGAGCGGTATCCGCTGTTCTCGGCGTACGACAGCGCCGGTCGGATGATCGCCAGCGTCCGGCTGCGCCCGGAGGCGTACGGCCCCCGCAACGACGGCTGAGCCTACGTTTCGGCGAGGTTGCGTACCGAAGGATTAGGACAACGCCGCGTTGGCGGTCGGGCTGCCTGATCTTCTGCCTTGATGCCGGGTAGACACGTAGATTGGTGCACGTGAGCAGCTACTGGGGTCCCGACTTCGGCGAGCTGGAGCGCACCGATCCGGAGATCGCCTCGGTGGTCCAGGGCGAGCTGGCCCGGGTACGCGGTGGGCTTCAGCTGATCGCGAGCGAGAACCTGACCTCCCCGGCGGTACTGGCGGTGCTCGGATCCACGCTGACCAACAAGTACGCCGAGGGCTACCCCGGCCGGCGCTACTACGGCGGGTGCGCCGAGGTCGACCGGGCTGAGTCGATCGGCATCGAGCGGGCCGTGACCCTGTTCCAGGCCGGGCACGCCAACCTCCAGCCACACAGCGGAGCCAGCGCCAACCTGGCCGCGTACGCGGCGCTGGTGCAGCCGGGGGACACCGTGCTCGCGATGGACCTGCCGCACGGTGGGCACCTGACCCACGGCAGCAAGGTGAACTTTTCCGGGCGCTGGTACAGCACGGTCGGGTACCACGTCGACGCGGAGACCGAGCTGATCGACTACGACGAGGTCCGGGATCTGGCCCAGGCGTACCGACCCAAGATGATCATCTGCGGGGCCACCGCCTACCCGCGGCTGATCGACTTCGCCGCCTTCCGGCGGATCGCCGACGAGGTCGACGCCTACCTGCTGGTCGACGCGGCTCACTTCATCGGATTGGTGGCCGGCCGGGCCATCCCCTCCCCGGTGCCGTACGCCGACGTGGTCACCGCGACCACCCACAAGGTGCTGCGCGGCCCCCGGGGTGGCATGATCCTGTGCCGCAAGGAGTTGGCCGACCGGGTCGACAAGGCGGTGTTCCCGTTCACCCAGGGCGGGCCGCTGATGCACGCGGTGGCGGCCAAGGCGGTGGCGTTGCACGAGGCCGCCCAGCCGGAGTTCGAGCAGTATGCCCGCCAGGTGGTGAGCAACGCGCGGGCGCTGGCCGACGGGCTGGCGGCCGAGGGGATGCGGCCGGTTTCCGGGGGTACGGACACCCACCTGGCCCTGATCGACCTGCGCGAGCTGCACATCACCGGCCGGCAGGCGGAGGAACGATGTGACGAGGCGAGGATCACGCTGAACAAGAACGCCATCCCGTACGACCCGCAGAAGCCGACCGTGGCCTCCGGGATCCGGGTGGGTACCCCGAGCGTCACCACGCAGGGCATGCGGGAGCCGCAGATGCGCCAGGTCGCCGAGCTGATCGGCCGGGCGGTGCGCGCCGAGCCCGGCGCACCGGTCCTGCTCGACGTCGCCGACGAGGTGAGCACGCTGGTCGCGAAGTTTCCGGCGTACCCCCGATGAAGAAGCGGTTGACCCACCTGCCGTCCGGGCTGCTCGCCTCGGCGGTGTTGCTGGTGCTCGGCGTGGTCCTGGGCGGCCTACTGCGCGGCGCGGCCGGCGCGGCCGGCGCGGCCGCCGGGGTGGGGTTGGTCGCGGCCAGCTACACGATCTCCAGCCTGGTGGTCGCGTGGGCCGACCTGGTGAACCCCCGCCTGATCATGCCGGTCGGGCTGATCACGTACGTGCTGAAGATCATCCTCATCGGTGTGGTGATGGCGGCCATCGCCGCGACCGGCTGGTCCGGCCTGCCGGCGATGGGAGTGGCCATTATCACGTCCGTACTGGGCTGGATCACCGCCCAGGCGATCTGGACGTGGCGGGCCCGGATTCCCTACGTGGACATTGACGCAAGTTAACGCTTAGGTGTCGCATCGGCGATTTTCCCCCGTCACGGGTCTGGTGCCCGGGCTGGTGCGTAGTAACGTGTGTTCCCGCCGAGAGTCACCGGCCCGTGAGCTGATCAACCCCCGCAGGCGTCGCCGCGGGGGTCGACTCACAACCGCGATCGGCCGACTGATATGGTTCGCGCACCATGGCCGGTGAGAAGCCCGAGCGGCGCCCCGAAGACGATGCGGCGGCTGGCGCCAACGCGGGCTGGGCGGCGGTGAGCTACCTGATGGCCGGAATGGCGGTGTGGGGGTTCATCGGCTGGCTCATCGACCGGTGGCTGCACACGCACGGGATCGCCACCGCCATCGGTGTGGTGCTGGGCATGGTGTTGGGCATCTACCTGGTGGTCCGGAAGTTGGGGGCGTAGCGCGGATGCGCGGGTTACGGGAGGAGTCGAGGTGAGCGGACCGGCAACTGTTCTCGCTGACGGCGGGGTGCCCGGCTGGCCGCCCAGCGTGCACGACTTCTACCTGCCCAGCCTGGTCGCTGGCGCCGGGCCCTGGCTGACCAAGTTCACCCTGCTGGTCTGGCTGGCGGTCGCGCTGATCCTGGTCTTCTTCCTGATCGCCTACCGCAGCCCGAGGCTGGTGCCGACCAGGATGCAGTGGCTGGCCGAGGAGATCTACGGGTTCGCCCGCAACGGCATCGCGAAGGACGTGATCGGCTCCGACGGGCTGCGCTTCGCGCCCTACCTGGCCTCGCTGTTCATCTTCATCCTGGTGACCAATATCTTCGGCATCCTCCCCTTCATCCAGATCTCGCCGAACTCGCACATCGCCTACCCGGCCGTGCTGGCCGCCATCTCGTACATCCTCTTCATGTACCTGGGCTTCCGGAAGCACGGCTTCATCGGATACTTCAAGGCGACGCTGGTCATCCCGGGCGTACCGTGGCCGATGCTGCTGCTGGTCGCGCCGATCGAGTTCTTCTCGACGTTCATCCTGCGCCCCTTCACGCTGGCGCTGCGACTGTTCGCCAACATGTTCGCCGGGCACGTCATCATACTGGTCTTCACGCTGGGCGGGTTCGTGCTGCTGAACGCGCAGAGCCTGTTCATCAAGCCGATCTCGCTGGTGTCCTGGGCGATGGCGATCGCCCTGACCTTCTTCGAACTGGTCGTCGCCGCGCTGCAGGCGTATGTGTTCGCCCTACTGACCGCGAGCTACGTGCAGGGTGCGCTCGCCGAAGAGCACTGATCTCGAACCGAGCACCGAAACATTTCAGCCTCCCGCGTGAAGGCACGCGGAAGACTCAGGAGGAAGTTCCGTGATCCAGGAAACCGCTCTTGCCGCCATCGACGGCACGATCAACGGCAGCCTCAGCGCGATCGGTTACGGCCTCGCCGCGATCGGCCCGGGCATCGGCGTCGGCATCGTGTTCGCCGCCTACATCCAGGCGACCGCCCGCCAGCCCGAGTCCGCCGGGCTCACCCGGACCTACCTGTTCCTGGGCTTCGCCGTGGTCGAGGCGCTGGCACTGCTGGGTATCGCGTTCGGCTTCGTCTTCAGCTGACCCGGCCTCGAAACAGGAGGTATCCATGTTCGTCTTCGCCGCCGAAACGACGCCGAACCCGGTCGTGCCGCTCTGGCAGGAGCTGATCATCGGCTTCATCGCGTTCGCGCTGATGGTGTTTGTGCTGGGCAAGTTCGTCTGGCCGCGGATGGAGCAGACCTTCCGGGATCGGGTCGAGACGATCGAGGGCGGGATCAAGCGCGCCGAGGCCCGGCAGGCCGAGGCGAACGCGCTGTTCGAGCAGTACACCCGCCAGCTGGCCGAGGCCCGTACCGAGGCGGCCAAGATCCGCGACCAGGCCCGGGCGGACGCCAACGGGATCCGCGAGGACATCCTGGCGCAGGCGCGCGAGGACAGCGAGCGGATCGTCGCGGTCGGCCGGGAGCAGCTCGATGCCCAGCGGGCGACCGTGGTACGCGAGCTGCGCGCCGAGGTGGGCAAGCTGGCGGTCGACCTGGCCAGCAAGATCGTCGGGGAAGCGCTGGCCGACGAGGCCCGGAAGAAGGGCACCGTCGAGCGGTTCCTCAGCGAGCTTGAGACGGCAGGGGAACGCTGATGGAGGCCGGAGGCCGGGAGTCGTACGCGCCAGCCGCGGAGCGGCTGGACCGCTACGTCGCGGACGCCTCGCCGGCCGACCTCACCGAAGTCGCCGATGAGCTGCTCGCGGTCGGTGGGCTGCTGGGCCGCGAGCCGGGACTGCGCCGGGCGCTGACCGACCCGGCCCGTCGTCCCGACCACCGGGTCGAGCTACTGCGTGGCCTGCTCGCCGGCAAGGCCGGCGACGAGTCCGTCGGCCTGGTCGAGGAGCTGGTCAAGGCGCGCTGGTCGAGCCCGGGTCAGCTCCGTGACGCGGCCGAGCGGCTCGGCGTGGACAGCCTGCTGGCCGCCGCCGAGAAGGCCGACGAGCTGAGCGAGGTGGAGGACGAGCTGTTCCGCTTCGGGCAGGTCGTCGACGGTGCCGACCAGCTCGCCGCGCTGCTCGGCGACCCCACGGCGCCGGTGGCCCAGCGCGCCGAGCTGATCGACGCGCTGCTGTCCGGCAAAGCCCGGCCGACCACCATCCGGCTGGCCAAGCTCGCGCTGACCGGGTTCGGCGGGCGCAGCTTCAGCGCCTCGCTGGGCCGGCTGGTCGAGCTGACCGCGGCCCGGCGGGACCGTACGGTGGCGTACGTCACCTCGGCGATCCCGCTGAGCGATCAGGATGAGCAGCGGTTGGGTGCCCAGCTGACCCGGAGGTACGGTCGACAGGTCTCGATCCAGGTGATCGTCGATCCGGAGATCCTCGGCGGGCTGAGCGTACAGATCGGCAGCGACCTCTATGACGGGACTGTCCTGCGCCGGCTGAGCCAGGCGCGTACCGCCCTGACCAAATAGACCGATTTCCATCGCGAGAAACAAGGGGAAGTAGCGGATGGCCGAGCTGACCATCTCCTCCGACGAGATCCGCAACGCGCTTGAGCGTTACGTCTCGTCCTACACGCCGGAGATTTCCCGCGAGGAGGTCGGCGTCGTCGCCGACGCGGGCGACGGCATCGCCCACGTCGAGGGGCTTCCCTCGACCATGGCCAACGAGTTGCTGGAGTTCGAGGACGGCACCCTCGGGGTGGCGCTGAACCTCGACGTGCGGGAGATCGGCGTCGTGGTCCTCGGCGAGTTCTCCGGCATCGCGGAAGGCCAGCAGGTCAAGCGGACCGGCCGGGTGCTGTCCGTACCGGTCGGGGACGCGTTCCTCGGTCGGGTGGTCGACCCGCTCGGTGCCCCGCTGGACGGGCAGGGCGAGATCCAGCAGGAGGAGTACCGCGAGCTGGAGCTGCAGGCCCCGAACGTGATGGCGCGGCAGGGCGTGAACGAGCCGCTGAACACCGGGATCAAGGCGATCGACTCGATGACCCCGATCGGCCGGGGCCAGCGGCAGCTGCTCATCGGCGACCGGAAGACCGGCAAGACCACGGTCGCCATCGACACGGTCATCAACCAGCGGGACAACTGGCGCTCCGGCGACCCGAAGAAGCAGGTGCGCTGCATCTATGTGGCGATCGGCCAGAAGGCCTCCACCATCGCCTCGATCAAGGGCACGCTGGAGGAGCACAACGCGCTGGAGTACACCACGATCGTGGCCGCGCCCGCCTCCGACCCGGCCGGGTTCAAGTACCTCGCGCCCTACACCGGCTCGGCGATCGGCCAGCACTGGATGTACGCCGGCAAGCACGTGCTGATCATCTTCGACGACCTGTCCAAGCAGGCCGAGGCCTACCGTGCGGTGTCCCTGCTGCTGCGCCGGCCGCCCGGCCGCGAGGCGTACCCGGGCGATGTCTTCTACCTGCACTCCCGCCTGCTGGAGCGGTGCGCGAAGCTCTCCGACGAGCTGGGCGCGGGCTCCATGACCGGACTGCCGATCATCGAGACCAAGGCCAACGACATCTCGGCCTACATCCCGACCAACGTCATCTCGATCACCGACGGCCAGATCTTCCTGGAGTCCGACCTGTTCAACGCCGGGGTACGCCCGGCCATCAACGTCGGTACGTCGGTGTCCCGGGTCGGCGGCGCGGCGCAGCAGAAGCCGATGCGGCGGGTGGCCGGCCGGCTCCGCCTCGACCTCGCCCAGTTCCGCGAGCTGGAGGCGTTCGCCGCGTTCGCCTCGGACCTGGACCGCGCGTCCCGGGCCCAGCTGGAGCGCGGTGCCCGCCTGGTCGAGCTGCTCAAGCAGCCCAACTACACGCCCTACCCGATCGAGGCCGAAGTGATCGCGGTCTGGCTGGGCACCTCGGGCAGCCTCGACGACATCCCGGTGAGCGACGTACGCCGGTACGAGCAGGAGTTCCTGGAGAACCTCCGGCACTCCCGCAAGGACCTGCTGGCCTCGATCGCCGACGGGAAGTGGGACGACGACATCACCGACCAGCTGGAAGCCGCGGTCAGCGAGTTCAAGCAGGAGTTCCTGGACAGCACCGAGGTGAGCGCCCCGCCGGCTGAGTCGAGTTCGGACAGCGAGGCCACCCAGGTCGTCCAGACCGGGGCCGACTCCGGCGAGGCCACCCAGGTCGTCAAGACCGGTGCCGGGTCGGACGAGACCGGACAAGGGCAGTAGCGATGCCCGCTCAGTTGCAGGTGCTGCGCCGGCGGATCCGCTCGGTCAAGTCGACCAAGAAGATCACCAAGGCGCAGGAGCTGGTCGCGACCAGCCGGATCGCCAAGGCCCAGGATCGGGTGGCGGCGGCCCGGCCGTACGCCGCCGCGATCACCGACGTGCTCAACGCGCTGGCCCGCAACGCCGGTGGCCTCGAGCACCCGCTGATCACGGCCCGGCCGCAGGTCAACCGGGTCGGCGTGGTGATCGTCACGAGCGACCGGGGGCTGTGCGGGGCGTACAACGCCAACGTGCTGCGTACCGCCGAGGGGCTGGTCGACTCGCTGCGCCGGGACGGCAAGGAGCCGGTGCTGTACGTCATCGGCCGCAAGGGCGTGGCATACTACCGGTTCCGCAGCCGGCCGGTGGAGGCCAGCTGGACCGGCTTCTCCGAGCGCCCGGGCGTGGAGAACGCCCGGGAGGTGGCCGAGACGATCATCGACGCCTTCGTGACCGGCGAGCCGGACGGGGTACACGAGCTGCACCTGGTGTCCACCCGGTTCAAGTCGCTGATGACCCAGACGCCGGTCGCCGAGCCGCTGGCGCCGATGGAGGTCGAGCGGGAGGAGGGGCTGACCGCCGCGTACGATTTCGAGCCCGACCCCGAGAAGCTGCTCGACGCGCTGCTGCCCAAGTACCTCGTCACCCGGGTGTACGCCGCGCTGCTGGACTCGGCGGCCAGCGAGTCGGCCTCCCGGCGGCGGGCCATGAAGGCCGCCACCGACAACGCCGAAGAACTGCTCAAGAAGTACACGCGGGACATGAACTCGGCGCGTCAGGCCGCGATCACCCAGGAGATCAGCGAGATCGTTGGCGGCGCGAACGCGCTGGCCGAAGCGGGAAGTGAAGTGTGATGACTGCTGCTCTGGAAGAGACCAGGACCGGCACGGGTCGGGTCACCCGGGTCATCGGCCCGGTCGTGGACGTGGAGTTTCCCCGGGACGCGATGCCCGGGATCTTCAACGCCCTCAAGGTGGACGTCGAGCTCTCCGGCGGGACCAGGACGCTGACCCTGGAGGTCGCCCAGCACCTCGGCGACAACATGATCCGGGCGATCTCGATGCAGCCGACCGACGGTCTGGTGCGCGGTACCGAGGTCGCCGACACCGGCGGGCCGATCAGCGTACCGGTGGGAGACGTGACCAAGGGGCATGTCTTCAACGTCGTGGGGGACGTGCTCAACGCCGACCCGAAGACGCTGGAGATCACCGAGCGCTGGCCGATCCACCGCCACGCGCCGGCGTTCGCCGACCTGGAGCCGAAGACCGAGATGCTGGAGACCGGCATCAAGGTGCTCGACCTGCTCGCGCCGTACGTCAAGGGCGGGAAGATCGGGCTGTTCGGCGGCGCGGGCGTGGGCAAGACCGTACTGATCCAGGAGATGATCTTCCGGGTCGCCAACAACTTCGGTGGCGTGTCGGTGTTCGGCGGGGTCGGTGAGCGTACCCGCGAGGGCAACGACCTGATCACCGAGATGACCGAGACCGGCGTCATCGACAAGACCGCACTGGTCTTCGGGCAGATGGACGAGCCGCCGGGTACCCGGCTGCGGGTCGGCCTGGCCGCGCTGACCATGGCCGAGTACTTCCGGGACGTGCAGCACCAGGAGGTGCTGCTGTTCATCGACAACATCTTCCGGTTCACCCAGGCCGGGTCCGAGGTGTCCACGCTGCTGGGCCGGATGCCCAGCGCGGTGGGCTACCAGCCGACCCTGGCCGACGAGATGGGCGAGTTGCAGGAGCGGATCACCTCGGTACGCGGACAGGCGATCACCTCGATGCAGGCGATCTACGTACCCGCGGATGACTACACCGACCCCGCGCCCGCGACCACCTTCACCCACCTGGACGCCACCACCAACCTGGAGCGGTCCGTCTCGGACAAGGGCATCTACCCGGCGGTTGACCCGCTGGCCTCCAGCTCCCGGCTGCTCGCCCCCGAGTACGTCGGCCGCGAGCACTACGCGGTTGCCTCCGAGGTCAAGCGGATCCTCCAGCGCTACAAGGACCTGCAGGACATCATCGCCATCCTCGGGATGGACGAGCTGTCCGAGGAGGACAAGATCACGGTGGGCCGGGCCCGCCGGATCGAGCGCTTCCTCTCCCAGAACACCTTCGTGGCCAAGCAGTTCACCGGCATCGAGGGCTCGTTCGTTCCGGTCAAGGAAACCGTCGAGGCATTCAAGAAGCTGACCGAGGGGGAGTACGACCACTTCCCCGAGCAGGCCTTCTTCATGTGCGGTGGCCTGGAGGATCTGGAGCGCCAGGCCCACGAGCTGATGAAGAACGACTAGCCGTCGGTACGGCCGTCCGGGCTCGCCCGGGCGGCCGGGACCTTGGACTCTGCCCCTGTTCCGCCGTCGTTGAGGAGACTGCTGATCGTGGCCCATCAGATACACGTCGATCTCGTCGCGGTCGAGGAGAGTGTCTGGTCCGGCGAGGCCGACCTGCTGGTCGCCCGGACCACCGAGGGCGAGCTGGGTATCCTGCCCGGGCACGCCCCGCTGCTGGGTCAGCTGGCCGAGCCCAGCGAGGTACGCGTCAAGCGGCCCGACGGGGAGCTGGCGTACGAGGTCTCCGGCGGGTTCATCTCGGTGACCGGGGAGGGCGTGACGGTCCTCGCCGAGAGCGCCGAGTCGACCACCCCGTCCCGCTGAACGGGTACGCCGATGAGGATCGTGGAATGGATCGGCGTCGGCGTCTTCCTCGTGCTGTGCTCGCTGGCCGTACTCTTCCTGCGCCGGGAGATCATCTCGCGCGGCCGGGGCACGATCGAGCTGAGCTTCCGGCTCTCCGCCCTGATGCCCGGGCGGGGGTGGTCACCCGGGGTGGCCCGGTTCGCCGGCGACCAGATGAAGTGGTACCGGGTGTTCAGCCTCTCCGTCCGGCCCCGCCGGACGCTGACCCGCAAGGCGCTGTCGGTGCAGGAACGGCGGTCACCTTCGGCGACTGAGCGGCTGGTGCTCCCGCCGGACTGGGTGATCCTGCGCTGCCAGGACCAGCACACGTCCATCGAGATCGCCATGGCGAAGACCACGCTGACCGGGTTCCTGTCCTGGATGGAGGCCGCCCCGCCCGGCGCGGTCTCGATGCGTTTCGCCAGCTGACCCGCTACTTCGCGACCGGCTCGACGTGGTGCAGCCCGCTCACCGGCCACCGCCCGGCCGCCACAGCACGTCGCCGCCCGGGTTGGCCACCCGGCTGAGGATGAACAGCAGGTCGGAGAGGCGGTTGAGGTATTTGACGGCCAGCAGGTTGGTGCCGTCACCGTCCTGTTCGTACAGCGCCCAGCCGGCCCGCTCGGCCCGTCGCGCCACGGTACGGGCGACGTGCAGCAGCGCCGCCCCGGGTGTACCCCCGGGCAGGATGAACGAGTCCAGCTTGGCCAGCCGGGCGTTGAAGTCGTCGCACCAGCCTTCCAGCCGGGTGACGTAGTCCTCGGTGATCCGCAGTGGCGGGTACTTCGGCTCGGCGACCACCGGAGTGGCCAGGTCGGCTCCGGCGTCGAACAGGTCGTTCTGCACCGAGGTGAGCACGGCCCGGACGTCCTCGGCCAGTCCGCCCAGCGCCAGCGCGACCCCGATCGCCGCGTTGCACTCGTCGGTGTCGGCATACGCCGCGATCCGCGGGTCGGTCTTGGCGACCCGGGTCCCGTCGCCGAGCCCGGTGGTGCCGGCGTCACCGGTACGGGTGTATATGCGGGTCAGATGTACGGCCATGGTGCCGAGAATACGGGCACTTCTACGATTGCCCACGTGGATGTGATCCGGGTCGAAGGCGGGGCGCGGCTGGCCGGCGAGGTCGCCGTGGGCGGGGCGAAGAACTCCGCGCTCAAGTTGATGGCGGCGGCGCTGCTGGCCACCGGGGAGTCGGTGATCTCCAACGTGCCCAGGATCACCGACATCCTGATCATGTCGGAGGTGCTGCGCCGGCTCGGCTGCGAGGTCTCCTTCGTCGACGACGTGGTACGGGTCGACGCGCCGGCCAAGCCCGGAACGGAGGCGGACTACGACCTGGTACGCCGGCTGCGCGCGTCGATCTGCGTACTCGGGCCGCTGCTGGCCCGCTGCGGGTACGTGCGGGTGGCGCATCCGGGCGGCGACGCGATCGGCTCGCGCGGGCTGGACATGCACGTGTCCGGGCTGGCCCGGATGGGTGCGGAGATCTCGGGTGAGCACGGGTTCGTGATCGCCTCGGCGCCGGACGGGCTGCACGGAGCCACCATCTGGCTGGACTTCCCGAGCGTGGGCGCCACCGAGAACCTGTTGATGGCGGCGGTCCTCGCGGACGGGATCACCGAGATCGACAACGCCGCGCGGGAGCCGGAGATCGTCGACATCTGCCGGATGCTCACCGCGATGGGCGCCCGGATCGACGGCGCCGGTACCTCCCGGCTGCTGGTCGAGGGGGTACGCGAGCTGCGGCCGGTGGCGCACCGCACGGTCGGGGACCGGATCGTCGGGGGCACCTGGGCGTTCGCGGCCGCGATGACCCGCGGGCAGGTGACCGTACGCGGGGTGGTGCCGGCCCACCTGGAGATCGCGCTGGACAAGCTGGTCAGCGCCGGAGCCGAGGTCATGACGGAGCCGGAGTCCTTCCGGGTCACCATGGACCGGCGCCCGACCGCGGTGGACATCTCCACGCTGCCGTTCCCGGGCTTCGCCACGGATCTGCTGCCGATGGCGGTCGGGTTGGCCGCGGTGAGCGAGGGTACCTCCCTGATCACCGAGAACATCTTCGACGGCCGGTTCATGTTCATCAACGAGATGCTCCGCCTCGGCGCGGACATCCGGACCGACGGGCACCATGCCGCCGTGCGGGGCCGGGAGCGGCTGTCCAGCGCGCCGGTCCGGGCCACCGACATCCGGGCCGGGGCCGGACTGGTGATCGCCGGTCTGTGCGCCGACGGCGTGACCGAGGTGGGTAACGTCCATCACATCGACCGCGGGTACCCGGACTTCGTCGCTGACCTGCACGGACTCGGGGTACACGTGGAGCGTGACGTAGCTCCCGAGGAGCCCTCGTTCGTGTTCTGAATGGGCTAAGTTACCGTCCAGAAACGTCAGAGAAAGGGGCGACGCGATGGCGGGTCGACTCGGGGTGGTCGGAGCGGGACTGATGGGTTCCGGGATCGCTCAGGTGGCGGCACAGGCTGGTTGGTCGGTGACCCTGCGGGACCTCGACGCGCCGGCGATCGCCCGGGGACTCGACGCGATCCGCGGCTCGCTGGGCCGCTTTGTCCACAAGGGACAGATCACTGCGGAGGACGCCGAGGCGGCGCTCGCGCGGATCAGCACCACCACCGACCTCGACGCGTTCAGCGAGGTCGACGTCGTGGTCGAGGCGGTGTTCGAGCGGCTGGACGTCAAGCAGGAGGTGTTCCGCGCGCTCGACCGGATCTGCAAGGACACCGCGCTGCTGGCGACCAACACCAGCGCGATCCCGGTGACCCAGATCGCGGTGGCCACCGACCGGCCGGAGTCGGTGGTGGGTACCCACTTCTTCTCGCCGGTACCGATGATGAAGCTGTGCGAGCTGGTACGCGGATACAAGACCTCGGACGAGGCGCTGGCCCGGGCCAAGGACTTCGCCGAGGGGATCGGGAAGACCACGGTTGTCGTCAACCGGGACGTGGCCGGCTTCGTGACCACCCGGCTGATCTGCGCGCTCGTGGTCGAGGCGGTCAAGCTGGTGGAGAGCGGCGTGGTGTCGGCCGAGGACCTGGACACCGCGTGCCGGCTGGGGTTCGGGCACCCGATGGGGCCGCTGGCCACCGCCGACCTCACCGGCATCGATGTGCTGCTGCACGCCAGTCGCAACATCTACGACGACACCGCTGACGAGAAGTTCTTCCCGCCGGAGCTGTTGCAGCGCATGGTCTCCGCCGGGGACCTGGGCCGCAAGACCGGGCGGGGCTTCTACCCGTATTAAGCCCGCCCGGGGCGTTTCCGCCGGTTCGACAGCCACCTGGACCCCCTTGCCGTAGTCTGTGCCGGCCCAGAACAATGTCTCCCATGACTGCTGAGGAGCACGCGGGTTATCCCCTTGACACGTCGGTTTCGCAACCCGCACGGGTCTACAACTACTGGCTCGGCGGTAAGGACAACTTCGCGGCCGACCGCGAATACGGCGAAGCTGTTGCCAAGGCATTCCCGACAATCCGGACGGCGGCCATCGAAAACCGCCGGTTCCTTCACCGGGCGGTAGCCTTCCTCGCGCGGGATGCCGGTATCCGCCAGTTCATCGACATCGGTACCGGCATCCCGCTCAGCCCGAACACCCACGACATCGCGCAGTCAATTGCCCCGGAATCACGGGTCGTCTATGTCGACAATGACAAACTGGTGCTGGTCCACGCCCGCGCGCTGATGGTCGGCGCCCCGGCCGGCAACACCGCATATATCGACGCGGATGTCCGGAACCCCGACGCGATCCTCCGTGCGCCCGAGCTGCGCGAAACGCTCGACCTTACTCAGCCCGTCGCGCTGGTACTCTTTGCGCTCTTGCATTTCGTCCCCGATGGGGACGATCCCTACGGCCTGGTCGGGCGCCTCGTGGACGCGCTGGCGCCGGGCAGCTACCTCGCCATCACGCACTCGACCACGGACTACTGGCCGGACGTGTTCGTCCAGGAGATCCGCGACGGTAAGCACGGCGCGTTCTACCCACGTAGCCGGTCGCAGTTCGCCAGGTTCTTCGACGGGCTCGATCTCGTAGAACCGGGTATCTCGCCGGTAACCACCTGGCATCCCGAGGAACGTGACGCGCCGCATGCGCGCGAAGACGAAGTATGCATGTACGGCGCGATTGGCGTGAAGCGCTAGCACTGGCCTCCTGCGCTCAGGCGTCGCGGGCGGTACGCCAGCGGAACGTGCGCAGGGCCAGCAGCAGACCGAAGACCGCCCAGGCGGCGAGGATGAGGGCGGTACGGCCGTGCTCCCAGCCGTGGGCCGGCTCGTACGGCGCGTACGACTGGGGGAGGAACACCGAGCGGTAGCCCTGGGCGATCCACTTGAGCGGGAAGAACGCGCCGAGGTACTGCAAGGGCTTCGGGAAGCCGGTGAACACGAAGTAGACGCCGGAGATGAACTGCAGGATCAGCGCGACCGGGGTCACGACCGCCGGGGCGGCCTTGCCGGAGCGGGGTACCGACGAGAACGCGATGCCCAGCATCGAGCCGGCCGCCACGCCGATCAGGGTCACCCAGGTCATGGTGAGCCAGCGGTGCCAGTCGGACGGCAGGCTCACCTTGCCCAGCGCCACCGAGATGACCAGCAGGATGGCGATCTCCAGTACCACGGTGGCGAACACCATCACGATCTTCCCGATGAAGTACGCCTGCGGCGGCATCGGGGTGCCCTCCAGCCGCTTGAGGATGCCCTTGTCCCGCTCCACCGCGATCTGGATGGCCAGGGTCTGGAAGCTCGCCCCGAACAGCCCGACGGCCATGATGCCGGGGGCGAAGTACTGGGTGAACTTGATCCCGCCCTGGATCGGGAAGTTCAGGATCGAGCCGAAGATGAGCAGGAAGATCACCGGGAAGGCGAGCGTGAAGACCACCGACTCGCGCTGCCGGAAGAACTCGCGTACCTCCAGGACGCCGCGCGCCCAACCGATCCGGGCCACGTGCAGGGGGCCGTGGCCAGCGCGTACCACCGTGGTGGTCATGCTGTGCTCCGTTGGCATGCCCTCGCGGCCCTCGCTTCGCTCGGTGCACTCGGTCATGCGGTCTCCTTATTGATCATGGCCAGATAGATGTCCTCCAGCGTCGGCCGCGCGACGGTCAGGCCGGGGATCTCCCCGCCGAAGCGCGCGGCGAGCTTGGCCACCTCGGCGGTCGGCGTGTCGGTCGCCACGGACTCGCGGCCGCCGGGTCCGTCCCAGCTCACCACGGTGGCCGCCTGGTCGCGGCCGCCGAGCGTGGTGGGGCTGCCCACCTCCAGCATCCGGCCGTTCGCGATCACGCCGACCCGCTGGGCCAGTGCCTCGGCCTCGTACAGGTAGTGCGTGGTGAGCAGGATCGTGGTGCCTTCCGTGGACAGGCCGCGGATCAGCTCCCAGAACTCGTGGCGCGCCTCGGGATCGAAGCCGGTCGTCGGCTCGTCGAGGAAGAGCAGTTCCGGCCGGCCGATCATGCCGAGCGCCACGTCGAGGCGGCGCCGTTGACCACCGGAGAGGGTACCGGCGCGGGCCTTCGCCTTCTCGGACAGCCCGACCGAGGCGATCACCTCGTCCGGGTCGCGCGGGGCCGGATAGTACTTCGCGAAGTGGCCCACCACCTCCTCGACGGTGATCGCCTCGAACTCGCCGGTCGACTGGAGCACGATGCCGACCCGGGCCCGCCAGTCCCGGGTCGGGTGGGCCGGGTCGAGGCTGAGCACACTGACCTCGCCGCCGCTGCGCGGCCGGTATCCCTCCAGGATCTCCACCGTGGTGGTCTTGCCGGCGCCGTTCGGACCGAGCAGGGCGAAGCATTCGCCACGGGTCACCTCGAGGTCGAGCCCTTCGACCGCGACGTGTCCGCCGTAGGTTTTGCGCAATCCGCGTACCCGGATCGCGACGTCGTCCGTCATGGCGCTCAGCGTGCCTTATCGAGGGGTGCGGCCGCTGCCCCGGTGGACCACGGTGCGGTGACCGAACTCACCGGTCCCGGTCAAGCTACCGTTCAGTAAGCTGCGGGAATGGCGTACCGACTGGAGCCGAAGGACCGGCCGTGGGTGATGCGGACCTACGCCGGGCACTCCTCGGCGGCGGCGACCAACGCGCTGTTCCGGCGCAACCTCGGCAAGGGGCAGACCGGTCTGTCGGTCGCGTTCGACCTGCCCACGCAGACCGGGTACGACGCGGACCACGAGCTGGCCCGCGGTGAGGTGGGCCGGGTCGGGGTGCCGGTGGCGCATCTCGGCGACATGCGTGCCCTGTTTCACGACCTGCCGCTGGCGTCCGCGAACACCTCGATGACGATCAATGCGACGGCGATGTGGCTGCTGGCCCTCTACCTCGTCGTCGCGGAAGAACAGGGCGCCCCGCTGGCCGAGTTGGCCGGCACCACCCAGAACGACATCGTCAAGGAATACCTCTCCCGGGGCACGTACATCTTCCCGCCCGCGCCGTCCCTGCGGCTGACCGCGGACACCATCGCCTACGCGGTCGCCAACGTGCCGAAGTGGAACCCGGTCAACATCTGCTCGTACCACCTCCAGGAGGCCGGCGCGACGCCGGTGCAGGAGGTCGGGTTCGCGCTGGCCACCGCGGTCGCCGTGCTCGACGCGGTACGCGACTCCGGGCAGGTGCCGAAGGAACGCTTCGGCGACGTGGTCTCCCGGATCTCGTTCTTCGTCAACGCCGGGGTGCGTTTCGTCGAGGAGATGGCGAAGATGCGGGCCTTCGCGACGCTGTGGGACGAGATCACCTTGACGCGCTACGGCGTCGCGGCCGAGAAGCAACGGCGTTTCCGGTACGGCGTGCAGGTCAACTCGCTCGGCCTGACCGAGGCGCAGCCGGAGAACAACGTGGCGCGCATCGTGCTGGAGATGCTCGGCGTCACGCTGTCCCGTTCCGCGCGCGCCCGGGCGGTACAGCTGCCCGCCTGGAACGAGGCACTCGGCCTGCCCCGGCCGTGGGACCAGCAGTGGTCCCTGCGCATGCAGCAGGTGCTCGCGTACGAGTCGGACCTGCTGGAGTATCCGGACCTGTTCGACGGCTCGCCGGTGGTGGCGCAGCTCGTACAGTCCATTGTGGACGGTGCCCGTGCCGAGCTGGACCAGATCCTCGATCAGGGCGGGATCGTGGCCGCGGTGGAGAACGGATACCTGAAGAGCGCGTTGGTCACCTCGCTGGCCCGGAAACGGCAGCGGCTGGAGGCCGGCGAGGACGTGGTGGTCGGGGTCAACCGGTTCACCGGGACCGAACCGTCGCCGCTGACCTCGGCGGGCGCACTCGCCATCGAACAGGTCGACCCGGCGGTCGAGTCGGCCGCCGTCGCGGCGCTCGCCGAATGGCGGGCCGCCCGCGATCCGTCCACTGTGGACGATGCGCTGGCGCGGCTGCGCAAGGACGCCGGGACGGGCAACAACCTCATGCCCGCGACGCTCGACTGTGTCCGCGCCGGGGTGACCACCGGGGAGTGGGCCGGAGCGCTGCGCGAGGTGTTCGGCGAGTACCGGGCACCGACCGGCCTGTCCGCGTCCGCCGGCGCGGCCGCGGACCCCTCGCTGGCCGGGGTACGCGCCCGGGTCCGGGATACCGCCGCCGAACTCGGGCTCGGCCGGCTGCGCATGCTGGTCGGCAAGCCGGGGCTGGACGGGCACTCCAACGGTGCCGAGCAGATCGCGGTACGCGCCCGGGACGCCGGTTTCGAGGTGGTATACCAGGGGATCCGGCTCACCCCGGCGCAGATCGTCGCCGCCGCCGTGGCCGAGGACGTCAACCTGGTCGGGCTCTCGGTGCTGTCCGGCTCGCACCTCGCGGCGGTACCGGCGGTGCTGGACGGGCTGCGCGCGGCCGGCCTCGGGGAGGTACCGGTGGTGGTCGGCGGGATCATCCCGACCGCCGACGAGGAGACCCTGCGCAAGGCGGGAGTGGCCCGGGTGTTCACGCCCAAGGACTTCGGGCTGACCAGGATCGTCGACGAGTTGGTGACCGTGGTACGCGAGGCGGCCGGCCTGGGTTGACCGGCGGGCCGCGTTGACCGGCGCTCGCCTCCGCGAGCGCCGCCCGCCTCAGCGCTCTGGCAGGGCGTTGAGGCCCGACAGGTTCAGCAGTTCGGCGACGAGCACGGTACCGGCGATGGCGGGATCGGCCGGATGCAGATCCCAGGGCCGGTGCCGGGTACCGGTGAGCACCGCCTCCGCGACGGCGTCGGGTAGTCCGGGAAGGAGGACCCGGATCGTGGCCAGCGCGACGCGCGGCTCGTCGACCAGGTCGGCGTACCGCCTGACGAGCGGGGCGGTCAGTGCGGCGAGCCCGAGTCCGGTGGCCGGATCGGCCCCGGCGAGCACCGCGGCCAGCCCGGCCCGGTCCGCGTCCAGCGCCCGGGCGACCGCGTGGTGCAGCAGTTCGGCACTGCCACCCGTACCGCCGCCCGGTAGGCCGGGCCGGTGTCCGGTCAGCTCGACGACCCGCTCGACCCACCAGTTCGACGGGATCGGCGTGTCCACTGTGGACGGTACGGGCGGCGGAAGGGCACCGACCGACGCGAGGTACCCCTGTAGCGAATGCTGGGCGAGCAGCAGCGCCCCGGCCGCCGAGTCCAGGTGTTCCAGCGCGCCGCTCAAAGCCCGTACCCCCGGAGGTTGCTGGATCAGCGCGGCCGCGAGCCGCCGGCTGGCCGTGTCCACCTCGTGCGCCGCGCGTCTGACCTCCGGCAGCGGCAGTTCGGTGCCGGCCGCCCGGAGGTTGACCGCGAGCTCAGACAGCAGCGACATCGGCTAGGGTGCGACCCCGGCGCTGGACCCGCCGTCGGGCCCGCTACCCTCGACCAGGTCGATCGCGGCCGACACCTCGGCGACACTCGCCACGGATACCTCCGGATATAGGGTCGGCCCTAATTATCCGGATTGTCCGCCATCACTGTCACGCGGGGCCGACCGGCACACCCTGACCCATCCGGGCTGCCAGCTTCGCTGCCCGGCGCCGCCGGCGCCACCGCACGACCCACCAGAAGAACAGCACGAAGAACAGCAGGAACAGCACGATCAGCACCGGCATGATGATCGCGACCAGCGACATGAGCGTGCTCAGCACGTCCTCGAAGAGGCTGACCACCGGCGCGCCGGCGCCAAAGGTGGTCGCGTTGATCACCGGGCGTGCCGTGGCCTTGACCCCGTGTACGGACAGCGCGATGACCGCGCCCGCCGCGATCGGTAGCCACTGATGACTGGTGAAGAACTGTCCGGGATCGGACACGGTGGCGGTCTGCGACTGCGATGCCACCCCGAACGCGAGGCCGCCAGAGGTCGGCCGGATCACCGTGTGCAGTACGTCGTTGATGTGATCGATCACCGGGATCTTGTCGGCGACCATCTCGATCACCAGGAGCACCGCGAGGATGGTCAGTGTCCAGCCGTTGGACAGCCAGTGCCAGCCGGACGGGAGCGTGATCAGGTGGGTGTAGCGGGCCAGCAGGCCGACCGAGAGCAGCGGGATCCAGGCGTTGAGCCCGGCCGATGCGGACAGCCCCATTCCGGTGAGCAGTTCGAACACGGTCCCAGCATGGCACCCTCGCGCCACCCCGGCATTTCGCTACCCTCTCGGGGTGCGGTTGGTGATTGCGCGGTGCTCGGTGGACTACATCGGACGGCTCACGGCACACCTGCCGCCCGCCGTCCGGCTGGTCATGGTCAAGGCCGACGGCTCGGTCTCGGTACACGCCGACGACCGGGCATACAAGCCGCTCAACTGGATGAGCCCGCCCTGCCGGATCGAGGAGGCGCCGGGCGTCTGGCGGGTGGTCAACCGGACCGGCGAGGAACTGCGGATCACCCTGGAGGAGGTCTTTCAGGACACGTCCTACGAGCTGGGCCTGGACCCCGGACTCCAGAAGGACGGCGTCGAGGCGCACCTGCAGGAGCTGCTGGCGGCGACTCCGGGGGTGCTCGGCGAGAGCTTCACCCTGGTACGCCGCGAATACCCGACCGCGATCGGCCCGGTCGACCTGCTCTGCCGGGACGGGTCCGGCGCGACGGTCGCGGTGGAGGTGAAGCGGCGCGGCGAGATCGACGGGTCTGACGGTAGCGAAGGTGCCACCAGATCCCACCACTGGGCCGTGGAGATCAAGCGACGCGCCACGATCGACGCGGTTGAGCAGCTTACTCGCTACCTGGAGCTGCTGAACCGGGATCCGCTCCTGGCGCCGGTGGGCGGCATCCTGGCAGCTCAGATGATCGCACCGCAAGCTCGCACGCTGGCCGAAGATCGAGGTATCCGCTGCGTGGTGCTGGACTATGACGCGCTGCGCGGTGCCCCACGCGATGAGCTGACGTTGTTCTAGAGCTTCGAGGATCAACGGTCCAGGACCGGCCTGGCAGCTGGATCGCTTGCAGGCTAAGTCCTGAGGCGCTTCTGGCACCCGGAAAGCGGACTTCTGTCTGGCGGGACATACGGCGATCCGGTTGCCGGATAAGCAATGGCCACGGCGGTATCGACGCTCGTTTACGTATTCCGAACATGACGTCCGTCGATGTTTGCCGGCCCACTTGGTAGACATTCGTCATCCTCAATCTGGTCACCGCCGCCCCCCGGTGGCCACTCCGGAAGGAGAACGAATGTCCCGTCGCGTCATCCTGGCCGCGATCGGCAGCGTCGCCGCTGTCGGAGCGGCCTTCGTGTGTATCACCCTGCCGGCGGGTGCGGCCACCACCACGCCGGCTCCGGCAGCCTCGTCCTCGTCCCCGACGCCCAACCCGTGCGACCGGGCGCCGTGGGTCAGCGTGGTCCAGGGCTTCCCGACCGGCTTCGGCGCGCAGAGCCCTGGCGGCGACTACCTCTGGCACGACGCCAAGGGCTTCCACCTGCGGGTCACCCACAAGGGCACCGCGAAGGTGGTCTACACGGGCACCATCACCAGCCCGGCCGTACTGCACATCGAGCCGGTCAGGCTGGAGAAGGGTGACTTCGTCAAGCTGTCCGCGGACAAGAAGACCATCACCTTCAAGTTCAACGACTACGGCTTCATCGACGGCGTGGACTTCCACACCGACTGTGCCGCCTGGCTGCGGGTCAGCAATCTCAAGGCCAACGACAAGGCCCTGCCGACCGGCCGGGTGTTCCTGGGTGCGCACCGCAAGCACCCGAGCAAGATCCCGTTCGTCCTGCACCGCAACCCGTAACCCGCCCCACCGGCCCGCGTCGCTCCCCGGCGGCGCGGGCCGTCCTACCGGGCGGTGAGACGAGACATCGACACAGTGTGCCTCGATGTATCCAGCCGGTCAGCACCGGCCTACCCTTTGAACTCATGAAAGGCCGGATCGTCCTGGCGATCGTTGTGCTCGTCGCGGTGGTTGCCGTGGCGTGCAAGAACCTCGACACCGGCGCCGGCAGCCGGGCCGGCGTACCGGCGGCCAAGGACCTTCCCTCGTCGATGGTCGCGCTCGGCGACTCGATCACCGCCGGCTTCGGCACCTGCCTCAACCTGTCGCCCTGCCCGCGCAACTCCTGGGCCACCGGCGATGGCAGCCTGGTCAACAGCCACTACAAGCGGATCCTTTCCGGTAACCCGGCGATGCGCGGCCACGCCACCAACCTGTCCACCGGCGGGGCGACCGTGGAGGACCTGCCCGGCCAGGCCGCGGCGGCGGTCGGGCACCGGCCGGACTACGTGGCGATCCTGATCGGCGCGAACGACGTCTGCCGGGCCCGGATCGGCGACATGACCAGCACGGCGCAGTTCGAGACACAGGTCGGGGTGGCGTTGAACACGGTGAAGGCCGGGATACCCAAGACGCGGGTACTCGTGGTGAGCCTCCCGGACATCTACCGGGTCTGGGAGGTGGCACACAACCGGAGGAGCGCGCAACTGGCGTGGGCGCAGGGTGCCTGCCCGACCCTGCTGGCCAACCCGACCTCCACGGCACCGCCCGATGTCCAGCGCCGGCAGGCGTTCCGGGACCGGATCGACGCGTACAACAAGATTCTCGCCAAGGCCTGTCAGGACTACGGGCCGCGGTGCCGGTACGACGGTGGTGCCGTACACAAGGCGACCTTCGGTCTTGACGAGCTGAGTCCGGTGGACTACTTCCACCCCAACGCGTTCGGCGAGACCCGCCTCGCCGAGGTCAGCTGGCCGGGCAGCTTCACCTGGGGATAGCGGTCGACCGGGCCCGGTCCGTCAGACCCGTCGACGGCCGCCGTGCAGCAGCTTCACCGCCTTCACGATCATCGACACCTGTCGAGGTGAACGATCGAAGCTCAACGAGGGCAGCAGGGACGGCATCCGCCGGGTGGTTATCGCCTTGGCCCGGCTGAACTCGCGCAGGCCGTCCGCGCCATGGATGCGGCCGAAGCCGGAGTCGCCGATCCCGCCGAAGGGCAGCGAAGGCATACCGGCGAAGGAGATCGCCGAGTTGACCGCGGTCATGCCGGAGCGCAGCTTGCGGGCGAGGGCCAGTCCCCGGCGGCGGGAGAAGACCGCACCGCCCAGGGCGTACCGGCTGGCGTTGGCGAGTCGTACGCCCTCCTCGGCGTCGGGTACCCGGGTCACGGTCAGGGTCGGCCCGAACGTCTCCTCGGTCACCGCTTCGGCATCCTCCGGTACGTCGACCAGGATCGTCGGGTACGCGTACGGCGGGGCCACCGCCTCCGTCCCGCCGAGCACCGCCCGCCCGCCCCGGTCCAGCGCGTCGGCGATGTGCCGCCGGATGGTGTCGAGTTGGGGCGGCATGGTGACCGGACCGAAGTCGGCGTCGTCGTCGACGCCCACCTTCAGCCGGGCGGCCCGCTCCACCAGTCGGTCGAGGAAGGCGTCGTAGACGGGCTCGGCGACGTATACCCGCTCGATGCCGACGCAGGTCTGCCCGGCGTTGGTCAGCCCGCCCCAGACCGCGGCCGCGGCGGCCTTGTCCGGGTCCGCGTCGGCGTCGACGATCATCGCGTCCTTGCCGCCGCACTCCAGCAGGACCGGGGTGAGGGTCTCCGCGCACGCCGCCATCACCTTCCTGCCGGTGGCGGTCGAGCCGGTGAAGGCGAGCTTGTCCACGCCCGAGCGGCACAGCGCGGCGCCGGTCTCCCCGATGCCGTACACCGCTTGCAGCACCGGCTGTTCGGGTACCGCCTCGACGAACCGCTCGACCAGCCAGGCGGCGACTGCCGGGGTGTACTCGCTGGGCTTGAAGACCACGGCGTTGCCGGCGGCGAGCGCGTATCCGATCGAGCCGAGCGGGGTGAGCACCGGGTAGTTCCACGGGCCGATCACGCCGATCACGCCGTACGGGAGGTATTCCAGGCGGGCCGAGTATTCGAGCTGCATCAATGTGCTCGGGACCCGCCGGGAACCGAGCACCCGCTGGGCATGGCGGGCCGCCCAGGCGAGGTGGTCGATCGCGCCGGCCGACTCGACGATGCCCTCGGCGACCGCCTTGCCGGACTCCCGGTGCATCAGCCCGGCCAGCTCCTCGATCCGGTCGGCCAGGCTGGTCCGCCAGAGCAGCACCCGGGCCTTGCGGCGGGCGAAGCCCAGCCCGGCCCACCACTGCGCGGCCGTCCGGGCCCGCTCGACGGCTCCGGCCACCTCGGCCGGTCCGGCCACCGGGAACCGGCCGACCTCCTCGCCGGTGGCGGGATTGGTGGAGATGAGCTTGCCGTCCTCGACCACGGGGACGCCGGGGGTACGGGTGGTGGTCATGCCGGCCAGTCTATGTCCGCGAGCTACTCACGGGTAAGTACGGTGAGGGGCGCGCGGTTGAGGAACTTCCACGGCGGATCGGGGGTACGGCAGGCGGCCCACACGGTGGTCGTACCGGCCGGGAAGTCGAGCGGGATCCGTACCGTGGCCACGAAGACGCCGCGCCGGTCGGCGTTGACGGTGCCGATCTCCCGGGGCTGGACCGGTGGCCCGAGGTTGAGGGAGACCGGCCAGCCCGGACCGCAGTGCTCACCTTCGACGCGGATCGACTGGCCCGGGCGTACCACCGTGGGGTTGACCGACATCGTCCCCTGCGGAGCGCTGGAGACCAGCGGCGCCAGCTCCAGCGGCGCCGGCACCGGACGATGGTGAGCGACCAGGCTGACGGCTACCCCGGCCACGACGGCCAGCACCGTCGCGGCCACCGCCCCGGTCGCCCGGCGCTGGCGCAGGCGGCGGTCCAGGTCCGCCCGGTCCGGCGGACGGGCCAGCCGGCTCCCCTCGTCGACCACCCCACCCAGCAGGTGTTCAAGGTCGGTCATGGGCGACAGCACTCCTCTCCACCTCGGCCAGCCGGGCCCGAGCGCGGGCCAGCCGACCCCGTACCGTGCTGGCCCGCAGGCCGAGCTGGTGCGCGACCTCCTCCACCGGCAGGTCGAGGACGTAGTGCAGCAGCAGTACCGACCGCAACGCGATCGGTACCTGCCGGAGCAGCTCGATGACCTCGGTCGTACCCGCCGAGACCGGTACCGCGGCCGGCCGCCCGCTCAGGTGCAGCAGTACGGCGAGCTGCCGCCGCGCCCGCCGGAACCCGCTGATCGCGAGGTTCAGCGCCACCCGGCGTACCCACAGTTCCGGTGCCTCGTACCGGCGCAGCGCCGGCCAGCGGGCCAGTGCGCGCAGGAACGCCTCCTGGACCACGTCCTCGGCGTCCGCCAGGTTGCCGGTGACCACGAGCAGCTGGCCGACCAGCCGGCCGTAGGCCGCCTGGTAGAACTGGTCGAACTCGCCCGGGTCGACCGGCCGCTCGCGGTCAGCCATCGTGCTCCCGTCAGCGGGTGATGGTCAGGGTGACGTTGTGCAGCAGCTTCCCGGTCGGGTTCGGAGCCCGGCAGCCGGCCCAGAGGGTGTCGGCGCCGGCCTTCGCGCCGGCCGGGATCCGCACCGTACCGTGGTACGTGCCGTCCCGGTCGGCCTTCAGCTCGCCGAGGTCGAAGCGGCGGTCCGAGCCGAGGCTGAAGAACACCGGCTTGCCGGGCGCGCAGTGCTGGCCGCTGACGGTGACCCGGTCGCCCGCGCGGACCGTGGCCGGCGCGGCCGTCATCGGTTCGACGAGCGGCTTGCTGGTCGGTCCCGCCGTGGCCGGCTGGGCCGACACCGGGACGGTCGGCTTGGCCGCCGGGGCGGTCGGCCCGGCCGCCGAGGCCAGGGAGGTGGTAGCCAGCCCGAGCCCGACGAGGGCCACCGAGGCGAGTCCGAAGGTGAGGGTACGACGCATGGTTCCTCCTTGTCGTTTGCTCCCACACGCCGGGCGGCGGGGGCGCGGCACATCCGTTACCGGAACGTGATGTTGAGTCGCGCGCCACAGCGCCGGAGCGCTCCGGCGTGGCAGACTGCCCGGTAGTACTGAACGGTCGATTGGGAGGGCAGTGTGGCCCGGGAATTCCGCAGCGTGGGCGTGGTCGGTCTGGGCACCATGGGTGCCGGGATCGTGGAAGTGTTCGCGCGCAACGGAATCGCCGTACAGGCGGTAGACATCAACGAGGCGGCGCTGGAACGCGGGCGGGCCACCCTGGTGGGCTCGACCGACCGCGCGGTGGCCAGAGGCAAGCTCGCGCCCGCCGACCGGGACGCCCTGCTCGACCGGGTGTCCTTCGACGTCGACACAGCCGCGTTCGGCGACGTGGACCTGGTCGTCGAGGCGGTACCCGAGCAGCTCGACCTCAAGCGCCGGATCTTCGCCGAGCTGGACCGGGTCTGCCGGCCCGACACCATCCTGGCCACCAACACCAGCTCGTTGTCGGTGACCGAGATCTCGGTGGCCACCGGCCGGCCCAACCACGTGATCGGCATGCACTTCTTCAACCCGGCGCCGGTGATGAAGCTGGTCGAGGTGGTCAAGACCGTGGTCACCGCCGACGACGTGGTGGCCGATGTCGAGGCGCTCTGCGCCCGGCTGGACAAGGTCGACGTGACCATCAACGACCGGGCCGGGTTCATCGCCAACGGGCTGCTCTTCGGCTACCTCAACCACGCGGTGAACATGTACGAGGCGCGGTACGTCAGCCGGGAGGACATCGACGCCGCCATGCGCCTGGGCTGCGGGCTGCCGATGGGACCGCTCGCGCTGATGGACCTCATCGGGCTGGACACCGCATACGAGATCCTCGACACCATGTACCGCCGGGGTGGCCGGGACCGCCGGCACGCCCCCGCCCCGCTGATCAAGCAGATGGTCACCGCCGGCCTGCTCGGTCGCAAGACCGGACGCGGCTTCTACACCTACGAGAAGCCGGGCTCGCCGAAGGTGGTCGACCAGGCGCCGGCGCCGGCACCCGACGAGCAGGCGCGGGCCATCGGTACGGTCGGCGTGGTGGGCTCGGGCACCATGGCCACCGGCATCATCGAGGTCTTCGCCAAGGCCGGCTACGAGGTCGTGTCGGTGACCCGGGGCGCGGAGAAGTCCGCGCGGGTACGTGACAAGCTGGCCGCCTCGCTGGCGAAGGCGGTGGTCAAGGGCAAACTGGCGGAGGCCGACCGGGACCGGGCGCAGAGCCGCGTGCGCTGGTCGACGGTGCTCGACGATCTCTCCGGCGTCGATCTCGTGGTCGAGGCCGTGGTGGAGGAGCTGAGCGTCAAGAAGGCACTGTTCGCCTCGCTCGACGAGATCTGCAAGCCGGGGGTACTGCTCGCCACCACCACCTCGTCCCTGCCGGTTGTCGAGTGCGCGATGGCCACCGAGCGGCCGGCCGACGTGGTCGGGCTGCACTTCTTCAATCCCGCCCCGGTGATGGGCCTGGTCGAGGTGGTACGCACGATCCGTACCTCGCCCGAGGCGCTGGCCACCGCGACCACACTGTGCACGGCGCTCGGCAAGCAGCCGGTGGTGTGCGCCGACCGGGCCGGGTTCGTGGTCAACGCGCTCCTCTTCCCGTACCTCAACGACGCGGTACGCATGCTGGAGGCCAGCTACGCCAGCGCCGACGACATCGACCATGCGATGAAGCAGGGCTGTGGCTACCCGATGGGCCCGTTCGAGCTGCTCGACGTGGTGGGGCTGGACGTCGCGCTGGCCATCCAGCGGGAGCTCTATCTCGAGCTGCGCGAACCGGGCTTCGCCCCGGCGCCCCTGCTGGAGCACCTGGTCACCGCCGGCTACCTGGGTCGCAAGGTCGGTCGCGGGTTCCGCGACTACCGTTAGCCGGGTGAGTCCCCGCCGCAACTACCGTCGCCGTGACGCGGAAGCCCCGATCGACCGGGAACGGTTGCATCGTGGCGTGCAGGCGGTACAGGCCCACCCGGACGGGGAGTGGTTGGTGCGCAAGGTGTCCGCGCACGACAAGACATACCGCTGTCCCGGCTGCGACCACGAGATCCGGCCGGGCGTCGAGCATCTGGTCGCCTGGCCGGCGGACGAGCGCGGCGACCTGACCGACCGCAGGCACTGGCACACCGGCTGCTGGCGGGCCCGGGACCGGCGCGCTCCGGGTGTCCAGCGCTCGCGCAGCGCACCCAGGTACGGGTAATGCGGATCCGCGCCAACACCGTGCTGCCCGCCCGGCGGGAGGACATCGAGCTGCACACCGCCGACGGGCTGCGGCTGGTGGGCGAGCTGGCGCTGCCGGTCGACCGGCCGCCGGTGGCCACGCTGATCTGCCTGCATCCGCTGCCGACGCACGGCGGGATGATGGACAGCCACGTGCTGCGCAAGGCCGCGTGGCGGCTGCCGGCTCAGGCCGGGCTCGCCGTGCTGAGATTCAACACGAGGGGTACCGCCAGTGAGCGCGGCACCAGCGAAGGCTCCTTCGACGCCGGCGTCGGGGAGCGTTACGACCTGGCCGCCGCGATCGAGTACGCCGAGTTCGCCGAGCTGCCCGACGTCTGGCTGGTCGGCTGGTCCTTCGGCACCGAGCTGGCCCTGCGGTACGGCGCCGAGCCGTCGGTACGCGGGTTGATCCTGCTCTCACCGCCGATGCGTACCGTCGGGCCGGAGGAGCTGGACGTCTGGGCGCGCAACGGAAAGCCGGTCATCGTGCTGGTGCCCGAGTTCGACGACTTCCTGCGCCCGGACGAGGCCCGGGCGCGCTTCGCCTGCGTGCCGCAGGCCGAGGTGATCGGGGTATCCGGAGCCAAGCACCTCTGGGTCGGCCACGCCGACACCGTCCTCGCCGAGGTGGTACGCCGGGTGACTACTCCTCAGCCCCGACGCTGACCCGCTCCTCCTCGGTACCGGCTTGGCCCGCCGGCTCCGGTACCGGCGCGACCTCCACCGGTTCGGCCGGCGCGAGGCGCTGCGCCTCGCGCCGCGCCTCGGCCTCGGCCTGCCGGGCCGCCTCCGCCTGCTGTTGAGCCGTTTCCGCCTGTTGTTGCGCCTCGGCTTCGGCTCGCCGGGCGGCCTCCGCCTGGCGCTGCGCCTTGGCTTCGGCCTGCCGGGCCGCCTCGGCCTGGCGTTGCGCCTCGAACTCCGCCTCGCGGGCGGCCTCGGCCTGCTGGTGGGCGGAGGCGGCGTGTTGGTGCGCCGCCGCAGCCTGTTGCTGGGCGGCGGCGAGCTGCCGCTGGGCGTCGGCGGTCTGCTGCTGGATGTCGGCCAGCTCCCGCAGTGCGGCGTCCAACTCCTGCCGGGCCTGCGCGGCCTGGGCCTTGGCCGCCTCGACCTGCTGGGTCAGCTCGGCGCGCTGGCGCTCGGCCTCCGCGGTGCGCTGCTGTGCCTCGGTAACCAGGGTCTGAGCCTGGTCCTTGGCGGAGGCGACGAGCTGGTCCGCCTCGATGATGGCCGCCCCGGTGAGCTGGTCGATCTCGGCCTTGGCCGCGTTGAGTAGCCGCTCGGCCTCGGCCCTCGCCCCGGCCACCAGCGCCTCGGACTCGGTCCGGGCCGGCCCCACGGCCTGTTCGGCTTCGACCTTGGCCGAGCCCAACACCTGGCCGGCCTCGGCTCGGGCAGCGGCTATCCGCTGGTCGGCCTCGGCCTTGGCGGCGGCGCGGAGCTGTTCCGTCTCGGCGTGAACCCGATCTGACTCGGCCTTCGCGGTAGCCCGGAGGTGGTCGGACTCGGCCCGGGCGGCGGCGATGAGCCCGTCCGCCTCCGCGCGGGTACCCAGGACGGTCTGCTCGGTCTGGTTACGTGCGCTGGCCAGCTCGGCCTCCAGCGCCGCGCGCCGCTGCATCGCCTCGTGATCCAGAGCGGCCCGGTGATGCGCGGTATAGGCGTCGGCCTCGGCGCGCAGCTGCTCGGACTGCCCGGCCGCCGCGTCCACGATCCGCTTGGCCTCCTGCTGCGCGGCCGCCAGCGCCGCGTCAGCCTGGTTGCGCAGCTGGGCGGCGTGGTCGCGAGCCTTGCCGATCTCCGCCTCCAGCTCGGCGCGGCGGCTGCTCGCGGCCCGATCCTCTTCCGCCCGGCGGGAAGCGAGTACCGCCTCGAAGTCCCGGATCGCTTGCTGATGCTGGGTTTTCGCATCGGCGAGCAGCCGCTCGGCCTCGGCCCGCTGGGCCGCGATCCCGTCTATCGCCTCGGCCTTGATGGCTTCGGCCTGGTCCTCCGCCATGGCGAGGATCTGCTCGACGCGCGGGCCGAGGTGACGAAAGGAGACGTTGGTCGTGACGGTGGTGGATGTGCTCGTCCGCTTGCGGGCCTCGACCAGCTCGATCTGCAGCTGCTGGACCTGCGCGGCAAGGGCCTGCATCTGCGCGTAGGACTCGTCCCGCTCGGCCGCCAGGGTCGCGTTCTCGGCTTCGAGTAAGTGCAGATACTTGTCGACCTGCGCCTTGTCGTATCCACGAAACGCGATCTCGAAGTTCGGCTCGGACGACACGCCATCGCCGAGAGCGAACAGGTCCCCGCCGTGCGCCATGGCACCATCCTCACACGCAACGTCCCGTCGCGCAGGCCTGCATACCAGCGCGACGGGACCTCACGACGTTTCGGGTCCCAGCGGACGTCAGCCCGCGGAAACCTTGCTGTCCTTATCGGATTTCTTGTCGCTCTTGCTTTCGGCAGCCTGGTTGACACTGGGCATGATACCGGCCAGACCGGAGAGCATCTGACCCAGCTGTGTGGTGACCGCGTCCTTCTGCCGGGTCAGCTCGTCGACCTCGCGACGGGCGGCCGTGGTGGTCATCTCGGCCTCGGTACGCGCCTCGGACACCATCCGGTGCGCCTCGTTGCGCGCCTCGTTGACCGTCTTGTCGGCCAGCGCCTTCGACTTCTCGATGGTCTCGTCGGCGTGCCGCTCGGACTCGACCCGGCGCGCCTCGGCCCGCTGCTCGATCTCCTTGGCCCGGTCCTCGGCCGCGCGGGCCCGGTGCTCGGCCTCGGCCACCAGCTTCTGCGTGTTGGCCACCGCGGCGGCGTGCCGCTGGGACTCCTCGCGCTCCGCGGTCTCCCGGCGCTCGGCCAGCTCCAGCTGCAACGCCTGGAGGTCCTTGTCGCGCTTGTCCCGCGCGTCGGCCAGCAGCTTCGTCGCCTCGGCCCGCTTCTCCTCGGCCTCCCGCGCCGCCTTCGCCCGCAGCTGGGTGATCTCCCGCTCGGCGGTCGCCCGGAGGGTGGACACCTCGCGCTCGACGGTCGCCTTCAGCTCGGCCACCTCGTGCGCGGTCGCGGTGCGCAGCTGCTTGGTCTCCCGCTCGGCATCGGCCCGCAGGGTGTCAGCCTCCCGCCGGGCGTGTACCCGGACCTCGGCCGCCTCCCGCTCGGCCGCGGTGCGCAGGTTGCTCGCCTCGCGCTCGGCCGTGGCCTTCATCGCGGCGGCCTCGGCGCGTGCCTTGTCGGTGATCTCCCGCGCCTCCAGGCGGGCCGCGGAGACGATGCCCTCCGCCTCCCGCTTGGCCTCGCCGCGGTGGTCGTTGGCCTGCTCCTCGGCCAGCCGGAGGATCTGCTCGACCCGGGTACCCAGGCCGGACAGCGTGGGGCGGCTGTTCTCCTCGAGCTGCTTGTTGGTGTCGGTGAGCTTCTGCTCGATAGAACTGAGCCGCTGCTCGGCCTGGCGCAGCCGGCGCTGGGACTCGTTCATCCGCTGCTCGGCCTCGGCCCGGGACTGTTCGGCCTGAGTGATGGCGGCCGTCAGCCGCTGGACGTGACCGTCCACTTGGGCGCGGTCGTAACCGCGCAGGACAACACTGAACTCAGCACCACCAGAGGCGTCGTCGAAGAACGCAAGGGAGGATGGCTGCTGCGGCTGCTGGGGCATTGGCACATAGTGTCAGATGCCCCCCGTGCCTCCGCAAGCCCGTGGCGCGCATGTCGACGACTCGTTTCATGGTCACTGGCCTGGGCAGTGTCGGTTGAGTCGGATTCGCAGGAAGAATCCACTTTCGCGCTCCTTGCCGGCAATGAATGCGGGGCGCCGACAGCATCGGCGGCGCCCCGGCCCGGTACCCACGGCTAGTGCTTGGTCACTCTCCGCGGAAGCGGTTGATGGCGGCCAGGTGCCGTTCCCGCAGTGCCTGATCCCGCACGCCGAGGCCCTGTTCCGGGGCCAGGCAGAGCACACCGACCTTGCCCTGGTGCGCGTTACGGTGCACCTCGTAGGCCGCCTGGCCGGTCTGCTCCAGCGGGTATGCCTTGGACAGCGTCGGGTGGATCCGGCCCCGGGCGATCAGCCGATTGGCCTCCCACGCCTCCCGATAGTTCGCGAAGTGCGAGCCGATGATCCGTTTCAGGTTCATCCAGAGGTACCGGTTGTCGTACTGGTGCAGGTAGCCGCTGGTGGATGCGCAGGTCACGACGGTACCGCCGCGCTTGGCGACGTAGACGCTGACGCCGAACGTCTCCCGGCCCGGGTGCTCGAACACGATGTCCGGGTCATCACCACCGGTCAGCTCCCGGATCCGGGCCCCGAACCGGCGCCACTCCACTTCGTCCTGGGTGTGCTCGTCCTTCCAGAACCGGTAACCCTCACCGACCCGGTCGATCACCAGTTCGGCACCCATCCGCCGGCACAGCTCGGCCTTCTCCGGGCTGGACACCACGCAGATCGGTATCGCGCCGCCGTTGAGGGCGAACTGGGTGGCGTAGGAGCCCAGGCCGCCGGACGCGCCCCAGATGAGTACCACGTCGCCCTGCTTCATGGACGCACCGTGATGCGAGACGAGCTGCCGGTACGCGGTCGAGTTGACCAGCCCCGGGCAGGCCGACTCCTCCCAGGTCAGGTGCCCCGGCTTGGGCATCAGCTGGTTGGCCTTGACCAGGGCCAGCTCGGCCAGCCCGCCGAAGTTGGTCTCGAAGCCCCAGATCCGCTGCTGCGGGTCGAGCATCGTGTCGTCGTGCCCGGCCGCGTCCTCCAGCTCGACCGAGAGGCAGTGCGCGACCACCTCGTCGCCCGGGCGCCACTTGGTCACCCCGGGGCCGACCTGGAGCACCACTCCGGCGGCGTCCGAGCCGACCACGTGGTAGGGCAGGTCGTGCCGCCTGGTCAGCGCGGACAGCCGGCCGTAGCGCTGGAGGAACTTGAAGGTGGGGATCGGCTCGAAGATGCTCGTCCACACCGTGTTGTAGTTGACCGCGCTGGCCATCACCGCGATCAGCGCCTCACCCGGCCCCACCTCCGGGGTGGGTACCTCCTGGAGGTGCAGCGACTTGCGCGGATCCCGGTCCCGGGTGGTCAGCCCGTCGAACATGTCCGCCTCGTCGGCGCGTACCACCACGCCGCGATAGCTGTCCGGGATGGTGAGTCCGGCCACCGAGCCTGGCTCGCCAGACCTGATCGCGTCGACTATCTGCTGCACAACGGCCTCCCGGACGGTCGGATCCCGTGGACGCTACCGGTCGGTAGCCCAGATCGGTACCGCGCTGTGGCCAAGCCCACCGGTCGCTGCGCGAACCTGCGTCAACGAGCCGGCTCCACCAACTCCACGAGCACGCCGCCCGCGTCCTTCGGGTGCACGAAGTTGATCCGGGAGTCCGCGGTACCGCGACGAGGGGACTCGTAGAGCAGGCGGACGCCACGCTCACGTAACGCCGCCGACGCGACCTCGACGTCGGCGACGGTGTACGCCACCTGCTGCACGCCCGGGCCGTTGCGGTCCAGGAACCTGGCGATCGTGGACTCGGGGGTCAGCGGGGCGAGTAGCTGGACGCAGCCGCCCTCGGGGGTCGGGCCGACGGCGAGCATGGCCTCGCGTACCCCCTGCTCCTGGTTTTCTTCGGTGTGCACGCAGCGCATGCCGAAGACGCGGCCGTAGAACTCGATGGCCGCGTCGAGATCGGCCACCGCGATCCCGACGTGATCGATGCGCAGCAGCCCGATACCTGTGACGGAGCCCGCAGTTGGGTTCGGCGAGGAGTGCATGGCGATAGTCTGGCCGAATTACCGTTCAGTAAGAACTGATGTCGGGGAGTTCACAATGACTTCGGTGATCGTCGGCGGCGCCCGTACCCCGATGGGCCGGCTACTCGGAAACCTCAAGAGCTTCCCGGCCACCGCTCTGGGCGCGGCCGCCATCAAGGCCGCGCTGGAGCGCTCCGGGATCACCCCCGAGCAGGTCCAGTACGTGATCATGGGTCAGGTGCTGCAGGCCGGGGCCGGGCAGATGCCGGCCCGCCAGGCGGCGGTCGGCGCCGGGATCCCGATGACCGTGCCGTCCCTGACCGTCAACAAGGTCTGCCTGTCCGGGCTGGACGCGATCGCGCTGGCCGACCAGCTGATCCGGGCCGGCGAGTTCGACATCGTGGTGGCCGGCGGCATGGAGTCGATGACCAACGCGCCGCACCTGCTGGTCGGGCAGCGGGAGGGGTACAAGTACGGCTCCGTCGAGCTGCTGGACCACATGGCGCTGGACGGGCTGACCGACGCGTACGACCGGGTGTCGATGGGGGAGTCGACCGACCGGCACAGCAGGCGGTACGGGATCGGCCGGGCGGAGCAGGACGCCTTCGGCGCCGCTTCCCACCAGAAGGCGGCCGCCGCGCAGAAGAACGGCGTGTTCGCCGAGGAGATCACCGCACTGGAGGTGGCGCAGAAGCGCGGCGAGCCGATCGTGATCAGCGAGGACGAGGGGATCCGCCCGGACACCACGCCGGAGTCGCTGGCCAAGCTGCGCCCGGCGTTCGGGGCGGACGGCACGATCACCGCCGGTACCTCCTCGCCGATCTCGGACGGCGCCGCCGCGGTCGTGGTGATGTCGAAGGCCCGGGCGCAGCAACTCGGGCTGACCTGGCTCGCCGAGATCGGCGCGCACGGCAACGTCGCCGGTCCGGACAACTCGCTGCACAGCCAGCCGGCCCGGGCCATCCTGCACGCTCTGGACAAGGCCGGCCTCACCGTCGCTGACCTGGACCTCATCGAGATCAATGAAGCCTTCGCCGCGGTAGGTGTGCAGTCCACGAACGAGCTCGGAGCCAGTGCCGATATCGTCAACGTCAACGGCGGCGCGATCGCGCTCGGCCACCCGATCGGAATGTCCGGCGCCCGCCTGGTGCTGACCCTCGCGCTTGAGCTCAAGCGGCGCGGCGGTGGCCTGGGTGCGGCGGCACTGTGCGGTGGGGGCGGCCAGGGCGACGCCCTGCTGGTGCGGGTACCGGGCGACTGATCGGAGGAACGGCGTGCGTCCACCACCACTGGAGTTCGCGGCCACAGTGGTGGGCGGCGAGGTGACCACCGAGGAGCGCGACGGCTGGGACGGGTACGTCTTCGGGCTGGCCGGGCGCGCGGACGGCTCGGCGGGCTGCCTGCTGGTCCAGCGCGCCGACGACCCCGAGCCGCACGAGGAGCCGTACTGCCTGGTCTGGGGTGAGCAGGAGGGCACCACGTACGGCGGGGTGGAGCACGTGGTCGTCGCGCCCGGCGAGGTCACCTTCGCGATGACCACGCCGAACGCGGCCGAGCTGGGTACTCCACGGCAGTTCCGGATCACCTTCCCGGCCGAGCACACCGACTACGTACGGGCTGGCCTGCGGCGTACCCTCGGCGAGGTGGTTTCGTGAGGAAGGTCCCGGAGCTGGTGGCCGCGGCCCGCGGCGGCGACCCCCGCGCGTTGGCCCGGCTGATCACCCTGGTCGAGAACGACGACCCGGCCCTGCCCGAGCTGGCCGCGCTGCTCGCCCCGCAGACCGGCCAGGCCCAGATCATCGGGCTGACCGGCTCACCCGGTGTAGGCAAATCAACCACGACCAATGAGCTGGTACGCGCTCTGCGCGCGCGGGAGCACCGGGTGGGGGTCCTCGCGGTCGACCCGTCCAGCCCGTTCACCGGCGGCGCGATCCTCGGCGACCGGGTCCGGATGCAGGACCACGCGACCGACACCGGGGTATACATCCGTTCGATGTCCTCACGTGGGCACCTCGGCGGCCTCGCCGCCGCCACCCCCCAGGCGGTACGCGTCCTGGAGGGCGCCGGCTGCGACGTCGTGGTCGTGGAGACCGTCGGGGTCGGGCAGGCCGAGGTCGAGGTGGCCTCGCTCGCCGATACCACCCTGGTGCTGCTGGCCCCGGGCATGGGCGACGCGATCCAGGCGGCGAAGGCCGGGATCCTGGAGATCGGCGACATCTTCGTGGTCAATAAGGCCGACCGGGACGGCGCCGACGCCACATACCGGGACATCCAGGGCATGATCGCGCTGGGCGAGCGCGGGCCGGGGCAGTGGCGCCCGCCGGTGGTCCGGGCGGTCGCCGCGAAAGGTGAGGGCATCGACGACATCCTGGCCGCCATCGACAAGCACCGGGACTGGCTGGTCGACCACGACGAGCTGCGCCGTCGCCGGGAGACGCGGGCGGCCGCCGAGGTCGAGGCGATCGCACTGGCTCACCTGCGCGAGCGGATGGGCAACCTGCGCGATGGTACGGCCCTGCCGGCGCTCGCCTCGGCCGTCGCCGACGGCACCCTCGACCCGTACGCCGCCGCCGGCCAACTGCTGTCCGGCCTGCGCCACTCGTCATGACCGCCCTTGTCGTCGACTCGGTGACCGTGTCGTACGGGCGCGGTACGCCGGTGCTCCGGGACGTCTCCGCGTCGGTGTCACCCGGACAGGTGCTCGCGGTGACCGGGCCCTCGGGCGCCGGTAAGACCACCCTGCTGTCCACCATGGCCGGTCTGCTGCGCCCGGGTACCGGCACGGTGGCGCTGAACGGGGAGCCGCTGCGCGACCGAGACCATGCGGTCGCCCGGCGCGTGGTGCTGGTACCCCAGGACTACGGCCTGGCCATGATCCTCACCGCCGCCGAGAACCTCCAGGTGGTGCTGATGGCCCAGGGCCTTGACCCGGCGCAGGCCCGGCGGCTGACCGCCGAGTCGCTGGACCGTCTCGGCCTGGCCGCTCAGGCCGACCAGCTGGTCGAGGAGCTGTCCGGTGGCCAGCAGCAGCGCACCGCCCTGGCCCGGGGCCTGGCGCTGCGCGGCGACGTGCTGCTCGCCGACGAGGTGACCAGCGAGCTGGACGCGCAGAACCGGGCCAAGGTGCTGGACCTGCTGCACGCCGAGGCACGGCGCGGCGCGGCGGTGGTGTTCGCCACTCACGATCCGGAGGCGGCGGCCGCCTGCGACGCCGAGCTGCACCTCATCGACGGCCGGGCCGAGCTGCTCCGGTCAGCCGTCCAGAGCCCGGCGTAGATCCTTTATCAGCAGGAACAGGTGCATCTGGCCGGTCGGGCCGGTCAGGGTGGCGTCACAGGTCTCCCCGGGCGGGATCGGCGGGAGTACGCTCGCGCTCGCATCCTGACCAGGGGAGACAAACAATGACTGATGTCACTTCCGAGCCGGTACCCGCGCCGGCCGAACCCGCGGCGGCGGTGACCTACGGGACGACCTACGGGACGCCGGCCGAGGTGGCGCCCGCCGACGAGGCCGAGAAGTCCACTGTGGACAGTGTCAAGGAGAGGGCCACCGACCTGGCTGAGCAGGCCGGTGAGGCGCTGGGGAAGGCCGGGGACGCGGTACAGGACGCCGCCGGGCGGGCGGTGGAGGCCACCAGGGAGGCCGCCAGCAACCTGGCCGACCGGATCCGGAACAACGCCTCGCTGCCGGCGAGCCGTGGCCGTACCACCATCGCCAACGAGGTGGTCGAGAAGATCGCCGGAATCGCCGCCCGGGAGGTACCCGGCGTGTACGACCTCGGCGGCGACGTCGCCCGGGTCTTCTCCGCGGTCAGGGAGCGGTTGAAGCTCGGCGAGGAGAGCACCGCGCAGGGCGTGTCGGTGAAGCTGGACGGCAAGACCGCCGAGATCGAGGTCGTCATCGTCATCGAGTATGGGTTCCAGGTGTACTCGGTCACCGAGAAGGTCCGGGAGAAGGTGATCAGCTCGGTGGAGAACCTGCTCGGCCTGGACGTCACCGGGGTCGACCTGACCGTGGACGACGTACACGTCCCGGAGGAGCCGGCCGGGAACGACGCCGAGCGGGCGAAGGGGTACGTCGCCGAGACGAAGGCCATCGTCGTCGGCGAGTGAGTCGGACCGTTTCACCGGCCCGGCGGGACATCCGCCGGGCCCGGTGCGGTCCGGCGGTGTGGCGACCGTCTCCGTGGCGATCGCTCTCCTTAGCGATCGTTAAGGTGGACCCTTAGACTCGGGAACGACGACGTGGTCAGGAGGGGCCGATGGACGCCAGCGAGATCGCCGCGGGGCGCGCACGGTGGCAGGCGCGGTACGACAACGCGGTCCGGCGGGACGCCGACTTCACCACGCTGTCCGGTATCCCGGTGGAGCCGGTGTACGGGCCGCCGGACGGGGTCGACCATCCGGGCTTCGAGCGCATCGGCTGGCCGGGGGAGTACCCGTACACCCGTGGCTTGTATCCGACCGGCTATCGCGGGCGGACCTGGACCATCCGGCAGTTCGCCGGGTTCGGCAACGCCGAGCAGACCAACGGCCGGTACCGGCAGATCCTGGCCGCCGGGGGCGGCGGCCTGTCGGTCGCCTTCGACATGCCCACGCTGATGGGGCGCGACTCCGACGACGCGCACGCGCTGGGTGAGGTGGGCCACTGCGGGGTGGCGATCGACTCGGCGAAGGACATGGAGATCCTCTTCGACGGGATCGACCTGGCCGGCGTGACAACCAGCATGACGATCTCCGGGCCGGCGGTGCCGATCTTCTGCATGTACCTTGTCGCGGCCGAGCGGCAGGGCGCCGACCTGGCGAAGCTGGACGGCACGTTGCAGACCGACATCTTCAAGGAGTACATCGCGCAGAAGGAGTGGCTCTTCCCGCCCGAGCCGCACCTGCGCCTGATCGGCGACCTGATGGAGTTCTGCGCCCGGGAGATCCCGCGCTACAAGCCGCTGTCGGTGTCCGGATACCACATCCGGGAGGCGGGTTCGACTGCGGCGCAGGAACTGGCGTACACGCTCGCGGACGGGTTCGGGTATGTCGAGCTGGGCCTGTCGCGGGGGATGGACGTGAACACCTTCGCGCCCGGGCTGAGCTTCTTCTTCGACGCACACGTCGACTTCTTTGAGGAGATCGCCAAGTTCCGGGCGGCACGGCGGATCTGGGCCAGGTGGCTGCGCGAGCGGTACGGGGCGACCAGCGAGAAAGCCTTGTGGCTCAAGTTCCACACGCAGACCGCCGGGGTCTCGTTGACCGCGCAGCAGCCGGTGAACAACGTGGTGCGTACCGCCGTGGAGGCGCTCGCCGCCGTGCTCGGCGGGACGAACTCGTTGCACACCAACGCGTTGGACGAAACCCTCGCCCTGCCCACCGACGAGACCGCCGAGATCGCGCTGCGTACCCAGCAGGTGCTGATGGAGGAGACCGGGGTCACCAACGTGGCCGACCCGCTCGGCGGCGCCTGGTACGTCGAGGCGCTGACCGACCGGCTGGAGACCGAGGCCGAGGAGATCTTCGCCCGGATCCAGGATCTCGGCGGGGACGGCACGATCACCAGCGGGATCCTGCGCGGCATCGAGGACGGCTGGTTCACCGCCGCCATCGCGGACTCGGCGTTCGTCTACCAGCAGGCGCTGGAGCGCGGGACGAAGAAGATCGTCGGGGTGAACGTACACACCGGGACGGTCACCAAGGAGCTGGAGATCCTGCGCATCTCGCACGAGGTGGAGCTGGCCCAGCGGGCGGTGCTCGCCGACCGGCGCGGGCAGCGCGACCAGGCGGCCGTGGACGGCAGCCTCAAGCGGATGGTGGAGGCCGCCCGTACCACGGAAAACCTGCTGCCGGCGATGCTCGACGCGGCGCGGGCCGAGGCCACCCTCGGCGAGATCTGCGACGCCCTGCGGGCCGAATGGGGCGGCTACCGGGAGCCCGCCGCGTTCTAGGCCCCTGCTCCGGCAGGGCCTAATCTGGGCCGGTGCTCCGGTTGGTGCTGGCCGCCATGCGGGCACGGGGGGCGCAGGCGCTGACCGTGCTCATGCTCAGCGTGCTGGCGGTCGCGGGTGCGGTCGGTGCGCCGTGGTACATCCTGGCCGCCGAACGGTCCGCCCTGCTCGCCGACATCGCCACCGCTCCGGCCGACCAGCGGGTGGTGACCGCGTCGCGGGTGCTCCGGCTTTCCGACACCGACCCGGCCGCCGGGCTGGGCGCCTTCCGGGCCACCGTCGAACGCTCGCTGTCCATTCCGGGGGTACGCCCGGTGTTGGGGCTCAGCGGGCTCGCCGACGCGGTCGGGCCGGACGGCGGCGGAGTCCGGGTCCCGGTGACCTACCGGGAGGACGTGTGCGCCCACCTGACCCTGGTCGGCCGCTGCCCGACCGGCAAGGACGAGGCGCTGCTGAGCCGGTATACCGCGGAGCTGATGGCAGCCGGGATCGGTGCCCGGATCCCGGTACGGCCACCCGCGCTCGGCCGGGCCACGCTGACGGTACAGGTGGTCGGGCTGTACGTACCGACGGACCGGGACGAGCCGTACTGGTCCGGCGCTCCGGCGACCGGCGTCAACGGCGCGGCGAACCGGCTCGCCGATCCGGTGTTCACCGTGCTCGACACGTTCGTGGCGCAGCCCGCGCTGGTCGAGCCGTCGGCGACCTACTCCGTCGCGCTGACCGGCGAAGCGCTGCGCGGCACGGACCTTGGCGCCATCCTGGACCGGGCCGACTACGAGCTGCGCCCGACCGGGATCGGGCTGACCTCCGGGGGCAAGGCACTGGTCGGCGCGGAAGGCCGGGACGGGCAGGACTTCGCGGTAGTGGCCGGCGACGGGACCATCCAGCTCCCGCCTGAGCTGCTCGGCCGGTACCCGCCCGGCACCCTGTTCACCGTCGATCACGAGGACGGCACGGTATCCCTCATTCCCGGCGGCGCGGCTGGTGTGGTGGTGCCTCCGCGCGGTTCCGGAACCGTGCCAGACTAGGTAACCATGAGCAGTGATCCCCGTACCGCCTCTTCGATCTTCACGCGTGGCGCGGTCGACCTGAGCGCGCTGCGTACCCCCGCGCCCGCGCCGGCCCCGCCGCGGCCCGCCGCGCCGACGGAGCCGGCCACCGGCGGTGGCGGTGGTGGTGTGACGATCATTGATGTCACCGAGGCCACCTTCCAGAGCGAGGTGCTCGAGCGCTCGCTACGCACGCCGGTCGTCATCGACTTCTGGGCCGAGTGGTGCGAGCCGTGCAAGCAGCTCTCGCCGATCCTGGAAAAGCTCGCCATCGAGGGTAACGGCGCCTGGGTGCTGGCCAAGGTCGACGTGGACGCCAACCAGCGGCTCGCCCAGGCCCTCGGCATCCAGGGCATCCCGGCGGTCTTCGCGGCGATCGGCGGGCAGTTGGCGCCCGGCTTCAGCGGCGTGCAACCGGAGGCCCAGCTGCGCCAGTTCATCGACGCGGTGTTGAAGGCCGGCGGCGTGCAGACGGAGATGCCGTCCGACCCCCGGCTGGACGCGGCCGACGACGCGCTGATGACCGGTGACCTGGACGCGGCGGAGCAGGCGTACAAGAAGATCCTGGCGGAGTCGCCCGCGGACGCGGCGGCCGCGGCCGGCCTGGCCCAGGTGGCGCTGGTCCGCCGGGTGCAGGGCGCCGACCCGCGGCAGATCCTGGCCGCCGCCGAGGCGCTGCCCGACGACGTGACCGCGCAGACCCGCGCGGCCGACGTCGAGGTGCTCTCCGGACAGGCCGAGCAGGCCTACCGCCGCCTGGTCGAGCTGGTACGCCGCACTTCCGGCAGCGATCGCGAGGCGGTACGCCAGCACCTCGTCTCGCTGTTCACCGTCGCGGGTCCGGACGACCCCGCGGTGGCCGCCGCCCGGCGGCAGCTCGCGAGCGCGCTCTTCTAGGCCGCCGATGCGCCGGATCGCCGTCCTCGACGCCCCGAGCAACCTGGGTCTGCGGCCACCGACCGCGACCTCGGTGCCGGGCTGCGCGAAGGCACCCGGCGCACTGCGCGACCAGGGGCTGCTGGCCCGGCTTGGCGCCCGGGACGCCGGCTGTGTCACGCCGCCGCGCTACGACCCCGGCGACTGGCGGCCCGGCGACGGGGTCTGCCACGCCGAGCAGATCAGCTGGTACTCCCGTCGGCTGGCGGACCGCGTCGGCGCGATCGTCGACGCGGGCGAGTTTCCGTTGGTACTCGGCGGGGACTGCTCCATCCTGCTCGGCTCGGCCCTGACGCTGGCCCGGATGCGGGCCCGCGACGAGCTGCCGTACGGGCTGGTCTACATCGACGGGCACTCCGACTTCCGGCACCCGGGCAACGCGTCCTACGTCGGCGCGGCGGCGGGCGAGGATCTGGCCCTGGTCACCGGCCGGGGTCAGCCCGACCTGACCGACCTGGAGGGGCTGCGCCCGTACGTCCGCGACGAGCACGTGGTGCTGCTCGGCATCCGGGCCCAGGACGAGTACCGCCTGGACCTGCAGGCCGCCGGGGTGGACTTCCGGGCGGTACCCCAGCTGCGCGTCGACGGTGCCGCGCGTACCGTCCAGTGGGCCCGCGAGCACCTGACCGAATGCATGGGCTACTGGCTGCACGTCGACGTCGACGTACTCGACCCGGCCGTGATGCCCGCGGTCGACGCTCCGGACGACGGCGGTATCGCCTACGCCGAGCTGGAGCTGCTCATCTCCGGCTTCGTCGGTACCCCGGACTGCCTCGGCATGCAGCTGACCGTCTTCGACCCGGACTACGACCCGGACGGCGGGTACGCCAAGGAACTGGTCGGCGCGCTGGTCACCGGCCTGGCTCCGCTGCTGCGTTCGCCGGAGCCGGAGCCCGCGCCGGGCGCTGCGGTCCTGCGCGCCGATCCGCCGCCCCTGGTCGAGCAGCCCGTCGAGATCACCCGGGTACCGGCTCCCGGCCGGCGCCGCTCCGGCAGCCGCCCGAGAGCGGGCGGCTGACTGTCCACGAGCCTGGCGACCAGGTGTCCATGGATCATGCGGCCAGATGTCCACGCAACGAGCGGCCAGATGTCCACGGATCATGCGGCCATGTGTCCATAATGAGGGGTGACGGAAGGCCCTCAGCTGGTAATACGCAAGGCGGAGCCACTGGTTGCCGAGGCTCTCGCGGATACCCGGGTGGTGACCATCAACGGTGCTCGCCAGGCGGGCAAGAGTACGCTCGCCAGGCTGGTCGCGGCCCGCGCCACCGGCCCGGTGATCCGCCTGCTGGACGATTCGGCGACGCTCAGCGCGGCTCAGGAGGACCCGGCTGGCTTTGTCGACCACGACGGGCTGCTGGTCATCGACGAGATTCAGCTCGCTCCAGAGCTGTTCCGGGCCATCAAGGTAAAGGTCGATGTCGATCCGCGACCCGGTCAGTTCCTGCTCACCGGCTCGGCCCGGATCCTCGCGTTGCGCGACCTACCAGACGCTCTGCCCGGACGGATGGAGATCATCGAGCTGTGGCCGTTCTCTCAGGGCGAGATCGACCGAACCCCGGACCGGTTCATCGACGCGGCGTTCCGCCACGGGCCCCAGCTGACCCACTCGTCTGAGCTGCGCCGGCGGGACTACCTTGACCGGATCGTGCGGGGCGGGTACCCGGAAGCCGTCCGCCGTACCCCACGGCGCCGCTCCGCCTTCTACGAGTCCTATCTGACCACCATGATCGAGCGGGACATCACCGAGCTTTCCGCGATCGAACGCCGGGGGGAGTTGCGCCGGCTGCTCGCGCTGCTTGCTGGACGGTCGGGCGGGATGCTCGTACCGGCGACCCTGGCTACCGTTTCAGGAATCCCACGGACGACCCTGAACCGGTACCTCGAACTCCTCTCCGCGGTCTTTCTGATCAAACAGATCCCGGCCTGGTCCGGCAACCACACGCAACGCGCTACCGGCACCCCGAAGCTCGCCTATGTCGACAGCGGCATCGCGGCGCATCTGCTCGGCCAGGATGCCAGCCGGCTGGCCGAGCCGGGCGGCGCGGCCGGTCCGATGCTGGAGAACTTCGTACTGATGGAGCTGGCGCGCCAGATCACCTGGAGCGACGAGCGGGTCCGGCTTCACCACTACCGGACGAAGGACAGGGTGGAGGTGGATGCCGTGCTGGAGTCGGCCGACGGTCGTGTCGTCGCGATCGAGGTGAAGGCCGGCTCGACGGTACGGTCGGAGGACCTGTTCGGGCTGCGACATCTCGCTGAGCGCCTCGGCTCCCGGTTCGTCGCCGGCTTCGTGCTGTACACCGGTGGACAGAGCCTCCCGTTCGGAGACCGGTTGCGCGCCTTGCCGATCGATGCGCTGTGGCGGTTGGCGCCGTAGGTCAAGCCTCGGGTCGGGGCCGGCCCAGATGGCGATAACCAGGGTGGACGCCGGGGGTGAGGCCCTGCTTGTCGGCGATCCGGCCGAGCAGCTCCCTGAGGGCGTCCCGCTCGGTGTCGTCGAGCCCGGCACAGATCTCCGCTTCGTGGCTGCGGGACAGCTGGGCGATCCGGCGCATGGTCTGCTCGCCGACGGCGGTCAGGTGCAGCGCGTACAGCCGGCGGTCGGTCGGGTTGCGCCGCCGTTCCACCAGCCCGCGCTGTTCCAGGTCGTCGACATACCCGACCATGCGGGCCGGTTGCAGGCCGAGCAGCCGCCCCAGCGCCTGCTGGCTGTCGCCCGGGTTCGTGGCGATCGCCCGCAGCAGGCCGGCGTGTGCCGGGCTCAGGCCGAGACTGGCGACCCGGGCGGCGAAGCGTTCGGTGGCGTGGCTGCCGAGCTGGGCGAGCAGGAAGGCCACGCCCAGGCGCGCGGGTTCAGTGGAGGGCATCGGAAACAAAGGTAGCAGCTGAAAATGATTGCATGATAGAAACGATTCATGTTCCGAACTGCCTGGGCGGAGACCTGGACCAACGGACGGCGGATCGAACGGGTCTGCTACGTCATCGGTGCGGCGCTGTTCGCCTCCGGGCTGTTCCACCTCGGTGTATTCGCGGTCGACGGCGGCCCCTGGGAAGGGCCGGTCTCGTGGCGCAAGCCGGCCACCTTCGGGCTCTCCTTCGGCATCACCCTGGCCACGGTCGCCTGGACGGCGTCCTACCCGCGCATCGGCGAGCGCGCCCGGACCCTGCTCCTGAGCAGCTTCGCGGCGGCCAGCGTGGTCGAGGTCACCCTGGTCACCACCCAGGCGTGGCGCCACGTGCCGTCGCACTTCAACACCGGGACCGCCCTGGACACCATGATCACCCGGGTCCTCGCCGCCGGTGGTGGCGTGCTCATCGTGGTGCTGGTGGCGCTGACCGTGGCGGCGCTGCGGGCCAATCCGGGGGTACCGGCGAGCATGCGCCTCGCGCTCCGGGTCGGCTACCTGGCGCTCCTGGTAGCCATGGCGATCGGCGCGCTGATGATCGCCAAGGGCATGGTCCAGGTGGTCAACGGGCACCCGCAGCTGGCGTACACCACCGGCGGGGCGTACAAGCCGGCGCACGCGGTTGCCATGCACGGGATCGGGGTGCTGCCGGTACTCGCCTGGCTGCTCGCCCGGACCGGATGGGACGAGGCCCGGCGATTCCGGATCGTCGGCACCGCTGCCGCCGGGTATGCCCTCCTGGTCGCCGTGGTGACCATCGAGTCCCTGGCGGGGACCGCGTCCCTCGACGCGCCGCTGCCCGCACTGGTGCTCGCCGGGGTGGGAGCCGTGATCCTGCTCGGCGCGGCCGGCTACACCGCCGCCGGAGTGCTCAGGACGCGCGCAACTCGCGCAGCTGCCCCAGCCACCGGGGTACGTTGACCGTCTCGTCCAGCTCCAGGACCTTGGCCCAGGGCATCGGCGGATCGCCGAGGGAGGACTGGACCCGGACGGTGCCCCGCTCGTCCAGCCGGGCGGTCAGGTCCCGCAGCACCGTGACGGTCTGCGCGACCCGGTCGGCCAGCCCGGCCAGCCCGCCGTATCCGGCCAGGTAGCGGTCCAGCTCGCGGCCGGTCGGCTCCCGGTTGTCGTAGGTCACCTCGTCGCCGGCCAGTACCGACTCGGTGACCGCGATCAGTTCTTCGTGGTTACGGGCCACGTGCGCGACGATCTGCTCGGCGGTCAGGCCGCCCGCGGCCGGGGCTCGGAAACTCCCGGCCGCGGCCTCCTGGATGAAGTCCGCGTACGCGTCCATGTCGAGCACCGTAGTCCAGGACAAGGCGCGACACGCAGAAACGTCGGCGCTCGCTCCGCTCGCGCGGCACCGAGGCTCTTGAAGGCGACGCCTTCCCTCCTCGCTTCGCTCGTCAGTCCAGGCGCCGCCCGCCTCGGTGCGAGAGCTAGCCCAGAGCGGTGAAGAACTTGCCGGCGTCGGGGACCGCGGCGGCGGTGCTCATGCCGCCGTCCTGGACGAACACCGCGAACGCGACATCCCCCCGGAAACCCATGAACCACGAGTGGGTCTTGGTCGGGTCGTTGTTGTCATGCTCGGCGGTGCCGGTCTTGCCGGAGATCGGTGCTCCCGGTACCCCCTTGACGCCCTTCCCGGTCCCGTCGGTGACCACCTCGCGCATCATCTGGTGCATCGCGTCGACGGTGCTCTGCTTGAGCGGTGCGCCGTCGGGCGCCGGCTTCGCCGCAGTCGGGTCGGCGAGCAGCCGTGGCTGCTTCCACTGGCCGCGGGCCAGCGCGGCGGCGCAGGCCGCCATCGCGACCGGGGAGACCAGGGTGGTGCCCTGGCCGAACGCGGCGGCGGCCTGCTCGGTCTGGTCGCCGTTTGCCGAGACCTTACCGGTGAACGCGCCGGTCGGGCCGAGCTGCGGGGCCAGCCGGGCGAACGCGGTGTTGCAGGAGACCGCGAAGTCGGTGTGCAGCGGGTAGGTGCCCGGCGTCTCGCCCTCGGCGTTCTTGAAGATCCGGCCGTTGACGTTGAGGGTGGGCGAGCACTCCACCGGAGTGTTCACGTTGACCTTCCCGGCCTCCAGCAGGTTGGTCGCGGTGATCGCCTTGAACATCGACCCGGGTGGTACCTGCGCGGTCAGCGCCAGGTTGAGGTTGGCCGCCCCCGGTCCGTTGGCCACCGCCAGGATCGACCCGTCGCTGATCCGGATGGCGACGATCGCGGCGGGCTGCGCCGAGCCGGCCAGGGCCCCGTCGGCCGCCTGCTGGGTCTTGATGTCCAGCGTGGTCTTGAGCGGCTTGCCGGCCACCGGTTCCTTCTGGAACAGGATCTTGTCGGCCTCGGTCCCGCCGTTGCCGTTGGGCTTGCCGGGGATGGTCACGGTGACGCCGGAGGTACCGCGCAGCCGCTCGTCGTACGCCTCCTGGAGGCCGCCGTAGCCGACCAGGTCGCCCAGCCGGTAGCTGCCCGGCTTGGCGTCCATCCGCTCCTTGGTGACCTCGCCCACGGTGCCCAGCAGGGCTCGGGCGAAGGTGCTGGTCAGCCCGAGCGAACGGGTGGAGCTGTGGAACACCGTCCCGTCGAGGTCGTGGACCCGGCTGCGGATCTGCTGGTATACCGAGTCGCGCAGCAGTACCACCTCGATGAACTGGCCGGACTTGCCGGCCTTGATCCGGGCCGGCAGGTCGGTCACGTCGACGTCGACGTGTGCCGACTTGAACGCGTCGTCCAGCGCCTTGGTCAGCGCCGCGGCGTCCTTCACCAGACCCGGGTCGACGCCCACGTCGACGACCGTCTGGCTGGTGAAGATCGGCACGCCGGACCCGTCGAGGATGTCACCGCGCGCGGCCGGGGTGGACTTGACGGCGATCTTGTCGCCGTCGCTGACCTGGGGCGCGAACACCGCCGGCTCCCAGATCGGCCGCCACTTGTCCTTGTCGAAGGTCAGCCGCAGGGTGGTCCGGTAGCTCCAGACCGCCCCGCCGATCGACCAGGACACGTCGATCGGCGCGCTCGCGTCGTTCTTGCTGACTGTCGGCTTTCCGGCTTTGAGAGTGGGTGGGGTCGGGGCCAGGTCGCCGGCCAGCGTCTTGATCTTCGAGGCGACCTCGTCGCCACCGAGTGCCGCGCCGTCCGCGGAGGTGATGGTTAGGTCACTCGCGAAGTGGCCGCTACGCCAGCCGTCGAGGAACTTCGCCACCGCCGAGTCGGGCGTGGGCTGATGTGAACACGCCGTCAGGCCGAGGACCAGGGCGGACACGGCGACCAGGGCGGCCGGGCGGGCGATTCGACGCATGAGCGGCAACCTCCAAGAGCTCCGCAGCATTGTGACCCACGGGTACAACGCCCGCAGCCCCTTTGGACCTTGCACGCCGGTACGAACGTGGCTCGGAGCGGGCCGGTTCGGCGCCTAAGCTGAGAGCGTGATGGGCTCCACAGCGTCGTGGAGCGGAAAGGGCACATACCCATGAAGCGGCGTACGGCGACCGGTGTCGAACCGTCCGACGAGACCGGCCCCGCGGGCGTACCGGCTTGGGAGCTTCTCGACGGGGCACCGGTCACCGGTGCCGATCTGGCGGCTGCCGAGAGTGAGGACAGCGAGTTGGAGCCGTTGCCGGACGCGGAACGGTTGGTCGCCGAGGCCGTCCGGCTGGCCGGCGACGACCTCGACCTGGCCCGGCTGGTCAGCCGGTACTGGCGGTTCGCGCCGGACGAGGAGCTGATCGGGCTCACCCCGCGGGAGATGATCGCCGATGCCCGGGCCCACCGGGAGTTGGCTGCCCAGAGGGTACCGGGGGAGCTGCGGCTGCGCGTCGGCGACACCGGCACCGGTGAGCTGACCAAGCTGGAGATCGTCACCGACGACATGCCGTTCCTGGTCGACACGGTGACCGCGCTGCTCGCCTCCCGGAACATCTCGGTGCACCTGCTGGTACACCCGCTGGTGGTGGTGCGCCGGGAGCCGCTGGGCGCGCTGATCGACGTGCACGCCGACGTGGAGCCGGACGACGCGATCGCCGGCGACCTGGTGGAGAGCTGGATGCTGCTGCGGGTGGACCGGGTACGTGACCCGGCCCAGCGCGAGCAGCTGCTGCGCGACCTCAAGCGGGTGCTCACCGACGTGCGGGAGGCGGTCGAGGACTGGCCGAAGATGCGGGCCCGGGCACTGACCCTGGCCGACGATCTGTCCCGGGCCACGTCGCCGGTACCTGACCGGGACATCACCGACTCGGTGGAGCTGCTGCGCTGGCTGGTCGACGACCACTTCACCTTCCTCGGCTACCGGGAATACCGGCTGGTCGACGGGGAGCGGATCGAGGCGGTCCTGGGCACCGGCCTCGGCATCCTGCGTGGTGACCAACCTCACCCCCGGCTGCTGTCCACGCTCGCGCCGGAGGCCCGGTCCCAGGTGCGGGAGCAGCGGCTGCTCATCATCACCAAGGCCAACTCCCGCTCGACCGTGCACCGCGCGGCCTACCTCGACTACATCGGCTTCAAGATGTTCGACGAGCACGGCGAGGTGATCGGGGAGAAGCGCTTCCTCGGGCTGTTCTCGGCGGCGGCATACCAGGGCTCGGTCCGGGAGCTGCCGGTCGTGCGCCGCAAGGTGGCGGCGGTGCTGGAACGCTCCGGCCTGTCCCCGCGCAGCCACTCCGGCCGGGATCTGCTCGCCGTGCTGGAGGACTACCCGCGCGACGAGCTGTTCCAGATCAAGACCGACGACCTGTACGACAACGTGATGGGCGTGCTGCGCCTGGCCGGGCGGCGGCAACTACGGCTGTTCGCGCGGCGGGACGCGTACGGCCGGTTCATCTCCTGCCTGGTGTTCCTGCCCCGGGACCGGGTGACCACCGAGAACCGGCTGCGCATCCAGGAGATCCTGCTGCGCGAGCTGAACGGCATCGGGGTCGACTACGCCACCCGGGTCGGCGAGTCACCGCTGGCCCGGATCCACTTCATCGTGCGCACCGACCCGGAGGACCCGCCACGACGGATCGACGTGGCGGCCATCCAGGAGCTGCTGTCCGACGCCACCCGGGACTGGGACGACGACTTCCGGCTGATCCTGGAGCGCAAGCTCGGCGAGGAGCAGGGCCGGCTGCTGTTCGACCGGTACGCCGAGGCGTACTCGGAGGGGTACAAGGACGAGCACACGCCGTTCGAGGCGGTCAAGGACATCGCCAAGCTGGAGTTGATCGACGAGCCCGCCGACCTGGCGATGCACGTCTACCGGCGCCGGCAGGACGACGCCAACGTGCGCTTCAAGGTCTTCCGGTACGGCGAGCCGATGATGCTGTCCACTGTGCTGCCGGTGCTGCACTCGCTGGGCGTGCGGGTGACCGACGAGCGGCCGTACGAGATCAACCGGGCCGACGCGGTGATCAACCTGTGCGACTTCGGGCTGATCCTGCCCGAGGGGGCCCGGGAGCTGCCGGTGATCCGGCCGCACATGGAAAACGCGTTCTCCGCCACCTGGCGGGGCGAGGCCGAGGTGGACGGCTTCAACGAGCTGGTGGTCCGGGCGGGGCTCACCTGGCGGCAGGTGGTGATCCTGCGGGCGTACGGGAAATACCTGCGCCAGGCCGGTACGGTCTATTCGCAGGAATCCATGGAAGCCACGCTGATCGCCAACCCGGGGATCGCCGAGCTGCTGGTCCGCCTCTTCGAGACCCGGTTCTCGGTGGCCGCCGACCTGTCCGACGAGGACCGCTCGCTGCGGGCCAAGGAGCTGGTCACCACGATCGGGCAGCGGCTGGACGCGGTGGCGAGCCTGGACCACGACCGGATCCTCCGGTCCTACCTCAACCTGATCCAGGCGACGCTGCGGACGAGCTTCTTCCAGCGGGGGCGGGACGGGCGGCCCAAGTCGTACATCGCCTTCAAGCTGGAGCCGCGGGCGATCCCGGAGCTGCCGGCGCCCAGGCCGCGGTACGAGATCTTCGTGTACGCGCCCCGCTTCGAGGGGGTACACCTGCGGTTCGGGCCGGTGGCCCGGGGCGGGCTGCGCTGGTCGGACCGGCGCGACGACTTCCGTACCGAGATCCTCGGGCTGGTCAAGGCGCAGATGGTGAAGAACGCGGTGATCGTACCGGTCGGGGCCAAGGGCGGCTTCGTGCTCAAGCAGCCGCCGCTGGGCCGGGACGCGCTCCAGGCCGAGGGGGTGGCCTGCTACCGGCTGTTCATCCAGGCGCTGCTGGACGTCACCGACAACCTGGTCGCCGGGGTGGTCGAGCCGCCCCGCGATGTCATCCGGCACGACGGCGACGACGCCTACCTGGTGGTGGCGGCCGACAAGGGCACCGCCACGTTCTCCGACATCGCCAACGAGATCTCGACGGCCAACGGGTTCTGGCTGGGCGACGCGTTCGCCTCCGGCGGCTCGGCCGGGTACGACCACAAGAAGATGGGCATCACCGCGAAGGGGGCCTGGGAGTCGGTCAAGCGGCTCTTCAGAGAGCTGGGGACCGACATCCAGAGCCAGGACTTCACCGTGGTCGGGATCGGCGACATGTCCGGCGACGTGTTCGGCAACGGCATGCTGCTGTCCCGGCACATCAAGCTGGTGGCCGCATTCGACCACCGGCACGTCTTCCTCGACCCGGACCCGGACCCGGAACTGTCCTATGTGGAGCGTCAGCGCCTGTTCGAGCTGCCGAGGTCGTCCTGGGCGGATTACGATCCCGCGCTGATCTCCGAGGGGGGCGGGGTTTTCCCGCGTACCGCCAAGTCAATTCCGGTCTCCCCGCAGGTCCGTGCCGCGCTGGGCCTGCCGGAAGTCACCGCCGCGCTCGCGCCCACCGAGCTGCTCACCGCGATCCTGCAGGCGCCGGTCGACCTGCTGTGGAACGGTGGTATCGGCACCTATGTCAAGGCCAGCACCGAGTCGCACGTCGACGTGGGCGACAAGGCCAACGACGCGATCCGGGTCAACGGCAAGCAGCTGCGCGCCCGGGTGGTCGGCGAGGGCGGCAACCTGGGCCTGACCCAGCGCGGCCGGATCGAGTATGCGATCTGCGGCGGACACATCTGCACCGACTTCATCGACAACTCGGCCGGGGTGGACTGCTCCGACCACGAGGTCAACATCAAGATCCTGCTCAACCCGATGGTGACCCGCGGCGAGCTGGCCGTCGCCGAGCGGGACGAGCTGCTGCGCGAAATGACCGACGAGGTCGGCGCGCTGGTCCTGCGGGACAACTACGACCAGGCCACCGCGCTGGGCAACGCGCGGGCGCAACCGCACTCGCTGCTGCCGGTACACCGGCGGCTGCTCGCCGACCTGGAGCGGGACGGCCGGCTGGACCGCAACATCGAGGCGATACCCAGCGACGACGAGCTGGCCGAGCGGTACGACTCCGGTGGCGGGCTGACCTCGCCGGAGTTCGCCGTGCTGCTGGCGTACGTGAAGATCGCGCTGGAGGACGAGATCAACGGGTCCACCCTGCCCGACGATCCGTGGACCAGCCAGGTGCTGCTCGACTACTTCCCGACCCCGCTGCGCGAGCGCTATCCGGATCGGATGCCCACCCACGCGCTGCGCCGCGAGATCATCACCACCAAGGTGGTCAACGAGGTGGTCAACCGGGGCGGCACCACCTTCGTGTACCGCGCGGTCGAGGAGACCGGCGCCTCACCGGCCGACGTGATCCGGGCATACGTCATCGTGCGCGACGTGTTCGGCCTCCGTGAGCTCTGGCAGGCGGTGGAGGAGCTGGACAACAAGGTGCCGACCGAGGCCCAGACCGGCGTCTACCTGGAGGTCCGCCGGCTGCTCGACCGGGCGGTGCGCTGGCTGGTCACCAACCATCGGGTACCCCTCGACGTGACCGCCGAGATCGCCCGGATGCGACCCGGGGTCGCCGCCCTGCTGCCCCGGCTCGAGTCGCTGTTCCGCGGCCGGGAGCGGGAGGCCCTCGGGGCGTACGCCGACCACCTGCACGACCTGGGCATCCCGCAGGACATCGCGGAGTGGGCCACCCGGATCGTGTACGGCTTCGGGCTGCTCGACATCGTCGCGCTCGCCGACACCTGCCACCGGGACACCGCCGAGGTGGCCGCGGTCTACTTCGTACTCTCCGAACGGTTCCGGGTCGACGACCTGCTTTCCCGGATCTCCCTGCTGCCCCGCAACGACCGCTGGGAGACCCTGGCCCGGATGGCACTGCGCTACGACCTGTACGCCGCGCTCGCCGCGCTCGCCTCCGAGGTGATCAACTCGACCGCGTCCGGGCTGGGTGCCGAAGACCGGGTCACCGAGTGGGAGCACGCCAACGCGGCGGCCATCTCCCGGGCGCGCAACGCGATGGGCGAGTTCGAGGACGACCGTGCCGACCTCGCCGCGCTCTCCGTCCTGCTGCGCCAGGTCCGGACGCTGGTCCGTACCGCCAGCTCCTGACCCGCCGGCCACCGGCGCGCCGTCAACTGGTCGACGGCGCATCGGGAGCGGTGGCCGCGGTCTGCGCCGCGACCTGCTCCCGGTAGGCTCCGGGCAGCGCCATCAGCTCCTGGTGGCTTCCCCGCTGCACGATCCTTCCCTCCGCCATCACCAGGATGAGGTCGGCATCGACGATGGTGCTCAGCCGGTGGGCGATCACAATTCGCGTACAGCCGAGCCTGCTGAGGTTGTGGTGCACCATTCTCTCGGTGAGCGAGTCGAGATCGCTCGTCGCCTCGTCGAGCAGCAGGATCGTGGGGCGGTGGGCCAAGGCTCGGGCGAGGGCGATCCGCTGCTGCTGACCTCCGGACAGCGAAGCACCGCCATCCACCAGTGGCGTCTCGTACCCCATCGGCATGGCGACGATCTCGTCATGGATGCAGGCCAGCTTGGCCGCCTCGACGACCATTTCCTGGGGCATGGCCGGGTTGCTGAGCGCGATGTTCTGCCGAACGGTCGCGCCGAACAGGTACGGCCGCTGGGTCACGATGCCGATCTGCCGGCGCAGCGACGTGAGCTCGAGCTCGGCCAGGTCGATCCCATCGAACAGGATCCGCCCCGAGGAGGGCGGATAGATGCCGAGGAGGAGGTGCGCGAGGGTCGACTTCCCGGAACCCGAGCGCCCGACGATGCCCAGCTGCTGCCCAGGCTGGACGTCGAGGGACACATCCCGCACCACCATGGGGGCGAGCGGTCCGTAAGAGAACGAGACGGACTCGGCCCGTACCTGCCCGGAGAGGCGGTGCGCGGGTACCACCCGCTGCCCCTCCTGCTCCCGGGGCGCGTCCAGCACGTCGTTGATGCGCTCCATGTAGCTGCGCACCAGTTGAAGCTTCAGGCCGGTCTCGATCAGCGTGGCCAGCGGCTCCAGGAAGCCGGCCGCCAGGGCAGCGAAGGCGAGCATGGTACCGAGCGAGATGCCGCCGTTCAGCACCTGGAACCCGCCGTACACCAGGATCGCCAACGGCGCGCCGAGCTGGAGCGTGCCGGTCACGGCGTCCACGGTCGCGTCCAGCCGGCCCCGGCGCAGCGCGACGTTGACCTGGTCGATGAACAACCGCTCCCAGTGCTCGGCCGCCCGCCGCTCGGCGCCCGCCGCCTTGAGGGTCTCGATTCCGGCCAACAGCTCGAAGGTGTAGCTTTGCGACCTGGCTTCGACCTGGAGGGTCTCCGACATCAGGTGCTGGTTGCGTCGGCGGGCGAGCAGAAGCACTGTCACCTGCGCCAGGGCCAGTCCCAGCACGAGCGCCGCCAGCGGCGGGCTCAGCACGAACAGCAGAACCAGGTAGAGGCTCGCCAGGCTGCCATCGATCAGGGCGGAGATCGTACCGGTGGTCAGGAACTCGCGTACCACGGTGTTGCTTTGCAGGCGCATCATCAGGTCGCCGGCGGACCGCCCGAGGAAGAACGCATACGGAAGATCCACCAGATGCTCGACGAAAGCCGTCGTCAGGCGTACGTCGAGGCGGGTACGCAGTTGCAGCAGCAGGTGGCTGCGCAGCAGCGTCGCGAGGAAGAAGTAGGCGATGACGGCACCCATGGCGGCCCCGGTCACCAGCAGCAGGTGCCGGTCGTTGCGCGGGACGATCTGGTCGACGATCAGCCCGGTCAGCAGTGGAAGCGCGAGCGCCAGCAGCCGCAGCAGTACCGATCCCACCAGTACCCTGGTGAGTCTCCCCGACTGGCCGAGCAGCGGTCGGAGGTACCGCCAGGTCCCCCTGGTGTTCAGCTTGCTGGCCTGGAAGTCGTCACCCGGCTCGAAGGCGATGGCGACACCGGTGTACGAGCGACGGAAGACCGCCATGGACAGGCGCCGACGTCCGAGCGCCGGATCCATGACCTGCACGCCGTTTCTGCGCAGGCGTTCGAAGACGACGAAGTGCGTGAACTCCCAGTGGAGGATCGTCGCCGGAGGCAGGTGCTCGAGGTCGTCAAGGTCGGCGGCCACGCCCCGTGCGGTCAGGCCGTACCGCTGCGCCGCCTCGGCCATGGCCAACGCGTCGACGCCGTCCCGGTTGGTGCTGGTCATCTGGCGCAGCTCGTCGAGCGGCACCTGCCTGCCGTAGTACGCGAGCACCATGGCGAGGCAGGCGGCGCCGCAGTCGGCCACGCCCATCTGCCTGATCCAGGGCAGTCGCCGGCGCACTAGGAGTCGCCACCTCTCCCGAGCGTTCCGCGTAACTGCCGAAGGAACAGATTGACGATCCTCTCCGAGCGGAGTACGACGACGGCCCGCCCCTCCTGCCCGGGCGACGAGGGCAAGGACGCTACCTCGGCGTCCGCCGCGAGGACTCCGCTGACCAGGATGGCCGGCTGGGCGGACGAGGCGAAGCCGGCCCGGCGGACAGCTGCCTGATCGGCAACCTCGGCCCGCCGTACCCGGGCGGCGAGGACGCGCCGGTCCGGGCCGTTCAGTTGGAGGCGGACCGGCTGGCCGGGCTGGAGATCCGGGGCGGCGGCATCCGGGACGAGGGCCACGAAGGTCCGGTCCGGGAGGTTGATCAGGGCCGGTCCCGAGGTGGTCTCCGCGGTGCGAGCCGTGGCGGTGCCGACCACACCGGCCATAAGCAGCGCCAGCACGATCCAGTACAACCACGCGGTCCACCGGGGGTCGATCCGCAGAACGCCGCCCGGTCCCGGCGGGCCGGCCTGGAACTCGAGGGCTTCCTGGCGGAACAGGGATCGTCGTTCGGTCATGGTACGGCCGATCGGCGCCCGGCCCGTGCGGTGTACGCGCGGTCGAGTAGCTCGTAGAGCACCAGCTCCTGGGCCCGCTGAGCCGAGCGCAGCAAGCGATTCACGTGCATGTGCGCGTAGCTCATCGCGATGTCGGCCAGCGGCGCCGACAGACGTCCGGCCTGGCCGAGCCGGCGCAGCTCGGCGGCCACCGGAGCGAGCCGGAGCGACCGCCGGCGCAGCGCCTCAAGTCCCGCGGCGAGCGGTGCCGGGTGAGCCTGTCCGGGATCCAGCAACGCCTCCAGGTGCGCCCGCTCCGCCCGGTACCGCTGGCCCACCTGGCCCCGCAGGTCGCCGTCGATGTCGAACTCCCGGCCGTAGCCCACCCGCGCCCGCCGCGCCACCGACCGCTTCTCCTCGAGCGTCAGCCCGAGATCGTCGAAGAGCAGGTCCATCCCGCGCATGGCCAGGCGCCAGCGCAGGTCGAGTCCGGCATCGCCGGACAGCGGCTCCATGATGGCGAGTACGGCGTCGCTGTCGGCGCCGAACACCTGCTCGGCCAGCTCGACCCCGCGGTCGCCGCCGTACCGCTCGACCTCCCGCTCGTAGGTGTCCAGCTGCATGCGCCACAGCTGCCCCGCCGCAACGAGCGGAGCCGCGGCCGCCGCCAGGCTGTGCAGCACCTCGGCGTGCAGCCGCCCGGGTTCGCCGTGCAGTCGGAGTCGCAGGTGCCAGTCGGGATCGGCGTAGCGGACGAAGAACCAGGCGTCGGCGGCGCCGGAGGCGAGGGCGGACCGTACCACTGGTCCGACCACGTGGTTGAGCACCTGGTCGGCCGTTCCGGCGCCGGTGTAGAGCTTGGCGTAGAGCCACTCCGAGCCGGGCGCGAACCGGCGACGCAGCGTGCTCCTGGTCACCTGCCGGGTCGCGGTGCCGGGCTCGGGTCGCGCCGGGGGCACCTGGACGAACGGTACGACCAGCTCGTGTACGAAGCGGCCTTCCGGTCCGGTGACCCACAGTGCGTCGGGGTCCGGGAACATCTCGACGAGCACCGCCTGGCTTCGTCCCCGGAGGTGGTGCACGAGGGCCTCGACGCTCAGCACGTTGTCGAGGTCGATGACGAGCTCGTTGTCAAGATCGGCGAGGGCCACGTAGCGCGGCAGCCGCCGCTCGGCGCGCCACGACTGCACCGCGGCGAACTGGTCGGCACCCCTTGTCTGGCCCAGCGCCCGCAGCTCGGCCTCGGTGAGGTTCCACTGGGCCCGGCACAGCACCAGCCGTCCGCTGACCACCCGGGGCAGGAAGGGGGCGTCCTGAAGTGCACCCCAGTCCCAGGTGACCAGTCGGGCTGCCGCGTCCTGGTGCTGGAGCGCGCACAGGAAGCGGTAGACGCCCAGGCTCCGCCCGGCATAGTTGTGGGCGGTGGTGAGCCTGGGTACGACCTCGCGTTCCAGGCGGCGGGAGCGCAGCACGATGCGGCCGTCGCGCACCGATACCAGCAGGTCGGTGACGGGAATCTGGTGGTCGGCCGGCGCGCCGGAGCGACCGAGGTAGGAAATCTCGTAGTCGCGCAGCACGGGCCGGCACAGGATGTTGCCGATCCGCCCTTCGGGAAGGTGCACGATCTCGGCGAACAGCTGCCCGGGGCGGCAGGCCTCCTCCGCCCGCAGGTGGGCGCGGACGAACCTGTGCAGGGTCTGGTCGGCATGGCAGAACCGACCGAGCAGTACGGCGCCGGGTGGCCCGAACACGTGGTGCAGGAGGACGCGGAAGGCGCCCCGTGTCACCGCCCGGTCGGACTCGGCCGCAACGGTGGCCAGCAGGTAGAAGGCGTCAGGCAGCGCCGGACGCCGCGCGGACGCCAGCGCCGCCAGGTCGGAAGCCTCGAGTGCGATCTCGCTCGCCCCGTCGGCGAGGGCCTGGGCCAGCTTCCCGAGGAGGAACCCGTCACGCGCGGTCCACCGCGGCGCCTCTCGACCGCCGCCGCGGAACGGGAGCCCGGCCAGGAGCGGAGCGGCCTCCACCAGCGGGGAGTCGGACGGCTCGAAGCCGATGCCGATCTCCTCGTCCAGCGCTTCGACGAGGGGAACTTCCCGGGTCTCGTAGCGCCGGGCGAATTCCTCCCTGAACCGCGACAGCCCGTCCGGCCCCTCCGGTGGCGCCAGCTGGTGAAGAATGCGTACGCCCCGGGCGAGCTCGGCGACGACCCGGCCGCCGAGTGTCGCCTGCTCGGCCGGTTTGACCAGGTCGACCTGCACCAGACGGGACAGGTCAGACTGCGCGGGAAGCTCCCGGAGCAGTGCCGCGACGGCTCGGTAGCGCTCGGGCGAGGTCCCCAGCCCCTCGGCGTCGATCGCCTCCAGGGCGGCCCGCGCCTCGTCGAGCCGCTTGGCTGCCTGTGCCGTCCGATCGTTTCCGCCCAGGGTCGCGACCATGGCGTGCACGGGTTCGTCTCCGGTGACGAGCGGGCGGGCGTCGGACACCAGGAGTTGGCTGTCTACCAGTTCCTGCACGTACTCCTCGGCCTCGGCCTGGCTGATCTCGTCGTCCACCAACACACCCGCGACGGCCTCCAGACCCGCTCCGCCTCGGGCCCTCTCCAACGCCGCGCTCAGATATGGGCTCTTCTCGACAGCGACGAGGTGGTATGTGCGGCCGGTCTCGGCCAGCCGAGCTTCGGCTAGATGCAAACGGCCGGCCACCTCGTAGAGGCTGGAGTTCGGCTGGTAGGTGACGGCCCGACACAGCTGAGGGTCGCGCTCGACCGCCTCGGCGAGCGCCCACAGGTAGTCCATGTCGAGCCGGCTGTGCGGTCGGTACCGCTCCCGCCCCGGCAACCGCAGCCTGGTCTGCGTGTCGATGGTGCCGGTGGTGCATCCCGCGAACAGGCCGAAAGGAGTGGCTCTGGTGGCCGCCCGGCTGACGTACGACACCAGAGCGGGCTCGAGCTTGCGGCCCTGTCTGGTGTCGGGCTCGTTCTGCCACACGTCGAGGACTTCAGCCAAGCTCGGTGAGGCGACGAAGATGGCTTCCCGTAGCTCGGGACGGGCAACCAGTGCCCGGAGACGTTCCCGGAGCCGGGCGCGGTCCCGCTCGAGGGCCTCTTGCCGTGCTCGGGGGTCACCGAGCCGACCAACGGCTTCCAGTCCCTCACTCCAGGCGGCCAGCTCCTCGAACGGCAACAACGGCGTTCGCAGGACGAAGAACCCCGACGGGGCGAATCGCTGGCCGGCCCGGTCCCGCTCGGTCATGGTTACAGGGTGCGCCGGGACGTGACGTCGGGGGCGGAAACGAGGAACATCCGGTCCCAGCCGGGCTCGACGGGCGTGGTCGCAGCCAACAGGACCAGGGCGACTCCGGCGGCTCCCTCGAGCAGGCCGGTGCCGGTCCACGGCCCCTCCTCCGCCCGGTCTCTGCTTCCCCGCACCCAGGAACCCCCGTTCGCCCTGGCCGCACGGTAGAAGTCGAGCGTGCGCCCGAGCCAGTACACGGCGGCATGGCCGAGCTCCGGTTCTCCGGTGGCCTGGTACATCCGGTTGTAGATGTGGGCCAGCCCGGCTGTTCCGTGGCAGAAGCAGGCGTCGCGGGTCCCGGTCCGTTCCGGCGGTCGCTGTGCCGCCCGGCAGGCCAGCGCCACCGCCGCCTGCTCCCAGGCGGGGGCACCGACGCCCCGGGCCGCCAGCAGGAGGGCGGCCGCGATCCCCGGATCCCCATAGCACCAGGCGCACCGGGCTGGCGAGGGCTGGAAGCCTGGCGCCAGCCAGATGGGGAAGGTCGGGCCGGCCTCGGTCGCCAGTGAATGGGCCAGAAGCCAGCTCACCGCCCCGCCGAGGAGCGGGCGTGCCCTCTCCGGCTCGACCCCGGCGCCGCAGATGCCGCCGAGAAGGGCGACAGCGCCCGCTGCGCCGTGCGCGAGGCCCAGGTCCGCGCGCCCCGACGGGTACTCCTTCCGGGAGTCCGGGTGCAGAATTCCCGCGGGCGGTGTCCACCAGTAGATTCCATGGTCATCGCGCTGGGCGGGTTCGTACAGCCGCTCGACGACCAGGTGGAGGCATTCGATCGCCGAGGGGCGTGGGTACCGTTGCAGGGCGTACGCGCCGAGGCCGGTGACGCCGACCACAAGGTCGTGGGGTGCCGGCCACAGATGGGCGCGCGACAGCAGCCCGAGGAGGGCATCGTCGATTTCCTCGTTGCGGTCCTCCGCGTCCGGGTCGAGCAGGTCGTCCACCAGCTCGGCCGCCCACGCGACCCCGGGGAATCCCCCGTAGAGGGAGGCGTCCATGGGCCGGGTAGCCACCTCTTCGATCGCCGCCTCGAGGTACTGCGAGGCGTGGACGCCGGCCTGCGGCATGCGGCCGGTCCGGGCGAGCCAGGTGTAGAGGAGGGCCAGACCGGCCTGTCCATTGGCGAGCGAAGGGTCTCGCTCGCCGGGCGGCTGTGCGATGGATGGAATGGACTCCGCGATGGCGTCGACGGCGTGCAGAGCCTGCTGGGCGGTCGTTCCCGACAGGATCGGTCGCCAGCGGGTCCCGGTGCTCGGCTCGGCCAGTTTCGTCATACCGCCAACCATGCTGTACTCACCACAGAAACCGGCGCTCGGGAATGCGTGCTGAGGCAGCCCGTGTGCTGCCTCAGCACGCCGACCTCGAGCTCTAGCTAGAACCTTCAGCTGATCTTAGTGGCAGTTCGGGTGCCCAGACGAAGGGCACTTCGCTGGGTTGAATTGGCCGCTGTTCGCCGCCCCGCCGACGACCATCGACAGCTCCTGCTTGTCGAGCGTCCGCAGCGTCTCCTTTGACAGTGTCAACTTCTTCTTCATGACCGCCCCCTCCGGACAGCTAGGGTAACCATCGCGCGCGCGGTTCGTTTCGGGCAGCCCTTCGCAAGGCGATCCTATTGTCTCAACCCGTGCTGTCGTATCCCCCATTCGACGTAGCTATGTGCGGTACAACGGACCAATTTTCCGCCGGATATGCGGGGCTAATTGTGCGCTTGATGATGAGGTAAAGCTCTGCGCTTTCTTTTTCTTGAGGGGATGGCGAATCACATGTTGAATGAGATGTCCGGAACGTGCTGTGATGCTGGCGATACGCCGCAGCTCACTCCAGGCGGGTGACCTCGGCGAGGCGGCCGGCCAGGTACCGGCGTTCCGCCTCGTTGCCGGGCCCCTTCTCTTCCTCCCCAGGTGTGAAGTCTCAGGTGCGAAGTCTCAGGTGCGAAGTCTCAGGCGTGGGGCAGCAGTCCGAGTGCCGCGGCGGCGGCCCAGCCGTTGGCGCGGCTGGCCCCGTACGTGGTGACGAACGCCCGTACCCCGGACGGGCGCCAGCTCGACGGCCAGCCCATCTCCACGGCGACCACCGGGTGGCTCGCCGCCAGTTCCTCGATCAGTCCGGCCGCGCCGGGCAGCCGGTGCAGGTTGCGCCCGACGACCACGATCGGGCGGGTACCGGCGGTGGCGCGCAGCGCGTCCGGAGAGGCGTTCTGCGACGCGATGTGTACCTGCTCGGTGCCGTTGATGTGCGGACCCAGGCCCCACGGCACGCCCGGCCCGACCGCGATGTTGACCTCCGCCTCGGATTCGAGGACCTGCACGATCAGCGGCATCCCGAGCCCGGCCAGCGAGCCCTCGACCTTCACCGCCCGGCGGGCGGCGGGGTATCCGATGCCATCCTCGGCCGGTCCGGCGGTACGCGTGGCGGCGGTCCAGGTTGCCAGCCCGGCCACCCGCTCGGCGGCCTCCTCGACCCGGGACAGCGGCAGCCAGCCGGCCTCGATCCCGGCCACGATCTCGGCGATGCTCTCCTCGACCAGTTCGGCGTCCACCCGGGAGCCCAGGCAGAGCAGGTCGTTACCGGCCGCGAGAGCGCGGGCGGCGGCCTTGGCGGTACCCCCGGCGGGCTCGGCCACCCCGCGCATCTCCAGCGCGTCGGTGACCACCACCCCGGCGAAGCCCATCTCCCGGCGCAGCAGGTCGAACATGGCCGCTCGGGAGAGGGTGGCCGGCAGGTCGCCGGTGAGCACCGGCACCCGGATGTGCGCGGTCATCACCGCCTGGGTACCGGCCTTGATCACCGCCGCGAACGGGACCAGGTCGCGCTCGCGCAGCAGCTCCAGCGGTACGTCCACGGTGGGCAGCTCATGATGGGAGTCGGTGCTCGTGGCGCCGTGACCGGGGAAGTGCTTCGCGCAGGCGGCCACGCCAACCGACTGCATGCCGGTGATCGCGGCCGCGGCCTGGGCGGCCACCCGTACCGGATCGGCGCCGAAGGCCCGGGTACCGATGATCGGGTTGTCATCGGAGGTATTGACGTCCACGGTCGGGGCCAGGTTGAGGTTGAACCCGGCGGCCAGCAGGTCGAGCCCGATGGCCCGGTAGATCTGCTCGGTGAGGCCGAGGTCGTCGACCGCGCCCAGCGCGGCGTTGCCCGGGTAGGGGCTGCCGGACCGGTGCGCCAGCCGGGTGACGTCGCCGCCCTCCTCGTCGATGGACAGGAGCAGGTCGGCGCGGGCCGCGCGCAACTCGCCGGTGAGCGCGGTCAGTTGGGTCTGGTCAACGATGTTGTAGCCGAAGATGATGAAGCCGCCGACGCCTTCGGCGATCAGGTCGGTCACCCAGGGCGGGACGCTGTGCCCGCGGAAGGCCGGGAGGAGGGTGCGCAGGACAAGCCGCCGCAACCCACGATCGATCGCCACTCTGGTTCCCCTCCGCCAGCCCGTGCCACCAGGCGGTACTGACCGGTTCGTGACCGTTGGAACGAGCAGCGGACAGCCGGAAACCAAGTTTCGTCTTCCGGACCGTACGCTACCAATATCCTCACGCTCTACAGCTAATTAGGAAAGTTTCCTAAACGATAGAGGTACCACCGCGATGAGCTCAACCCGCCTTCCGGGTACCCCTCGACTCCTGAGGGCCATCAACGACCGGGCCGCGCTCGAGTTGTTGCTGGACCAGGGCCCATTGACCCGCGCCCAACTCGGTGAGTTGACGGGTTTGTCCAAGGTCACCGCTTCCCAGCTGGTGGAAAGGTTGGAGGAAAGAGGGCTGGTTTCGCGTGTCGGCGAGCAGGCCGGTGGGCGCGGCCCGAACGCCTCGCTCTACGCCGTGGTCCCCACGAGCGCCTTCGTCGTGGGCGTCGAGGTGGGTCCGGACCAGGCCGTCGCGGCGTGCGCCGACATCACGGGTACCGTGCTGGGGCGGGTCGAGCAGTCCACCCACGACAGCGACGACCCGGTCGGGGTGGTACACAACGCCGTGATCGAGGCGGCCCGCAGCGCCAAGGCACCGCTGGCGAAAGTCCGGCGCGTGGTGCTGGGTAGCCCCGGCCTGGTCGACCCGGCCACCGGCGACCTCAACTTCGCCTTCGACCTGCCGCGCTGGCAACGTGGCCTGCTTGGTGCCCTCCGCGAGGACCTCAAGCGCGCGGTGTTCTTCGAGAACGACGTCAACCTGGCCGCGGTCGCCGAGGCGCATGCCGGCGCGGCCAAGGGCGTCGACGATTTCGTGCTGCTCTGGCTCGACCGGGGCGTCGGCATGGCGGTCATGCTCGGCGGCAAGCTGCACCGGGGGGTCAGCGGCGCCGCGGGTGAGATCGGCTACCTGCCGGTGGCCGGCGTCGCGGTACCACGGGACGTGGCCCGCCGGGCCAAGGGCGGGTTCAAGGAGCTGGCCGTGGCCGACGCGGTCCGGGCGGTGGCCCGGGAGCACGGCTTCCGCGGTACGGCGGCGGAGGCGGTACGCGCCGCGGTCAGCGCCGGTACCGCCGGCGGTCCGGTGCTCGACGAGCTGGCCCGGCGGCTCGCCCTCGGGCTCTCCGCCGCCTGCCTGGTGCTCGACCCGGCTCTGGTCGTGCTGGCCGGCGAGGTGGGCGGGGCCGGTGGGGTGGCGCTGGCCCACCGGGTACAGCACGAGGTCGCCGCGATCGCTCCGGTATCCCCGCGCGTGGTGGTCTCCGAGGTGCCGTCCGAGCCGGTCCTGCACGGCGCGCTCCTCACCGCCCTCGACGCCGCCCGCGACGAGGTGTTCGGCTCCACGACCGACTAGGTTGTCAGGGCGACTTCCTGCCCAGGCGGGGGAACCGGCGGCGCCGCTTGGCCCGCGCCAGTTCGACACCGGCGATACCGGTGGCAACCAGGCCGGGGAAGCGTCCGGCCGGGATGAACCAGGCCATCGGCTCGGCGACCAGGTAGAGCGGGGCGAGCAGGCAGGCGGAGGCGGAGGCCAGCGCGGTTACCGCCACCGGCCGGGGCAGCTCCCCGGTACGCAGGCCGGCCAGCCCGAGGGCGCCCAGGAGAACCCCGAAGGCCGGGGTGTGGATCACGCCACCGGCCAGGAAGCCACGCCGGGCCAGGGCCACGGCGCTCTCCTCCTGACGTCCCGCCGGACCGGACAGGGCGGCGGTACACGCCGCCGAGGCGGCCAGCGATCCGGCCGCGAGCGCGCCGCCGGTGACGGCCGCGGTCCGCAGCGCCCGCGAGTTCCGGCCGGTACGCCCGGCCAGCCGGGCCACCGACGCGGTGAACCAGGCCAGGCAGGCCGCCGAGACCAGCTGCCCGGCCGCGCTGACCCGGGTCGGACCGGCGTTCTCCGTGAAATACTGCCGGACCTGGCTCGGGTCCGAGCCGGGTCGCGGGTATGGGAGGTCGGCGAGGGCGTTCGCCGCGCCGATGCCTCCGATGAAGCTGAGGCCGGCCAGGGGCCCACTGAGCGCACCACGGTCGGCCGGTCGTGTCGCTGTGCCTGACATTCTGCCTTCGTCCCCCACTCCGAGCCGGTTAATCCGGCCGGACCGCGGCTATGTGACGTCGCGGCGGCGGAAGGCGTACAGCGCGGTGCCGGCGACCGTGAGCAGCAGCACCGTGCCGACAAGTGCGGCCCGCTGCATGGAGGTAGGTCTTGCGAAGCCCGTCGATCTCGATGATCGCCGTCATGGCCGAACACCCTACGGCGGCGCGGCCGGCCGGTGTGCCCCGTGGCACGATACAGCTCGTGCAGCCTGATCCTGACCTGGTCGTCGTCGCCGAGAAGGCCACCGTCACCCGTACCGGCAAGGATCTCCTCCGGGACGTCGACTGGCGGGTGGAGCTGGACGAGCGGTGGGTGGTGCTGGGCCCCAACGGGGCCGGGAAGACCACCCTGCTCAACCTGGCCGCGGCCCGGCTGCACCCGAGCCGGGGTACCGTCGACGTGCTCGGCGAGCGGCTCGGCCGGGTGGACGTGTTCGAGCTGCGCACCCGGATCGGGCTCACCTCGGTCGCGCTGCACGACCGGATGCCGCCGGAGGAGACGGTGCTGGACGCGGTGATGACCGCCGCGTGGTCGGTCATGGGCCGGTTCCGGGAGAGCTACGAGTCGCCGGACTCGTCCCGGGCGTTGTCGTTGCTGACCCAGCTCGGCGTGGGCGGGCTGGCGGAGCGGCGGTACGGCACGCTGTCCGAGGGGGAGCGCAAGCGGGTGCAGATCGCCCGCGCCCTGATGACCGACCCGGAGCTGCTGCTGCTCGACGAGCCGGCGGCCGGGCTGGACCTGGGCGGGCGGGAGGACCTGGTACGCCGGTTGGCCGAGCTGGCCGCCGACCCGGACGCGCCGACGCTCGTCCTGGTGACCCACCACGTCGAGGAGATCCCGCCCGGGTTCACCCACGCACTGCTGCTGCGGGAGGGCAGCGTGGTCGCCTCGGGCCTGTTGGGCGAGACGGTCACCAGCGAGAACCTGTCCAAGACGTTCGACCTGCCGCTGCGGGTGGGATACGCGGACGGCCGCTTCACGGCGCGTGCGTCATGAGGGTCGTCGTGGTCGGCAGCGTGAACATCGACCTGGTGGCCACCGCACCGACGCTGCCCCGCCCCGGGGAGACCGTGCTGGGCGACACCTTCACGCAGGTACCCGGCGGGAAGGGTGCCAACCAGGCGATCTCGGCCTGCCGGGCCGGTGCCCAGGTGACCCTGATCGCGGCGATCGGCTCGGACGGGTACGGGGTGACCCTCCGGGCCCGGCTCACATCGTCCACTGTGGACACTTCGCTGCTGCGCGTGGTGTACGGCACCTCCGGGGTGGCGCTGATCGTGGTCGACGCGGCCGGGGAGAACGCGATCGTCGTGGCGCCCGGTGCCAATGCCGCGCTGACTTCGTTGTCCGAGGCCGACCTGGCCGCCATCGAGGCGGCCGACGTGCTGCTGCTCCAGCTGGAGATCCCGGTCGGCACGGTGGCCGCCGCCGCGGTCGCCGCCCGGAAGGCGGGGGTACGCGTGCTGCTCAACGCCGCCCCGGCCGGTACCCTGCCGGCCGAACTGGAGGAGGCGGTCGACCTGCTGGTGGTCAACCAGGTCGAGGGGGCGGCGCTGGCCGGGGTACGGCCGGTCGGCGTGGACGCGGTACCGGACCCGGCCGACTTCGACCCGTGGTCGCTGGTCGAGGCACTGGTGGAGCGCTTCCCCCGGGTGGTGCTCACGCGCGGCGCCGCCGGCGCGTGGTATGGCAGCCGGGGCGCCGATCCGGTGCACGTACCCGCTCCGGTGGTCGAGGCGGTGGACAGTACCGCCGCCGGCGACGCGTTCACCGCGGCGCTCGCGGTCGGCTGGGGCGAGGGCCGGGAGATCATCGACGCCGTGCGGTGGGCGAGTGCGGCCGGCGCGGCGGCCGCCCGGCGGCTCGGCGCGTCCAGTGCCCTGCCGGCCCGCACGGACATCGACGAGTTGTACTCGTCGACGTATACCTGACGGGTTGTCCTCGTCGACGTACCGGTAATCATTGTCCTATGCGCTTCCTGCTGAACGTCTTCTGGCTGATATTCGGCGGCCTGCTGATGGCACTGGGCTACGCCATCGCCGGCCTGATCTGTTTCATCCTGATCGTGACCATCCCGTTCGGGATCGCCGCGTTCCGGATGGCCAACTACACGCTCTGGCCGTTCGGCCGCGAGGTGGTACGCCGGCCGGACGCCGGTGTCGCGTCGGCCATCGGCAATATCATCTGGGTGATCGTGGCCGGCTGGTGGCTCGCCCTCGGGCACCTCACCGCGGCGGTCGCGCAGTTCATCTCGATCATCGGGATCCCGCTCGGGCTGGCCAACCTCAAGCTGGTACCCATCTCACTCTTCCCGCTCGGCGCGGAGATCCGCGACCTGCCGTAGCGTCGGCCCCATGGGTGAGCGTCAGCGAACGAATCATGAACTCAGCGGTTGGGCGCCTCATGACGGCGCCGAGCGCAGCGAGGTGTCGGCATGAGTGAACTGGTAGGCGTCACGGTCGATGCCGGCATCGCCACCATCCGGCTGGACCGGCCGCCGATGAACGCGCTCAACGCGACGATCCAGGAGCAGCTACGGTCCGCGGCCCACATGGTGTCCGGTGATGACGAGGTCCGCGCGGTCATCGTGTACGGCGGCGAGAAGGTCTTCGCGGCCGGCGCGGACATCAAGGAGATGGCCGCGATGTCCTATGTGGACATGGCGGCCCGGGCGCCGGCACTGTCCAGCGCGTTCGACGCGATCGCGCGGATCCCCAAACCGGTGGTTGCGGCGATAGCCGGGTATGCCCTCGGGGGCGGGTGCGAGCTTGCGCTGGCGTGTGACTGGCGGGTCGCCGCCGAGGACGCCAGGCTCGGTCAGCCCGAGATCAACCTCGGCATCATCCCGGGTGCCGGTGGTACCCAGCGGCTGGCGCGCCTCATCGGTCCGGCTCGGGCCAAGGATCTGGTCCTGTCCGGGCGGATGGTAGCGGCGGACGAGGCGCTGCGGATCGGCCTGGTTGATTCGGTGGTGCCTGCGTCCGACGTCTACCCGGCGGCCCGGGAACTGGTCTCGAAATACGTCACCGGGCCGTCGGCCGCGCTGCGCGCAGCCAAGGCGGCAATCGATGGCGGCCTCTCGATGGACCTGGCGGCCGGACTGGCGTGGGAGTCCCAGCTGTTCGCCGCGCTCTTCGCCACCGAGGACAAGAACGAAGGGATGTCCGCCTTCGTGGAGAAGCGACCGGCCAAGTTCACCGGCCGCTGATGGGCGTACAGCTGGTCTACGAGACTCCAGTGGGCGTTGAACACCCCCGTGTTGCGGACGGGTAACGGTGTCCTGTTCCACCCACCCGCGTAGGAGACGCTGGTCCGCCGCATAGACTCGGGTCATGGCTGGGGCAGGGTTCGCGCTCGGGGTCGACTTCGGCACCTCGAACACCGTGGCCGTACTCCGGTGGCCGGATGGGCGTGCCCGAGCGCTGCTGGTGGACGGGTCGCCGCTGCTGCCCTCGTCGGTCTACGCGGACCCGAACGGGACGATCCTGGTCGGCCGGGACGCGATCCACAGCGCCCGGCTCGACCCGGCCCGGTTCGAGCCCAACCCGAAGCGCCGGGTGGACGACCAGAGCGTCCTGCTCGGCGACCGGGAGCTGCCGGTCGTGGACCTGGTCGCGGCGGTGCTCACCCGGGTCGCCGAGGAGGCCCGGCGGACCACCGGCGCCGCGCCGATCGACCCGGTCACCCTGACCTGCCCGGCCGGGTGGGGGCCCACCCGCCGCGGCCTGCTCACCGCCGCCGCGGCCAAAGCCGGCTGGCCGAGGGTACGCCTGGTGGAGGAGCCGGTCGCCGCGGCGACCTACTTCACCAACGTGCTCGGTCGCCAGGTGCCGATCGGCTCGGTCGTGGTGGTCCACGACTTCGGCGCCGGTACCTTCGACGTCTCCGTGGTGGCCCGCACCGGCAATGGGTTCGACGTGCTCGCCGTGGACGGGCGGGACGACATCGGCGGGCTGGACATCGACGCCGCGATCGTCACCCATCTCGGCACGCTGTACGGCAACCGGCCGGAGTGGGCCCGGCTGACGTCACCGTCCACTGTGGAGGATCGCCGGTTCCGGCGGATGCTCTGGGACGACGTACGGGTGGCCAAGGAGCGGCTGTCCCGCTCGCAGACGGCCGACGTGTCGGTACCGCTGTTGAACGTCGACGCGCACCTGACCCGACCGGAGCTGGAGGACCTGGCCCGTCCGGTACTCCTGCAGACCGTACGGGTGACCGAGGGGGCGCTGCGCTGGGCCAGGCTCGCCGAGGGGCGGTTGGCCGGGGTTTTCCTGGTCGGCGGGGCGAGCCGGATCCCGCTGGTGGCCACCTTGTTGCACCAGATGCTGGGCGAGCCGCCACTGGCCATCGAGCAGCCGGAGCTGGTGGTCGCCGAGGGCAGCCTGTTCGCCACCTCGACCGCGGGTACCCACCGGGCCAACACCGTCGAGTTCAGTACGTTGCCGACCAGCGGGCCACCGAACGGCTCCGCGGCCAGGCCGACGAGTGGCGCCCCGACGAGCGGGGCACCGACGAGTGGCGCACCGACGAGTGGCGCGCCGTCCAGTGGCGGCCCCGCCGGTGCCGCCCAACGCACGCCGGCCTGGGCGGGGAGCGCACCGGTCTCGGTACCCCCGGTGTCGCCGGCCGCGCCGCCACCACCACCGGTCCGGGGCATCCCGCCGGAGTCGGTCCGGGTCCCGCAGCCGACCCTGGTCGCGCCGCCGCTGCCGCGGCCGGCACCGCGGCCCGCGATGCCCGCCGCGGTCTACCCCAGCCAGCCCAACATCTTCCTGCGCTCGCTCAAGCTGGCCATCATCACCGCGATCCTGATCGCGATCCCGACGGCGGTGGCCTACCTCGCCTTCCACTACGCGCAGGGCACCGATCCCTGGCCGCTCAATATCACCTGGTAAAGCCGAGCGGGCTTCACATTCGGGTTACTCTCCGGTAGCCTGCCGCACGGAGGAGGCGACATGGGGCAGCAGGTCGACGGTCACGGTGGGCAGCTGGCGCTGGCGGCGTTGCGCCCGTACGGCGTGACCGAACTCTTCACCCTCTCCGGCGGGCACGTGTTCCCGCTCTACGATGCCGCCCAGCAGGCCGGGATCCGGATCGTCGACGTACGGCACGAGCAGTCCGCGGTCTTCGCCGCCGAAGCGGTCGCGAAGCTCCAGCGCCGTCCCGGGCTCGCCGCGCTGACCGCCGGTCCCGGGGTGACCAACGGGATCTCCGGAATCACCAGCGCGTTCTTCAACGGGTCGCCGGTGCTGGTGTTCGGCGGCCGGGCCCCGCAGTTCCGCTGGGGCTCGGGCAGCCTGCAGGAACTGGACCACGTTCCGCTGGTCGCCCCGGTGACCAAGCAGGCGTTGACGGTTTTCGATACCGACGGGATCACCCGCGCGGTACAGGACGCCGCCGACCTCGCCCTCACCGCACACCGGGGACCGGTGTTTCTGGACTTCCCGCTCGAAGTCATCTTCAGCGCGGGGACTGGGGAGGTAACTGACCGGCAGATCCCGGTCGGTCAACCCGATCCGGAAGAGGTCGTCCGGGCCGCCACGCTGATCGCGGGCGCCCGGCGGCCGGTCTTCCTGGCCGGCTCGGACGTGTACGCCGGGGACGCGATCGGTGCGTTGCGCGAGGCGGCGGAGGCGCTGCGGGTACCGGTCTTCACCAACGGGATGGGCCGGGGCGCGCTGCCGCCGGAGCATCCGTTGGCGTTCGCCCGGGCCCGGCGGATCGCGCTGTCCGAGGCCGATCTCGTCGTGGTCATCGGTACCCCGCTGGACTTCCGGCTCGGCTTCGGCGACTTCGGCGACGCCCAGTTGATCCACATCGTGGACGCCGACTCGCAGAAGGCGACCCACCTCACACCGGCCGCGGCACCCGCCGGGGACCTGCGACTGATCCTGTCCGGACTGGCCGACTTCACCGGCGACCGGGAGGACCACGCGGAGTGGGTCGACGCGCTGCGGGTGGCCGAGGACGTCGCGAAGGAGCGGGACGCGACGGAGATGGCCGCCGATACCGACCCGATCCGGCCGGCCCGGGTGTACGGGGAGCTGAAGCGGATACTGGCGGCGGACGCGGTGACCATCGGGGACGGCGGGGACTTCGTCTCGTACGCCGGTCGTTACCTGGAACCGGGCGTTCCCGGCAGCTGGCTCGACCCGGGCCCGTACGGCTGCCTCGGCACCGGGATGGGCTACGCGATCGGCGCCCGGATCACCTACCCCGACCGGCAGATCTGCGTGCTGATGGGCGACGGCGCCGCGGGCTTCTCCCTGATGGACGTTGAATCCCTTGTCCGGCAACAACTTCCGGTCGTCATCGTGGTCGGCAACAACGGCATCTGGGGCCTGGAGAAGCACCCGATGAAGGCGATGTACGGCTACGACGTCGCCGCCGACCTCCAGCCCGGGCTGCGCTACGACGACGTGGTGAAGGCGATGGGCGGCGCCGGCGAGACTGTACAGCACGCCAAGGAGCTGGCTCCCGCGCTGGAGCGTGCCTTCGACTCCGGCGTGCCGTACCTGGTCAACGTGCTGACCGACCCGACCGACGCGTACCCCCGCTCCTCGGTCCTGGCCTGACCCTTACGGGACTGGCGGGTCCTCCGGGTTCTCCTGCTTGCGCAGCTCCTCCTCGCGCCGGCGCAGGTCGGCCTCCCAGAGCCGGAGCATCTCCTCCTCTTCCTTGCGGCTCTGCACCGCCATCTGGTTGAGGAACTCGGGGTCGTCGTCGGGTGCGATGGCGCGCCCGGCGGACGGGTGCAGCAGCGGGTCGCCCGCGGTGGCCACGACGGCCCGCGCCGGCCGGCCGGCGACGAACCAGGCGATCGGCCCGACCGGTGAGAACAGCAGGATGAGCAGTACCCAGGCGAACCGGGGCAGCGCGCGGATCTCGAACTCCTCGACGGAGAGGCAGTCGATCAATGCGACCACCATAAGTGCCAGATCGGCGAGCGCGAGTAGGGGGAAGAGGCGACCCATGCATATCAAGGTAGTACGACGAGGGCCACACCGAACAGCGCGTATCCGATCAAGGCCAGGGCCAGCATCTGCGCGGTGGGTAGGGTGAGCCGGCCGAGGCCGGCCAGGGCGAGCACCACCAGCCAGCCCGGTACCGCCAGCATGACCAGCCAGGGTCGGCCGCTGTCGACGGCCGGCCGGGCGAACAGCAGCGTCACCGCGGTGGCCGCCAGCGCGGTACGCCGCCACGCCAGCCGGGTGCGCTCCCGGGCCGCACCGGGCGCAGACTCCCCGATCACCGCAGGCTCGCCAGGGCCAGTACCAGCCCGCCCAGGGCGACCAGCACGGCCAGTACCCCCGGGAAGCGCGACGCCGGCAGCGGCTGCCGCAGTCGCATCGCCCGCTCCGAGCGCGCCCAGTGGTCCACCGCCCGCACCGCCACCACCGCCCCGAGCACCATCAACGAGACCGCGACCACCTCGCGCAGGTGCGGTACCCGCAGCGGCGGCAGGAAGCCGGCCACGGCCAGTCCGCCACCGATGAGCGCCAGGCCGGTACGGATCCAGGCCAGAAAGGTGCGCTCGTTGGCCAGCGAGAAGCGGTAGTCCGGCGGGTCGCCGACAGCCGGATCGTCCGCGCCGAACCACCGACCGATCACGAAAACCATTATCCCGTCCCGGTCGCCGGTGGTTGACTCCAACCGTGTCCGAACTCGACCCGGCCGCGCTGCTTGCGGTCTACGACGCTCAACTACGCGACGAGCGCGGCCCGCTGCCGGCCGGCTGGCGGATGGAGCGGGACGGCCCGCTGCGGCGGGTCTACATGGGCCGTGCCGGCTTCGTCGGTTATCGATCCGTGGCCGACCTCGCGCCGGCCGAGCTGGACACGCTGATCGCCCGCCAGCGCGACATCTTCGCCGCGCTCGGCCAGGAGGTGGAGTGGAAGTGGCACAGCCACGACCTTCCCGCCGACCTGCCGGACCGGTTGCGCGCCGCCGGCTTCCAGCCGCAGGAGCGGGAGACCGTCGTGGTCGGCCTGGCCGAGCCGCTCACCGCCGAGGCGCTCCGACTTCCCGAGGGGGTACGCCTGCGGCAGGTCACCGAGCGGGTGGATCTGGACCGGATCGCGGCCATGGAGGGTGCGGTCTGGGAGGAGGACCGCGGTTGGCTGGCCGACGGGTTGGCAGCCGAGATCGCAACCGGACCGGAGCTGTTGACGATCCTGGTCGCCGAGGCCGGCGACACCGTGGTGAGCGCCGGCTGGGTGCGTTATGTGGCGGGTACCGAGTTCGCCGGTCTGTGGGGCGGGTCGACGTTGGAACAGTGGCGGCGCAAGGGGATCTACCGGGCCCTCGTCGCGGCCCGGGCCCGGCTGGCCCTCGACCGCGGCTACAAGTACCTCCAGGTGGACGCCTCGGACAACAGCCGCCCGATCCTGCAGCGCCTCGGTTTCGTCGCGTTGACCGAGACCGTGCCGTACGTCTTCACTCCCGATCCTGCTCCGGACCGCTGAAGTCGCGGGCCCGGCAACGGCTGGTGAGAACCGTCACCGTTGTCGGCGCAGGCATGCTACCTCTGGGTAACCTTTGCGTGTCCAACCTGACAGACCCGTCGAGTTGACCCGTCCGGCCGACGTCCGGAAGGCTCGATTACCGCACGTCATTTCGGAGGAGGTCGGCACACCGCCATGAACATAGTGGTCCTCGTCAAGCAGGTCCCGGACTCCGGCGCGGAGCGCGCGCTGCGCCCGGGTGACCACACGGTCGACCGGGACTCGGCCAACAACGTGATCAACGAGATGGACGAATACGCCATCGAGGAGGCGCTCAAGATCCAGGAGGAGCGCGGCGGCGAGGTGACCATCCTCACCGTCGGGCCCGAGCAGGCCTCCGAAGCGGTCCGCAAGGCCCTGCAGATGGGCGCGGACAAGGGCATACACGTGGTGGACGACGCCCTGCGCGGCTCCTGCGCGCTGGGCACCTCGAAGGTGCTCGCCGCCGCTATCGGCACGCTCAACCCGGACCTCATCCTGGCCGGCGCCGAGTCCACCGACGGCGGGGTCCAGGTGATGCCGCACATGCTCGCCGAGCGGCTGGGCATCGCCGCGCTGACCGGCGCCCGCAAGCTGACGGTCGACGGTTCGGCGCTCACCATCGAGCGGCAGACCGAGGAGGGGTACGAGGTGGTCACCGCCTCGACTCCGGCGGTGGTCTCGGTGTGGGACACCATCAACGAGCCCCGGTACCCGTCGTTCAAGGGCATCATGGCCGCCAAGAAGAAGCCGGTACAGACGCTGTCCCTGGCTGACCTCGGGGTACCCGCCGACGAGGTGGGCTTCGCCGGGGCGACCAGCCGGGTGGTGGAGGCCGCGAAGCGGCCGCCCCGGTCGGCCGGTACGAAGATCACCGATTCCGGGGACGGCGGCGGCAAGCTCGTCGAGTTCCTGGCCGCCGAGAAGTTCGTGTGAGGTCTGACATGACTGAAGTTCTCGTTGTCGTCGAGCAGTCCGGTGGCGTGGTCAAGAAGGTCACGCTGGAGATGCTCACCCTCGCCCGTACCCTCGGCGAGCCGGCCGCGGTCGTGCTCGGCGGGCCCGGTACCGCCGCCGCGCTGAGCGAGAAGCTCGGCGAGTACGGCGCCACGAAGATCTACGCCGCGGAGTCCGAGGAACTGACCGGTCACCTGGTCGCGCCGAAGGCCGCCGTGCTCGCCGGGCTGGTCCGCTCGGTCGGCCCGGCCGCTGTACTGCTCGGCTCCAGCCAGGAGGGCAAGGAGATCGCCGGGCGGCTCGCGGTCAAGCTGGACAACGGCCTGCTCACCGACATCGTCGACCTCGCCCCGGACGGCACCGCCACCCAGGTCGTGTTCGCTGGCGGCACGGTGGTCAAGTCGCAGGTGTCCCGCGGGCTGCCGATCGCGACGCTGCGGTCCAACTCGCTCACCCCGACCCCGGCCCCGGCCAGCCCGACAGTGTCCACTGTGGACGTACAGGTGTCCGACGCCGACAAGCTGAGCACCGTGGTCAACCGGGTGGCCGAGCAGAAGGGCAGCCGCCCCGAGCTGACCGAGGCCTCCATCGTGGTCTCCGGCGGCCGCGGTGTGGCCAGCGCGGACAACTTCAAGCTGGTGGAGGAGCTGGCCGACCTGCTCGGCGGTGCGGTCGGCGCGTCCCGGGCGGCCACCGACTCCGGCTTCTACCCGCACCAGTTCCAGGTCGGGCAGACCGGCAAGACGGTTTCCCCGCAGCTCTACATCGCGCTGGGCATTTCCGGGGCGATTCAGCACCGGGCCGGCATGCAGACCTCGAAGACCATCGTCGCGGTGAACAAGGACCCGGAGGCGCCGATCTTCGAGCTGGCCGACTTCGGTGTGGTCGGGGACCTGTTCAAGGTGGTACCCCAGGCCATCGAGGAGATCCGCAAGCGCGGCTGAGTTCTCGGGCTGCTCGGGCGCCACCCCGAGCAGCCCGAGCCGTACCCACTCTGGCTGCTCAATGCCATTTGGCCGGACGCTGGTACTTCCGGCCACTGGCGCTGTCGACGACCGTGGGAGGCAGTAGAGAGTTACGGATGTCGACCTGAGCGAGCTGGAACGCGCCCGGTATCAACGTCTTGATCTCGAAGCTGTTACGCCTGGGTGGGAACGCGGCAATCATCCGGAGTGACGGTGCCACAACGCGGGAAGTCCGGATCGCCGGGCACAGGTCCGAGTCGGCACTGATCAGGAGAGCAATATCGGACGCGCCCGACGCGGCATCCGCTACCAAGGAGACTGCGATGTTCACGTCCGTCTCCTTCTCTTCGTACGAGGTCCAACTGACGCCGCACTGACGGCAGGACACGGCCTTTGCTTGGTACCGGCCGTGGATGATCTGCAGGTTTGGTCCGCAATGTGCTGCGAGAGCGGACAGGTACGCCTGCTGACGTGCTTGGGCTGCTTGATTGTTCCGTACGATCGCCGTGAAGTACCTGACGGCCACGATCGAGTCGTTGGGCCTCAGCCGTCCCACCAGAGCCGTCAGATCCAGCCAGAGGTAGCGGTGCTGATAGCGCTCCCGCAACCCGTGATAGAGGTTGAAGGCGTCAACGTAGGCGATCACGGTTGCCACAGGACTCCTCGGGGCGCGGCCGATCGGCTTGGCAACCTGGCAAAGTTGGCAAGCTTGAGGTAGCTTGACAGCTAACCCCGCCGAGGTATCCGCCTCGGCCTGACGGCTCCACCATATGGTGGGGCCGTCGTTTTTTGGGGCTGCTCGGGTCGATCCTAGCTGACGTACCTTCAGCACGGTACCCCGCGTCTGGCTTGACTGCAACCTTGTCTCCGACGGGGCGCTTAGTCTCCGACAAATGCTAGAGTGCTGTCTATGGCAGAGCCGTCAGCTGATCCGCACACACAAAAGAAGGCGCGGAGCCCCAGATATCCAGGCATCCCTCTTGATCTTGCGATTCAACGGGCTCACGCCCTGTACGAGCATGAGCACAAGAACTGGGCCCCCATCGCATCGATTCAGGAGCATTGGGGGTTTAAGCCCAATACTGGGCCTTCGAACGTGGCTGTCGCTGCCCTGAGGCAGTTCGGGCTTCTTGAGGCTGACGGGCTGGGCGAGCGGCGTCGGGCACGCCTGACCTCGTTGGCCTTGGAGATCATCCTAGCTGAAGGCTCGCCGCGAAAGTTCATTCGTCAAGCAGCCCTAGCGCCCGAGATCCATCGCGACCTGTGGGAGAGATTCGGTGGACATCTCCCATCGGATGCGACGCTGCGTAGGGAACTGGTCATCGAACGGCACTTCACCCAGAATGGCGCTCAGGACTTCATTAGCCAGTTCAGGAAGACGGTCACCTTCGCGCACTTGAGCGACAATGACTCCGACGACGTGACCCCAGCTCTCGATTCCGTCGCTGATCCTTCTGCTCAGGTAGAGCAGCGGCCGCCTGCCGCGACGGCTGCACGCTCAGAGCCGGTTACCATAGACCGAGCTAGTAAGACGTATGTCATTCCACTTCTCGGATCTGCCGAGATTCAAATCAGCGGGGACTTCCCGCTCACCGAGGCCGCCTGGGAGCAGTTCCTGCGAGTTCTTGAGATCTACAAGCCGAGCTTGGTCGTTGACCAACTGCCACAGTGACATCAATTGCCACCGAGGGCGCCGTTACCGTATAGAGGCGACGGCGGGCGGGCTCGGAGGATCAAGAACAGCCCGACCAGGCCCGCAGGTATCGCCCCGACCGGCATCGTACGGGGGTCGATAGGCTTGACCCGATGGCTTACCTCGATCACGCGGCGACCACGCCGATGCTGCCGGAGGCGGTCAACGCCTACCTGACCGCGTCCCGCCTGGTCGGCAACGCGTCCTCGCTGCACGCGCCGGGCCGCAATGCTCGCCGGCGGGCGGAGGAGGCGCGCGAGCAGATCGCTGCCGTACTCGGCGCCCGGCCCTCCGAAGTGATTTTCACCGGGGGTGGCACGGAGAGCGACAACCTCGCGGTCAAGGGGATCTTCTGGGCCCGCCGGGCCGCCGATCCGGCCCGGACCCGGGTGGTCGTCAGCTCGGTCGAGCACCACGCGGTGATGGACACGGTGCTCTGGCTGGAGCGGCATGAGGGCGCGGCGGTGAGCTGGCTGCCGGTGGACGCCGCGGGCCGGGTGCGCCCCGAGGTCCTGGCCGCCGAGCTGGACCGGTACGCCGACGAGGTCGCCCTGGTCACCTCGATGTGGGCGAACAACGAGGTGGGTACCGTCCAGCCGGTCGCCGCGCTGGCCGCGCTCGCCTCGGCGGCCGGGGTGCCGTACCACGCCGACGCGGTACAAGCGGTGGGGCACGTACCGGTCGACTTCGCCGCCTCGGGCGTGGCCGCGCTGAGCGTGTCCGGGCACAAGCTCGGCGGCCCGGTCGGCGTGGGAGCCCTGCTCCTCGGGCGGGACGTGGCCTGCGTACCGCTGCTGCACGGCGGGGGGCAGGAGCGCGACGTTCGCTCGGGCACCCTCGACGTCCCCGGCATCGTGGCCTTCGCCACCGCGGTCGAGTCGGGCGTGAAGAACCAGCCGGAGTCCGCAGCGCGGCTGACCATGCTCCGGGACGAGCTGATCGCCCGGGTACTCGCGGCGTGTCCGGAGGCGATCCTCAACGGCGACCCGACCGACCGGCTGCCCGGCAACGCACACTTCTCCTTCCCGGGCTGCGAGGGCGACGCGCTGCTGCTGCTCCTGGACGCGGCCGGGGTCGCCTGCTCGACCGGTTCGGCCTGCTCGGCCGGCGTTGCGCAGCCGTCACACGTGCTGCTCGCGATGGCCGCCGACGAGGACCGGGCCCGCTCGTCACTGCGCTTCACGCTCGGGCACACCTCGACGGACGCCGATATCGACGAGCTGGTCGCCGCGCTGCCCGGTGCCGTGGAGCGGGCCCGCCGGGCCAAGTCGCCGCGCCGGTAGTCTTGACGGCGTGCGCGTACTGGCTGCCATGTCTGGAGGAGTCGACTCCGCCGTCGCCGCCGCCCGGGCGGTCGACGCGGGGTACGACGTGACCGGGGTGCACCTGGCGCTGGCCCGCAACCCGCAGACCTACCGCACCGGGGCGCGTGGCTGCTGCACGCTGGAGGACGCCCGGGACGCCCGGCGGGCCGCGGATGTGATCGGCATACCGTTCTACGTCTGGGATCTGGCCGAGCGGTTCCACCACGACGTGGTCGAGGACTTCGTGGCCGAGTACGCGGCCGGCCGTACCCCCAATCCGTGCCTGCGCTGCAACGAGAAGATCAAGTTTTCCGCGGTGCTGGACCGCGCGGTGGCCCTGGGTTTCGACGCGGTGGTCACCGGCCACCACGCCCGGCGCGACCCGGATGGCCGGCTGCGCCGCAGCGTGGACGCGGCCAAGGACCAGTCCTACGTGCTGGCCGTGCTCACCCCCGAGCAGCTGGCCCGGTCGATCTTCCCGCTCGGCGGGTCGACCAAGGCGCAGGTGCGCGCCGAGGCCGCCGCGCGTGGCCTGGCCGTGGCCGACAAGCCTGACTCGCACGACATCTGCTTCATCGCCGACGGCGACACCCAGGGTTGGCTGCGCGGGCGGCTGGGCGAGGCGCCGGGCGACATCATCGACGGGGGTACCGGTGCGGTGCTCGGCCGGCACGCCGGCGCCTACGCCTACACGGTCGGGCAGCGTAAGGGCCTCGGGCTGGACCGGCCGGCGCCGGACGGCCGGCCCCGCTACGTGCTGTCCATCACGCCGGTCAGCAACACCGTGACCGTCGGACCCGCTGAGGCGCTCGACGTTTCCACGGTTTACGGCGACCGTCCACTGTGGACTCCTGCCGGCCCGGTCCGGGCCGAGGTCCAGCTTCGCGCGCACGGCGAGGTCACCCCGGCGTCGGTGTCGGTATCGGCCGGCCGGCTGGTGGCCGAGCTGGACCGGCCGGTCCGGGGCGTCGCGCCCGGCCAGGCGATCGTGGCCTACCAGCCCGATCCGGAAGGGGACATCGTGCTCGGCTCGGCGACGATCAGCGACGCGCTGGCGGCGGCCGCATGACTCTCCCGTGGGAGCCCGGGTCGGCGACCGGGATCGGCTCGCTGCCCGGTACGGATATCCGCGAGGCGCTCCGGATCGTGTTCGGCGAGCTTCCGCTGCCCTGTCTGCCCGAGCTGCCGGCCCGGGGTCCGGGCGCCGACCTGGTCGGGCGTACCGCCGGGCTGCTCGTCGACCTGCCCGTGCAGCTGTACGCCGGGCAGTGGCAGGTCGCCGACCACCCCGGGCGGGATCTCCGGCGTACCGCCGACCTGTGGGAACGGGACCTGGACGCGCTTACCCAGCAGGCCGACGGGTACACCGGGGCGGTGAAGGTGCAGGCCGCCGGGCCGTGGACGCTGGCGGCGGCACTCCAGCTCCCGTTGGGCGGTCCCCTGCTGCGCGACTCCGGGGCGGTACGGGAGCTGTCCGAATCGCTCGCCGAGGGGCTCGCGCTGCACGTCGCCGAGGTCGGCCGGCGGATACCTGGCGCTCAGGTGCTCCTGCAGCTCGACGAGCCGTCGCTGCCGGCCGCACTGGCCGGGCGGATACCGACCGAGAGCGGGCTCGGCACCCTGCGTACCGTCGCCGAGCCGGTCGCCCGCGACCGGCTCGGCCTGGTGATCTCGTCGGCCGGCGTATCCGTGGTGGTGCACTGCTGCGCCCTGGACGTACCGGTCCGGCTGCTCCGGGACGCGGGCGCGGTCGGCGTCGCGCTCGACCTGTCGCTGAACCCGCCACTCGACCCGCTCGGCGAGGCGCTGGACGCCGGATTCGGCCTGTTCGCCGGAGCGTTCCCGGCGGTCGGTACACCGCCGACGTCGGCGAAGGCGGCCGGCACCGTCCAGGACCTGTGGCACAAGCTCGGGCTGCCCGCCGACCGGCTCACCGAGCAGGTCGTGGTGACCCCGGCGTGTGGCCAGGCGGGGGCGACTCCGGACGACGCCCGGGCGGCGCTGACGGTGTGCCGGGAGGCGGCCCAGCGGATCCGGGAAGCTGCGTGAGCGTACGGGGCAGCCTGTACGGGCTGGCGTACGGGGACGCGCTCGGCGCGCCGACCGAGTTCCTCACCGTACCGGCGATCGAGCAGTGTTACGGGCCGGACGGGCCGCCCGACATCGGTACCGGGCGGGTCACCGACGACACCCAGATGGCCCTGGCGGTCGGGTGGGCGCTCCGGGATGTCAAGGCGCTGGAGCCGGAGCCGTTGGCGACCGCGCTGCGGATCCGGTTCGTCGCATGGGCGGACAGCCCGGACAACGACCGGGCACCGGGGCGTACCTGCCTGCAGGCGTGTGCCGGGCTGTCCCGCGGGCTGCCCTGGGTCGAGGCGACCGTGGCCGGCTCCAAGGGTTGCGGGGCCAACATGCGTACCACCCCGGTCGGGCTGCTGCCCGGGATCGAGGTGGACACGCTGGCCGCGGTCGCCCAACTCCAGGCCGGGCTCACCCACGGGCACCCGACCGGGCTCGCGGCGAGCGAGCTGACCGCGTACACCGTCCGGGTGTTGCGCGACGGCGCGTCTCTGGCCGACCTGCCCGGCCTGCTCCGCGCGCGCTGCGCCGAGACGAGTGCACCGCGGCCCTGGACCGGCTGGACGGCGCACCCTATGACCGCGCCGCCGACCCGTGCCTCGCCACCGGCGCGGGCTGGGTCGCGGAGGAGGCACTGGTCACCGCGCTGTACTGCGCCCTGCTCTATCCGGACGACCCGGTCCCGGCGCTGCGCCGGGCGGCGGTGACCTCGGGTGACTCGGACTCGATCGCCTGCCTGACCGGTGCGTTCCTCGGTGCCCTCTACGGGATGGACGCGTGGCCGGCCGGCTGGGTGTCCCGGATCGAGTACGGCGACCAGCTGGACGCCCTGGCCACCGCGTGGAGTTCGTGATCGCTGTCGGACCCGGGCGCTAAGTTTGCTCGCATGGACATCTCCGAGGACGTGACCCCCGCGCAGGTCGCGCAGGCCGGAGCCGAGCCGCCCGCGACCGCCAAGGAGCGGCACGCGGCGCTGAGCGCGGAGATCGACGACAACTCCTACCGCTACTACGTGCTGAGCGCCCCGACCATCTCGGATGGTGAATACGACGCGCTGATGCGCGAGCTGCTCCGGCTGGAGGAGGAATATCCGGCGCTGCGCACGCCCGACTCGCCCACCCAGCGGGTCGGCGGCACCTTCTCCACGCTCTTCACCCCGGTCCAGCACGCCGAGCGGATGATGAGCCTGGACAACGTGTTCAACCTCGACGACCTGGCCGGGTGGGTGGAGCGGATCGAGCGCGACGCCGGTGGCCCGGTGAGCTACCTGTGCGAGCCGAAGGTCGACGGGCTGGCCATCAACCTGACCTACGAGCACGGTCGGCTGGTCCGGGCGGCGACCCGGGGCGACGGGCGTACGGGCGAGGACGTCACCGGCAACGTACGGACGATCCAGGAGGTACCGGAGCGGCTGAGCGGTCCCGAGGTGCCTGAGTTCGTCGAGGTACGCGGCGAGATCTACTTCCCGCTGGCCGGCTTCGGCGAGCTGAACGCCGCGCTGGTGGAGGCCGGCGAGCGCCCCTTCGCCAACCCGCGCAACGCCGCCTCGGGCAGCCTGCGCCAGAAGGATCCCCGGGTCACCGCGTCCCGGCCGCTGCATCTGGTGGTCCACGGCATCGGTGCGCGCAAGGGTTTCGAGCCGGTCAGCCAGTCCCACGCATACGAGCTGATGAAGGGCTGGGGGCTGCCGACCAGCGAGCGCTGGAAGGTGGTCCCGGACCTGGCCGGCATCCAGGAATACATCGACTACTACGCGATACACCGGCACGACGTGGAGCACGAGATCGACGGGGTGGTCGTCAAGGTCGACCAGATCTCGGTCCAGCGCCGGCTCGGCTCGACCTCCCGGGCGCCCCGGTGGGCGATCGCCTACAAATACCCGCCTGAAGAGGTCAACACGAAGCTCGTCGACATCCGCGTCAACGTCGGGCGCACCGGCCGGGTGACGCCGTTTGCCGAGCTTGAGCCGGTACGGGTGGCCGGTTCCACGGTCACTTTTGCTACCTTGCATAACGCAAGTGAGATAGTTCGCAAGGGCGTACTGATCGGTGACACCGTCGTCGTACGCAAGGCCGGCGACGTGATCCCGGAGATCCTCGGGCCGGTCGTGGACAAGCGCGACGGCACCGAACGCGCCTTCGAGATGCCGGGCAGCTGTCCCGCCTGCGGTTCCCCCCTGGCTCCCGCCAAAGAGGGCGACGTCGACATCCGCTGCCCCAACAACCGGTCCTGCCCGGCGCAGCTGCGCGAGCGGCTGTTCCACCTGGCCGGCCGGGGCGCGCTCGACATCGAGGTGCTCGGCTACAAGGCCTGCATGGCGCTGCTCGACGACGAGGTGGTCACGGACGAGGGCGACCTCTTCGCGATCGATGAGGAGGCCCTGCGGCGCAGCGACTTCTTCGTCAACAAGAACGGCACCCTGGGCTCCAACGCCACCAAGCTGCTGGCCAACCTGACCGAGGCGAAGACCCGGCCGCTCTGGCGGATCCTGGTCGCGCTCTCCATCCGGCACGTCGGCCCGACCGCCGCGCAGGCGCTCGCCCGGCATTTCGCGTCGGTCGAAGCGATCGAGGCGGCGTCCGAGGAGGAGCTGGCCGGAGTCGACGGGGTCGGCCCGACCATCGCCGCATCGCTGAAGGAGTGGTTCGGCGTCGACTGGCACCGCGAGGTGGTGGCGAAGTGGCGGGCAGCCGGGGTACGCCTGGCCGAGGAGCGGGTCGACGAGGGGCCCCGCCCGCTGGAAGGGATCGCCGTCGTGGTCACCGGCAGCCTCGCCGGCTACTCCCGCGACGAGGCGACCGAGGCGATCACCTCGCGGGGCGGCAAGTCCAGCGGGAGCGTGTCGAAGAAGACCGGTTTCGTGGTGGTGGGGGAGGCGCCCGGCTCGAAGTACGAGAAGGCGGTGGCGCTGAAGGTGCCGGTGCTCGACGAGGCGGGCTTCACCGTCCTACTGACCGAAGGTCCGGAGAGGGCCCGGGAGGTGGCCCGGATCGGCGAATGACCCGGCTTCCTATCCGCTGAGCGTGAACTGCGCCCGGGCCGACTTGATGCTGGTCCGCCCGTTGGCGACGATGTCGAACTTCTGCGGGGCGAACTTCGAGAACGTCTCCGGGATCGTCACGGTCACGTTCGAGAACTTGCCGTCACCGTTCGTCCGGGTGCGGCCCATCTCCTCGGTGTGGAAGCTGATCACGACCTCCTCGTCGGGCGCGAAGCCCTCACCGCTGACCTTCACCGTGCTACCACCCGGTCCCGAGGTGGTGCTGAGGAAGATGCTCGCGGGATGCGACGGATCGAAACCTCCGCCGTCGTGGTCGCTGCCCGTATCACTGTTGCCGCAGAGGAAGGGCAGGCACCCGGCCTTCACCTGGAACACACCGGCACCGATACAGGCCACCAGGATCGGTACCAGAACCGCCCCGATCACCCACTTGATGTTGCTGCCGTCGTCCTTCGTCATGACCGACCTGCCCTAGAGGTGGCTCAGATGTTATTGACCGCCGCCCCGGCAGGCCAGGTGGTGTCGCGGACGGGACAGCGCAACGGTGGGTACCGTCGGGCCGGCGCGACCCGGTTAATAGACTTCTCCGGTCACCGTGCGTATGGCAGGCTGCGCGGTGGCACCCGGTACCCGATGAAATGGGGGGCACGATGGCCGCCATCTCCCGCGTGGAGGTCGCCCATCTGGCGCGGCTGGCCCGCTTGGCCGTGACCGACGAGGAGCTGGACCGGTTCGCCGGCCAGCTGGACGTGATCCTCCAGGCGGTCGCCCGGGTCGGTGAGGTGGCCGCGGCGGACATCCCGCCCACCTCACACTCGGTACCGCTGACAAACGTGCTGCGCGAGGACGTGGTGGTGCCCTGCCTGAGCCAGGCCGAAGCGCTGTCCGGGGCGCCGGACGCGCAGGACGGCCGGTTCCGGGTACCGCGGATTCTGGAGGAAGAAGCGTGATCGAGTGCACCGAGCGGAGCGAGGGCCGCGAGAGCATGCGGAAGGCAGGCACAGCGTGAGCTCGCTGATTCATCGCACCGCCACCGAACTGGGTGGCCTGCTGGCGCGGGGCGAAGTGTCCGCGGTCGAGGTGGCCCGGGCCCACCTGGACCGGATCCGCGCCGTGGACGACCGGGTGCACGCGTTCCTCCACGTCGACGAATCCGGAGCGCTGGCGGCGGCGGCGGCCATCGATCGGCGGCGGGCGGCCGGCGAGGAACTCGGCCCGCTGGCCGGGGTACCGGTCGCGGTCAAGGACGTGCTCGCGACCAAGGGGGTACCGACGACGTGTGCGTCGAAGATCCTCGAAGGTTGGCGGCCGCCCTACGACGCCACGGTCGTCCAACGGCTGCGCGACGCCGGACTGGTGATCCTCGGCAAGACGAACATGGACGAGTTCGCCATGGGCTCGTCGACGGAGTATTCGGCGTACGGGCCGACGTACAACCCGTGGGACCTGACCCGGATCCCCGGTGGCTCGGGCGGTGGCAGCGCCGCCTCGCTGGTGGCGTACGAGGCACCGCTGGCCATCGGTACCGACACCGGTGGCTCGATCCGGCAGCCGGGCGCGGTCACCGGTACCGTCGGCGCCAAGCCCACCTACGGCGGCACCTCCCGGTACGGCCTGGTCGCGTTCTCGTCGAGCCTGGACACGCCCGGTCCGTGCGCCCGTACCGTGCATGACGCCGCGCTGCTGCACGCGGTGATCGCCGGTCACGACCCGTGCGACTCCACCTCCATCCCGGCCCCGGTACCCCTGGTCGTCGAGGCGGCCCGGCAGGGTGCCACCGGCGACCTCGCCGGGCTGCGCATCGGCCTGGTACGCGAGTTCGCCGGCGAGGGCGCCGAACCCGGCGTGGTCGCCGCCGTGCGCGAGGGTGTCGAGGCGCTGGTCAAGCTGGGCGCCGAGGTGGTCGAGGTGTCCTGCCCGCACTTCACCTACGCGCTGCCCGCCTACTACCTGATCGCACCGAGCGAGTGCTCCTCCAACCTGGCTCGCTTCGACGGGGTGCGCTACGGGCTGCGGGTCGGCGACGACGGTACCCGCGCGCTGGAGGAGGTGATGTCGCTGACCCGGGAGGCCGGCTTCGGCCCGGAGGTCAAGCGGCGGATCATCATCGGCACGTACGCCCTCTCGTCCGGCTACTACGAGGCCTACTACGGCCAGGCGCAGAAGGTCCGTACGCTGATCAGCCGCGACTTCACCGCCGCCTTCCAGCAGGTCGACGTGCTGGTCGCGCCGACCACCCCGTTCGTGGCGTTCCCGATCGGCGCCCGCACCTCCGACCCGTACCAGATGTACCTGGCCGACCTGTACACGATCCCGTCCAACCTGTACGGCGGCCCGGCGATCTCGGTACCGTGCGGGCTCTCGGAGGGGCTGCCGGTCGGGTTGCAGGTGATGGCGCCGACCATGGCCGACGACCGGATGTACCGGGTCGCCGCCGCGCTGGAAACGGTGGTACCCCCGCCGACCCCGCCCGAACTGTGACCTCCGCCCGAGCTGTGACGCACATGGCTAGGGGACCCGAATCCCCGGGCCCCCTAGCACTCCCTCACCCCCAGAGCCGTCCGACACCCCATCAGCGGCCTGAGTCTTTCCCAGCACTACCCGGAGTCCCCGGCCTGAAACACGGAGGAGTCGAAGAATCATGTACGAGCCGGTGATCGGGCTGGAGACACACGTCGAGCTGGGTACCCGTACCAAGATGTTCTGCGGCTGCCCGACCGGATTCGGCGCCGAGCCCAACACCCAGGTCTGCCCGGTGTGCCTCGGCCTGCCCGGCTCGCTGCCGGTGGCGAACAAGGCCGCGATCGAGGCCACCATCCGGATCGGCCTCGCGCTCAACTGTACGATCGCATCCTGGTGTCGGTTCGCCCGCAAGAACTACTTCTATCCGGATATGCCGAAAAACTTCCAGATCAGCCAGTACGACGAGCCGCTGTGTGTGGATGGATACCTCGACGTGGCGGTGGACGGGGAAACCGTACGGGTGGGCATCGAGCGGGTGCACCTGGAGGAGGACACCGGCAAGACCCTGCACGTGGGCGGCGCCACCGGGCGGATCCACGGGGCGACCGAGTCGCTGGTCGACTACAACCGCGCGGGTATCCCGCTGGTGGAGATCGTCACCAAGCCGGTACCCGGTACCGGCACGCTCGCCCCGGCGGTGGCCCGCGCATACGTCACCGAACTGCGCGAGATCGTCCGTGGGCTGGGCGTATCCGACGTACGCATGGAGCAGGGCTCGCTGCGCTGTGACGTGAACACCTCACTCAACCGCCCCGGCGAGGAGTGGGGTACCCGCACCGAGACCAAGAACGTCAACTCGCTGCGCAGCGTCGAGCGGGCGGTACGCACGGAGATGCGGCGCCAGGCGGCCATCCTCGACGCCGGGGGCCGGATCGTGCAGGAGACCCGGCACTTCCACGAGGAAACCGGGGATACCACTCCGGGACGCAGCAAGGAGACGGCGACCGACTACCGCTACTTCCCCGAGCCCGACCTGGTACCGCTGGCGCCGGACCAGGAGTGGGTGGCCTCGCTCAAGGCGTCGCTACCGGAGTCGCCCCGCGCGCGGCGGGAGCGGATGCAGGCCGCCTGGGGCCTGTCCGACCTGGACATGCAGTCGATCGGCAACGCCGGTGCGACCGAGGTGATCGAGGCGACGGTCGCCGCCGGCGCCACCCCGGACGCGGCGCGCAAGTGGTGGCTGGGTGAGCTGGCCCGGCGGGCCAACGAGACCGGCGCCGAGCTG
>WNGE01000077.1_pt1 | contig 101314 bp, 92 predicted proteins | sample 5400651 | NCBI WGS metagenome assembly WNGE01 (sample SAMN13153370, study PRJNA577476) | soil metagenome | isolation source: 60 cm soil or saprolite under grassland replicate 2 | place: USA:California | collected 2016-06-15 | reverse complement strand
GGCTGATCGATCGTGGCCTGCACATCCACACCACGCCTGCGCCAGAGCGTCAGCTCGCTAGCGAAGATCAGATCAGCGGGTGACCGGGCACCGGCCAGCAGCACGATCCTGCCGAACCACTCCCGCTGGGCCAGCGCCGCCAGCAGCACCGGCCGCAAAGGTGCCAACCCGATGCCTCCCGCGACGACCACGACGTCCCGCCCCGCCGCAGCGTGCAGGCCCCAATCCGTTCCGTACGGACCGCGCACGCCAACCACGTGACCGGGCTCGGCGGCGCACAATGCATTAGTGGCGGCACCCACGGCGCGCACCGTCTGGGCGAGGGTCGCACTGCCAATACCGCTGACAGAGATGGGCAGCACCTCGCCGACCCCGAAGGCATACAGCATGGTGAACTGACCCGGCCGACAGGTGACTATGGGCTTGTCCACTGGCTGGAGCGCAAAGGTCACCGTGTCGCGGGTTTTCCGCATGCCGCGACGCGACCCGGTAGCGCGCAGGAACCATCGCTGTGGTCATCGCGCCACCCCGGGCCGACCGTAAATGTCAAGCAACCTGATCCGGGTGGCCTGTAGGCGGTGCACGACCACGGCAATGAACCTGCGAGTGAGCTCGTGGCCGAGAATTGGATCCGCGTCGCACATCACCCGCACCGCGCGGCCATCCACCTCAAACGCCTGCGTCGGCTGGATGGTGATCGCGCCGAGCAGCCATTCGTAGGGCGGAAACAGCCACGACCAGCCGATCACGTCGCCACGGCCCAACGTCTCGATGATGACCGGGCCATGCCCGGGCACGTGCAGGTCGAGGGCCACATGCCCCGCCTCGACGAGCCAGAAGCGATCGGCCGTGCCACCCTCGTCGAAGAGCCGGTGCCGCGCTGCCACCTGTACGTACCGCGTGACCTCACTTAGCTGGAAGATCTGCTGATCTGACATGCCGCGCACGAACGGATGCGTCCTGAGCGGCGGCGAGTTTGTGTGTCTCATTGTCCGTCCTCCGCTCCGCCGTCTGGCTTGGCCCGCTTGCTGCCAGCTGCCTCGCCCGCTGCCTGCCAGCTACCCCGGTCTCCAGGCCAGCTACCCGGTCTCCAGGCCAACTGCCTCGGCCCGCAGGGCCGTGACCTCCTCGGTGATGTCAATTCCCACCGGGCACCAGACGATACAGCGGCCGCAGCCGACGCATCCTGAGGAGCCGAATTGGTCATGCCAGGTGCCGAGCTTGTGGCCCGCACTTTCCGGCCCGGTCAGCTCGGTCAGAGCGAGGTCGAAGCCTGGCCCCGAGGCGGGGCCGGTGCCCATGGAGCCGCAAAAGCCTCCCCTGGCTCGGTGCAATTCACCGCGATGATGAACGCCATGGACCGCCGCTTGGCGTATGCGCTGCCCGCGTGCATCCCGTTGCCGAGCACGCGGTCCTGGATGAAGATCGCGCGGAGATCGCACGGTCGCACACCGAGAAACGCGTACCGCGGCACGTCCTCATCGGCCGGCCGCGGCTCGAAAAGTGCGCCATCGCGCTTGGCGGACCACAGCTTTGACCGGGGCGGGTGCAGAAACGGTTTCCAGGACTGCGGCCCGGCGGCGTGGCCAAAAGGCCGCGCCATCGCTGCGCCGCCGCAGCCGGTAGCCACCAGGTTCCAGCGCAACGCCCCAGCCGTACGGCAGGTCGGCGGCTGAGGACAGTTCGGCCAGAACGATCGCGCCATCTCGCACCGTGGGCCCGATCACCCGATAACCCGCGCTCCGCAGGGCGGCGTGCGACTCGGCCAGCGCCGCGACCGTGATCAGCTGCGGCCGTTCCCTGGTGTCGCCGCTCGCCGTTCCCATCGCGCGCTCCTCACCTCCCCGTGCTTGCAGCTCATCATCCTGCGGATCGCGGAGGCAGGGCCGTTCGTCCGGGCCGGCGACGGCGAACGACCCTGGCTCGCCCCGGGTTCTGCCCGCGGGCAAGAAAAGCGAGACCAAGGTCCTGCCGGCGCGTGACGCACGCCCTATGCCCATATCAATGACGGACGGGGCATATTCCGAGAAACTGTGAACAGCCCTAGTTTGGCTCCCTTCCACCAAGCAAGGTAGGAAAAATGCTCCGACTTGACGCGCTGGGCCGGGCGATATCCGCGCCGCCGGTGAACCTCAACCATCCTGGCCACTACCTGCATTGGGGAGTGATCCAGATATCGCTCGCCAACCTCCTGGTGGTGATCGCCATGATCGTCGTTTTCGTGGCCGCCCTGCTGTTGCCATTCCCCAAAGGGAGGCGATAACGATGAGCAGTCACTCCGCGGAGCCGGCCACCGGACGCGGCTGGACGGCGGGGCTGCGCGGGTGGGCGTTACGCTCTTACCCCCCAGAGCGCCTGCTCCCTGACGAGCAACCGGCCTACGTCGCCTCCTGGATCTACGTGTTCGGCGTCCTCACCCTGTCCGCCCTGCTCGTCGTGCTGATCTCGGGCGCGATCTTGGCTCTCAAAGGCCCATCGTGGTGGCACTTCTCCGCCACCGGGCTCTTCGTCAACAGCCTGCACCTGTGGAGCGTGGAGCTGTTCATGGCCTTCATGGTGATTCACCTGTGGGGCAAGTTCTTCATGGCCGCCTGGCGCGGCCGCCGAGCGCTGACCTGGATCACCGGCGCGGTCGCCTTCCTCGCGTCTATCGGCACCGCATTCACCGGTTACCTGGTCCAGCTGAACTTCGACTCCCAGTGGATCGCCGGCGAGGCCAAGGACGGGCTGAACTCGGTCGGAATCGGCGCCTATTTCAACGTCACGGATTTCGGCCAGATGCTGCTCTGGCACATCGTGCTGCTGCCCCTCGTCCTCGGCGTGCTGACGATCTGGCACATCCTGCTTGTCCGCCGCCGCGGCGTCGTGCCGCCGTACCCCCTGCGGCAAAAACGAACGCTTCCCGTCCGCGCCGGCGGGCCGACGGACAATCCCATTGACCCGAACGGCTCCGCGGAGGTGTCGCAATGACCGGCATCAGGCACCCGGAGGAAAGTACCGTCGCGGCCCGCGAGCCATTGCGCCGGTATGACCTGGTCAAGGAGTTCGTGATCGCGTTTGTCGTGGTGTCGCTGCTCACTGTGGCGCTCTCGGCGCTGTTCTCCTCGCCTGACGTGAAACCGATCACGCTGGCGCAGTGGGCAAAAGCCGATCCGAACGACTTCGTCGCGACCGCGGTCACCGAGCTCGCGGGCACGAGCGGGACCGCCGGGTATGGCCCGCCCTACAACAACACCTCCGGCGCCAGCCAGACGCTCGGTCCGATCAAGCTGCAGCAGTGGGTAGGAGTCACCATACCGGTCAACGCGGCGCAGGACTTCGTGCTGCGTCCGCTCGCCTCCGCGCCCCACGACCCGGCACTTGCCAGCGCGCTCGCCACGTACCAGGCGGCGCCCGCCAGCCAGCAGCAGAAGTGGGCGAGCGATTACTCCGATGCCCTGGCTAAGGCCCCGGACGGCAACCCGAGCTCCGTCAAGCCTGGCGACTATGGACCGGTCCCGGCCCTCGCGGGCCGGCTGCTCGACCTGGCGCGGTCAAGCGCGCTGGACGGCGCACTGATGTCCCAGGGCGGTTTCTACCAGACCGACTACACCAGATCCGTGCTTCTCCTGGCCGACAGCAGCTACCTGGAAGACCGGGCCAGTGCTCAGCATCTGGCGGGCGAGCAGTGGGGGATGATGAACGAGACCGGGAACTTCCCGGGCCAGGCTTGGCTGTGGCTGTACACGTTCTGGTACCAGATCAAGCCGTTCAGCACATCGGACAACGCGGATGCCTGGGTCTGGTGGCTGATGGCTCTGCTCAGCCTCGTCTTGGTCCTGGTCCCGTTCATACCCGGGCTCCGGTCGCTACCGCGCTACCTGGGTATCTACCGGCTGATCTGGCGAGACCACTACCGGGCTCAGCGTAGCGCGCTGCGGGAGTGAGCACGGGCGGTGGGCTGGCCACCGGGCCGTAGCCCGGGGCTTGTGTTAGGCACACACCCCGCACCGCGGCCCGAAGGAGGGAGGCGGATGTGCCGTTCATCAACCGGGTGGACGCGGGGCGCCGTCTCGCCGAGCAACTTCGCCCACTGCGCGGCGAGAACCCTGTGGTTGCCGGGCTGCCCCGCGGCGGCGTTCCGGTCGCGTTCGAAGTGGCGAAGGCCCTGAATGCACCACTTGACGTCCTCATCGTCCGCAAGCTGGGGGTGCCGTTCCAGCCGGAACTTGGCATGGGCGCCGTTGGAGAGGACGGCATTCGCGTCATCAACGACGACGTGGTGCGCGGCGCACAGGTCAGCGCCGCCGCCATCGCGGCGACCGAGGAAAGAGAACGGGCCGAGCTCGAGCGGCGGGCACGGCGGCTTCGTGCCGGCCGGCCTCGCATCCCGCTCACCGGCCGTGTCGTGATCGTTGTTGATGATGGCATCGCCACCGGCTCGACTGCTCGTGCCGCCTGCCGGGTTGCCCGCGCCCACGGTGCGCGCAAGGTGGTGTTCGCAGCCCCGGTTGGATCCGCACGGTCGGCCGAGAGCCTGCGCGGTGACGCCGATGCCGTGGTGTGCCTGGAGGTTCCCAGGTTGTTCTTCGCCATCGGCCAGTGGTATGAGGACTTCACCCAGACGCCTGACGAGCAGGTCGTCGATCTGCTCCGTCGTGCTGCCGCCTGGCCCGCGGGTGTGGCCACACCCCAGCAGGGCGCCGCGCCCCCGGACTCTCGTGCATACGATGACGAAGTCACGCTGACGGCTGGGTCCATCGAGCTCACCGGGCACCTCATGATCCCCGCCGGTGCGGCGGGCATCGTGGTGTTCGTGCACGGCAGCGGGAGCAGTCGGCACAGCCCGCGTAACCAGTTCGTAGCGTCGGCGCTGACCACAGCCGGGCTCGGCACGCTGCTCTTCGATTTGCTGAGCCCCGCGGAGGAACTGGACCGGGCGCGGGTGTTCGACATCTCCCTTCTCGCATCCCGGCTTGCCGCCGCCACCGACTGGCTGCGCGGACAGCCGTCGGCGGCCGGTGCACGGATCGGTTACTTCGGCGCCAGCACCGGAGCCGCGGCGGCGCTGTGGGTAGCCGCCGAACCGAGTGCAGAAATTGGTGCCATCGTTTCTCGCGGCGGCCGACCTGACCTGGCCGGTTCCCGGCTGGCATCGGTGCGCGCGCCGACGCTGCTGATCGTTGGGGGAAACGACGAACCCGTCCTGGGGCTCAACCGGGAAGCGCAACGGCGCCTTCGCTGCCACAACCGCCTGCAGGTGGTGGCTGGCGCCACCCACCTTTTCGAAGAACCTGGTGCACTAGAGAACGTTGCTCGCCTGGCCAGCGACTGGTTCACCGAGCACCTGAGGCACTAGGCCTCCCGTTAGCTAGGGCAGCGTCTTGGTCGTCACGTCGCTGGCCCGGACGTAGAACCGCCGGTGGTTGAAGTTGATCTGGTAATAGACGGTTTTTCCGATGATGACCGTGTGGTCGTCGGGCGCGCTCGAGTCGATATTGTCCGTGTAATAGTAATCTGTCGGGACCGACCCGATCGTTGGGTAGGCCTGCCCGGCGGGAATGGTGTACGTCAGCTTGACGACCTGCTTGACAGGTACCGCCGACGGATAGACGGACGACTCAGGGTAGGCGGCCCCGTAGACCGGAACCGAGGTCAGGCCCGACTTCGGCGTAATAACCGTGCCGTTCGTGTAACGTGCCTTTTGATTCGCGCCGGAGGGATTGTAAAACCATGCCTTTCTGCCACGGAACCAAATAGCCGTCCAGTTGCCACTCTGCCCGGCGAAAACATATTTTTCGCCGGTCTCTGCCTTGTCCCCCCAGTCGCTATCGACATATGTGCCGTAGCTGCCGTCGGAATGCAGCACCGGATCGCCGATCAATGGGTAGCTGCTGCCCGGCCCTGTGCGCAGGTACACGAAGTTCGCCGGCTGCTTCGCCAGTGTGACGCAGCCGGTGCTCGTGCAGTTGACGACCTTCGGCTCGTTGGTGCTGAACGTGGGATCGATGGTCACGAGTTGATGGATCCCACGGGAAAGAGAGCCGCCGCTCGCCTGCTCGGTCGAGTCGCTCACCCCGTGCACAAGCGCCATGAAGTGGTTCCAGTTCCAGAAGGGTCCGGGATCCCAGTGCTGTGCGACCGTCAACGAATTTGTCGGACCAGCCACATCATCATGACCAAGGATGTGCGCGCGGTTGAGGGGGATGCCGTACTTGCTCGCCAGATAACGGACGAGGGCAGCCGCCGAGCGGTACATCGCCGCCGTGTACCAGGTGCTTCCCTGCGCCGCGTAGCCCTCGTTTTCGATGTTGATGCCATGCATGTTGCCGTACCAGTTTCCCGCGGCCCATGACACGTCCTTCGGTCGCACCATCTCGGTGACAGCTCCGTCCGAGGAGCGGATCACATAGTTGGCGCTGACATAGGAGTTCGAATTCTGGAAGGTGTTGATGGCACCGGCGTATGAGCCTTCTGTGTCATGGATGACTATGTAGTTGATCTTCATGCTGACCGTTTGCCCGGCGGGGTCTTTCATGGCGTCCGGGCGGTCCGCCAGGTCGTAGTTGCCGTAGTCGCTTTTGTCGCTGTTTTGCTGATAGGCCGCCGCCGCGAAAGTGCAGGTCACCGTCGATGGGCAGTCCACCGTAGTGGCCGCAGGCGCGGCTGTCGTGGCCTGGAGTCCAAGGCCGCTGAGCTGGGTCCGGTTCGGCTGTAGGCCAGGCGTGGCCGGCAGGTCCATGATCTGGCCGTCCGTGGTTGTCAGCGATGCGCCGCTGCGAAGGGTGGCGAACACGCCATCGGTGAAGTCGCGCGCCGACCGCACGTTCGTAGCCCCGCTGTACTCGGCGACCGCTCCGTACCAGCCCGCAAGCGATGTCGGCAACGTGCCACCGGTCACATCGCGGGCATAACGGGCCAGCAGCGCGGCGGCGCCGCGGATGTTCTGCCTCTCGTCTGACTTCAGCGCCCCGGGGGAGACCTGCAACACGTGCGCCGCCTCATCGAGCGTGTAGTGCGTCTTGGCCAACGTGACCTCGCGCGGAGCCTGGCGGGCAGGATCGCCGCGGCCGTCGTCGGCGAGCGACATCTTCGCCGTCAGGTCCATCAGCCCATAGCCGCCGTCCACGCTGGGCGAGTCTCCGCTCCGTTCCCACCGTGACTCGTTATAGGACACCGCCAGCAGCAGCCGAACCGGCACACCAAACTCCCGTGCCGCCGCACTCATGAGCGCCATCCGGCTACCCGCGCCTGCCGCGGTTCCGCCTTCCTGCGAGTACGCGGTTACGGCCGCTCCGGTCCGGACGGTTACGAGCCCAGTGGCGAACCCAGCCACCAGCGCGGTCCCGAGTACGGCAGCCGCTATGGTGACCCGGATTTGGCGTCGCCGCGTGTGATCGCGAATGTGTGTCATCTTCCCCGCTCACATGAAATGCCGCACTTGGTCGCAGCCATCCTGGCGGAAGAGTGCCGTCCGCACGCGCGAAATTGCCAACAGCGTGATAACGATGACGAAAACGCCAGCTCAGTTTGTCGGACGCGAGCACCCGCTTTAGGTAACGGCGCAGCTCGTGCCGTCCTATCCGGCCACGATTACCGGCGCCGGCGACCGGGGCTCAGGCGCACGAGTCGCCACCACGTGAGAAGAATGAACACCACCGCGAGCGCGGCCATGGCGGCCATGTCCTTGAGCCATGTATGCGCGTTGTGCAGCCAGAGTGGATCCGGCTTGCCGGGTAGGGGCGGCATGATGTGTGTGAGGTCGGCCGTGGACGCTGGGGCGGCGAATCCCCAGCGGGACGGCGACAGCCACGCTACTTGCTCGAGCCCAGCCTTACCGTTGAGGGCGAACACAGTGCCCGTGAAAATGATCTCCACCACGACGGCCACCAGCAGCAGCGGCATTGCCTTCTCCGACGTGTTGACCGACGCCGAGATCAGCAACCCAAGCGCCATCGATGCGATCGCCAGAACGCCAACCGCCAGCATCAGCTCGGCAAGCGGTGCTGACGTGAGCACAGCCCCGTGAGCTGGCAGCGGGCGGCCGGACAGCCCGATGAGCATTAGTAGCACAGCCTGGATGGCACTGATGATCCCCAGGACCACGAGCTTGGATGACAGGTAGGCGCCAGCGGACAGCCCGGCAGCGCGTTCCCTGGTATAGATGGCGCGTTCCTTGACAAGTTCTCTGACCGCGTTGAACGCTCCTGCGAAACACGCACACAGGACCAGGACCTGCAGCAACTGCTCGGCGGCATCGTTGTGGCCGGCGGGCCCGCCCAACCCCCGGTCCGCCGGGATCACCCTGACGACGAGCCCGAGGACAATCGGAACTCCAGCCAGGAACGCGAAGTACACACGGTCGGAGGCGATGACTGCCATGTACCGCCTGACGAGCGTGCTGAGCTGTGCGAGCCGGTTGCGCGGCTTTTGCGGTTTGACCTGCCTGCGGCTGGCCTGCGGGGCATGACCGTTGAGTCCAGCGGTGACGTACTCGGCGTAAAGCGGCGAGCGCTTGAACTCGCCCACCCAGTCGCGGCCCTCCTCCTGGTCGAACGCCTGGAACACCTCGGCCCAGCCCGGTTTGCCGAAGTGACGGAGACCCTCGGCCGGAGGGCCGAAGAACGCGACGCGGCCACCAGGAACGAGCACCAGAAGGCGATCGCACACATCGAGGTTGGCGACGCTGTGGGTTACGACGATGACGGTGCGGCCGTCCTTCGCCAGGCCACTCATCATCTCCATCACGGATTTGTCCAGCCCAGGATCCAGCCCGGATGTGGGTTCATCGAGGAAGAGCAGCGACGGCTTGGTCAGAAGTTCGAGCGCGACGTTGACCCTTTTCTGCTGCCCGCCGGACAGAGATCCGGTGCGCGTATCGCCGTGTGCCTTCAGCCCGAGTTCGCCGAGCACCTCCTCAACCCGGCCGTTCCGCTCCTTCTTGGACGTGTCGCCGGGAAAGCGCAATTCAGCCGCGTAACGTAGGGCTCGGCGCGCAGACAGCTGCGTGTGCAGAATGTTCTCCTGCGGCACGAGACCGATACGGTGGCGCAGCTCGGCGTAGTTCGCATACAGATCACGGTTGTCGTAGAGGACCGAGCCATCGGTGGCCGGCCGCATTCCGGTCAGCGCGCCAAGCAGCGTGGTTTTGCCCGCGCCGCTCGGGCCAATGATCGCCACGAGACTGCGTTCGCCGATGGGAAAGCTGACGTGATCGAGCAGCACTTTGCCGCCGTGCAGCCGCACCGTGAGGTCCTGGGCAACAAGGGAGACATCGCCTTCGTCGATGAACTCGCGCAGCTCGTCGCCGACGAGGCGGAACGTGGCGCGCCCGATGCCTATGATGTCCCGTTCGGTAACGGTCGCGCGTGATATGCGCTCTCCGTTGACGAAGGTCCCATTGTGGCTGCCCAGATCAGAGATCTCGTAACGGCCGCCACCGACGTTGCGGAGCTCCGCATGACGGCGGGAAACACCCAGGTCGCACAGCACGATGTCGTTGTCAGGCGACCGCCCGATCCGTACGGCCCGGGTCGGCGCACGGCGCACCGCGGTGGGGCGCCGGTCCACGCTCAGCCCCGCTGCGGGGACCGCCCCGCCCCGACCCCCCCGGGATTCCGGTGGGATCGAGAACAGCACCACGGGCCCTTCCTCGGGGTGACCCAGCCGGAGGATGCAGTCCCCATCGATCTCGACCCGGTGCACGCGGCGGTTCCCCAGGAACGTCCCGTTGGTGCTTCCCGTGTCCTCAAGAACCCACCTGTCGCCGTCCGCTTGCACCACAGCATGCCGCCAGGACACACGGGAATCGGCGACCACGACGTCACACTGCGGATCGCGGCCCATGAGGTATGACTGCCCCGGGTGCAACCTTTGATCTGATCCCCGCGTCTTTACCACGAGTACCGAACCGGCATGCGACGAGACAGAACGCTCGGTCGTCATCCTCCAAGTCTAGATCGATTCGGCGTAAAGTAGAATCTGCTCAAACTTTCCAGTCTACGCAAGGGTTGGCGGCCGAAGGTCGGCGGTACGGGTAGTTAGGCTCGCTTGGGACGGCTCTGGCCGCCGACACGAGGGACCCTAACTGCGTCCTGCGGACCGTCCTGGCCTGGCCGGACCCGGCAATGTGGCCGGCGTTTGAGGGGAGCCAGCAAACGCTGGCACGGGCGGGGAGGTAGGGCGCAGTGAGTGACGAGACCCCGTGGGACGCGGGCGAGTTCGCGCCCAGCGGTCAGATCGCCGGATACCGGCTAGAGGAGCAGATTGGGCGCGGCGGGATGGCGGTTGTCTACCGCGCTCACGATGCCCGGCTGGACCGGCCCGTCGCCCTGAAAGTCCTCGCGCCTGAACTCGCCCGAGATCAGGAGTTCCGGCAGCGCTTCATAAGGGAATCCAGGGCCGCGGCGGCCGTCGATCACCCGAACATCATTCCGGTCTTCGAGGCCGGCGAGGCGAACGGTGTGCTGTTCATCGCCATGCGGTACGTCACGGGCCATGACCTCCGGACCCTGCTCCAGCGCGAGGGACCGCTCGGTGCGGCCCGCGTCACCACCTTCATCGCGCAAATCGCGTCCGCGCTTGACATGGCTCACTCGCGCGGCCTGGTGCACCGCGACGTCAAGCCGGCCAATATGCTGCTCGACGCGCCGGCGGCGGGCGGCGGCGGTGCCGATCACGTCTACCTGTCCGACTTCGGGCTCAGCAAGCAGTCACTGGCGCCAGCGGACCTCACCTCGGCCGGTCAGTTCCTTGGCACGCTTGACTACGTTGCACCGGAACAGATCGAGGGCCGCCCCGTGGACGGTCGTGCCGACCTTTACGCGCTGGCGTGTGCCGCTTACGAAATGTTGTGCGGATCGCCCCCATTCGAGCGCGACCAGCGCATGGCGGTCCTGTGGGCACAGCTCTCAGAGCCGCCCCCTACACTCACCTCGCGCCGACCCGACCTGCCTCAGGCGGTCGACGAGGTCATGGCCAAGGCGCTGGCCAAGTCCCCTGAGGACCGTTACCCCCGATGCAGCGAGTTCGCCGCGGCGCTGCGTTCGGCATGCGCGGTCGCCGACGCGGATGCGCCGTTCGGGGGACCCGCCCGCGCACCGGGTAGTGCGGGCGTGACGGCCGGAGGTCCAGGAGGCACCGAAGTCGCGGGCCGGGCGCCTGCCGGTACAAACGCGGCCGACGCCGGTAGTCCAGGAGGCGTCGCTGCTGCGGCCGCGGGCGGCGCGGGCGCGGCCGATGCGGGCGCGGCCGGCGCCGCTGGCCCGGAACGGACGGAAGTGGCCGCCGCGGGGAGCGGTACGGGCAGTGCTGGTCCCGGAGCCGCTGGTCCCGGAGGTGCTGGTCCCGGAGCCGCTGGTCCCGGAGCCGCTGGTCCCGGAGGTGCTGGTCCCGGAGGTCACGGCGGCACTGAAATAGCGGGCTCACGTGGGACAGGCGCGAGCGCGGCGGACTTCGGTGGCGGCTGGATCGCGGCCGGAGGCCGACCGCAAAGCCCTGGCCCCGGCGCCGGGCGCGACAAAGGCGACAAAGGCACCGGGCGCGAGACCGAGGCCGCAAGCCCGGCAGCACCGTTCGGCGGCGCACCGTCCGAGCGGCCACCGAGCCCGCCACCACTTGTGACCACGCCGGGCGAGGGGGAACCGGCCCGCCGACCTTGGCTGCGGTCTCGCGCCGCGCTGATTACCGCCTGCGTAGCCGTGGTCGCCATCGCGGGCGCTGCGTTCGCGATCCGCGCCGTCGGCACGGGCAGCGGTGACGGCGGCGGCGCCCTTACCGCGCCCGGGTGCACAAAAGCGGTGGCGACCGCGAAGACCCTCCCTAAGGTAGGCCAATCAAGCGTCGCGCTGCCTGGAAAACCCTTCGCCGTCGCCGTGACGCCCGACAATCAATGGACGTTCGTGACGCTCGGCAAATCGGTCGCGGTCCTGCAGAACGGCGCGTCGCTGGCCCCGGCCCTGGTCCGCACGATCGCCGTGCCCGCGCCCAAGGGCGAAGCGCTCACGCACGACGGGCGCTACCTCCTTGTCGCGACCGGTAGCGGTGCGAGGGTCATCGATGCGGTCCGCGCCGAGCAGGGCAGCCCGGACACCGTGGTCGGCACGCTTGCCAGCCGGGCCGGCACGGGCGCCGTCCAGGTGACGGTGTCGCCTGATGACAGGTTCGCGTTCGTCACCCTCGAGAAAAGCCGCGCGATGGTGGTGTTCAACCTGCGGAAGGCGCTGGCCAGCGGCTTCGGTCCGGCCGACGTCGTCGGATCCGTGCGGCTCGGAGTGCAGCCAACAGGATTGCGGGTGTCGAGCGACGGCCGCTGGCTGTATGTGACAAGCCAGATGCGCAAGCCCGGTTCCGGTGAGGGCACGCTCAGCGTCCTCGACCTGCGCCGTGCCGAGACGCGGCCCGCCACCTCGGTCAAGGCCACGGTGACGGCCGGGTGCAGCCCAGTCCGGGCGATCAGCTCTGATGACGCGTCGGTCGTGTGGGTGACCGCGCGGGACAGCAACGCGGTCCTCGCCTTCTCCGCGGCCAAGCTGGTACACGATCCAGCACACGCCCTCATGGCCTGGCTCAAGGTCGGTGCGGCGCCCATTGGGCTGACCTTCGTCAATCGCGGCAAGCGGATTGTGGTCGCCGACTCCAACCTGTTCGGCTCGAAGAGTGCGAATGCCAATCTCGCCGTGATCGACACCTCGGCCGCCCTCGCTGGCCGACCGGCGCTGCTCGGACTGCTCAAGACGGGCGACGTGCCTCGCCAGTTCACCGTGGAGCCGCATAGCAACACGCTCTTTGTTACCAACTACGGCTCCGGGCAACTGCAGGCCGTTGCCATCGCCGATCTGCCCTGAGGGGAAGCCCCGTGACCCACTACCCGACAACGCCACTGCCGACCCAGCCAGCACCCTCCAGGAACAGGAGGTCCCGCCCTTGGCTGATCGTCGGCATCGTTGTTTTTGTCGTGATTGCCGTCCTGGTCATCGGTGACCGCGTCGCCTCGGCCTACACGGAGAACAGGATCGGGCAGGAGATAAAGGACCAGGGGTTCAACACCAAGCCGAACGTGTCGATTCAGGGCTTCCCCTTCCTCACGCAACTGGCCGGCCGCGATTTTCACGACGTGAACATCAGCGCCGACAAGGTGAGCGAGGGCCCGGTCGACATCCGCGGGCTCAACGCGACGCTGCACGGCGTGCGGCTCAACTCGAGCTTCAACGGCGGCACCGTCGAGCACCTGTCCGGCACGGCGCTTATCACCTTCGGGGACTTGTTCGGGTCGGCGGGCGGGCCATCGGTCAGGGTGACGTCGGTGACTGGCGACAAGGTCAGATTTACGGTCGATCTCGACGTCGTCAGCGGTTCTGGCATAGCGCGGGTCACCCAAGTCGGCAAGAACAAGGTCCACGTCCGGGTGATCTCAACGGGAGACATCCCACTTGACGTTCTGGGCCCGCTGACCGATTTCACGCTGTCGCTGCCATCGCTTCCCATGGGAATGAGTCTGCAGAACGTAAGCGTCTCCCGGCAGGGCGTAAGGATCCACATCGTCGGCACGAATGTGGCGTTCAGCCAGTGAGCCGCGCGACCCGCTCGCTGATCGAACCGGGGTTCTCAAACAGGCTCTTAATGTGGCGCACGCGAGACGGACCGGAGTTCTCAAGCAGACTCTAACCTGTGATCATGGCGGTCGGCAACGTGCGTGTACGCCCCGCGACTCCTGGCGACACGGCAGCGATTCGCGATATCTACGCGCCCATCGTGCGCGATACCACCATCTCGTTCGAGGCGGATCCACCGGGCGCCGACGAGATCCTGCGGCGCATGCGGGCGGGCATCGTGCCGCTACCCTGGCTGGTCGCCGAGACTCCGCAAGGCATCGCCGGCTTCGCCTACGCCGCGCCGTTCCGCAGCCGACATGCTTACTGCTGGTCGGTGGAGACGTCGGTATACCTGGGGGCATCCGCGAGGCGCCGCGGGATCGGCAAAAACCTGTACGAACGCTTGCTCGCAGACCTGCGGGCGCTCGGCTACGTGCGGGCTTACGCCGGGATCGCACTGCCCAACCAGGCGAGCATTGGGCTTCACCAGGCCGTTGGCTTCACCCCGGTAGGGGTGTTCCCGGCCGCCGGTTACAAGCACGGCCGCTGGGTCGACGTCGGGTGGTGGACGCTGGCGCTGCGCGTGGCGCCCGTCGAACCAGCCCCGCCACTCGCCTGGCCGCCAGGAAAAGCCTAAATCCTCAGCCGTACCTGCTTTTGACTACCGAGCGCGTCACATTTCATATCGTGGCACGTCCGTCGGGGCGATCTGCACGCCAAGCGGTGTGAGTGAAATCGGAATAATCTTAAAATTCGCGATCCCGAGTGGGATCCCGATGATAGTAAGGCACAGCAGAACACCGGTCACGAGATGCCCGAGTGCGAGCCACCAACCGGCTAGCAGGATCCAGATGATGTTTCCCAGCAGCGAACCGATACCGGCATCGCGCCGCGGCTCAATCGTTCGGCCAAATGGCCAAAGTACATAATTGGCGATCCGCAGCGACGCGATCCCGAACGGGATCGTTATGATCAGGATGAAACAGATGACCGCAGCTATTACGTAAGCGATGGCCATCCAGATGCCACAGAACACCAGCCAGATCAGGTTCAGGACCAGCTTCACGGTGTTGGTGTACCCGCTTACCAGTGGCCCCAAATGCACCACTACATCGAACCGCCGGTGATCGGGTCGGCGGGCCCGACGGATCGGCACGATCGTGCGCCCATCCGGATGGTTGAAGTCGGTCAGATACGGACCGATACGGTGATCACATTCTTCGCGTCTGGCGTCGTAGGCTAGAAACGTGACATCGCGGACCGCGTCTGAAACGACCGCCCTCCTGATCGAGGTCCGGCCGCCTGGCCTGGTGCACGGCTACCCGCCGCCCGCCCAGCCTGCCGGTTCCATCGTTGTTGCGTATTGCGGCGAGCCGATGATCGTACGTGGCGAGTTCAGCGACGAGCCTCCCCTCGACACGTGTGCTGAGTGCGTTGCGATCTGGGAGCGTGAACGGCGCGGTGCCCGGCCGCACCGGGGCTGAGGAACACCAGAAACACCGAGCCCGCACCGAGCATGACCGTACCGGCCCGGGGCTGACGGCCTGGCTCGCGAGGACCTTCGCCCAGCTGCTGCGGGACCTCGGCCCGGTGCGTCACGTCCGGGCTGCGACCGATCATGGCGGTAGAACCTCACGTAATGAGAGGAGGCCGCCATGAAAGCAGCTGTGGGCGACCGCTTGGTCGTTGACGGGGACGGGGATCGTGTCGGCCTGGTCATCGGTGTCCGGCACGAGGATGGAACCCCGCCATACGTCATCAAATGGCTAAGCGATGGCCACGTCGCGCTCGTGTTCCCTGGCCCGTATGCCCGGATAGTGCCTGCCAGCCACCCGGCGGGTACCGCACGGCTCTCCGCGAGTCCAGTCAAGCGTTCAAGGGATCGTTCATGAAGGAACTGGCCAGCGACACTGGCGTATTCGCGTTGCTCACGGATGGAACCACGGTCGAGATCCGGCCGACGAGGCAGAACGATTTCGATGCGGTGCGCCAGATGCACGCGACGATGTCCCCCGACAACGCCTACCTGCGGTTCTTCAACCTGAGCCCGCATGCTGCCGAGCAGGAGGCCAAACGGGTGTGCCGCGAGCCAGGGGAAGACCACACCGCGCTGCTCGCCTGGCTCGGTGGTGAACTGATCGGGGTGGCCAGCTACGAACCCACGGGCAACGCGGGGTTCGCGGAGATCGCTTTCGCGGTCGCCGACCACATGCATGGCCGTGGTGTGGCGACGCTGCTGCTGGAGCATCTGGTGTCGATCGCCAGACGCAGGAGGTTGCACGCATTTTCCGCGGAAACACTGGCGACCAACGCCGCCATGCTGCGGGTTTTCGCCGATGCTGGCCTGCCGGCGACGCGGAAGGCGGCTGACGGGGTGATTGACCTGACCTTCCCGCTTCCCCACGACGAGGGCGACAGTGGCCTGGACAGCTATCTCGACACAGTGGCGCGCAGGGAAGGCCTGGCGGACGTCGCGAGCCTGCGGCATCTGCTTCAGCCAACGTCTATCGCCGTGGTGGGAGCGAGCCGCAGGCCGGGTACGGTGGGTCGCGCGATTCTGCACAACGTTGTCACCGGTGGCTTCACTGGCCACCTGTATGTGGTCAACCCGCGGGCTCGGCAGGTTGAGGGCGTGCCGTCCGTGGCGTCGGTGACCGACCTTCCCGAGCCGGTGGACCTCGTGGTCGTGGCGGTCCCCGCGGCAGCCGTTCGGGATGTGGCGGAAGAGTGCGGCAGGCGCGGTGTCAGGGCCCTGATTGTAATTGCCGCCGGGCTCGACACGGGGGCTGGCGCCGACCTGCTGGCGATATGCCGCCGGCACGGTATGCGGCTGGTCGGGCCTAACTGTTTCGGCGTCGCGGTACCCCACCTCGGCCTGAACGCCACCTTCTCCGCCGCCCACCCCGCGCCCGGCGAGGCGGGCCTGGTTGTTCAGTCCGGCGGTGTCGGCGTCGCCCTGCTCGAGCAGCTGTCCCGGCTCGGCATCGGGATCTCCTCATTCGCGTCCGTCGGTGACAAGTACGACGTGTCAGGCAATGACCTGCTGATGTGGTGGGAGCAGGACTCGCTGACCCGCCTCGCCGTGCTGTACCTGGAATCGTTCGGCAGCCCGCGGAAGTTCGCCAGAACCGCCCGCCACGTTGGCCAGCAGATGCCGGTGCTGACGGTGCTCTCAGCCCGTTCCGCGGCTGGGCAAGCTGCGGCCGCGTCACACACCGCGGCCGTAGCCACACCGCTGATTACCAGGGAGGCGCTGTTTGGCCAGGCCGGCATCATCGCCGCGACCAGTCTCGGTGACCTCGTCGAAGTAATCGCGCTGCTGGCCAGCCAGCCACTTCCGGATGGCAACCGCGTCGCCGTGGTGTCTAACGCCGGTGGTGGCGGCGTGCTTGCCGCCGACGGCTGCGAGGACGCGGGGCTGCGCCTCGCGGCGCTCGCCGGGCACACGCAGCGCAAGCTGCGGCACATGCTGCCCCCGGGCGCGGCCGTCAAGGGCCCGGTGGACACCACTGCCGCCGTGACCCCAGATGCCTTCCGTTCCTGCCTCGAGGAGGTCGCGTCCGACGAAGGCGTAGACATGGTGCTGGCGATTACCGTCCCGACGGCTATCGCCGACCTCGTTCCCGCGATCACCATGGCGAAGGTCACCAAGCCGCTGGCGGCGGCACGCCTGACACAACCGGAGGCGGTGCGGCTGTTGCCGCAGGACAGCGCGGGGCATTCCGGCGGCACTCCTCGCCCGTTGGCCACCTCGAGGCAGATGGTGCCCTCATACGCCTATCCGGAGAGCGCTGCCCGCGCGTTCGGGCACGCCGCACGCCACCACGCATGGCAGGCCCGCGAGCGCGGAGTGGTCCCGGAACTCCACGACGCGCGAGAGGCCGACGCCCGCGCGCTATTGCGGCGTTTCCTGGCCCGCTACCGGCACGGAGGGTGGTTGTCCACGGGTCAGGCCCTGGAGCTGCTTTCCTGCTACGGGATCCCACTGGTCACCACCCGGCCCGTCACGAGCGAGGAGGCCGCGGTCCGGGTCGCGGCGGAGATGGGCGGGCGGGTCGCCCTCAAGGCGGATGTGCCAGGGCTCGTGCACAAGAGTGACGCCGGTGGCGTGAAGCTCGACCTCGCCGGCGACGACGAGGTTCGTGATGCCTACCGCGCCTTGGCCGGCACGTTCGGACCAGACCTGCACCAGACCCTCGTTCAGCCGATGATCAGCGGCGGCGTCGAGGTGCTTGTGGGCGTCGTGCAGGAGCAGATTTTCGGGCCACTGGTGGTTTTCGGCCTGGGTGGCGTGGCCACAGATGTCCTCGGCGACCACGGGGTACGGCTCGCTCCGCTCACCGACGCTGAGGCGGCCGAAATGATCCGCTGTGTGCGCGCTGCCCCGCTGCTGTTCGGCCATCGCGGCACCCCGGCCACCGATGTCGCCGCGCTCGCCGACACACTGCTGCGGGTCTCCAGGCTCGCCGACGATCTGCGTGAGGTCGCCGAACTTGATCTCAACCCAGTTATTGCCCGTCCGGACGGTGTCAGCGCCGTCGATGCGCGGGTACGAATCACTCCGGCGGAACCGCAAGACCCTTTCTTGCGGCGGCTGCGCTAGCTGTCGGCCAGGGCCCGAGCCTAAGGAGCCGTGATGGCGGCCACATCGGCAGGAAAAGTGCCAACCTCGAGCGCCGATGCCGATGATCCTTCATCACGGCGGCTGCTTACGGTGCTGCTCAGGCGGTACGGCATCCCCATTGCCGAGACCGTCACCGCCGATTGCGCCGACAGCGCGGTGGAGGCCGCGTGGTGGCTGAGATTCCCGGTAACCCTGGTCGCCGATGGCACGCGCCTCGCCGACCACGCTGGGATCACCCGCTGCGGGCTGGCCACACCGGGGCAGGTCCGGGCGGCGTACTGGCAGCTCGCCTCCGCACTCGGGCCAGCAATGTCCGGGGTTCGAATTCGGCGCCAGCCGCAGCAGGGTGCGGAGGTCATCGTGCGCGTCGCCCGGGATGGTAGCGGCACCACACAGGTGACCCTCCTCCTGAGCGGCCCCGCCGCGGTGCTTGTCGGCGCGCGCGTCAGCCGCAACGCACCCCTTACCGCCCGAGACGCCGCCGAGATGCTGGACGAGCTGCACGGCAGGTCGGCGCACGCAAACCCGGCCACAGGCGCAGGGGCCGCAGGTGGAGCGACCGCAGGCGGGGGGGCCGCAGGCGGGGGGGCCGCAGGCGGGGGGGCCGCAGGCGAGACCGCCGCAGGCGCAGGGGCCGCGGGCCAGGCGGTCGCAGGCGAGACGGACGAACCAGCCTCGGCCGGGACGCTTGATCTCGCGGCCCTGGCTCGTCTACTAGAGCGGGTAAGCCGTCTCGCTGTGGGTGTCCCCCACGTCACCGAGCTTGAATTGAACCCGGTTATCGTGACCAGAGGCGGTGCGGCGGTGGCCGGAGTGCGGGGCCAGTTCCGCCGGTTCAGCGCGACCAAGACACAGCGGGCCAAGCTGAGGAGCGTTTCATGACCCTGGCCGAGGAGTCCCGGCTAACCCGCGAAGATCTAACTCTCATAGACGCTTATTGGCGAGCCGCCAACTATCTGTCCGTCGGCCAGATTTACCTGCTGGCCAACCCGCTGCTCAGCGAGCCGCTGCGGCCAGATCACATCAAGCCGCGGCTGCTTGGCCACTGGGGAACGACGCCGGGCCTGAACTTCATCTGGGTGCACCTGAACCGGGCCATCGTGGCGGGCGACCTGAACATGATGTATGTGATCGGTCCTGGTCATGGCGGCCCCGCGGCCCTGGCGAACTGCTGGCTTGAGGGCACGTACAGCGAGGTGTACCCGAGCGTGCCGCAAGACGCCCATGGGATGGCGGAGCTTTTCCGCCAGTTCTCCTTCCCGGGCGGCGTGCCTAGCCATGTCGCACCGGAGACGCCGGGATCAATCAACGAGGGCGGTGAGCTGGGTTACTCACTCGCGCACGCCTACGGCGCCGCCTTCGACAACCCGGACCTCCTCGTCGCCTGTGTCATCGGTGACGGCGAGGCCGAGACTGGCGCGCTCGCCACTAGCTGGCACTCGAACAAATTCCTCGATCCGGCTCGTGACGGTGCCGTGCTGCCCATCCTCCACCTGAACGGGTACAAGATCGCAAACCCGGCCGTGCTCTCCAGGATCGGCGATGACGAACTCGACGCACTGCTCCGCGGGTATGGGTACGCCCCCGTCTACGTGTCCGGCGGCGACCCGGCCGTCATGCACCAACAGATGGCCGCCGCCCTCGACGATGTGATCGCGGGCATCCGGGCCATACAGACCCGTGCCCGCGACGGGGGGCTGGGCGCACACGACGGCGGGCGGCCGCCCTGGCCCATGATCGTGCTGCGCAGCCCGAAGGGCTGGACCGGGCCGGATGTGGTGGATGGTGTGCCGGTGGAAGGCACATGGCGGTCACATCAGGTACCCCTGGCTGGTGTACGGACCAATCCGGCGCATCTGCGCCAGCTCGAGGACTGGATGCGGTCGTACCGGCCCGGTGAGCTGTTCGACGCCGACGGCCGCCCCGTGTCTGCGCTGGCGTCCCTTCCGCCCCGTGGCGAGCGCAGGATGAGCGCAAATCCGCATGCCAACGGCGGCCTGCTGCTGCGCGACCTCGTGCTGCCCGATTTTCGTTCCTATGCCGTGCCCGCGGTCAGACCCGGCGCACACGCCTCCGAGCCGACCCGCGTGCTCGGCGCCCTGATCCGCGACACGTTCAGGCTGAACGCACGGCAGCACAACTTCAGGATCTTCGGCCCAGACGAGACAGCCTCCAACCGGCTCGACGCGGTATACGAGGTCACTCAGAAGGCATGGGATGCGGCGACCCTGCCGGTCGACGAGCATCTGGCGCGAGACGGGCGTGTGATGGAGATTCTCTCCGAGCACACCTGCCAGGGTTGGCTCGAAGGCTACCTGCTGACTGGCAGACACGGCCTGTTCTCGTGTTACGAGGCGTTCATTCACATCATCGACTCGATGTTCAACCAGCACGCCAAGTGGCTGAAGACCAGCCGGGCGCTACCCTGGCGGCGGCCGATCGCCTCGCTGAACTACCTGCTGACGTCCCACGTTTGGCGTCAAGATCACAACGGCTTCTCACACCAGGACCCCGGCTTCATCGACCACGTGGTCAACAAGAAGGCCGAGGTCGTGCGGGTCTACCTGCCGCCAGACACGAACACCCTGCTCTCGGTGGCCGATCATTGCCTGCGCAGCCGCGACTACGTGAACGTGATCGTCGCCGGGAAGAATCCGTCGCCGGAGTGGCTGGACATGGAATCCGCCGTGCTGCATTGCACCCGCGGAGTCGGCATCTGGGAATGGGCGAGCGCGGACGTCGGCTCGGCCGACCCCGACGTCGTGCTCGCCTGTGCCGGGGACGTTCCGACCCTCGAGGTGCTCGCGGCCTCCGACATCCTCCGCCACCACGTGCCGGACCTGAAGGTCCGCGTCATCAACGTCGTCGACCTGATGCGGCTGCAGCCGGAAACCGAGCATCCGCATGGCATGAGCGACAGCGAGTTCGACTCGCTGTTCACCACCGACCGGCCGGTGATCTTCGCCTACCACGGCTATCCCTGGCTCATCCACAGGCTCACCTACCGCCGCACTGGCCACCACAACATTCACGTGCGCGGATACAAGGAAGAGGGCACGACGACGACACCCTTCGACATGGTGGTCATGAACGACATGGACCGGTTCCACCTGGTCATGGACGTCATCGACCGCGTGCCCGGCCTGGGCCAGCGCGCGGCGGCACTCCGTCAGCTCATGGTCGACAGGCGGGCCAGGCACCACGCATGGACTCGCCAGCACGGTGAGGATCTTCCGGAGGTCAGGGACTGGGTATGGCCGTATGAGCGCCCAGGGACCAGCTCTTCATCCGGGACGTCCTGATGCGCGTCTTGGTCGTCAACACCGGTTCGAGCAGCCTGAAGCTACGGCTGCTCGGCCCGGACAACCAACTCGACGCGACGCTGGACCTGGATCCTTGGCACGGTGAAACCGCGAGCCGGGAGTTGGTCACGTTCGTCGACCAGATTGGTGGCGTAGGTGCGGTCGGCCACCGGGTTGTTCATGGCGGCACAGGCTTCACCGGAGCGACCCTGATCGACGACGGCGTCGTGAAAACGCTCGCCGCCCTTAGCGACCTCGCCCCACTGCACCAGACGCGTGCGGTCGCCGCCATCGAGATCGTGCGGGAGCTGCTGCCGGACGTCCCCGCGGTCGCCTGCTTTGACACGGCATTTCACGCGACCCTGCCACCGGCCGCCGCCACCTATGCGCTACCGGCGGCCTGGCGTGAGCGGTTCGGTTTGCGGCGCTTCGGCTTTCACGGCCTCTCGCACGCATACGCGTCACACCGGGCCGCTGAGATGCTGAGCCTCGCCGCAGGAGGTTCCGTGGCCAGGACTCCCGAACGGCTGCGCGTGGTGGTATGCCATCTCGGCGCGGGAGCCTCGGTCACGGCAGTGCACGGCGGCAGGTCCGTCGATACCACGATGGGTTTCACGCCTATGGAGGGCCTGGTCATGGCGACCCGGCCAGGCAACATAGATCCGGGCCTGCTCATCTGGCTGCTGCAGCGGGGCGGCCTTCGGCTCGATGAGCTGGCCGAAAGGCTCGAGCACGGCGCTGGGCTCGCAGGGCTGGCCGAGTTGCGCGGCAACTCCGGCGACTTGCGCGACGTCCGGCTGGCGGCCGAGGCCGGCGACCCGCGGGCCAGGCTCGCGCTGGATGTCTACATGCACCGGCTGCGGCGTGAGACCGCTGCCATGGCTGCCGCAATGGACGGGCTGGACGCGCTCGTGTTCACAGGCGGCGTCGGCGAGCACCAACCGGCCGTTCGTGCGGAGGCCGCAGCCGGCCTCGGGTTCCTGGGTGTCCGCGTCGACTACGGCCGCAACACCGACGCTCAGGGCGACGCCGACATCACGGCCGAGGGCGCCCCTGTCCGCACCCTGGTCATCACCGCACGCGAGGACCTGGAGGTTGCCCGCCAGGTCCGTGCCCGGCTGGCATCAGCGCGTAGCTAGTGTCCTTCGTCGGCACGCTCAGCGTGCGCAAGATCTGGTCGCAGCCCGCGTCGATCTCGGCCGCGTTCTCCGGCGTGTGCTGACAGTTCACCGAATACTCCGTTGTGCCGACGAATACGAACACCACCGTGCTGTCGGTCGCCGACCCGTTCACCAATCCCGTCCCCTGGAACCGTAAGCCGGGCTCCCCCGCCACTGTGGTCTTTTCGGGACCAGCCTGGAGCCTGCCGCCGAGCTGCCGGAAAAGGTTTCTGGCCAGCCTCGCCACGTCAGGTGCGACCGCATCGATGTTGGCCGCTGTGATGGGACGGGACAACCGGAACGCCTCCACGACGACCACATCAAGGGGGTCTGGGCCGACGCCGGTGGTCCAGAGCGGCTGAGCGCCAGCGCTGGCGGCTATCCCGACCTTTCCCACATGCCATCCTGCCGGGTAGCGGAAAAGGACACCATGTGCCTGATACGTCGCGGTCCGCTCGCTGTCGGCCGCCCGGTAGACGGACAGACCGACGATCGCAACCAGGACCAGACCAACCGCCACGAATGCTGGGCCCCGACGCCGAGCCGGGACCTGCCGCACCACCCCGGTGCCGCCGACCAGGTCGCCGAGCCGCTGCCTGCGCGCGCCGGTAACCAGCATGGCGACGATGCCGACCAGGTACATCAGCGGCAGCCAGTCGACGATACGGAATATCGTACGTGCGGCGATCTGCTCCCCTGACGGCCGCGTCCCATCGGCTCGAAGGACAACCTGCAGGCCGAGTAAGCGCTTGCCGGGGGTCTGCCCGGTGGCCGCCTCAAGCGCGAAGTAATAGAAAAACACGACGGCCAGGTACGCCAGCAGCCAGACACTACTCACGCCCACCGTCAATCTTCCGCTTTCGACCGTGACGCCGCCGATCGCCAGGCTGAGGATCACGAGGAGCCCAGCCAGCAGGCCCAGGTCAATCAGAGCGGCACCGATGCGCAGCCCCAGGAGGTCCTCTTCCTGGCGGGGAGGAGCTCCCGTGATGCCCGGCTGCTGTTCCGCTGGCGCGGGAGGCGCGCCGGAATCCTCGCCTGGCGCGGGAGGCGCATAAGAGTCCCCCGTGCGGTCAGAGCCAGCCATCAGTGAAGGATCGCCTAAAAGGGGACCTAGCGCAACATGATCATGCTGGCCGCCGGCCGGGCAGTGGTTGGGCGGCGGCGGGGCAGCGGCGGGGCACCGGCTTGACGGCGCCAGCGGCGGCAGCCCAGCATGACCGCGTGACCCGTTCGCTGCGCGCGGCGCTGCTTGACGCCGCCACAGAGGTTTTCGCCTCCCGTGGGTTCCGCGGCCTGAGGATGGAAGACGTCGGTGCCGCCGCGGGAGTAAGCAGGCAGACGGTCTACAACGAGTTCGGTGACAAGCTCGGGCTCGCGCGTGCGGTGCTGCTCCGGCACACCGAGCGATTCCTTGACGGCATCGACGAGACGCTGGCTCGTCACGACGACCTGGCCACCGCGGTCGCCGCCGCGGCGAGCTACACGCTGAGCGAGGCCGCCGACGATCCGCTGCTCAAGGCGGTGCTGACCGGAGGCGGCAGCGAACATATGCTGCCGCTGCTCACCACCCAAGCGGAGCCGCAACTGTTCGCCGCACGCGCGCGGATCGTGGACCACGTGTGCCGCAAGTGGCCGTGGCTGCCGGTGGGAGACGTCGCCGAAGTGGCCGATGCGGTGATCCGGCTCACCATGAGCTACATGGTGATGCCAACCGACCCACCACAGATGGTCGCACGGAGACTGGCACGGCTGGCCGTCGGCTTCTTCGCCGACCGCCGCGATCAGGCGGACAGTGACTATGAGCCTGCTTGAGGACCCCGATCCGGCTCACTGACCCGCCCGCTGATCGAACCGGGGTTTCCGAACCGGCTCTAACGGCGTATCAGACGGCTGCTCCCCAGCTCTTTAGTGGTAGGTCGGCCGCCACGGTCAGTCCGGTGAGAGCGGGGGCACGATGACTACATTGACGCCAAGCCCGGCAAGCATCGATCTTCATGCTCAAAGGCCCTCGGGCAGCCTGCTGAGCAAGCCTTTTGGCTGGCTCAGCAAAGACAACGCCCGGGTGTGGCTGCGCCGCAAAGCGGTCGCGGCGTGGATGAATGTCCTGATCGCCGCGGCCGCAGTGGTCACCGCTGTCACCGCCGGACTGCTGGCCCAAAAGCACTGGCCGGACCCGCAGACCTGGGGCGTCGCCGCGCTCAAGCTTTTCGCGCTCTGGTGCCTGTCATTCCTGCCCGGGTGGCTCTATGTGCGGTTCCTCGGCATGCGGGCAAAGTCGCTATGGAACGAGTACGTCCTCAACCTGCACCGGCTTGGCTGGGACCTGCCGGAGAACCTGCCTGAGCCCCCGATAACCTCTGAGTTTCATGACCGATGGAAGCAGAAGCACAATCCTCGGCAGCTTCCTACCGACAACATTTACCAGCAGAAATTTGAGGCCTACTACGGCCGCCAGGTTCCGCTCGCCGCGATGAAGGACCGCCTGACCGCTGCACCGGACGGCCGGCGGGCTGACGACGACGGGCCGGCCGAGGATTACAGGGTCAGCAGCGAGTCCCTGTTTCCCGTGTTCCTCGCGACCGCGGTGCTCGCCGTGGGCTGGTCAGCGGTGCTGTGGGACACCCGATTCGTCACTGCTCCCGCTGGTGCGTGGGATGTCCTCAAGTACGGGTTCGTTGGCGCCTACGCGTTCGTAAGCGGCATGCTGATCCGTCGCTTCTACCAAAGCGACTTGCGCCCGAGCGCTTACGCGAGCGCCGTCCTGCGGATCATCCTCGTGTTGCTTATCGTCGCCGTCCTGCATCAGGTGATCGGCGGCACCGCGTCGATCGCCAACCACGCTGAGCTTGCGGTGGCCTTCGTGATCGGATTTTTCCCCCTCGTCGGCATTCAGGCGCTGCAGCGAGTGGCGTCTAAGGCATTGCGCCTGTTCGTTCCGCCGATCACCTCGGAATACCCCCTCGACCAGCTCGACGGACTCAACCTCTGGTATGAGGCGCGGCTTACCGAGGAAGGCGTCGAGGACATGCAGAACCTCACCACCATGAATCTGGTGGACGTCATTTTGCACACGCGAGTCCCCGCTGGACGCCTCGTTGACTGGATCGACCAGGCTTTCCTGTTGATCCATCTGGAGCGGACAGACCGGGCCGAGTTGAACGAGCTCCGGGAGGAGCTGCGGCAAGAGCTGATCAAGGCGCGGAAAGAGGCACCAAACGGGGCCACTACCTACACCAGAGTCGAGCCGTGCACGGAATCGGGCGCCGCGGCGCGGCTGAATCTCCGGCGGGTCGGCATCCGAACGGCCACAGACTTGCTCAAGGCGTTCTCGAAGGAAGAGCCGCAGCCGTGCGGCTCCCTGCCCAAACATACTTTTGACCGGCAAGCTGACAATAAGCGGTTGCCGCTCCCTGAGGGTCAGCTTCGGCTGCTCGTCACCGTGCTTGGCGCTGAGCCGGGACTGGTGCCGATCTGGAACTGGCAGCGCAACGGGGTTCCGGTTTGCCAGGGTCTAACGCCAAGCGCGGCGAGATCTCATCCCGTCGGCTCTTAGAGTGTGTTTGATAATCTCGGCCCGGCTCGCCTGCTGACTGGGGCGTTTAGCATGCCGAGGTCCTCGTGATCGCGGGACGCCCGGATGCGAAGGAGACCGTGATGCGTTTCGGCGTTTTCTACGAGCACCAGCTGCCTCGGCCATGGCGTCCTGACGACGAGCACCGGGTGCTCGGCGAGGCACTTGACCAGGTGGAGCTCGCCGATCGCGTCGGCATCGACTACGTGTGGGAGGTCGAGCACCACTTCCTCGAGGAGTACTCGCACTCCTCGGCCCCCGAGGTCTTCCTGGCCGCCGCCAGCCAGCGCACCAGCCGGATCCGGCTAGGCCACGGCATCGTCCAGGTACCACCGGCGGTCAACCATCCCGCCAGGATCGCCGAACGGATCGCCACACTCGATCTCATCTCGGCGGGCCGCGTGGAGTTCGGCACGGGTGAGGCGAGTTCCGCCACCGAGCTTGGCGCCTTCGGGGTTCCAAGGGGCGCCAAACGCGCCATGTGGGAGGAGACGCTCGACGCTGTTACGCGAATGTTCACCGAAGAACCTTTCGCCGGGTGGAGCGGCACCTACCTGCACATGCCGCCGCGCAACGTCGTGCCCAAGCCACTGCAGAAGCCACACCCGCCGCTATGGGTGGCCTGCAGCCGCCGCCACACCATCCAGCTAGCGGCACGCAGTGGCATTGGTGCCCTCTCGTTCTCCTTTGTGGAGCCGGAGGACGCACGGCACTGGGTCAGCGAGTACTACGGCCTGCTCGCGTCAGAGGAATGTGTTCCACGCGGTTTCGCCGTGAACGCCAATGTCGCCGTAGTGCTGCCAATGATGATGCACAAGGACGAAGAGACGGCCATCGAACGCGGTATCGACGGCGCGCACTTCTTCGGCTTTTCGCTCGCGCACTTCTACGCCTCCACACACGTGGTCGGCGCTGCGGACGTTTGGGGTGACTTCGTCAAGAACCGTTCTGCGCACGGCTTCGCGCGCGAGATTATCCGCGCGCACCGCGCGCCACTGGCCGTCCGGCTGCTTGAGGCGGGGGTCGGATCCCTGCGTGGCGCAATCGGAACTCCCGGGCAGGTGGCCGAGCTGATCCAGCGGTACGCGGATGCCGGGGTGGACCAGGTGATCTTCGTCATGCAAGCGGGCCAGAACTCCCACGAGCACATTTGCGAAAGCCTGGAACTCTTCGGCCGCGACATCCTGCCCCGGTTCGCCGAGGGCCGTGCGGAAGCGGAGGCAGCCAAGGCCGACAGGTTGGCAGCCGTCGTTGACAAGGCACTCGCGCGCCGCTCGCCACCTCGTTCGATGTCGGCGCCATACCCGGTGAACGAGGACGCCGAGGTGGCCGCGGCGCGCCGACCGGCGCGGGCCCGCCTGCGTGACGTGGCCGGGGAGGCTCGGCAGTCCATCCGTGATTCCGTGAGGGAACGGGTCACTCTCGGCGCGGAGCGGCTCGTGGGGCACGCGTCGGACGCTGCCATCGAGAGGTTCTTCGCCACGGCGGCGGCTCAGCGAACGCTGTTTGGACTGATGGCGCGGGGTTTCGACCCGGAGAAGGCGAGCGGATTCGCCGGATCGGTCGGGTACGAACTCTCGCTGAGCGATGGCACCCGCCATGCGTGGACCATCTCGGTCGAAGGCAAACGCGCGCGGGTGAGACAAGGCGAGGTCGCGCACGCGGCGCTGGTGTTCCGGCTGCCACTGGTTGACTTTGTAAAGATCATCACCAATGTGGAGTACTTCTACCCGCTGGTGCTGGACCATCGGATGACGATCGAGGGTGATCTGCTCGTCGCGTTCAGGCTGGCGGAGATGTTCGGGGGCCGCTCGGCGTATTGACGGCCAGGCTCGGCGCGGACGGGCCTGCTGCCGGGCCGCGGGCGCGGGCGCGGATGACACGGTCGCTGACCGAGCCTCGATCTTCCACAAAGCTCTAACATCGGACCATGACCTTTACGAAGATCAGCATCGACCCGAACCGGATGAACGGGCTGCCGTGCATCCGCGGTACCCGGGTAACGGTGCCGACCGTCCTCGGTCAACTGGCCGCGGGACGCGCCGTCGAGCAGATCGTGGCGGATTACCCATATCTCGACCGCGAGGACATTTTCGCGGTGCTGGAATTCGCCGCAGCCGCCCTGCACGAACGCGAGCTACCACTCACCTCGCCGGTATGAAATTCCTCATCGACGCGAGCCTGTCACCTGCGATCGCGAAGTGCCTGCGGCGCAGCGGTCACGAGGCGGACCACGTGCACGACTACGGCCGGGTTACGGCCGACGACAACCAGATTCTGGCCCACGCCCGCTCCCATGGCCAGACAGTAATCTCTGCCGATACGGATTTCACGGTCATGCGAGCCCTTCGCGGCGTGCCGAGCCCTTCTCTCGTGCTGCTCCGGTCGGCCGACCGCCTGACCCCCGAAGAGCAGGCAGCACTGATCCTGGCCAACTTGGCCGCGGTTAAATCCGATATCGAGATGGGGGCTGCGGTCTCGCTCGCCCAGGGTCATCTTCGGGTGCGGCCGCTGCCCACCGGCCGGGAGTACGAGGATCACTGATCCAGCCGGGAGACCATGAGGAAGCGCCATGAATTTCAACCTGCCCGAGACGGCTGTCGCCGTACGCGAGGGAATCGCCCAGATCGGGGCGCGTTACGACCGCACCTACTGGGACAGGTGCGAGGAGGATAAGCGGTGGCCCGAGGAAGTGTGGGCGGAGCTGGCCCAGGGCGGCTGGCTCGGGCTTTGTGTTCCACAGGAGTACGGCGGCGCTGGCCAGGGCCTGCTCGAGCTCGCGGTAGCGGCGCAGACGCTCGCCGCATCGGGCGCGGGCTCGGGTGCCTCCTTTATTTACCTGCTCACACCGGGATTCGGCGCGCTCACCATCTCCCGGCACGGGACCGCCGAGCAGAAACGCGAACTGCTCCCCCGGCTCGCCGCGGGACGGCTGGAGACCTGTTTCGCTATCACCGAGCCCGACGCTGGCAGCGATTCCCTGCGGATCACCACGCACGCGCGCAGGGACGGCGCCGACTTCCTCGTCCGCGGTCAGAAGATCTGGATCTCCGGTGTCCAGCGTGCCGACTACATGCTGCTGGTGACCAGAACAATCCCTGCCGACGAGGCCAAGCCTCGCACGAGCGGGTTTACCGTGCTGCTGGTCGACGTCAAAGAGGCGACTGCCGCGGGTACCCTCACCTACCAGCCGATTCCTAAGCTCGGCTCCAACCTGATTCCCTCCAACACCGTCTTCCTTGACGACGTCCGGGTTCCGGCTGACCGGGTGCTCGGCGACGTCGATCAAGGCTTCATGGTGCTGTGGGACATCCTCAACCCGGAGCGGATCCTCGTGGCCGCGAGCGCGGTAGGCGGCGCCGACGCCGCCCTCAAGGTGACGTGCGACTACGCGCGGCACCGCGAGGTCTTCGGCCGACCGATCGGCGCGAACCAGGCAATCGCCTTTCCGCTGGCGCAGATCAAGGCCAAAACCGAGCTGGCGAGGCTGATGACTTACAAGGCGGCCTGGCTGTTCGACCACCTCCAGCCGTGCGGAACCGAGGCCAACATCGCCAAGCTGACCGCGACGCAGGCATCGTGGGAGGCAGCCGACCGGGCGTTCCAGACATTCGGCGGGATGGCGTACTCGCTTGAATATCCAGTCGCACGGATGTTCCGCGATGCGAGAATCGGCAAGGTCGCCCCGGTTGCCGAGGAACTGATCCTGGCCCATATCGCCACACACGAACTGGGGCTGCCCCGCAGTTACTGAACAGGTATAAACGCCCCGGATTCCTAACGGCTCCCGCGGTGTGCGCCGCCTGCGGTGTGCGCCGCCCGCGGCGCCTGAGGAAAGTTGCCCGCAGCGGGCGGGGAGCCTCGGTCTCTAAGGACGCCAAATACCTGGCTCATGGTGAAAAGAACAAATCGCGGTCAGTCCCGCCCGTGTTTGGGTTCGCGTTTGCCACGGAGCGCGCGAACACCCTCACCGATGTCCGGACCGGCGAACTGGAAGAACTCTAGCGCCAGGGATGCATCGAACGCCGGGCCGGCCTGCCGCAGCCAGTTGTTCAGTGCGTACTTCGTCCATCTGAGCGCGCCAGCTGCCCCGCCCGCGAGGCGCGCCGCGATCCGCAACGCCGCCTCGTGCACTCGGTCATCATCCACGCAGACGCTGACCAGGCCGATCCGTTCGGCCTCCGCGCCGGAGACCGGCTCACCGAGCAGCAGGTAGTACTTGGCCTTGGCGAGGCCGCACAGCAGCGGCCAAACCAGCGCCGAGTGGTCCCCGGCGACGACGCCGAGCCGGGTGTGCCCGTCGATGATGCGTGCCGTCCGCCCGGCAACAGATACGTCCGCGAGCAGCCCCACCGCGAGCCCGGCGCCCACCGCCGGACCCTGCATGGCGCTGACCACCGGTTTCGAGCAGTTGACCAGGTTGTAGACGATGTCGCGGGCCTCGCCGAGAAGGCGCGCCCTGACCTGGTAGTCCTCGATCATCTCCTCGATCATCGACAAGTCCCCGCCCGCGGAGAACGCCTCGCCCTCGCCACGCACAACTATTGCCCGGGCGCGGTCGTCACGGTCGGCGTCCCGCCAGATCTCGGCCAGTTCACGGTGGGCCGTCGCATCGATCGCGTTGAGCTTGCCCGGAGCGCTCATTGTCACCCGGAGCACGCCGTCCGAGGCCCAGTCGATCCCCAGCCGCTGGTACTGCTCGTATCCGTCGGTCATGCGCCTATTCAACCGCGACCGAGATGGCCAGGCGCAAGTCCCGTGACGACCGGCCGATCCGCAGGGTGCGGCTTTCCTTCGGCCACGCCCACCGGCGCGCGGCCTGGTCGTAGCGGGCAAAAGCCCGCGCCGGGACGCGCAGGTCAACCTCTGCGCTCGCCCCCGCTGCCGCGTACACCGGCGCGAACGCGGCCAGTGCCCGCGGTGGCCGACCAGGATCGTCATCGGGGCCGTCCAGATAGACCTGCACAATCTCGCGGCCGGCCCGGTCCCCGCTGTTGCGAACCGTCACGCAGAGCTCAAGGTCGCGCCCAGCGGCCAGTGTGTCGGCGGGTGTATACGCGGCCTCGTAGTCCCAGTCGGTGTAGCCGAGCCCGTGCCCGAAGCAGAACAGCGGCTCCCGTCCCGTACTGTCGTACCCGCGATACCCGACGAGCAGGCCCTCCGAGTAGGGCAGTTCGCCGCCTCTTGGCAGCGCCTGAAGCACCGGAGCGTCGGTCTCCGCACGCGGCATGGTCAGCGGCAGCCTGCCACCCGGTTCGGCGGCGCCAAGCAGGACATCGGCCAGCGCCTCGCCCCCAGCCTGGCCCGGCAACCATACCTGCACCGCCGCGGCGACCTCGGTGATCCAGTTCATCAGCACGGGCATGCCGGAATTGACCACCACGACGGTCCTCGGGTTCGCCGCGGCCACCCGGCTCACCAGCTCATCCTGACGACCTGGCAGCGCCAGCGCCGACCGGTCATAGCCCTCGCTTTCAGTCCCGTCGGCAGATCCGATCACGACGACCGCCACGTCGGCGGCAGCGGCGGCCTCCACCGCCTCCGTGAGCATGCCGTCCTCCTCCGGAGCAGGCGCGATGCCGAGGCGCATCGTGACGAACGGGACATCCGCGCGAACCCCGCGGCGGCACTCGGCACGCACCTCGATCTCCTCGCCCGCCCGCAAGTTCAGCGGCACCCGAAGCTCCGGCGGGCGTGACATCGCCTCCACCAGCTCGCCCGGCGGCAGCGTGCTCGCCTCAGCGAGTCGCACGCCAGCGACGTCGATCCGCAACGTTCCCACGCCCGCGGCGCCGATCATGTGCGGTCCGTCGGCGGTGGCGCGATAGAGCGCCCGCATGACCATGGCGGAACCGGATTTTTGCACGGCCTTCGGCAAGCCATCCCACCATGTCACGACATTGCCGGGATGCCGCTCGTCATACATCGCGCTGCCATCGGCGGCCCGCACATGAAAGCGCACGCCGACGTCACCGGTTACCGGGTCGCGCAAGGTTCCCTCCGGCGGCACCGGCACCACTGTCCAGGGACGGCATCCCTCGAGCACGTGTACCCTGCCGCTGCCGAGGGCGGCCTGAATGGCGCGGGCGGGCGTTGGCCCGGCGACGGCCAGCACACGGACGCTGCCGCCACCCTGGGTTTGCGGGCGCACGGCGTTCGGGCCGATGACGGCGACGCTGCCCAACCTGGCGGGGTCGAGCGGCAGCAGCGACTGGGCGTTGCGTAGCAGCACAAATGACCGGGCGGTCGCGCGCCGCAGCAGATCCGGGCCGACGAGCCGCGCGAAAGATTCACGCGCCGCCGATGGCGCAGCACGCGGGAGCCGTTCGGGAGCCCGCCCGTCGTCATCATCAAACGGCGTGTTCGCCTCCTGCGGCGGCGTCAGCGCGCCCACCCTCCCCGCCAGCCGCAGGAGTCTGGCGAGCTTGTCGTCGATCTCGGCTTCGGTAACCTCGCCCGCCTCGACCGCGGCGACGAGGCGCTCGCCCCACGGCCCGCCCGGCCCTGGCATCACGAGGTCGAGCCCGGCGAGCGCGCTCGCGGACGTCGCCCGCGTGGCGTTCCAGTCGGAAACGACCACGCCGTGAAAGTTCCACTCGATCTTGAGGACATCGCGGATCAGCGCGGGGTTCGCGGTCATGGTGGCGCCGTTGACCGAGTTGTAGGCGGCCATGACCATCGCGACGTCTGCCTCGGCTACGCATGCCTCGAACGGCGGTAGGTAAATTTCCCGCAGCACATGCTCGGCGATGCGGGCATCGTAGGTGCGGCGCGCCGTTTCTGAGTCATTGCCGACGTAGTGCTTGGCTGCGGCCCCCACGCCCGCCTCCTGCACGCCGCGCACGTAGCCGACCGCCATCCGGGTCGTGAGCACCGGATCCTCGGAAAAGCACTCGAAGCCGCGCCCGGCCAGCGGCGTCCTGATGATGTTGATCGTCGGCCCGAGCAGGACGTCAACACCCTTCGCCCGCGCCTCATGGCCAAGTGCGCCGGCCAGTTCGCGTACCAGTTCTTCGTCCCAGGTCGCCGCGAGCGCGACCGGGCATGGCAAAGACGAGGACGGATCGCGCGCACTGAACCGCACGCCGCGCACCCCGACCGGACCGTCTGACAGCACCATCGGCCGCAGCCCAATTGACTCGCAACTGCGCAGCGACCAAGCGTCGGCGCCGGTCAGCAGGCGGACCTTCTCGGCCAGCGACAGCGTCACGAACAGGCGGCGCTCGGTGGCGAACTCTATACTCGGCCGCTGCGCCACCATGGTCTCCCTCCTCTTCTTGCCTGTTCTGGTTCGCGACGGTGCTCAGCTGCTGCGTGGTCTGCGTGAGCCGGGGTCCTTTGCCCGTTCAGGATAGGCAATTGCGTCCCTCTCGCATGGGGTTCGCCGAACGCCAGGCTCCCTACATGAGCGAGGTTGCGCGGGCGAGGGTGTCCGGCCAACACAGGCTGTTAAGACGTCCGCAACATTCCTGTTACGACGTCTTGACACCGGGTCCCGGTGAGGCAAGGCTCCCCTATGTCGATGCGGACAATGTGGGTGGCGCCCGCCAGGCCGTGCGGCATCTGCTCGCGGTCGGACGGAAACATATCGCGACCATTGCCGGCCCCACCGACATGTGCGTCGGCGCGGATCGGCTGGCTGGGTACCTTGATGCGATCCAGGATGCCGGGCACGAGTGCACACTGGTCGCGTACGGGGATTTCAGCCAGCAATCGGGCGAGCGAGCCATGGAAGAGCTGCTCGCGCGGGCCCCCGGGCTTGACGGTGTCTTCGCCGCCAGCGACCTGATGGCCGCCGGGGCGCTGCTGGCGCTGCGCCGCGCGGGCCGCCGGGTCCCCGACGACGTCGCGGTCGTCGGGCATGACGATCTCGAGGTGGCGCGGCTCACCGAACCGACGCTGACCACCATCCACCAGCCGGTCGACGAGATGGCCCGGACCATGACGAGGATGCTGCTCGCCCAGGTGCACGACGGCCAGGAGGCCGAGCCCGCCGTGCTGCCGACTCATCTAGTCAAACGTTCGTCCGCCTGACGGGCTCGCAATGCGACGCGCCGCACACTGCTACGCGGTGCGCGCCGGCGCCGGTGGCGTGACGGAGACCTTCGCCGCGGCCTCAACAAAGGCGGTGAAGAGACGATGGTCATCGCCATCTTCCGGACGCCACTGCACGCCGATGCCGAACGGGTGCCGCTGAAGCTCCACCGCCTCGACAATCTGATCGTCCGCCCAGGCCACCGCGATGAGCCCGGCCCCGAGTCGGCGCACGGCCTGCTGATGGCTCGCCTGCACGGTCGCGGTGGTGCCGATGATACCGCCCAGCATGGCGTCGCCGCTGATCCGGATGCCGTGACTGCCGATCCTTCCTGGACCTGGCGCGTGCCGGTTGTGGCCCACCTCCGTCGGCAGGTGCTGGATCAGCGAGCCGCCGAGAGCCACGTTAAGCACGTGCATACCCCTGGAGATCGCCACGAACGGGAGTCCGGCGTCCGCCGCGACACGGATGATCGATGTCTCGAACGTGTCCCGGCGCGGATCAGGGTCGGCCGTTCGCTCATGTGGCTGCTCACCGTACAGCTGTGGATCGACGTCACCGCCCGCGGACAGAATCAGCCCGCGCAGTGCCCGGATCAGGTCCATGATCCCGTTGCCGGGAATGGGGGGCAACACCAGCGGAATCCCGCCCGCGCGGAAGACCGCCCTCGCGTAGCTCGCCGGGGAGACTACCGCCTCGCGGACCCAGTCTCCCCAGCGCGCGGGTTCGAGATGGCCTGTTATGCCGATGAGCGGGCGGGGCTCCATGCTCGTACATCCTCCTGCGACCCTGGCCCGGGACGCATGCGGCGGCCCGGAAATCTCTGCGACGCCGTGGACAACCGACGCCCGGATCGCGTGCACGGCACATCTCACCACTCGTGCGATCTGGCCATTTCTCGGCGAGTGCCGGAATTGGCGGCACCCTATGGCCAGCCGAGCATGCTTTACGCGCGGCACGATCAGGGCTCGGACCGTCGTGTCGCCGACCAGGCAACGTTGTTCGGGCGACGTCCCAGAGATCGCGGCAACTAACCCTCTGCTCCATCATGGTGCATCGCCGCTGGCACCGGTGCGCGACATGGAAGAATCCTCCGAGCGAAATGATGGCAGGTCGCTCGGCCAACCACGTACGATCACAGCCGCCTCATGAGCGGGATCCCCAGGTGGCCGCGAAGCAGCCCGGCGAGGCCGCCCGGCGAAGCAGCCCGGCGAGGCAGCCATCGGGCGGCCGCGGTGACGGTGGCGCTCCGGCCGCTCCCGGGGTCCGGTGGCAAGCCCACGGGTGGCGTGCCAAGCCACAGCCGGCGGTCGGTGCCCGCCGACCGAGGATGCCGCGGTCGACCCATCAACGCTCGAACGGGCGGGCGCGGCTCGGCAAGAGCCCGGACGCCTGCCCAGAAACAGCGCCTGCGGCTACCAGCCAGTCGAGCGCCTGACCAGCAGAACCGCGACCACACGGCCACCGTGTGATGACGGTGCGCAGTCATTACTTGTACGCACGGCAATCGCGCGGTATTGGTTACTCACCGGTAATCCCACTGTGCCCTAATAGGGCCGCTAATACGGCGGGAAACTCAGCCATGATCCGCCAGCGCGGAGACTTCTCAGCGGTATCTGCTGAGAAGTCTCCGAAGTTAGGGATCAGGGAGTCAGGCGGCGGCCGTGACGAGGATGTAGACCGGCAGCGCAGTCCGAAAGGCATTCGAATGACCAGGCCCCGGGTGAGGTGCGCCGAACGTTACTAATTATTGTCGTAATGCACTTGCATTCGCACGAGCCTTTGCACACGTTGCTGGCTACCCTGCGTACCTTTGGTCCTGCTTGTCAGGAAACAGTTGTGATGCACTGGCATCAGTGCCACACTCAAGTTGTGACGATCGTGACAATCAGTGGCCACCACGATGACTGCTCAACACAGGCAACCATGGCGCGACCGCGCTCCGCTGTGCCCGCAGACAATGACGCGGCGAGGAATAGAGGCGATTATTCTCCCGGCTCTGACGAGCCGGACTGGCCCGACGGGACGATCGATCATCCAGCGTTTAATCCACAGCTCCTGAGGGAATCGTTCACCATTATCGAGCCGGTGGCAGCCAAGGCAATGGCGTATTTCTTTGGGCGCATGCTCGCGGATTACCCACAGCTACGCGGAATGTTCTTGGTCTCCTCCGGCGGCCACGGCGAACGGTTTCTCCAGACAATGCGCCACATGCTGAGCCTCGAGAACCCCCAGGCGGTGCGCACCTATCTCGCCCAACTGGGCCGCGATCACCGTAAGTTCGGTGTCAAGGCCGAGCATTACGAGATCGTGCGTGATGCCTTCCTTGCCACGCTCGAGCGGTTCGCGGGGGGCGCCTGGACAGATCGACTGCGGTCCGCGTGGACGGCCGCCTTCGATCTCGCTGCCAAGATCATGATCAAGGCCGCCGGCGAAGACGCCGCTCATGCGCCAGCCTGGTGGCTCGGCGAGGTTCTCACGCACGAACCGCGCGGGCCCGATATCGCGGTCCTTACGGTGCGCCCGAACCTGCCACTCCCCCATCAGGCCGGCCAGTACGTGGCCGTTCAATGCGCTCGCTGGCCGCGGGTATGGCGGACGTATTCGATCGCGAACGCGCCAGGCGCCGATCTGCTGAGGTTTCATGTGCGGGCGATTCCGTGCGGCTGGGTCAGCGGGGCGCTCGTCCACCAGACACAGCCGGGTGACGTCCTGGTGCTTGGGCCGGCTACGGGCACGATGATCGCGGATACGAGCTCCACCCGGGACGTGGTCTGCGTTGCCGGCGGTACTGGCCTTGCCCCGATCAAGGCAATCGTTCAGCAGCTCATTGCCCATAAGCGCGGGCAAGATTACGAACGCGGCCCGAAGCGCCGCATTCATCTCTTCTTCGGCGCCCGCCGGGAAAGCGATCTCTACGATCTGCCGGAGCTGCAGCAGATGGAATCAGACTGCGAGGCGCTCCAAGTGATCCCCGTGATTTCTGATGAGCCCGAGTTCGGTGGCTTGCGCGGCATGCTGCCGACCGTTGTGGCGCGATTTTTTTCTCGGGGCGGCCACGACGTCGCTGACCATGATGTATATGTCGCCGGGCCCGCCGAGATGATCCGTGAGACAGCCCGAATACTAACGAGCATCGGAATTCCTGCGGCACGTCTCCACAACGACCCGGTCGTACCCGAACCTGTGACCCACGCCGTCACACCTTGCGCCATCTCGGGATCCATGCGCCATCCTCGATAACGTAGTCCCCGAACAGCGCTGGCGCTTCGGCTCTCATCAACCCGCCGATCTTGGCGAACACAAGCCGTATCTCTTCCTCGGCGCCGGGATCGGTCCTTGCTTCGATCGTGTGCCGCAGCGTACGGATATTCGCCGTCCACACCAGGCCGGTGGCCACCCCCTCGGGCGCGAAGCGCCGCATGAACGAGGTCTTGTGCTTCTTCTCATGAAACGCCGTGCCCGGCTGGTCCAGCCCGAAATGGTCAGCCATCCAGCGCTGAAACTCCTCGAGCTGCTCCAGAACGGCTGTCGCGCGCTTCATCAGCTCGGCGTCGTGGCGCGCCCACTCCGGGAACCAGAACGGTATATCGGCCAGCCGAATATAGCGGAGCGACTCCTGCGAGATCGCCGTCCCTGGGCGGTGCCTGACCAGCTCATGGGTCGTCACGCGGCTGATGTTATGCAGCACGAAGGTGAAACTGACATGCTCGAGCACCGAGCCATGCGCGCTGGCCAGGATGTTCTCCAGGTACTTCACCTGATCAGTGCGTACCTTGCTGACGTTCGGGTTCAGGCCCGGTTCCCACGACCGGTAGCACAGCCGACCGGCGAACTCGGCGAGGTTCTGCGGATCGTGCGAAGCACTGTCCAGGTCACCGCGGTCGAGACGCTCCAGCCAGCTCTCGCCGCCGACGTCGCGAAGGTAAGTGGCGACCGCCCCGTAATCGAGCTGCGGCCGTGCGACGAGGATGACATCAGGCTCGACGTTCTTCATGGCGGTGATCCCCCAATCGGTGCTCCGATGGCGTTCCTGGGAGCCTAGCTGTTCCCGCGGTTTCCGGTGAGCAGCGACCCGTAGAGTCCCTCCACGGGTCACGGGCGACCAGCAGAGTCCCTCCACAGGTCACGCGGGCGGCGCGCGCTCACCGCTCAGCGTGGGCGCGGCACAGCTTCAAGACGTTGGCGATGACCTGGTGACCGGCCCGGTCCCCCACGGTCAGGATCGATTCGGGATGGAACTGAACTGCCCACCTGCCAGCAGCGTGGTCCTCGATGGCCATCACCGCGCCGTCGTCGCTCAGCGCCGTCACCGCAAAGCCGCCGCGGACGTCCGGCACGGTCGCGCGAACGGAGTGGTAGCGCGCCGCGGTGAACTCCGCCGGCAGCCCGTCGAGCAGACGGCTCCCCGGCAGCCTGTCGAGCAGACGGCTCCCCGGCTCGCACCGCCGCACCAGGCCCGGCTTGCCGTGCACGGGTTCGGGCAGCAGCCCGAGCGTGCCACCGGAGTGCTCCACCATGGCCTGCAAACCAAGGCACACCCCGAACGCCGCAAGCCCGCGGGCGTCAAGTTCCTTGAGCAACGCGTCACAACCGAAATCGGACGGCCAGCCAGGACCGGGTGACAGCACGACGAGATCAGGGCCGATCTCGTCGAGCAGCGCGGGGTCGAACCCGGCGCGCAGGGTCGTCACCGCTGCGCCCTGCTGCCTGAAGTAATCCGCGAGCGTGTTGACAAAGGAATCCTGGTGGTCGACGAGCAGGACGGCCATACCGTCACCGGGCGGCCCGTCGCCGGGTGGCCCGCTTGGCGAGCCGGTTTGCGGGCCCGGCGCAGACAGCGGCAGCCGTTCGGCATCATCTGACGGAGAAGCCGGTGCGGCGGCGAGCGTCTCGAGCAGGGCGCGCGCCTTTAGCTCCGTCTCCCTCTCCTCCGCGTCCGGGTCGGAGTCATACAGCAGCGTGGCCCCGGCACGCACCGCGGCCACACCGTCGCAGATGTGGGCCGTACGCAAGGTGAGACCTGTGTTGAGCGAACCGTCGAAACCGATCTTGCCGACCGCCCCGCCGTACCAGCGCCGCGGGCTCTCCTCGTGATCCTCAATGAACTGCATGGCCCAGGTCTTAGGCGCGCCGGTCACGGTCACTGCCCACATGTGCGTGAGGAAGGCGTCGAGCGCGTCGTAGCCCGGCCGCAGCCTGCCCTCGATGTGGTCGACCGTATGGATCAGCCGAGAGTACATCTCGATCTGACGGCGGCCGATCACCCGCACGCTGCCTGGAACGCAGACCCGCGCCTTGTCGTTGCGATCCACGTCGGTGCACATGGTGAGCTCCGACTCCTCTTTGGGCGAGTTGAGCAGCGCCCGGATGTTGGCCGCATCGGCCAGCGGGTCGTCACCGCGTGCGACGGTGCCCGAAATGGGGCATGTTTCCACCCGGTCACCGGTGACCCTGACGTACATCTCGGGCGACGCACCGACGAGATACTCGCCGTTGCCGAGGTTGAAGAAGAACTCATAAGGAGCTGGGTTGCGGTGGCGCAGCCGCTCATAGAACGCGGCCGGCGAGTCGCACCCGTGGTGGAACACCTGACCCGGCACGACTTCGAACAGGTCGCCGCGCACGAACCGCTTCCTGGCCTCGGCGACGACGCGCGCATAGTGTCCCCGGACGGGCGGGGCTGGCACCTCCGCCCGGGCACGCCAGGACGCCAGCTCCGGCTGCGTTGACGGGGTGGCACGGGCCAGGCCCGCGGTGCGCCCGCCGTCCGGGCCTTCGATCTCGAACTCGTAGGAGTAGCGCATCGCCGTCTCGCGCTTGCGGTCCACCATGTAAAGCTCGTCGGGAAGGTGCAGGACAAGATCGCGCTGGTCCGGTGGGCGCTCACGGCGCAATTCGACCGGCTCGAACTGGAATGCGAGGTCGTAGCCGAAGGCACCGTAGAGGCCGAGGTTGCCCTCGCTGGACCGCAGCGCGGCGACCACCTCGCGCAGCGCCGAGAAGACGGTCGGCCGGCGGCTGCGCTCTTCCTCTGGGAGCAACCCGCTTGGCGAAGGGATGCGCACCGTTATCTCGCGGAGCGCCATCTCGCGGAGCGCCATCTCGGGGAGCGACGTGGCAGCATCGTGCGCGACCGGGGTTCCTGCGCGGCCGAACGCTGCCTGCAGGACCGGCAGGAGGATCTGCCCACGGTCGTTCAGTGCGCGCGCGGTGATCAGCGGCCCGCGGGTGGCGATCTCGACGCACGGGTCCACGTACGCCATGTGCCAGCGGCTGTACCTGCCCGGGTACTCCATTCCGGAGCTGAGCACGCCCCCCCGGCGGCGGTCAATGGTGGCCGCGACAGCGGTCATCTCGGCGGGGTCGAACGGGCATGCGGTCCGGGTTACCCGGACGCCTCCTGCGGTGACGAAATCTGTCCGCCCTGCTGTTGCGAATGTGGGGTCCACGGCGGTCTCTCCAGATCCGGGCCCAGAACCGGCGGAAACGCAAACAGCGACCTCCCGTCCCAGGCGGTCGCTGTCAGTTTTACGTCAGGTACGCGAACGAGCGCCGCCAAGAGGGCGGCGCCACCAGGCAAGCTGGGCGACGATTCGCATGCGGCTAACCTACAGCGCCGCCGGATGAGCCGACAACACCCAGGATCCCGACTGGCAGGTCGAGCTTGGGCTTGTGCAGGTAGGAGCCTGGCGAATCTCCGTGGTCCGGCTCGCCACCGTTAGCGGCAGCCCATGCCTTTCCCCTAACGGCTGCGCTCGCTGTCGCCCGAAAGGTGAGGTGGGGCTGCGCCCGGGGCGAGTCGCTGTCGCCCGAAGGTGAGGTGGCGCTGCTGCCCGCCGGGGCCGTGGCTGAGAGCCGATGCTGGCCTTGCTGGGCAGCGCCCCGCCCGCACCCAGTGATCGTCGCAGCGAGCATGAGCGCGACACCCAGCGCAGCCGTTCGGGGCATACGGATTTCTAGCCATCCGGACATGAGAGCAGTGCTACCGAGCGCGGCCCAAGAAACCTGTCGCCCTACAGGGGCGAGTGGGCGCCTAACCGCGCGCCCGAGCGGCACAGGTCGGCTTCGATGAGACGCGCGGTATGCAGCAGCGGCGGCAAGAGGCTTTCCCTTACGTCATGCACACTGCGCCTGCTCGCATGGGTGGAGACGTTCATCGCCGCTATCACCCGCCCGTTCCTGTCATGAATCGGCACGGCGATTGACCGCAGGCCCTCCTCGAGCTCCTGGTCCACGATCGCCCACCCTTGCGCCTGGATGCGCTGCAGTTCTGCGCGCAGCGCCACGGGTTCCGCGATCGTGTTCGGTGTGAGCTCGCGCAGCTTGACCGATGCGAGATACCCGCGCAGCCACTCGTCGCCCTGCCCGGCCAGCAGGACGCGTCCCATCGACGTGGCGTATGCGGGAAACCTCGTGCCAACGCTGATCGCAACGGTCATGATGCGCTTGGTCGGCACCCGCGCGACGTAGACGACCTCGCCGCCATCCAGCACGCAGACCGACGAGGACTCGTGGACCTTCTCCACCAGCTGCTCGAGGTGCGGCATGGCGACATCGGGCAGGGACAGGCTGGACAGATAGGCATACCCCAGCTCGAGGATCTTCGGGCACAGCGCGAACTTGTTGCCCTCGGACCGTACGTAGCCCAGATCGACCAGGGTGTGCAGGAAACGCCGGGCTGCGGCCCTGGTGAGGCCCGTGATCTTAGCTACCCCGCTGAGGGTCAGCTCAGGATGGTCCGCGCTGAACGCCCGGATCACGGACAGGCCGCGCTCGAGCGAGCGGACGAACTCGCCCTCGTGGATTCCGGGTGCCCGGACTTTTGGCTCGCTCATGCGGGTTTCGCCGCTCCGGTCAGTGCGCGGAGCGCGGCGAGTTCGTCGGCGCTCGGCGGAGGCGTCTGGCGCAGCTCGCCGGCCACGGCGAGGTCCCAGCTGGTCGCCTCGCGCGCCTGCCCGACGGTGATGCCAGGGTGCAGGTGCGTCAGCGTCAGCTCGCACCGCTCCGGATCGGGCTCGAGCACGCCAAGATCAGTAATGACCGTCGTCGGCCCGGAACCCCGCAGCCCGAGCCGTTCCCTGCTTCCAGGCCCGTTGCCAAACCCCACGCTGGTGACGAAGTCGACCCGGTCGACAAAGGTCCGCCGGCTCTGCCGCAGCACGACGATGACCTCCTTGCACGATGCGGCGATCTCCGGTGCGCCGCCCGCCCCGGGAAGCCGCACCCTTGGATGGCCGTAATCATCGCCGATAACGGTCGTGTTGATGTTCGCGAACCGGTCGAGCTGAGCCGCGCCGAGGAAGCCGACGTCAATTCGCCCCGGCTGCAGCCAGTAGTTGAAAACCTCAGGGACGCTGATTACCGAATCCGCTGTATCGGCCAGGATGCCGTCGCCAATCGAGAGCGGCAGCGTGCCCGGTTTGGCACCAAGCGTGCCCGATTCATATATGAGCACCAGGCGTGGCGCGTGCGTACGGCGGGCAAGGTTGGCGGCCGTGCTCGGCAAGCCGATTCCAACGAAGCAGACCGCACCGTCACGCAGGGAGCGCGACGCCGCGACGCTCATCATCTCGTCCGCGGTGTACTCGGCCATCACGGCACCGCCTTGTGGATGTGATCGTCGATCCACCGCCCAAACGTAGCTCTGTTCCTGCTCACCGCATCCCACGCGACGTAGAAGTCATTGTCGCGGTCGGAGTAACCCAGTGCGTAGGATGGATGAGCGCCGCGGTGCGCGACCGACACGGACGTGACCGCCCAGGTAGGCAGCACGATGCCGCCGGGAACATCGGTAAGCTCATCGACGACTTCCTCGACCGTGGCCAGGCTCTGCGACGCCGCGAGGACCGCCTCCTTCTGAATTCCTGTGATGCCCCACAACTGCACGTTGCCCGCACGGTCAGCCCGCTGGGCATGAATGATCGTCACATCCGGATTCAGCGCGGCGACAGCGGCGAGGTTCTCTCCCGTGAACGGGCATGTAATCGGCTTGATGGTGGATGTTTTCGCCGCAAGGTCCGTACCCGCGTAGCCGCGCAGCACCGCGAACGGGAGCCCGGACGCGCCCGCCACATACCTGTTGGCCATCCCAGCGTGGCTGTGCTCTTCCAGTTCCAGTGGCACCGGCCAGCCGTTCTCGACCGCGTCGCGGAACCGGTGCAGCGAGCCCACGCCCGGGTTACCGCCCCATGAGAAGATCAGCCGCCGTGCGCATCCCGCTCCGATCATCTGGTCGTAGATGACGTCCGGGGTCATCCTGACCAGCGTGAGGTCACGCCGTCGCTGCCGGATGATCTCATGTCCCGCGGTGAACGGAATGAGGTGCGTAAATCCCTCCAGCGCCACGGTGTCCCCGTCGTGGACGAGACCTGCAATCGCTTCGTCAAGAGGAACGACCACAGCCATGAGAGCTCTCCACTCGTCAGGGCGTTCTATCGGGCGTTCGGGCGTTCATACAGGCGTTCGGGCGTTCATAGAGGCGTTCGTAGGGCGAACAAAAGTGCCAAATGCGAACACTAGGCAGTGCGCCTCGGGTTAGTCAACTTCCTTAGGCGGCGATTCCAGCGTCTCGCGCGGCCCGGAACCTCTCATGATCCCTGATAGCGGAGACTTTTCAGTTCATTTCGCTGAGATGTCTCCGACGTAGCGGATCAACGAGGTGGCAGTGTCGCGGAAGGGCCGGACTGCCGCCCCCACGCCCTAGACGGCCACGTTGACACCGCCGTCCCCGGTCCTTAAGTTCGCATTGAGAACTTTCGTTCGCAATGCGTACAAACTTGAGCATCGAGACGTTCACCGATGCACCCTGGGTTACGGTGGCCAGGGAAACCAACCCCCCGTATCTGTGCTAGGGATCCCCGAGAGATAGGCGCACGAAATGCGTACTCAGGTAGGCATCATCGGCGCCGGCCCCGCCGGTCTCTTGTTGTCGCATCTGCTGGCGCGCAGCGGCATCGACTCGGTCGTGGTGGAGATTCGGAGCCGCGCGTACTGCGAGGCGCGCCAGCGAGCCGGAGTGCTCGAGGCGGGCAGCGTGGCGGTACTGCGCGCCGCCGGGCTGTCAGACCGGCTGGATCGTGAGGGCCTTGAACACGGCGGAATCTACCTGCAGTTCGACGGGGAGCGCCACCATGTGGACTTCCGTGACCTTACCGGCCGCACCGTCACCGTGTATGCCCAGACCGAGGTGGTAAAGGACCTAATCGCGGCGCGAGTCGCGGCCAGGGAACCGATCGAGTTCGACGTCAGCGACGCCGAAGTCAGCGATCTCGAAAGCACGCGGCCCGTGTTGCGCTATATAGGTGCCGACGGCGAGCGCAAGGAACTGGTCTGCGACGCGATCGCCGGATGTGACGGTTTCCATGGGATCTGCCGACCGGCTATCCCCACTGGTCTTTGCACCGTCCATGAGTCCGGTTACCCATACGCCTGGCTGGGCATCCTCGCCGACGTCCCGCCATCCACCGACGAGCTGATCTACTGCCACCACGGCAACGGCTTCGCCCTGCACAGCATGCGGACCCCGCAGATAAGTCGGCTGTATCTGCAAGTCGCGCCGGACGAGGACATCGCCGCGTGGCCGGACGATCGGATCTGGGGCGAGCTGCGGCGCCGGTTCGGGATACCAGGATGGGAGCTGAAGGAAGGCCCTGTTCTGGAGAAGAGCATCACTCCGATGCGGAGTTTTGTCAGCGCGCCGATGCGTTACGGGCGGCTCTTCCTGGCCGGCGATGCGGCCCACATCGTGCCGCCAACGGGCGCCAAGGGCCTCAACCTCGCGCTTTCCGACGTTACCGTTCTGGCGCAGGCACTGACCAGCCTGCTGCGCGGCGGGCGCGAGGAACTCGCCGACGCCTACTCGGCCACCTGCCTGAAGCGCGTTTGGCGAGCCACCCACTTTTCCTGGTGGATGACCACGATGCTGCACGCCACGCCGGGCGCTGGTGCGATGGAAGCGCAACTTCAGCTGTCCCAGCTGCGCTACGTCACCAGCTCGCGGGCAGCCGCGACCACCCTCGCAGAGAACTACACCGGCTACCCGCCACTACCACCTTGACGAGGCTCCGCGGCCCGTGCCTAGGGCAGCCGCTCGAGCGCGAAGTCCATATCCACCACACACCTCGTCGCACATCTGCCCGGTCTCGGTCAGGAACTGGATTCCCGCGAGCCATTCCTCGCTCGTCAGGGACGTCTCGGTGACGAAAGCGTGCACATGCTTGACGAGGGACTGCAGGATCTGCCGACGCCGGGGCTCTGGCGTGGCACCGTAGGCGCGGAGTACCTCGCTGGTAAGTTCCGCTGGCGTCGTCGCCCGTGCTGTCGTCATGGCGGCATACCCTTCACGTGCCGCTGCCGCCAGTCTCACCCACGCGCAGCCGGTCACGCAGCTCGACCGCGCGCCGGGGGCAGTCCGTTACCACGACGTCGACCCGGGGATCCGCGAGCCAGCGCGAAATCGCCGCGTCGGTGTTGACGGTCCAGATCATCGTTTTGATGCCAAGCCGGTGGCACTGGCGCAGCACCCCGAACACCGCCAGCCGGTGGTTAATAGCGGCCCAGTCCGCGCCGCAGGCACGGATACGATCTCCCGGATACAGGTCGTGACGGCGGGCCGACAGGCGGGTCAGCCATGGTCCGCTGAGATCGCGGCCAAGGGACAGTGCCACCGGCGCAGCGGGGAACCGTTGTTTGATCGCGGCGACTGAGGCATCCTCAAGCGTCGTCGCCACGAAATTGCCTGGGCCGAGCACCTCAAGCGCCTGTTCAATGATCACATCCTCATCGCCCACCTCTTTGAGGTCGAGATGCCCGGTCGCCTTTCCGGTGATCATGTGCATCACCTCGGCCACCCGTGGCACCTCATAGCCCGCCAGCTCGCACAGCGTGGCATAGCCCATGGTGGCGAGCATGCGGCCGTTGCCTATCGCCGGGTCGTGGTACACGACCAGTTGCGCATCCGCCGTGCGCCTGATGTCGAACTCGATGTACTCGGCACCCGTTTCCAGTGCGGCCCGGAACCCCTCGTACGTTCCCTCGGGCGCGGTCTCGCCGCCGCCACGATGGGCTGAGATGGCTGCCGCGCTCCGTCGCAATGCCATGGCGGAGACCACGCGCCAACCCTAACCCACGCTCTGCGTCGTACCGGAGGCACGCAGACGAGCGAACCGGGTCCTCAAACAGGCCCTACCGGATGTCGAGGCCGGTCACGGCACGGCCGATGATCATGCGCTGAATCTCCGAAGTCCCTTCAAAGATCGTGAATATCTTGCCATCCCTGTGCCAGCGCTCCACCGGATACTCGCGCGTGTAACCGTTGCCGCCGAGTATCTGGATCGCCTGCTCGGTAACCCGCACCGCGACCTCCCCCGAGACGAGCTTGGACATCGAGCCCTCGGCCTCATCGAACGGCTTTCCGCCATGCGCCATCCATGCCGCACGCCAGACCAGCAGCCGGGCCGCGTCGATCGAGGTCTTCATGTCCGCGAGCATGTACGCCACCGCCTGGTTCATGGCGATCGGCCTGCCAAACTGGACCCGGTCCAGCGCGTAATCCCTGGCGAATTCGAACGCGGCGCGAGCGACTCCAACAGCCATCGCCGCGACGGCAGGACGCGAAGCCTCGAATGTCTTGATGGCGGCCTGCTCACCGCTTCGCCTGCCCTCGCGCACACGGGCGATCCGTTCGTCGAGCCGCTCCTTCCCGCCGACCAGGCACCGCCCGGGGAACCCGGACCTCATCGAGGACTACCTCAGCCGTGTGCGATGCGCGGACGCCGTGCTTGCGGAACTTCTGTCCTTGGCGGAGGCCCGCAACGCCCGGCGGCACAATGAAACTTGCCTGCCCGCGGACTCCGAGCTCGGGCTCGGCGGCGGCGACGACCACATGCACGTTGGCGATCCCGCCGTTGGTCACCCAGGTCTTGGTACCGTTCAGCACCCACTCATCCGTCGCCTCGTCGTAACGCGCCCGCGTCCTGATGGCCCCGATATCGCTGCCCGCGTCAGGCTCGGAAGCGCAGAACGCGCCCAGCTTGACGTCCCCAGGTTCGCCGAACATCGGCGGCAGCCACTCAGCGACCTGCTCAGGGGTGCCATTGGCCACAACGGCGACCGCGGCGAGCGTGGAACCTACCAGCGAAAGGGCGATCCCGGCATCCCCCCAGAAAAGCTCCTCGAAGGCGACGGGTATACCCAGCCCGGTGGGTTCGAGCGACTGCTGGGCAAAGAAGTCAAGCGAGTACAGACCGATCTTGGAGGCCTCCTCCAAGATCGGCCATGGCGTCTCCTCGCGCTCGTCCCACTCGGCACCACCGGGCCTGATGACGTTCGCGGCAAAGTCGTGCACCCAGCCGCGCATGTCGCGCAGGTCTTCGCTGAGCTCAAGTGAGAACGTCGGCGGAGTCTCAGGGTCCGTGCTCCTCACGCTCCTCGGGGACGGCGATGCCCGGCGAGCGACCGGCTCGCGTGCGGTAAACCCGGGCTGATCGGGCGGGTATGGTGCCGCCAAGAGTCATGTTACCCGCAAGTAATACTTGGGCTCGTCATGAAAGCCCCTGAACAAGACGCGGTGGGCCACCCAGGCCACTGGGATGCACCGGTCGGCCACTAACCGTGGCCGGATGCGGCCCGCGCACCACCCGCGGTGCCGAGATGCAGCCGTTCAGCTACCTAACGTCATAATTTGATACCCAAGGCACCAACCAAGGCGCGCCAGGGTGGCGTGCGGCCAGCTTGATCCCTTACGTCGGAGCCTTCTCAGCAGATATCGCTGAAAAGTCTCCGTTCCAGTGGATCATGGTTCCAGCGGATCATGGCCCGCGCGCCTGACCGTGATCCGCCAGCGGCCCGACCGAGCCGGACTACACGGCCAAACACTGTGCGCGTCCTGGCGACGGACTACACTACACTGTGTAGTTCTGCGATTTACTGGGAGATTACCCAGCAGTTGGCGGTGAAGGACTGTCGCGGCAGGCCAAGCTTCATGCGGATACCCGACCTGGACGCGCGAAAGTGATAACTTACGTCCGTGATTGGTCACTCACATCACACGGACAGTCACGCAGCGACACTAGCTCGCAGACTGGTTACTCGGACAGCGATCGTCGCAGTGGCGCTGGCCGCTGCTGCGGCCGCGATCTTAGTGGTGGCGGGCAGGGATTGGCCCAGACATCAACAGGTGATCGCCACCGCCTACTTCCAGCGGGCGATCGGTGTCTATCCCGGCAGCAATGTGGACATTCTTGGCGTAAAGGTCGGAAGGGTCTCCACGGTCACGCCCGAGGGGAACACCGTCAGGATCGTCTTCAGCTACGACGCCAGGTTCAGGGTGCCGACCAACGCGCGCGCGGTCATCGTCTCCCCGTCCCTCGTCTCCGACAGGTATGTACAGCTCACGCCCGCCTACCGGAACGGCCCGGTGCTGCACAGCGGCGCTGTTATCCCACTGGCGCGAACGGTGGTTCCCGTCGAACCCGACGAGGCGACCGCCGCACTGACCCAGCTGGCGCAGGCTCTCGGTCCGAATGGCGCCAATTCGCGCGGCGCGCTGTCACGGTTACTGCACGTGGGAGCCACGAACCTGAGGGGCGAGGGCGCCGCGTTCCATCAGACTCTCGCCAACGCCTCGCAAGCGGCAGGCACGCTCGCCGAGAACAGCGGCAACGTCGCGCGAACCGTGACCGGCCTCAACACGTTCGTCTCGGCCCTCGCAGCTAGCGACCGGCAGCTCACCGCGTTCTTGCATGATCTGTCCGGTGTTTCCGCCCAGCTCAACCAGGAACGGCCCGAACTGCGTGCCGCGCTGGCCAGCCTGGCCATGACGCTGGGCCAGGTGGCCGCGTTCGTCCGGCAGAATCGCCAAGCGCTGGTGCGCAACGTTGCCGGGCTGGCCCGGGTGACGTCGGTTCTGGTCAGGGAGAAGGCGTCACTCGAGACCTTCCTGCAAGACGCGCCTGAGGCGGCGGCCAACACCAACCTCGCTTACGACAGCCTCTCCAGATCGCTGCTCGCCCGGATAAACGCCAGGCAGACGCAGGACCTTTCCATGTGGCTGTGCTCACTGCTTTACTCACTGAACGCGCCGCCGAAGGAGTGCGAGCCGCTACTGCAGCCACTCAACTTCCTCGGGCGAACGCTGGGGCCCCGGGCCAAGGTGGATGGTTCGTGGCTGAGCACGCTGATCACCCACATCAACGTCAGGCAGCCGCCACCGGACGCATACGGACCGAGCCGCGGCAGCGGCTAGCGAGGACACGGTGCCAGCCCGGGGAGACAACCCCCGGATCCCCCCGCATAACCGATGGCGACACGCCGCGCAGCCGTTATGAACCAATGGGTTGTCAAGCCTGCCCGGCGAGCATCCGGCCGGCCAGATATTCCGGGATCTCCACCATCGGCGGCCGCTCAGCCACCGATACGTCGCGCACATCGGGGTAGTGGACGGCAGAGCCCGCGGAATCCCGGTAGAACTGTGTGAGCACGGGGGCTGGCTGCTCGCTTGCGACGATCAGGCCCTGCCGCTCCAGCCGGGACCAAGCGGTCAGCAAGATCTGGCCCGCCATCCGGCCAAGTGCCGCGGTGGACTGATGCGAGTGCACGCGTGTGCCCAGATCGACCTGCGCCATGGCGGCAAGTCCCTGCGCCTCCAGGACGTCCACAAGCAAACCGAACTCGACGCCATAGCCGGTCACGAACGGAACCCGCTCCAGCACCTCCCGGCGCGCCGCATACTCGCCCGCAAGCGGCTGAACGAATCCGGCGAGCAGCGGCCAGTGCATGTTGAGCAAGGGCCGCGCGACCAGCTCGGTCACCCGTCCGCCGGGGTCATCTGAGCCCATTATGGGCCGGTCATAACTGCCCTTGACGTAGCTCAAGGCCTGGTCCGCGAGCAATGGCCCGAGCAGGCCGGTGACGAACGAGGGCGAGAAGTTCCGCACGTCCGCGTCGGCGAACGCGATGAGGTCGCCGGTGGTGACCGCGAGCGACTTCCACAGCGCTTCGCCCTTGCCCAATTCGGGCGCCACCGAGGGCAGCACCTCATCCTGGTGGAACACCCGGGCGCCCGCCTGTGCCGCCACCCGCGCGGTGTCGTCGGTGGATCTGGAGTCGATCACGATGATTTCGTCCACGAGCGGGTGCGCCTGCATCAGCTCCCGGCGGATGGCCGTCACGATGTGGCCGACCGTGTGGCGTTCGTTGCACGCAGGCAGCACAACGCTGACTCGGGTGCGGCCCTTGGCGCTGGCGAGGATGTCAGCAGGCCACTGAGCGGCGGTGGCCGTGTGGTCACGTAGCCAGGTGCGGACCTCAGGCAGCACTACCCCTCCTCTGGTGGGCCACAAGGTACTTGCTACAACGGCCTCGTTACCCAGCACGTTTCCGGCAAGTAAAACGTTCGGTGGAGTGCCGCCTACTCGTTCGCGTGGCGCTCAAGGAACTCATATACGTCGCCCTGGTCGACGCCGGGGAAGGATCCCGTGGGCAGTGCGGACAGGATATGGGAGTGTGCGCGCGCGGACGGCCACGCCATGCCCTCCCAGCGTTCCGCGAGCTCGGCGGGCGGCTGCTGGCAGCATTCGGGTGAGGGGCAGGTCGACACCATTCGCCGGGTCGTGTCGCGGCCGCGGAACCACCGCGACTCCGCATAGGCCACGCCGAGGGTGATGGCGAATCCGCGCTCCCGGCCGGGGTCGATCTGCGCCACACACCAGAACGTTCCCGCGGGGGTGTCGGAGTACTGGTAGTGCGGCGAGAAGCGCTCGGCAGAGGAGAAGACCTGGCGGCCGGACCAGTGACGGCACATGCGCTGTCCCTCGATCGCGCCAGCGGGATCCGCGGGAAAGATCAGGCCGTCGTTCTCGTACGCCTTGTAAATGATCCCGCCCTCGTCATTCTTGACGAAGTGGCAGGTAACGCCGAGATGGTGGGTGGCGAGGTTGGTGAACCTGTGCGCGGCCATCTCGTAGGAGACCGAGAAGACGTCGCGCAGGTCCTCGACCGACACCGACCGGTCGTCCTTGGCCTCGGCCAGGAACCGCACCGCGGGCTGTTCGGGCACGAGCACGGCGGCGGCGAAGTAGTTGGCCTCCACGCGCTGGCGAAGGAAGTCGGCGAAGTCGGCGGGCGGTGCGTGGCCGAGCACGAAGTGGCCAATGGCCTGGAGCAGGATCGTGCGCGGCGAGTGCATACCGATTGACTCCTGCTTGACGTAGATCCGCCGGTTCCGCAGGTCGGCCACCGACCGTACCGACCGGGGCAGGTCCTGGACGTAGCGGACGGTGAAGCCATGTTTGGTGACGATGGCGAGGATGGTGCCCTGGGACAGCGCGCCGCCCCGGTAGCCCACAGCGTCCAGGGTCTGCGCCGCCTCGCGCTCAATCGCCGGGAAGTAGTTGCCGCGTTCGCGCATCTGCTGCCGGAGGACGGCATTAGCCCGCCGCGCCTCTTCCGGCGTGGCTGTCGGCTTGGTGCGCTGCCGGCGCAGCTCCGCATACACGGCGAGCAGATGCTCGAGAACGTCGTTGGGCACGCGCGCGCCCACCCTCAGATGCGGCAGGCCAAGCGAGGCATAGACGGGGTCTCGCTGCGCCTCCTCGATCGCGATTTCAAGCTGAGCGCGGCGGTTCGGCGCCTGGCGCCGGATCAGCTCGGTCGACGGCACCGACAGCGCCTCGGCGAGCGCGTTGAGCAGCGACAGTTTCGGCTCCCTGCGGCCATTCTCGAGCAGCGAAAGCGCGGACGGGGCTCGGCCGACCCGCTCGCCAAGCTCGGCCAGCGTGAACCCACGGGCCCGGCGCAGATGCCGCAGCCGCTGCCCGAATAGCATAAGGTCTAGACCATCAAGTTCTGTCAAACTTAGAGCTTCTTCTGTCAAGAAGTCCTTCATATGTTCATCCTATAGAAACTTTCTTCAATCTTCTACACTGCCGATCCTTGGTCTGGCACCGCTGGGGAGACAGACTTCAGCTATACCGACCCAGGGGACGACACAGAAGGCAGTGCTGAGACAAATGACCGTGACCGAAAGTCGCCTCGAGGGCACAGCTGCCGGTACCGACCGGATCAAGGAAGCGGCAGCCGAGCTGCGGCAGGAGTGGGACACCGATCCGCGTTGGAGGGGCACGCGGCGTGAATTCTCCGCCGAGGATGTGGTGCGGCTGCGCGGCACCGTTCAAGAGGACCACACGCTCGCGCGGATCGGCGCCGAGCGCCTCTGGTGGTTGCTGCAGGAAGAGGACTACGTCGCCGCGCTCGGTGCGCTGACGGGCAACCAGGCAGTGCAGCAGGTACGTGCGGGGCTGAAGTCCATTTACCTGTCCGGTTGGCAGGTCGCGGCGGACGCCAACCTCGCCGCGCAGACCTACCCTGATCAGAGCTTGTACCCGGTCAATTCGGTGCCGCAGGTGGTGCGCCGCATCAACAACGCGCTGCTGCGTGCTGACCAGATCACCTGGTCGGAGGGCCAGACTGACGCACTGTACTGGCTTGCGCCCATCGTGGCGGACGCCGAAGCGGGTTTCGGCGGTGTCTTGAACGCCTTTGAGCTGATGAAGGGAATGATCGCGGCGGGCGCGGCGGGCGTGCACTGGGAGGACCAGCTGGCGTCCGAGAAGAAGTGCGGCCACCTCGGCGGGAAGGTGCTCATCCCGACTGGGCAGCACATCCGGACGCTGACCGCCGCGCGGCTGGCGGCCGACGTGTGCGGCGTGCCCTCGATCGTGATCGCCCGCACGGACGCCCAGTCCGCCTCACTGATCACGAGCGATATCGACTCGCGGGACCGTGAGTTCCTGACGGGCGAGCGGACCGCCGAGGGCTTTTACCGCGTGCACAACGGGATCAAGGCGTGCATCGCACGTGGCCTGGCTTACGCTCCTTACTCAGACCTGCTCTGGATGGAGACGTCGCTGCCGGACCTGCGGCTGGCGCGCGAGTTCGCCGAGGGCATCAAGGCCAGGTACCCGGACCAGATGCTCGCCTTCAACTGCTCACCGTCGTTCAATTGGCGCAGGGACCTGGACGACGGCACGATCGAGAAATTCCAGCGCGAGCTTGGCGAGATGGGGTACGCGTACCAGTTCATCACGCTCGCCGGATTCCACGCGCTCAACTACTCGATGTTCGAACTCGCGCAGGGCTACGCCGCCGAAGGCATGCCGGCCTACGTGCGCCTGCAGCAGGCCGAGTTTGCGGCCGAGACGTCCGGCTACACCGCCACCAAGCACCAGCGGGAAGTCGGCACCGGTTACTTCGACCTGGTCAACACGGCCGTCACACCGAACTCGTCCACGGTGGCTTTGAGGGGCTCCACCGAGGACGAGCAGTTCTTCGAGGTCCACTGAGTTCGATCGAAGGGCGCCGGACCCGACCCCTGGCCGGGTCCGGCGCTGCTGACGAGGCTAGGTCAGGAGAGGTAGCTGGACGCTGCGGCCATACCCATCGACTCCTCCTCCTCGTCGATGGGCTGTCTCCGCCAGCGTGACGGCACGAACATCGGGATGAGCATCGCGGCGCCGAGGAGCGCGTACACGCCCGTGACGAGCAGCGTGTGGGCACCGAGGCCGAACGTGGAGTTCTTCATCGGAATCAGGTCGAGCGTGCGGTGCGGGCTCACCGCATACAGCCCGGTAGCGGCGAGCGCAGCGATGCCCGGCAGCGCGGTCGCCAGCGGTGAAATCCGCGGCGCAGCCATCAACACGCCCAGCAGAAGACCTGTCGCGAGAAGAGCAGCGAGCGCGGTCAGCCCGCTCGTGCTTGTCAGGTGCGCGTTCGTGGCGCTCAGGTTCGACAGTCGGTGAAATCCCCATCCGCCGCCGAGAAAAAGGGCCGCGGCCATGACGATTCCCAGAACGATCCCGACCAGGTGCCGCATCGAATCATCACCTCCGGATGACCCCCAGTATCCGATAGATGGGCGGTTTGTGTACCCGATTGCTCGGACCTGGCGCCTTTTCCGCTGTCGCGTTCCACCGTCGCCTTCCACCGGCCGCGGGGGCGGCGGGCGGGCCGGCCGTCGCCGGTGACATTCTGAGAAGCGGCTGAGCGAGGAGCGACCTACGAACCTTCCTCACGTATCGTCGGCCCGTGCATATTGACGCCGTCTTCGCCGCGATCGGGCGATTCTCGGTCCGGTTCCGCTGGCTGATGCTCGTGGCGTGGGTGGCTGGCGCAGTCGCCGCCGTCGCGCTGCTTCCCGCGCTATCCAGCGTGAGCCAGAGCAACAACACCAAGTTCCTGCCGTCAAGCGCGCCGAGCATGCACGCGGCGACGCTCGCGGCCCCATTCGGCGCGACGAACCTGCAGGCGGTTCCGGTCGTGGCCGCGCGTCAAGGCGGGACGCTGACCGCTGCCGATGTGGCGGCCCTCACTGCGCTTCAGGGCAAGCTCCGCACCGTCGCGACGGTAGATACGGTCAAAGACCTCGGGCGATCACCTGACGGGCAGGCCGAAGAACTGCTGGTGCTGGCCCGGTTCGCTGGCGGCCAGAATGGGCAAACTGACCTGGTCAACTCGCTGCGCGCAAGAATCGCCAGCGCGGGCCTGCCCAGCGGCCTGCAGGCGCACTTGGCGGGCGCCATCGCCGACCAGGTGGACAATCAGGCCAAGTCGGGATCCACGGGCAACCAGATCCAGAACCTGTCCGCGCTGTTCATCATCGTCTTGCTGCTGCTAGTCTTCCGTGCTTTGCTCGCCCCGCTGCTGACGCTCGCGCCCGCATTCCTGGCGGTGCTGATATCTGGACCGCTGGTCGCGGAGGCTGCACAGCACGGCCTGAAGGTGTCGGTGATCGCGCAATTCCTGCTGATCGTCCTGGTGCTCGGTGCGGGCACGGACTACGGGCTGTTCCTGGTGTTCAGGACACGTGAGGAGTTGCGGGGAGGGCTGGCGCCAAGAGACGCCGTGGTCAAGGCCATCACCCGGGTGGGCGAGTCGATCACGTTCTCCGCCGGCACGGTCGTCGCTGCCCTACTCACGCTGCTGGTCGCCAGCTTCGAGTTCTACTCCGACCTTGGCATCCCGCTGGCCATTGGCATCGGGGTGATGCTCGCCGCGGGCCTGACCCTGCTGCCCGCACTCCTGGCCATTTTCGGGCGGGCGGCATTCTGGCCGAGCAAGACAACGGGCGGCGCTGGCCGGCCCGGCCTGTGGGGTGAGATCGCCGGGCGCATCGTGCGCCGGCCCGCGGTAACGCTGACGGTGGGAGTCGTTTTCTTCGGCGCGCTCGCCAGCGCGTCAGCTGGGTACATGGCCGCGGGGTTCGGCGGGACCACCAGCTCGTCGGCGGGCACCGATTCGGCGGCCGGGGACTCTTTGCTCGCGCGCCATTTCCCACAGTCGTCGTCGAACCCCACCAACTTGATCTTCGTGCTGCGCTCGCCCGCCTGGGCCGACTCTGCGCCATTGACAGCTGCCGCGAACAAGCTCCGGGCGAGCGGGCTCTTCACCACGGTAACGGGGCCGCTCAATCCAGCCGGCGCCGCGCTGACGCCTGGTCAGCTGGCCACGCTGCACGCCACGCTCGGACCCGCCAAGGCGCTGCCGCCCACACCGCCCGCGGGAGCTGACGTGCCGCGTGGCATATACCAGGCGTACCGCGCCACGGCCAACTACGTGAGCCCGGATGGGCGAACCATCCAATTTCTCGTCGGCTTGAAGGCTGGCGATCCGGGCGGGACCAAGGCACTGAATGCCGTCCCCGCGATCCGTTCCCAGACCGCCGCGGTGGCCAAGGCGATCGGCGCCGCCGACTCTGGTGTCGGCGGGCAGGCACCAGCGATCTACGACATCAGCAGCACGTCGAACAGCGACCTGAGCCGGGTCATTCCGCTGGCGATCGTGGCCATCGGGATACTGCTCGCCCTGGTCATGCGCAGCCTGGTAGCTCCCCTGTACCTCATCGCCTCAGTGGCGCTTTCCTATTTCGCGGCCCTGGGTCTGGCCGTGCTCTTGTTCATCGACCTCGGCAGCTCCGGCGGGCTAATCTTCTTCCTGCCCTTCCTAATGTTCGTTTTTCTGCTGGCCCTGGGTGAGGACTACAACATCCTCGTCATGACCAGAATCAGAGAGGAAGTGCACACGTACCCGTTGCGCGAGGCGGTAACACGTGCGCTGAGTGCCACGGGCACGACAGTGACCTCCGCCGGGCTGGTGCTGGCCGGAACGTTCGGTGTGTTTGCGTTTGTCGGCAGCCGCGGAAACGAGTCCAGCCAGCTCCGCGACATCGGCTTCGGCCTGGCGCTCGGGATCCTCATGGACACGTTCCTGGTGCGAACCCTTCTCGTCCCGTCGACGGTCGTGCTGCTCGGCCGGTGGAACTGGTGGCCTTCCCAGCTGGGTCGGGCTGGCACACCGGAGGCTGGCCGCACTCCTGCTGATCACGTGACCAGTGTCGCGGCAGCCGCCGTGCCTGATCAACGGAGTCCCGGCGATAAGGTCTGGTAGCGGGGGCAGAGGTTGCCGCGAAGCCTGCTGGCCGGGACAGGATGACGAAGCGCGGCCTGCGTGCGGGCATCAGCGGGCCGCCGTAGCACGACATATCCGTCGCGGGCGAATACTGGTGTATACCCGTGCTGCTCCAGGTATGAGACCAGGTGGGCCTGGTCGGCAGGTGAACAGAACGGAAAGTCGAGGCCGCGGGTGTCCGCGACCACCCACGGCGCCCACCGCGGGGTCCCATCGAGGAGAAGCACCTGCGCGCGGCCCGATAGTCGCGGGCCGACATAGTCGGCCGCCTCGACCAGCGCCCGGTCAGGAACCATTGCTGCCGCCATCTCCGCGGCGCTGATACGGGCGTTCACCGTATAGAACTTCGGGTGCAGAATCTGCCCGAGCGGTGTCCACGGCAGTGCCGCGATCGCGGCCACGCAGATCGCCACGGCCCACGCGGATGTCAGCCCGGCCGATCGCCCAGCGGGCAGCCGAAGCCGCAGCCGCGGCCACCTAACGTCAAGACGGCGCTGTATCCGTGCGGCACCGTCCGCAGCGGCGAGCATCACGACCATGACGATGAAGGCGTCATAGTGGTATCCCGACGTCCACCACGTCGGGAACCCGGTGGCGAGCATACGTTCCAGCAGCAGAGGTACGGCCGCGACAACGAGCGGTGAGGCAAGCGCCAGGAACCCAAGGGGCGCCAGCAAAGACAGCACTGTGGCGACCTTGACCCAGGGGGTCACCAGTATGTGCAGCGTGTGCAGGGGATCAATCACCGCGTGCCATGCGGCGCTCGCCACGGAGTTGCCGAGTTCGCCATAAGCCCAGTAGAACGTCGCCGAACCGCCGAATGCCGGAATCAGAACCCGGGTGGCGAGCCATGTAGCGGCCACGCCGCCGACCATGAAGGCGAGGCCGATCCGCCACTGGCGGATCAGGAAGAGGTAGATTCCGAAACCCGCGACCAGCAGGCCCATGTCCTCCTTGACCAACAGAAGGGCGGTCGCCGCAAGGATCGCGTGCCGCCGACGGCCGGCCTGAAGCCGTTCGGCCATCACGGCCGTCAGCAGGGGTACAAAAGCGACCTCATGAAAGTCGAAGTTGAGCGCGGAAGCGATCGGCAGGCTGAGCGCGTAGGCCACGCAAACGAAATAGGCCGCGCGCGGCCCGAGCAGGCGCCGGGCGTAGATCCACATCGGCGGGATGGCGAGCGCGAACAGCAGCGCCTGCGCGACGATCAGGCTCGCGGGACCGTCATGGATCCAGTACAGCGGCGCGAGCACGGCCAGGATGGGAGACCAATGATCTCCGAGTACGTTGAAGTGCGTACTGATGCCGTTGGCCACGCCCCTGGCCATCGAGGCAGGCGCATGGAGATGCGCGTAATTCCGCACCGCTTGGTCGAAGATGACGAGGTCGAAGGTACCGTCGCGGAAACGGCGGAAGTGGACCAGGCCGAAGGTCGCATATACGAGGGCCGTGGCGGTGGTGAGCCCGATCACACCAACCCGGGATCGCGAACGCGTCATCAGAGCCTGCGGTGACGCCGCAGCCTTTTTTGCGAACAGGCTCTTAGATGGACGGCCAACGGCCCCCGCGGTACCCGCGCTCACCGAGGGCAGCATACAGCCGCCGGTGCTAGCCCCCTAGCCGCCGCCGGGGCCCGCCAGTACCAGCCGACCCTCCTCGTTGAGCCGACCAAGGTCGCCGGTGCGCACAAAACGGTCGCTGGTGAAAGCGGCGGTGCTCGCCTGTGGATCATTCCAGTAGCCGCTCATGCAGGCCGACGACCGCAGCAACACCTGACCCGTCTCGCCACGGGGGACCTCATGGCCGGCGGAATCACGCAAGGCGAGTGTGACGCCCGACATCGGGCAACCGACGCATCCATCGACATCGGTGGCCAGATCATCCGGGTACGTACTCAGGCCGAGCCCCGCCTCCGCGCAGCCGTACGTCACCTGGACCGGCGTGCCGAAGCGCTGGCGGAGCGCAGCCACGAGCCCGGCCGGCGTGGTGGCACCTCCGGACACGATTATCTCGACATGCGGCAAGCCGTCGCTCGGCAGATTCTGCTGCGCCGCGAGTTCGGCGAGCTGGGCCGGCAAACCGCTGAGCCGGTTCGCCTGAACCGCCGCTGCGAGGCGTGGCACCTGCTCGGCTCGCCAGGAGCCCATAAGGACACACGTCTGCCCTGACTGCAGGAAGGTCGGCAAGCGTGTCATGAGGCTGTAATGAGCGAATGGGACAGCCGTAAGCAGGACGCTGCCCACTCCGCTCCCCCACCGCTCACCGGCCTCGGCGGCCCGAATCGCGTCCAGCTGGCGAACCCCGAACACGGCCCCGCGCGGCGTACCCGAACTTTTCGACGAGTTGAATGCGATCACAGCGGGGCGGGCCGGATCCGGTGGCAGCGGCGGTGGTGGCAGCTCCGCGCGGCGGAGCCCCGCGAGCGCCCCACGGCTGTCCCTGGCCGGCGTAACCCGAATCAGCTCACCGTCGGGCCCGGGCCCGACGTTCAGCCCGAACGGCGCCACGGTCACCGTCGGCCGCAGCAGATCGGTGAGCCGGTCGAGCACCACGGGCGGCCAGCGCGGATCGAGCCCCGCCACGATAGCCCCGATCTTGACGGCGGCCAGGTAGCAGATCGGAAATTCCGGCGTGCTCGGCAGCGCGAGGGCGACCACGTCGCCGGGAAGCACACCACGGAAGGCCAGCCCAGCCGCTGCCTCGTCGGACAGCCGGTCGAGCTCGGCATAACTGACCTGCCAGCCAGCCGCCGGACTGACCAATGTCCCAGCCGGCGCTTCCACCGGGGACTCCGATGCGGCCTGCGCTTCCACCGGGGACTCCGATGCGGCCTGCGCTTCCACCGGGGACTCCGATGCGGCCTCCGCCTGCCCAGGCGGCCCCGGAACCTGGACAGGCTCCGGCCGCGCCGCCGGGCGGACAGCGGCAAACGACACTCGTTGCCCGAACCGGCGGGCAGCTTCAGCGGCAAGCGTGCGCAACATCACAGCTCCTCCAGCCGACGCGCCCGAAACCAACAGCCCCGGGAACAGGGCATCTCGATTAGTCAACAGGCTAGTCTCGCGAACATGACACAGAAAGCCAGCCGCGGCGAGCGAAATGCCAGGCAGCCTCGCCCCTCGCTTGGTGGAGGCGCTCCGGCCCGCGATCGTGAACTTCGGGCCCAGGGCCGCGCAACCTTGCGCAAGCTCCTCGACGCCGGACGCGCCGCGTTCGAAGAGCGCGGTTTTCACGCGGTGCGGGTGGACGACATCGTCAAAGCCGCCAAAACCTCGCACGGCACTTTCTACCTGTACTTCGCGAACAAGGAAGACCTTTTCAAGGCGCTGACCCGAGATGCCCTGCACGACATGGAGGTGATCGCTCAGGAGTTCCCGCGTGTCACCTCTGACGATGCGGGGCGCGCGGCACTGCGGCAATGGGTGCAGCGGTTCTGTGATACATACGCGACGCATGCCACCGTGATCCGGACCCTCAGCCAGGCTGACGTGATCGGTGAGGACTTCTTCAGCGAAGGATTGCAGTTGCTCTTCCGCCTCTCGGAGGCGATCGCCCAGGGAATGACGGGGGCCGCACCGCAGGCCGAGCATGCGGAACTGACCGCGCTCGCCTGCCTTATGATGCTGGAACGGGTGAACTATCTGGTCAGCGTGGACGTCAGAATGCCCGCCGCGGAGATGGTGGACAGAATCAGCGCAATCATCTTCGCCGCGTTCCACGCGGCTGTCTGACGTTGCTGCTCGGGCCGCCGCTGCTCGGGCCGCCGCTGCTCGGGCCGCCGCTGCTCGGGCCGCCGCGGTTCAGGCGCCGCGGTTCAGGCACGGCCGTAAACGGGCAGATGGGCTCCGCTGACGGGCCCAGCCTCAGGGCCGCAGAGGAAGTAGATCGTCTCCGCAATCTCCTCGGGCCGCACCCATCTGCTCGTGTCGGCTTTGGGCTGGGCAGAGCGGTTAGCGGGGGTGTCGATCACGCTCGGCAAGATCGCATTGATCCGGATGTTGTCGTGGCGGTACTCGGCCACGAGCGCGTCAACCAACGCGAGCACGGCCGCCTTGGCCACCACGTACCCCGCCGCCCCGCTGAACGGCCGAACGGCGGCGCGGCTCGACACGCACACGATCGCGCCGCCACCGCCGCGCAGCAGGTGAGGGATCGCCGCCTGTGCGACGAGATAGGTCGGGCGCAGGTTGAGCCGAAGCTGCGCCTCGAAGTCCTCGGCCGGTGTTTCATGGACCCGCCCGCCTGCGGCGTAGCCGCCGACCAGGTTGATCACCGCGCCGAGCGGAGCGTCCGGCTGGCAGGCCGCAATCTCGACGCAGCGCGCCACCGGCGCTGCCTCGAATAGATCGGCCTCGACCAGGGCGAGTCGAGGATGCCGATCCACCCGGTCAAGCTCTCTATCGAACTTCCAGGGCACCACGGCCCGCCAGCCCCCGCGGAGGAATCGGTCGGTCACCGCGACGCCGAGGCCTCCGGTACCGCCAGTGATCAGTGCGGTGGCGGGCATAGCAATCTCCCTTTCACACCGGGGCCCCCGGGCCCCGGGTATTACTTCGACGATGGAGGCGCCCAGATTCCCAGGTCATGCATCTTCTTGACCTGCTTTTCGATGACCTCACGGCGGAACTCCTCGTGCCGGTAGGGCGCGCGGTCCAAGTACAGGTTCTTCGGATAGATCGGGCGATCGTAGATCAGCCTGTACTGCTCGGTGCGGAGATCCTTCGTCCAGTTGCCCCACTGCGCCCTGGCGCGATGGTCTCGAAGTGCCTCGATGTCAACCGTCCCGGCCACGTAGGAGGATCCAGCGCCGTACAAGTGTTTGCCCACGATCCGGCCCTTGTAATCGACGATCATCGAGCGGCCGCCGAACGTGTCGATCGGCACATCCGAGTCTTGCTCGAGATAGTAGGTGGCCAGGTTCGGGGCAACGACATAGAAGTTGTTGTCGAGCGCCCGCGCGCGGTTCTGGATCTCGAAGTAGTCATTGCCCGTATGCGGGTGCGGGTAGGAGGCGCGGTAGGTGACCTCGGCCCCGTTGATCGCCAGACCTCTCGCGTTCTCCGGGTAGGAGGCCTCGTTCGCCATCATTATCCCGAGCCGTCCGATCTCGGTGTCCACGACCGGATAGAAGGCATCGAGCGTCTCGCCGTTCAGTTCCACCCACCGGTCCCACACGTCATGTGGCGTCACCGAATGCTCAACCGGGTAGAGGGTGGCGAGTTTGTGGTGTTTCAGGATGACCTCTCCGGAGGGGGCGATAACAATGCCCACATTGAAGAAACGGCCGGGGAAGGATTCATGCCGCGCCTTTGCCTGGGCCATGATGAACACGTTCCACCTCCCCGCGAGCTCCGCGAGTGCCTCGGTCTCCTCGCCGGGCACATCGATCGCGCATTCGCGGGCGTACTCCTCGTGGTCCATGTCGAAGACCTCGTCAGTAAAGCCCTGCAGCGCGCCCTCGGGTATGGCCACCAGCCGAACCGGCAGGTCCAGGCTCGACAGCCACGAAGCCGCGGCGATCACATGCGAAATGTGTTCGATGTTGCGGGTGATCTCGGCCCGGCGACGTATTCCCCACACGGTCGTGACCAGCCCTACAGCGGTATATGGCGCTACCATCGCCGCACCCTTTCTCCCGGTCCGTCTGGACTCCACGGGGCCGCTGTTGCACGCACGGCTGCTGCGCGGGCAACCGCTCGACGAACCGGCCAGGTCGGCGAACCACGCCGGATGACCTTCGCGCCCATCGCTGGTGGTGCAGCAACAACGACGGTCGATCCCGCGGCAGCCGTTCGGCACCTATGCACACCATCCGGCGCGTGCGCCCAGCGCGAATCACTCGCCACTAGGCGACTGGTGCGATGCTCAGGACCTCGCGGACCGCTACGGCGATCTTCTCCTCACTTGGCAGAACGTAGTCTTCCATGGGTTTGCTGTATGGGGTTGGCGTGTCCAGGGCAGTGACCTGCATGACCGGCGCCCTCAGGTACGCGAATCCGACGTCGGCGAGTTCGGTCGCCAACGGCGGTTGGCGACCCACCGGCGCCCATACGGACCCGGAGTTCATGATCTGACGGCCACAGTGTGATACTGCGATAGCATCGCGACGATATGTCGGGCTCCGGAACCATGACGACGGAAAATGTTCATACCAATTTGCCCGAAAAGCCGACTAGTTTCGTTGGGCGTGAGCGCGAACTAGACGAGCTGCGCGGGCGCATAACCAAGACCCGTGCCTTGACGCTTTGCGGGCCAGGCGGCATCGGCAAGACGCGGCTGGCGGTGCGAACCCTCTCCACTCTGACGGACAAATTCCCCGATGGAGTGTGGTTTGTCGAACTCGGTGATATCCGGCAGCCTGATCTGGTTGTCTCACGGGTAGCGTCGGTGATCGGTGTCGACGAAGAACGGGGACGCCCGCTGCTTGACACGCTTGCGGACACGCTCAGGCCCCGTCGGCTGCTGCTGGCCCTTGATAATTGCGAGCACGTGATCGATGCGTGCGCACACGTGTGCGAGCGGTTGCTGGCCAGTTCGCCGGGCCTGCGGCTGATGACGACGAGCCGCGAGCCGTTGCGCGTGCCAGCCGAGACCGTGTGGCAAGTGCCACCACTGTCCGTCCCGCCCGCCGACGCGGTGGGGGTGCTTGGACGGGCCGCGGCAGTTGCGGAGGCCCCAGCACCGGCGGAGCCATTAAGCTACGCGGCGATCCGCCTATTTGCCGACCGGGCTGCGGCGTCCCGGCCAGGATTTGCCATTGGCCCGGCCAATGCCGCCACCGCTGCCGAGCTTTGCCGCGCCCTGGATGGCATTCCGCTGGCGATCGAACTGGCGGCTGCCTGGGTTCGCATGCTTTCCGTGGAGCAGATCGCAACGCGCCTGGCTGACCGCTTCAGGCTGCTCACCATTGGCGAGCGGACCGCACCCCCTCGTCAGCGCACTCTGCGCGCCACGATCGACTGGAGTCACGATCTGCTCACCTCGAGAGAACGAATGCTGTTGCGACGGCTGTCGGTTTTCGCCGGCTGCTCACTCGAGATGGCGGAACGGGTGTGCTCCGATGACGACCTCCCGGCTGGAGACATACTCGGCTTGATCGCCGCGCTGGTCGGCAAGTCGCTAGTGGTGGTCGAGCCCGACGTGCTTGGCCAGGCGCGCTACCGGCTGCTCGAGACCATCCGCGACTACGCAGCGGCGCGGCTAACCGAGGCTGGCGAATCCGAAACTTTTCAGCTCAGGCTGCGCGATTACACGCTGGCAGTAGCTGAGCACAACATGGCGATCGGGATGTCGCAGATCCCGGCCCCGTGGTCGGCCAGCGTCGACGTCTTCCGCAGATACGACGTTGACGCAGGCAACGTGTGGCAGGTGCTGGGCCGGTGCCTGGCCCAGGCCGATGTGGAGACTGGACTACGGATCTGCACCGCGGTCCGGCCGTGCTGGATCGTGCGGGGCTCGTTCGCTGAGGCCGGCGAATGGATGGATGCGTTCCTCACCCTCGATGTGGCGGGTGCGCACCCGCGGGTCCGGGGACCTGCTCTTGTCGGGCGCGCACAGGTCGCCCTTTCCAGTTCTCCGGCCGCAGCGCAGTCCTGGGCGAAGGAAGGGCTGGCGCTGTGCCGCGTCGCTGGCGATGAGTTCTGGACGGCGGCTGCGCTCAACCTTCTCAGCGAGGTCGCTTTGCACCTGGGACACGCCGACCAAGCAGCGTCAAGCGCGGACGAAGCGTTGCGGATCGCCCAAGCGTCGGGCGACGGGTGGAACGAGGGATATGCCCTGGGTACCCGGGCCGCAGTCGCCGGGCTCCAGGGCAGGCTTCGCGAGGCGCAGCAGCTTGGGGAGGCCTCGATCAGCGTGATGCGCCGCATCGACCAGCAATGGGGACTCGCGCGCACGTTGCTCGGGCTCGGTGATCTGGCCCGGTTGCGCGGTGACCCTGGCGCCGCGCACAACCGCTACCTGGCCGCACTGCCCATACTGCGAGAAATCGACGCTCGGCCGGAGATCGCGCGCTGCCTGGCTGGCCTGGGACGAGTGGCGTTGGACCGCGGAATGGCCGGGCTGGCGAGGCAGCACCTTTCCGAGAGCCTAAAGCTCACTCATTCCACCGGGTCACGTATTGGCGTGGCCCGCGGGCTCGAGGCCTTCGCGGCGCTGGCCGACCAGGAAGGCCGGCCCGACCGGGCGGTGCAGCTCACCGCCGCCGCAACCGAGCTGCGCGGTGCGGCGGGCCTTCCGCCGCCCTCCGGCGCACGGACAGAAAGATACCTGACTGCCGCACGCCACCTGGGCGAACAGGTCGTTGGCGCCTTGTGGGCGCAGGGCCTCGCAATGCCCAGCGACGTCGCGGTCGCGCGGGCGCTGCAGGCGCCGCAAGCACCAGCCACGGACGGCCACGATGCCACCACCCTGGCCGCGGCCTCAGCACGCCAAGCGGCAGCGAAACCGGCCAGCACGCTGACCCCGCGGGAACGCCAAATCGTCGCATTGGTCGCATCTGGCCACAGCAACAAGGCGATCGCGGGAGAACTGTTCATCAGCCCGGCCACGGCAGCCCGGCATATCGCCAACATCCTCGCCAAACTGGGATTCAGCTCACGTGCTCAGATCGCCGCCTGGGCTGCGGGCAACGAGCTTGATCTCGCCGGACCCGGAGATGAAGGCCGGGCCAAAGGTGGTTAGCGACGTGCGCCGAAGATACTGGTCACCTTGGACTTCTCCCGCGATTGTTGTCCCACCGTCGCGGGCCTGGCCAAGATGCACAACACGAGCAAGGCACGCCGCCTGGTCGCCGACGCGCGTGACATGCTCGGCGGCAACGGCATCCTCCTCGACCACCACATCATCAGGCACATGGCCGACCTCGAAGCCATCCACACCTTTTGAGGGCACCGAGACCATCCAGACCCTGATCGTCGGCCGCGACCTCACCCCGGCATCGGCGCCTTCGTGTAACCCGTTTATTGCCGTAGGACTCGGCGCATATCAATGTCGAGTCGTCGGGCGTCACGGCCATTCCATTGGGAGAGTACAGACGTGTTCAGCCCAGCGACTGTGCCGGCCGGGTGGGCAAGCCAGCGGCCCTCCACGCCTGGAACCCACCTTCGAGGTAGGTCGCCCGGCGAAGCCCAATCCGCCGCAGGCTCGTGGCGGCGAGGACTGACGCATAACCCTCGGAGCACATCACGATGATCCTGGCGTCTGTGCGGGCCAGGGCCGGGATCCGGGCGTCGCTGCGCGGGTCCAGGCGCCACTCCAGCACGTTGCGTCCGATGATGATCGCTCCTGGTATTTCGCCTTCGACGATCCGCTGCTCGAGCGACCGGATATCGACCAGCACTGCGCCGTCGGTGAGGGCGGCGAGGGCCGCCTCCGGCCGCATTCGCTCCAGGCCGTTGCGCGCTTCGGCAAGGAACTGGTCGATGCTGGGTGCCCCAACCGGGAGCGCGTCGCTGAGCTGGGCAGCAGACGCGGTGGCGTGTGCTAGCGCGGTGTCTGCGCCGCCACGCCCCCGGGCCCCTTCTGGGCCGTCGATGGCGACAGTCTCCCTGGCGATCAGCCCGTAGTCCGTGCTGTGGTAATAGGTCATCGCGAGCAGCGGCGGCGAGTAGGCGTGGATGCTGGTCGCCGACCCACTGCCGTCATGCGCCACGTTGTGGACATGCCCCGGCCCGAATGCGACCGCGCGGTCCGCCGCAAGCTGGCGGCGGCTGAGCCGTCGGCCGCTCGCGGCGCGGTACCTTTCGAGCAAGCTGCCGACTGCCACCGCGAACGAGCCCGACGACCCGCCATGGTCATGCCAATCAGTGTCCTGGCCGCGTTCCCAGGCCAGCAGCCACACGTCGCAGCTGTTCGACCGGTGCAGCGGCAGGTACCAACGGACGTCGGGATCGTGAATGACGAGGTCCGCCCACAGGTCGCGCCGCACGGCGAGCGCGGCCGTAACGGTCTGCAGGCGGGCGGGAGACAACCGGCCGACGCAGGGGACGAGACCCTGAAGTGCGTCGGCGATCGCCTGCTGCCGCTCAGGGCTAACCCCCCAGCCGCGCCTTAGCCCTGCGCCGGTCGTCTCGGGGGGTTCCGCGGCACCCGCAGCGCCACGTGTTATGGCGGCAACAGACACATGGCCTCCTACGATCTGGGCGAAATGATACGCCCGCCAGGTCCGCGAAGGCCCAACACCACCTTGAGCCATTGACATCCACATGTTCTGTCGGCAACTGGGCACGACATATTGACCGAGCGCGGCCTGCGAGTTTGAATGTGTGTGCTCTCGCTCGGTCCTGATCGGATCTGTCCGGACAGGCGCCCGGCCGACAAGCGGAGTACCAGGGATCCGCCCGCACGGAAGGACGCTCGCCATGTGGTCTCGACGCCTCCGCCTCCCGCTGCGGCCGTTAACCGCGCTGGCTGCCGCGGCGGCCTTGCTGCCCTGGGCGGCGGTCGCCGCCGTCCCAGCCGTCGCAGCGACGCCCGGAGGCGACGGCTGGCAGCGCAAGGCGCCGCCACTGTCCACGCCGTGGACCGATCAGGTCGGGCCTGGTAACGCGTTGCCGGACCATCCGCGGCCGCAGCTGACCCGGCCGCGCTGGCAGAACCTCAACGGGGTGTGGCAGTTCGCCTCGGCCGCAGCCGGGGAGACACCGCCTTTCGGGCAGGACCTCGCCGAGCGGATCCTCGTGCCCTACCCGGTCGAGTCGGCGCTGTCGGGGATCATGCGGCACGAGGAGCGGATGTGGTACCGCCGCACATTCAGCGTCCCGGCCAACTGGCAGATCGGCAAGAGCGACCGGCTGCTGCTCCACTTCGGTGCGGTGGATTACGACGCCACGGTGTACGTCAACGGGGCGCAGGTGGCCCACCACCTGGGCGGTTACGACGCGTTCACCGCCGACGTCACCGGTGCGCTGCGCGGCACCGGGCCGCAAGATCTCGTTGTTGGCGTGTATGACCCAACCGATTCCGGGGGCCAGCCGATCGGCAAGCAGCGCAACAACCCGGGCGGCATCTTCTACACACCCACGTCGGGCATCTGGCAGACCGTGTGGATGGAGCCCGTCGCGCCCGCCCACGTGCTCTCCCTCGACATGACCCCTGACCTGCCGACAAGTGTGCTGCGGCTCACCGTCAATGCCAGCAACGCCGAAGCCGACACGGTGGTCGCCACCGCCTACGACGGCAACAAGCCCGTCGGCACGGCCACCGGGCCGGCCGGTGCGCAGCTGAGCGTGCCGGTACCGAAGGCGAAGCTGTGGTCGCCGGACAGCCCGTTCCTCTACAACCTCACGGTGCGCATCGTGCGCGGGGGGATGAATGTCGACCAGGTGGGCTCGTATTTCGGGATGCGTTCTGTCGGCATGGCCAAGGGTGCCGACGGGCGGCCGCGCCTGATCCTCAACGGCAAACCGATCTTCGCCATGGCGACCCTGGATCAGGGTTTCTGGCCGGATGGTACTTATACCGCGCCGACCGACGACGCGCTGAAGTCCGACCTGCAGCAGCACAAGGCGCTCGGTTTCAACGCAGTGCGCAAGCACATCAAGGTAGAACCGGCCCGGTGGTACTACTGGGCGGACAAGCTCGGCCTGCTCGTCTGGCAGGACATGCCGGCGATGAAGATCGCCCCACCGACGGCCGATGCGCGGGCGGAGTTCACCCGCGAGCTGCACACCATGATCGACCAGCACAAAAGCGACACGTCGATCATCGGCTGGATCCCGTTCAACGAGGGATGGGGGGAGTTCGACCCGGTCGGGATGACCGCCGAGGTCAAATCGTGGGATCCCTCGCGGCTGGTCGACGCCGACAGCGGGGTGAACTGCTGCAACTCCTTCCCGGACAGCGGCGAGGGTGACGTTTACGACAACCACACCTATGTCGGGCCCGGCGCTCCGCCGTCGCAGGCCAGCCGGATCGCCATCGACGGCGAATACGGTGGGCTCGGCCTGGAGGTGCAAGGTCACCTGTGGCCGGGCAACCCGCAGGCCTACGAGATGGAGCCCGACTCCGCGACACTGACCCGGCGCTACGTCGAGCTGGGCCACAGGCTGTTGCAGGTGCAGAACGCCTGCGGCATCAGCGGCGGGATCTACACCCAGATCACTGACGTGGAAAACGAGGTCAACGGCCTGTTTACCTACGACCGCGAGGTCGAAAAGATCGACAGCGCACAGGTACGCAACGCCAACCTAGCCCTGGAACGCAACGCACAGGCCGCCTTCGACGGGACGACCGCACCGGTTTACCCGCCCGGTCAGACCGACCCGATCGGAACCTGGCCGCTCGACGAGGGATCCGGCACCGTCGCCCGCGACACCTCAGGCAGCGGGAACGACCTCACCCTCACCGGCGGCCCCACCTGGGTGCCAGGTGAGTCGGGGACGGCGCTGCAGTTCAACGGCACCAGCCAGTACGGGCAGACCAGCGGCCCGGTCCTCGACACCGCTGGCAACTTCAGCGTCGCCGCGTGGGTGAAGCTCGACTCGACCGGCCACTTCGCCACCGCGGTCAGCCAGGACGGCAGCAGCGCAAGCGCGTTCTTCCTGCAGTATTCGGCCGCAGACAACCGGTGGGCGTTCTCCACCGTCGAAGGGCGGGCACTGTCCGACACGGCGCCAGTGACCGGCCAGTGGTACCACCTGGCCGGAGTGCACGACGCCGCCACGGGCACCTACACGCTCTACGTCAACGGCCTGCAGCAGGCAAAAGTGCTCAACCAGTGCCTTGGCGATCCCTCGTCCGGCCCCCTGGCCGTCGGCCGCGGCTTCTTCGGTGGGACCAAAACCGACTACTGGCCCGGCACCATCGACCAGGTGCACATCTGGAACCGGGCGCTGTCCTCTGCGGACGTGGCCACGCTGTACCAGTCCGGCAACTGACCGCCACGCGGGAAGGGCCCGCAGGCCGACCACCGGTCCGCGGCGCTGCTGCGAATGCCCACGATGCCGAATGCCTGCACCTCGTTGGCCGGGCCGGGATTAGGCCGCATCCGTGAACTGGGCGAGCCGTGCCAGCAGGCCCTGCGCCACTACGAGATCGGAGTCCAGCGCCCGGTCAGCGGTACTGGCCGGCAGCACCCCGGCCGCCAGGTCGAACGCCGCCGCCAGGCTGGGTCCGCCCGGCCGGATCCCGCGCAGCCGCAGCGCCCGGACCGCAGCGACCAGCTCACACGCCAGCACGATGCGGTACGCGTCGATGACCTCGGTTGTCGCCCGGGCGGACTGGGTGGAGAACCCGGCGTGTTCCTCCACACCTCGCGACAGAACGGCACTGCCCAGCGCCGCCGGGGCGGCCAGCCTGCGGATGTCTGCGGCCGCGGAGTGGGCCACATACTCCAGGATCATGACCCCCGAACTCGGCGGCGGATCGGTGGCCAGGAATGACGGCAGGCCGGTGAAGGCCGGCTCGACCAGTGTGCCCAGCCGCGCCGCGGAAAGCGCAGCGGTCTGGAACAACGCGGCGCGCACCGCGTCCAGGGCAAGCCCCACATATGCGGTATGGAAGTTGCCGTTGTGCCAGACCGTGCCGCCGGCCACATCGATCAGCGGGTTCTCCGCGGCCGCGTTCAGCTCGGCGGTCACCGCCCGCTCCGCGTATCGCACCGCATCGATCGCCGGGCCATGCACCTGCGGCAATGCCCGGTACCCGTAGGGATCCTGGATCCGCGCCACCGGCAGGCCGCCATCGGCCAGCAGCGCACGCATGGCCGCCGCCACCGCCCGCTGCCCAGGGTAGCTCCGCGCTTCATGCACCGGCGCCGCGTACGGCTCGGCGGAGGCGGCGACAGCGCGGTGTGACAGCACCGCGATCACGATCGTGGCCCGCAACAGTTCAGCCAGGTCGCAGCAGGCAAGCGCGGCCTCGCCGACGGTAGCCGCGTTACTGGACAGAAACGCCAGCGCGTCCGCCGAGGCCAGCGCGAACCGAGGCTGCCCGGCGTCACTAGGCAGCCAGTCACGTTCACCAAGCAGGCACAGCGCGGTCACCGCGAGTGCCGTCAGATCCCCGGTGCCGATCGCCCCGTATCGCGGCACCGGGACCACCAGCCCGGCATTAACCCCGTCCACAAGCGGGCCGAACACGCCGGGATCAACCCCCGAACCGCCAGCCGCGATCTGGTTAGCGCGCACCACCAGCATCGCCCGGCTCACCTCAGCGGCAACCAGCGGGCCGCCACCGCCCGCATGGCTGCGCAGCAGCCGAAGCCCATGACCATGCAGATCGGCCGCGGCCACCGCCTGGTCACGGTTGGCCCCCACCCCCGTGGTCCGGCCATACACCTGCCTGCGAGCCGCCACTTCCGCCGCCATCCGCGCGGCTGCCCGGGCGCGCTCCCGGCCACGGCGAGTGACCGTCACTGCCGCAGCACCGCGCGCAGCGTCGCGGACCTGGCCGCAGCTCAGTGTCCGGCCGTCAAGCAGCACCACCGGCCTGGCCACTGCCCCTCCCTCCGCCGATGGCGGGCCTGCTAACCCGCTTTGGCAGTGAGCGGGCCTGCTAACCAGACCCTAGAGGGCGGCCGACCGACAGACATCACCGGAACGCCGCCTTCGCCCAACCGAGCAGACGTCGTCCCAGTCAAGGAGTGGGAGGATAGCGTTGTGGGAATTGTGTCGCCTGGCTTTTCCGGCCGTCGGCGGGCGGGTGCGGAGAACCTTCCGCCGGGACAGTACCTGGTCACCGACTTTCCGGTGCTATCGGCGGGCCCGACGCCGCGGCTGGACACTGGCTCGTGGGAGCTGCGCGTCACAACCGAGACCGGTCAGGTGCAGGTGTGGGACTGGGCGGCGTTCCGTGCGCTGCCCAGCGAACAGTTCACGGCCGATCTGCACTGCGTGACCAAGTGGTCCAAGCTCCGCACGACCTGGCGGGGTGTGCCGGTGGACACGCTGCTCGCCGGTATGGAGACCACCGCCGAGTTCACCGTCGCGCGCTCGGCTGGCGGCTACACCACCAACCTGCCGCTGGAGGACCTGCTCGACGGGCAAGCCTGGGTTGCCTTTGAGTACGACGGAGCCCCACTCGAGCCTGAGCATGGCGGCCCGGCCCGGCTGTTGGTTCCGCATCTGTATCTGTGGAAGTCAGCGAAGTGGCTGACCGGCATCGATCTGCTGACCGAGGACGAGCCGGGGTTTTGGGAGACGCTTGGCTATCACAACTACGGAGACCCATGGCGCGAGCAGCGGTACTGGGGCGATTGACCTGGCGCGCCGGGACGGTGACGGCGCTGCGCGACGAGACGCCGACCGCCCGCACCATTGTCCTTGATGTCGCCGACTGGCCCGGCCATAAACCCGGCCAGCATGTGGACGTGCGGCTGACGGCGCAGGACGGGTACTCAGCGCAGCGGTCGTACTCGATCGCGTCCGCACCCGCAGGCGCCAGGGTGGAGCTGACCGTGCAGCGCCTGGCGGACGGGGAGGTCTCTCCCTACCTGGCCCAGACACTGGCTGCCGGTGATCCGCTCGAGCTGCGCGGCCCGATCGGCGGCTGGTTCGTGTGGGATCCGGGCACCGGGCCGGTGCTGCTGGTGGCCGGCGGCAGCGGGGTGGTGCCGCTGATCGCCATGATCCGCACCCGGGCAGCCAAGGGCAGCCACGCGCCGTTCCGGCTGGTGTATTCGGTGCGCAGCCCCGAGACCGCGCTCTACACAGCGGAATTGGCGCAGCGGCAGCGCGCCGACAGCGGCGTGGACGTGACCTTTGTCTACACCCGCGCCGCCCCGGCCAGCTCGCCTTGGCCTGCCGGGCGGATAACTGCCGACGTGCTCGCTTCCTCCGGCTGGCCGCCTGAACAGGTTCCTTCTGTGTTCGTGTGCGGCCCAACCGGTTTCGTGGAGGCCGTCGCTGACCTACTCGTTGACGCCGGGCACGACCCTCGTTTGATTAAGACTGAACGTTTCGGGCCATCGGGAGGCCGACCATGAGCGCCTACCTGGACGGGAACGTGCTCGCCGGGGCATTGGGCGAGGTTTTCGCCGTGGACGTCACCAGCGCGACCGGAAGGTGCGTCTCTTGCGGCACAAGCGGAGCCATCGCGCAGACCCGCGTCTACGCCGACGGCCCCGGTCTGGTCGCGCGCTGCCCGGCCTGCGGGGAGGTGGTGCTGCGCCTTGTCCGCGGTCCCGGCCGTGCCTGGCTGGACCTGCGCGGGATCACCTGCCTCCAACTGACGATCCCTGGGCCGTGACAGGACCACAGCAAGGGGCATGACCGTTCCCCTACCTCCGCGCAGAGTCGCCTAACGGGCCGCCACGTCCCCTGCGCGCCCCGCAAGGGGCCGTGGGAAGCTTGCTCTGGCCCCAATGGCAAAGGAGCGCGTAGTCATGAAGGTGCCGGTGTACCCCGACCCGCAGCCAGTGCTAAGCCCGCTCACCGGAGCGGCGATCTTCTTGGTGGTGTCGGTCAATTCAGGCGGTGAGCCTGCCGTGCGTAGCCTGCTGCCCGATCTGGCTGGGTTGCAGCGGTCCGTCGGCTTCCGTCTCCCGGACGGCGGGCTGACCTGTGTCGCTGGCGTGGGCTCGGCGGCCTGGGACCGTCTGTTCGCGGGGCCACGCCCGGCTGCGCTGCACCCGTTCCGTGAGCTGGCCGGGGCGAAGTACAACGCCATCTCCACACCGGGTGACCTGCTGTTTCATATCCGGGCCAAGCACACCGACCTTTGCTTCGAGCTGGCGACCCAGATCATGGCCAGGCTCGCTGGCTGCGTCACTGTCGACGACGAGGTCCATGGTTTCCGCTACTTCGACGAGCGTGACCTGCTCGGCTTCGTCGACGGGACAGAAAACCCCAGCGGGCAGGCCGCCTCCGCAGCGGTGCTCGTCGGGAACCAGGACGCGGGGTTCGCGGGCGGCAGTTACGTGGTCGTCCAGAGGTACATCCACGACATGCGGGCGTGGAACGCGCTGCCGACCGCGGAGCAGGAGCAGGTGATCGGCCGTACGAAGCTGTCCAACATTGAACTGCCCGATGACGTGAAACCCGCCAGCTCCCACGTGGCGCTGACCACGATCACCGGGGCCGATGGCGGCCAGCGTCAGATCTTGCGCGACAACATGCCGTTCGGCAGCCCAGGGCGAGGCGAGTTCGGTACCTATTTCATCGGCTACGCGGCCACGCCCATCGTCACCGAGCAGATGCTGGCGAACATGTTTATCGGCAATCCGCCAGGCAACTACGACCGGATACTCGACTTCTCCACCGCCGTCACCGGCGGCCTGTTCTTCGTGCCATCGGCCGATTTCCTCAACGACCCACCGGGCCCGCCCCCGGCGCCCGCTGCGGTGAACGAGCCGTCCGGCCTGCCGGTCAGAACGGGAACCGGCCCGGCCGGGACCGACACCATGGCACCCTCCGGTGTTTTTCCCCGGTCCGACGGATCCTTGCATATCGGCAGCCTGAACAGGAGCATTCGGCCATGAACAACCTGCACCGCGAGCTTGCCCCCATCTCGGAGGCCGCCTGGGCCAGCATCGAAGAGGAGGCCCGGCGGACGTTCACCCTGCACCTGGCGGGCCGCCGGGTCGCCGACATTGAAGGATCGGGCGACGCCACGCTGGCTGCCGTCGGGACCGGTCACCTCACTGATGTTGACTCTCCCGCGGACGGGGTGATTGCCCGCGTGCGGCAGGTGCAGCCGCTCGCCGAACTGCGTGTGCCGTTTACGCTGGACCGCCGGGCGGTCGACGATGTAGAGCGCGGCGCCAAGGACCCGGACTGGCAGCCCGTGAAGGACGCGGCCCGCCTAATCGCTTTCGCCGAGGACCGGGCGGTATTCGAGGGATACCCGGCCGCCGGCATCCGCGGTGTCCGGGACAGCTCATCGAACTCCGCACCGGCCCTGCCTGCCGACGTCCGAGCCTACCCCGACGTGACCAGCCAGGCCGTCACCTCGCTGCGGCTGGCGGGCGTCGACGGGCCATACGCGCTGCTGCTGAGCGCCGCTGCCTACACCGCCGTCAATGAGACGTCCGACCACGGCTACCCCGTCCGTGACCATCTGACACGATTGGTGGACGGGAAGATCATCTGGGCACCCGCGATCGACGGGGCGTTCGTGCTATCGGTCCGTGGCGGGGACTACGAACTGCACCTCGGCCAGGACCTGTCCGTCGGCTATGCGTCCCACGACGCCGAACGGATCCAGTTGTATTTCCTCGAATCCATGACCTTTCTGGTGCACACCAGCGAGGCCGCGGTCGCGCTCACCGCGACGCGCGCGTAAGGCCGGCGCAGCGCGCTGTGGCTCCCTTCTTGCCGCGCTCGTGACGGGATCGGAGCTGGCTAGTGGCCGCCGGGGGCCTGTGTTCCGAATTCCTCGCGCGCTTTGCGGGCGGCCTCGGCCTCGGCGGTTGTGACTGGGGCGGGCGGTTTGAGTATCACCCAGGCGAGGAAGATCAAGCCGATCACCAGCATGATGAGGCCCACCCACAACCCGAGGTTGATGCCAGCTGCCTGCCTGATCGTGGCCTTGCTCGCTCCCAGGCCAGCAATGGTGACGAGGACGCCGAAGATCAGAAACAGTGACCCGATGAACGAGCGGAGGTCGAAGAGCTTTGCGAGCCGCCAGTTGCGAGCTTCTTCTGGACTAAGACTTACCTTGCCTGCCACGTGACGTTCTCCCTGTTCGTAGCGTCTGCGGCGGTGCTGGCCAGCTCACACCACGCCGATGTAGACATAGAAAAGTGCGCACACCACCAGAGCGGTGATCCCGAGCAACAGTGGTGATTTGAACCACGGGACCCGTGCCGCTGCCTGCACGTCGCGTTGCTGAAGCCCGAAGACCAGACCAGTCAACTCGGAGAGCGGCTTCGGTGCGCTGAACCTCGTCGCGACCAGCATCGCGACCAGTCCCGCGGCGAACCCGATAATGGCGCCCCACTGGGTCTCGGCGAGGTCGCTGCGGAACGACAGGACACCCTGCTTGTAGAGCAGCCATGTGCCGAAGGACACCAGTGTTCCGACGATCATGCCCCAGAATCCCGAGCCCCGTCCCGCCTTACGCCACACCATGCCGACGATGAAGGCGAGGAAGATAGGCACGTTGAAAAACGAGAAGAGAGTCTGGAGATAGTTGGCGATGTTGCTATATCCCGACGCGATGAACGCGGTCAGGATGCCGATGAACACGCCCGCCACGGTCGTGATACGGCCGACCCGAAGGTAGTAGCTGTCCGGGCGGCCGGGCCGGATGTAGTTCTGCCAGATGTCGTAGGTCCACACCGCGTTGAAGGAGGAGACGTTCGCCGCCATGCCAGCCATGAATGCGGCGAGCAGGCCGGTGATCGCCACCCCCAGCACGCCGGTCGGCAGGTACTTGTTCATCAGCGCCGGGATCGCGTCGTTGTACGGGAGGCCACCGCCCTCACCCAGGCCGGGAATCAGGAGGACGGCGGCCATGCCCGGGATCACGATGCCCAGGGGGATGATGGCCTTTGGGAACGCACCGATGATTGGTGTCAATCGAGCGGCATTGTCGTCCTTGGCGGACATCGCCCGCTGAACCTCAGAGAAGTTGGTGGTCCAGTAGCCAAAGGACAGGCAGAAGGACAGGCCGAAAACGAGCGAGATCCAGTCCCCGATCGGGTTGTGGCCACCAAGTCCGACGCCGGACCATGCGGACGTGAAGTCGTGGCCGTTCGTGCTGAGCTTGGCGAACAGACCGCCGATGCCACCGGCCTGCTTCAGCGCGACGATGACCAGCGGGATGAGGCCGGCGCAGATGACGAAGAACTGCATGACCTCGTTGTAGATGGCGCTCGACAACCCACCCAGCAAAATGTAGGAAAGCACGAAGAGCGCCGACACAACAATTGCGACGGCCAGCGGGATCCCGAGCAGAGCCTCCAGGACGGCGGATAGGGCGTACAAGTTAACGCCCGCGATGAGAACCGAAGCCAGGACGAAGATGATGGCGTTGACAAGGTGCGTCTTAGGATCATATCGGCGCAACAGGTACTCGGGAACGCTCCGCACCCGCGAGCCATAGTAGAACGGCATCATAACAATTCCGAGGAATACCATCGCTGGCACAGCACCGATCCAGTAGTAATGCACGATGCTGATTCCGTACTGGGCACCGCTCGCGGACATACCGAGGATCTCGATGGCCCCGAGATTCGCCGAGATGAAAGCGATGCCGGTAATCCACGCGGGCAGCGAACGGCCAGAGAGGAAGAAGTCAGTCGAGGTCTGTACCAACCGGCGAAGTGCGAAGCCAATGCCCATCACGAAGGTGAAATAGATGACCAGAAGGGAGATGTCCAAGCCGCTGAGCGACAACTTCAGCGCGCCGGCCGCCGCGAGCCGGGGACCGGCCGCCGCCACAAAAGTCATCGCGATCGCCCCTTCGTATGCGGTGCAGCACGGTCAACGGGTCCGGATCTACGCTGTCATACCAACGTGGGCAGATAGCTCATTGCGGGTAGCCGCCCTGGAAAAGCGGGACGCCGGTATTCTTATATAGCTGCGCAACCTTGGCCGCGTTGGATTTTGTGATGAGACTGGGCCCGGTGTAGATCGGGCGGAACGGGTGCTGGCCGTAGCGAACCTGGAACGCGGCCACCTGGACCGCGTCGTAGCCCTCCAGGAAAGGCTGCTGGTCGATCACGAACAGCAACTGACCATTCTGGACGGCGGTTAGATCAGCGGTGGACACATCGAAGGTGCCCAGCTTGATCCGGCCGAAGGCGTTCAAGGCATGGAGGGCGCCACCGGCAGCTTCGAACCCGATGATGCCCGTAGCGAGGACCCCATCGATACTCGGGTTCCGCGTCAGCGCCTGCTCGATGGCGCTCTGCGCCTGATGAAGTTGGCTGCCGTTGACGCGGAGAATCTGCACGGAGCCGCCGCTGGCGCTTATCTGTCTGCTGAAACCCGCGCACCGGTCGGTAAGCGCGGTGTTCTGCGCCTCGTGGATGACGCACAGCGCCCGGCGCACCCCAGTCGCCGCCATTGCCTTGCCCGCCTCTGCCCCGCCCGTAAGGTCCGGCTGGCCGACGAAGGTTAGCGCACCGACCTGCTGGTACACGCGGTCGCCGACATTGACAACGACAACAGGCACGCCAGAGGACGCGACATGCCGGATGGCACCCGACAGGGCCGCCGCGTTGGGGATGGTCACCACCATCGCGGCCGGCTTCCCTCGCGCGGCGTCGGTGATCAGCGAGGCCTGCGCCTGCGGATTCGTGACCTTGGGTGACTGATACTTGAGCTTGACGTTGAAGTCTGAGGCCGCCTGCTGCGCACCCTTTTGTACCAGTGCCCAGAAGGGGTCAAACGATTGCCCATGGGTCACCATCGCCACGGTAATCCGCGGACCCTTCGCCGCGGAATTGGCGGGGGTACTCCCTGACGTGCGTTGGCTCGAGCACGCAGCCAGCGACCACGAGACGCCCAACGCCACCACCGTTAATACTGCCGCAAGCCCTCTCGGCCTCATGACGTTGCCTCCAACGCAGGAGCATCACCCTAAATGGCGCGAAAGCCCGGCTCGCGGCGCGGGAACTGCCGCCAGGCTCAAGATGGTCCGCGCGATGGCCCGGTCGAGGATCGCGAGAACTTCGTCACTGGTGCGTCCGGTCGCATCGTTCCAGCGGGTGAGCGTCTGGATTTGCGCCAGCCTGACCTGCGGTGACGACACGGCCAACAGCCCAGGCCCGGGCTGAGCGGCCCGCTGGCCGCGGGACTCCCACAGCGCGTCGTACACGGCGCCGATCGCCCTGCCGACCTCGGAACCAGCGTCTGGCCCCGGCCCGGAGCCCGCCCGGACCAAGGCGCCCACGAGGCAGACCGCGCTTACCGGCTCAGGTCTCGAGACGCCGGCTGCGAGTCCGGTAACCAGCATCCGCTGCCCGCCATCTCGCGGCACCGACCACCAGCCGCCCTGCGCCCATCCGGCCTCTAGCATTCCGCGTGCCGCCTCGAGCGAGGCAAGCAACTGCTCAAGGCTTGAGCGTCGAACCTCATCCATCGACTGTCGCGGAAGAACCGGAATCCACCGACGTCGCCACCAGCGACGCCGTCGACGCAAGGACGCAGTGCCACCGCCGGTCCGCGGCGTGGCGGTCACACCCGCGACAGACACCGCTGGACTGCTCACCTCCCGCGCGATCCCGGCGCGGTCAATCGTGGGGATTGACATGTCAACAGGATCGCTCCGATTGCCCGGGGGCACCAGTGGTCGGCCGCACGGCTTCGCACGCCACCGACCGCTCCCGGCTGGAACGCTCGCCTCGATCTGCCGCCAGGTCGGCCGCACCGCCACCCAGCCGCGCGACCTGCTGGAAGCGGGTCTCTGGCGAGGCCGTTCGCAGTCCCCAATCCAAGGCGGCTCGCGACCGCCATCGGCCCAGAAATGTCGCATCTTGGCTCTACGATGAGGCACTGTGCCCACCGGGAGCTGGACGTGCTGAGCTTCGACGAGATCAATCTGCTGCGCGGCAACAGCCCCGCATGGCGACTGCTATGCGCCGACAACGCACCACTGGTGCTCAGCTTCCTGCACCAGGTATTCGTGGAGGACAACACCCGGTCCATCTCCGCGGCCGAGCTGGCGAGCAGACTGGACGACGAACTGTACGGGCTGAACGAGCGGCTCGACGAGGGCGGGATCCCAAAGTTCCCCAAGCCCGCGAAAGCCTATCTCGACGACTGGGCGGCATCGAATACCGGTTGGCTGCGCAAGTATTACCCGGAGGGCAGCGACGAACCGCACTTCGACGCGACCCCGGCCGTGGAGAAAGCGCTGCAGTGGGTTCGGGTGTTGCGGGAGCGCTCATTTGTGGGTACCGAGTCGAGGCTCAACACGATTTTCCTTCTACTCAGGCAGATCGTCTACGGCACGGAAACCGACCAGGAATCCCGCATCGAGGAGCTACAAAGGCGGCGGCAGGAACTCGATAACGAGATCGCCCGTGTCGAGGCGGGAGAAATAGACGTGCTCGACGCCAGCGCCGTCCGCGACCGCTATCAGCAGTTCTCCGCGACAGCGCGGGAGTTGCTCGCGGACTTCCGCGAGGTGGAGCAGAACTTCAGGACACTGGACCGCCAGCTACGGGAAAAGATCGCGGGCTGGCACGGCGGCAAGGGCGAGCTTCTCGACGACGTGCTGGGCAGCAGGGAGACGATCGCGGGCTCCGACCAGGGCAAGAGCTTTCAGACGTTCTACGATTTCCTCCTGTCGCAGGCGCGACAGGAGGAACTGACCGCACTGCTGGATACCGTGCATCAGCTGAACATGATCAGCGAGGCTGATCCGCGGCTGCGCCACATCCACTATGACTGGCTCGATGCCGCGGAACGCACGCAGGCGACTGTTCGGCAGCTCTCCGAACAGCTCCGCCGCTTCCTCGACGACCAGGTATGGTTCGAGAACCGCCGAGTGATCGATATCCTGCGCGGCATCGAATCGCATGCCCTCGCGCTCCGCGAGCAACGGCGCATCCCCGTCACCACGGAGATTGACGGCACCGCTCCGGTCATCAGGCTCCCGATGGAACGCCCGCTCTATTCCCCGGTCCGCAAGCCGCGCATCGACAGCGGCAGGGTTCGCCTGGCCGACGAAGAGGTCGACCCAGCCGTGCTGTTCGAACAGGTCTACGTTGATCCCGCCCCGTTGCGCGGCGGCGTCCGCCGGGCACTTCAGCACAACCCGCAAGTCGGACTAGCGGAGTTGATCGCAGAGCACCCTTTGGAACACGGCCTGGCAGAACTCGTGACCTATCTGGCGCTCCAGGATGAGACCTTCCGGGTGGTATTCGACGAGCACCGTCGCGAGCAGGTGAGCTGGCAGGAACCGGACGGGCGGGCCCGGACGGCCACGCTCCCCGGCGTCACATTCGCGCGGGCAGGAGGCGGTAATTGACTGTTGCGAGCACCTCGACCCCGGACCTTTCGCTGGTCGTCACGCACCTGATGAAGGGTGTCGTGTATCGCGATACGCAGGATCGGGCATGGCGCCACTTGCTCCAGCTGCAGCCGCAGGTGCGGGATTATGTTGCCGTATTGGGCCTGCAGGTTGTCATCGACGAGGCCGAGGGCTACGCGTTCTGCCGCCAGCGCTCCGACGACGAGCGCGACGCCGAAGGTAAAACGCCGCTCCCCCGATTGATCCCGCGCCGCTCGCTATCCTTTCATGTCAGCCTGCTGCTTGCACTGCTACGCAAGAAGCTAGCCGAATTCGACGCACAGGGTGGTGACACCCGGCTGATGCTGACCAGTGACCAGGTAGCCGAAATGGTGCGTGTGTTCCTACCTTCAACAAGTAACGAGGCGCGGCTGACCGATCAGATCGACTCATATGTCAACAAAGCAGTCGAGCTGGGCTTCCTTCGTCAAGTGAAAAATGCCGAGCCTATATACGAAGTCCGGCGGATTCTGAAAGCTTTCGTTGACGGTCAGTGGCTCGCCGACTTCGACGCGCGGCTCACTGAATACGCGGCGCTGCTGGTTGGCGATGAACGGGATAACGGCGGCTCGGTGAACGTGGGGGGGACGAGTGAACAGCGCGCTGTTTGACGTGGCCGGCTTCTGCGACCCCGAAACCCTCAGCGGTTTCCGGCTCACCCGGCTTGAATTGTACAACTGGGGCACGTTCGACGAACGCGTGTGGTCTCTCGGTGCAAATGCGAGGAACTGCCTGCTCACCGGCGACATCGGTTCTGGCAAGTCCACGATCGTGGACGCGGTCACCACACTGCTGCTGCCGGCCAACCGCATTTCGTATAACAAGGCCGCCGGCGCAGATACGCGGGAGCGGAGCCTTCGCTCTTACGTTCTCGGCTATTACAAGTCCGAGCGCAATGAGGTTACGGGGACCACCAGGCCGGTAGCGCTGCGCGATGGCACCAGTTACTCCGTGATCCTGGGCGTCTTTACCAACGAGGGCTACGACGCCACTGTCACGCTGGCACAGGTTTTCTGGCTGCGGGACGCTGGTGCTGGCCAGCCAGAGAGATTTTACGTTATGGCGGACAAAACCATGTCGGTGGCCGCGGACTTTGCCGACTTCGGCACCGACATTGTTTCGCTCCGCAAGAAGCTACGCGCTGCCGGTGTCCGGGTGTACGACAGCTTCCCTGAATACGGGAAGGACTTTCGCCGCCGCCTCGGCATCGAGTCGGAGCAGGCGATGGAATTGTTCCACCAGACGGTTTCGATGAAATCGGTGGGGAATCTCACGGATTTCGTCCGTGATCATATGCTGGAGCCATTTGATGCCGCCCGGTGGACTGAGAACATCGTGGCCCACTTCGAGGATCTCACGAAGGCTCACGATGCGGTCCAGCGTGCCCAGGCTCAGCTTGCCGCACTCCAGCCACTGCTGGCCGACTGCGACGGCCACGACAAGATCGCCGCCGAGATCGAGGCGCTGACCAGCCAGCGGACGGCGCTGAGATACTACTTCGCCGACCTCAAGGCTGCACTCCTGGACCGCTTGCTCATCGATCTTTACTCCGAACGGGCGCAACTAGACGCTCAGCTAAACCAGCTCGAGGTACGGCTGAAGGAGTTGCGCGAGCGAGAGACGAACCTGCGGATCGAATTGGCCGGTAACGGCGGAAACCGCCTCGCCGAGATCGAACGTCAGCTTACCGAGGCGGACGCCACCTGCACAAAGCGCATGGAACGAGCCGAGCGTTTCAGTAAATTGCTTACCGAAGCAGGCCTGGATCAAGTCGAAACGGCAGAGCTCGGCGTCGGGAGATCGTTACTGCGCGGAATACCGCTAAGCAGGAACTCGCGGACCGCCAGAACCGGCTTACCGAGACGGCGGTCGAGGCCAAGACGCTCAGGGACGAAGCGGCCGAGGTCAACGCGGAACTGGTAAGCCTCCAGCAGCGCAGGAATAACATCCCCAAGCTCAACCTTGACCTGCGCCAGAAGCTGTGCCGTGAGCTTGAGCTTGCCGAGACGGCGCTGCCGTTCGCCGGTGAGCTGATCGCAGTCCGCGACGAGGAGTCGGCCTGGGAAGGCGCGGCCGAGCGGCTTCTGCGCAGCTTCGCGCTGTCCGTCCTCGTTCCAGAGCAGCACTACGCGGCGGTGTCCGACTGGATCAACGTCCATCACCTGAACGCGCGGATCGTGTATTACCGGGTCCCCGACATGACCGGGGCAGCGCGCCGCGGTGCGTATGTCCAGCCCCCATCGTCCACCGCGCTGTCCGGCAAACTGGAGGTCAGAGACACCCCGTTCGCCCCCTGGCTGGAACGCGAGTTGGCCAGCCGAGCCGGATATGAGTGCGTCGAGACCATGGCGGACTTCCGGCGCGCGCCGCGGGCGGTCACCAAGGCAGGCCAGATCAAGTCGGCGGGCGGGCGGCACGAGAAGGACGATCGGTCCCGTATCGATGACCGGAGCACGTATGTGCTCGGCTGGTCCAACGAGCGGAAGATCAGCGCCCTGGTGCGCAGGGCGGAAAGACTCCAGAGCAGGCTCAACGCGATCAACGCCGAGCAGGCCAAGCACGAGAAGGCACGAGACGCTGCGATCGAGCGCGGGCAGGTGCTCGCCGGCCTGGACCAGACCCGCGAATTCACCGAGATCGATTGGCCGTCGCTGGTCAACCGGATCGAGGAGCTGAAGGAGGAAAAGCACAGCCTGGAGGCGGCGTCGACCGAGCTGAAGCGGCTGAACCGCGACCTTGAGGCGGTCAAGCTGCAGATCGAGAACGCCGATGGGAAGCACGGCGCGGTGCGGGAGCGGATCGGCGGTGTGGGCGGCCAGATCCGCGCGGCAGGCGACAGCCTTGATGAACTCAGGAAGACGTTGGCCGAGCCGGGTTGCGAGCAGGCGCGGGATCATTTCCTTGCTATCGGCGAGTTGCTCGCCAAGCCACCGCTCGCGGAGCTACCGCCGCGCAGCCCCGGTGACTGTGACAATGCGGAGACGACGGCAAGCGGGGAAATCACCGCCGTCATTGACCGGCGGGCGGCAAGGAAGACCACACTCAGCAATAGAATCGTCGCTGCGATGGGCGAGTTTCGCAGGCAGTACCCGATCGAAACCGCCGAGCTTGACGACTCTGTAGCCTCGGCGGACGGCTACCGGGAGCTACACATGCGGCTCAACGACGATGACTTGCCCCGCTTCCAGAAGCAGTTCAAGACTTACCTGAACCAGAACACGATCCGTGATATTGCAGGCTTCCAGTCCCAGCTGAACAAGCAGGCCGAGGTTATCAGGGGTCGGATAGCCACGATCAACGAATCCCTGGTCGATGTCGACTACAACCCCGGCCGGTTCATCCGCTTGGAGGCCCAACTCACGCCGAATACCGAGATCCGCGACTTCCGCGCCGAGCTGCGCGCATGCACCGACGACGCCGTGTCCGGCGATGCCTCGGACCAGTACTCCGAGCAGAAGTTCCTGCAGGTTAGCAGGATCATCGAGCGATTCAGGGGCCGCGAGGGGCAGACAGATGCAGACCGGAAGTGGACACGCTACGTCACCGACGTGCGGAACTGGTTTCTGTTCACCGCGTCCGAACGCTGGCGCGCAGACGATACGGAGTACGAGCATTACGCCGACTCCGCCGGTAAGTCCGGCGGGCAGAAGGAGAAGCTCGCCTACACGATTCTGGCCGCCTCGCTGGCGTACCAGTTCAAGCTGGAGTGGGGCTCCACCAAGTCGCGGACGTTCCGGTTTGCGGTCATCGACGAGGCGTTCGGCCGGGGCTCGGACGAGTCGACCCGGTTCGCGCTCGAGCTGTTCCGCCGGCTCGGGCTGCAGTTGCTGATCGTCACCCCGCTGCAGAAGATCCACGTGATCGAGGCCTACGTGTCAGCGGTCGGTTTCGTTGACAACCCGTCAAGCCGCTACTCGCGGCTGCAGACGCTCACGATTGAGGAATACCGAGCGCGTCGGCTCGCGCGTGCCATCGGCCAGAAAGTCGCTGCCAACGGCCCCGCCCCTGCCACTGTGCCTGCCGCGGGGACCTGACGTGGCGTCCTCGTGGACCCGGCCGGCCGACGTGCGCGCGGCGCTTGGCAAGAAATGGCAGTCCGGAGTGTTGCTGACCGCATTCGCGAGCGGGCTGGACTGGGAGCCGCTGGGCCTTCCGCTACGTGGCCCGGCGCCTGGGGAAATCGGTGAGCGCCTGGGCGAGGTGCAGGAGTGGGTGGGGGAATGGGAACGGGCAGGCAGGGGTCCGCTGCGGATCGAGTACAAGAAGGTCGGTGGCCGTCACGTCGGATCCAACATGATTCCGGGCCGGGCCTGGATCGACGGCTATGACCAGGCGTGGGCACTGCTCGGTGTACGGAACCAGGTGCACCGGCTCACCGAGCTGGCCGAGGCGACGCGGAAAAGCTGTCCTCTACTCGTTCCGTGGGTGGCGCGCCGCCCCATGAAGGCGCTCCGGCTGGAAGCACGGTGGCGGCAGCTCCTCGCAACTGTCCGGTGGATTGACCAATGGCAGTGGCCCGGGATGTACCTTCGGCAGGTGGATGCGCCGGGCGTTGACACGAAGTTCATCGAACAGAATCGAGGGGTGCTCGCAGAACTGCTGGACCTCCAGCTCGACCCGGACCGGATCGACACGGATGCCGCCGATTTCGAAGGACGGTACCGGTTCCGCCGGAAGCCCGGTTATGTGCGATTCCGCTCCAGCGGGTTTCACGGCTTCAGCGAGCTTTCCGTCCGCGCGGACGAATTTACCGCCGCACCGTCAGGGCTCACTCGCGTTTACGTGCTGGAAAACGAGATAACCTACCTGGCGCTTCCGTGCGCGGAGAGTGCGATGGTGATCTTCGGCGGGGGATACGCGGTGCCCGTGCTGGAACCGCTCGATTGGCTGGCCGACCTCGATCTCGTGTACTGGGGTGACATCGATACCCACGGGTTCGCCATCCTGGACCGGCTGCGGCAACGATTCCCGCACGCCCGGTCCATGCTGATGGACCGGGCGACACTGCTGGCGCACCGCGAGCAGTGGGTGACCGAGCCCAGCCCATGGGCGGCAAGTCCCGAGCTACTCGACACTGAAGAGGCGTTGCTTTACCGGGACCTGGTGGCAGACGTGCTGGGGCCGTCGGTAAGGCTTGAACAAGAGCGGATCCGCTTCGGCGTGATCGAGCAGGCGATGCTGAGCGGCTGATTCGGGCCACGTCCAAGAGGCGCAGCGTCAGCGGGTAGCTGGCATCCTCGGGGCCTCACTGAGCGGCGCGGCAGCGCTGGGCGGCAGACCGCCGCGCACGGTGGGCACGGGCGCCGCCAGCGCGGGGTCGGGCGGCGGGGCGTGGGTGTCGCGCGTCGCGCCGGCTGACGGCCGGGTCTGGCCGGTTTGCGGGGTGGCCTGGGCCGTGCGGTCGAAGAAGCGCAGCAGTTCGACCGGGAAGGGCATGACGAGGGTGCTGTTCTTCTCGGCAGCGACCTCGACCACGGTCTGCAGCAGCCGCAGCTGCAAGGCGGCCGGGTCGGCGGCCATGACGGCGGCGGCCTGGGCGAGCTTGCGGGCCGCCTGATACTCGCCATCGGCGGAGATGATCCTGGCGCGGCGCTCACGCTCGGCTTCGGCCTGCCGCGACATCGAGCGTTTCATCGACTCGGGCAGCGACACGTCCTTCACCTCGACCCGCTCCACCCGGATACCCCACGGCTGCTCCGTGGGGGCGTCGATCACTTCTTTGAGCTCCGCGTTGACCTTCTCCCGCTCGGACAGGAGTTGGTCCATGTTGCTCCGCCCGGTGACCGACCGCAGCGAGGTCTGGGCCACCTGCGACACGGCGAAGGTGTAGTTCTGCACGTTGACGATCGCCTTGAGCGGGTCGATGACCCGGTAATACACGACCGCGTCCACCCGCAGCGTGACGTTGTCGCGGGTGATGGTCTCCTGGCCTGGCACGGCCGCCGCCACGATCTGCATATTCACCTTGCGCAGCCGGTCCATGAACGGGTTGACCCAGGTCAGCCCCGGTTCCCGCACACCCGGCAGCGCCCGGCCGAAGCGGAAGACGATCCCTCGCTCATACTGGCTGATGATCTTGAAGCCGAACATCCCGGCCATCCTCATCCCCGCGCGTGACGCACCGGGTTCACCGGGCCCCGGGGACGGCGCCCGCGTGGCTGCCGACGTTCGAAATGCCCTCGGGCCCTTTGCCCATCATCACACACGAAACGGGCTTGGGCTGAAAGACCAGACCACATGGCACGCGGCCGGTCCGCAGCGTAGTGTCCAGGTGAAGGTTTCGAATGTTGGCTGTTGGGTCGAGACCCCGCCTGGCTGCTTGATCAGGAGGGAACGGCCTCATGTTCAACATTGGCCTAAGCACGCGCGAGTGCGCCGGTCACGGCGTCGTCGCTTTGTGCGGGGACCTTGACGTGGCCGACGCGCCGGGCGTCGCGTCACATCTGATCACGGCGGCGGCGTTTTACGGGCCGTGGGTCATCGTGGATCTGACGGGCCTGGATTACATCGACGCGGCTGGCCTGGGAGTGCTGGTGCGTGTGTTGAAGCGGACCCGGCAAGGCGGCGGTGACCTGCCGCTGGCCGCCCCACAGGATCTGGTGCGCAAGGTCCTGACCGCCACCGGCCTGATCAATGTCTTCTCGGTATATCCCAGCGTGGAACACGCCGTGCGTGGCGCGGAAGAAGCCCGGCCGCTGCAGCCGGCAGCATGGTAGCCGCGTCAGGTGCGGGCAGGCGTGGGTACCGTTCGGTTCACCGCGGGCGCTCACCGCCACGCCTTCGGGGCTCAGCAGCGCGGCCGGAGAAGCGCCGCACCGCGTCGCCGGGCTTGCCGCGCTCATGACGTATAGCCGAGCCGTCAGGGTCTGGGGCCTGGTGGCTGAGCAGGCCGCCATCCGCGGCGCGGGCGTGTCGGTCGCGGATGTGTGTGCGGCGGCGGTAGCCGCGGTGGCGGCCAGCGGCGCGGCGCTGACGGCCGCGTCGAAGGTGAGGGCGGGTCATGTCATGTGCGTGACCGATGAGGTCAGCGAGCGGCTGGAGGAACTCCAGCTGACCTTCGGAGAAGGGCCACGCGCGGACACGTATGCCTCTGGCGGGCCGGTGCTGACTTCAGATCTGAGTGCCGAGGACATCCGGCGCCGCTGGCCCGGTTTCGCGTCGGCGGCACGCCAGGCCGGCGCTGCGGCGATCTTTACATTCCCGTTGCAGATCGGGGCGATCAGGCCCGGTGTACTCAGCCTGTACAGAAGGCAGTCCGGCCCGCTGACCGCAGATGAGCTGGGTGATGCCCTGACTTTCGCCGACACCGCCGCCTTGGTGCTTCTCGACGGCCAGGCTCGGGCAGCCGGGAACACCGGGGCTGCGACTGGGCCGGGCGGGCAACCCGAGGACCTGGCGTTGCACCGGGCCGAGATCGACCAGGCCACCGGGATGCTCACCGAACAACTCAAAGTCGGCATCGAGGACGCGTTCGTGCGGCTGCGTGCTTACGCTTATGCTCACGACCGGCGGATCACCGATGTGGCCCGCTATATTGTTGCCCGCCGACTGCGGTTGCACCCGGACCCGATCCCGCCAGAGGAGGGTGCGGTGTGAATTACTCCATAACGGCTGGCGCGGGGGTGTCGCTTCCCCGCTGCCTAAAAGTCTATTTTCTGAGATGGTGAGGGGGATGGACGAACAACTACTGTCGGAAACGTTCGTCGAGCTGACCGACACCATGGTCGCCGACTTTGATGTCATCGATTTCCTGCACGTCCTCACCGATCGCAGCGTGCAACTGCTTCACGCCTCCGCCGCCGGGCTGCTGCTGGCTGACCCACGGGGCGAGCTGCGGGTGGTAGCCGCCTCCAGCGAACGGGCCTGGCTGCTGGAACTGTTCCAACTGCAAAACGACCAGGGCCCGTGCCTCGACTGCTTCCGCACCGGGCAGCCCATCGCCGCGCCCGACCTGAACACCGAGACGCAGCGCTGGCCCCGGTTCGCCGCCGCAGCCCGCGGCGCGGAGTTCACCGCGGTGCAAGCCCTGCCACTGCGGCTGCGCGAGCAGACCATCGGCGCGCTGAACCTCTTCCGCGCCGACACCAGCCCTTTCGATCCCGCCGACATGCGGGTCGGCCAGGCCCTCGCCGACGTAGCCACCATCAGCCTCCTGCACGAACGCGCCCTGCGCCGTAGCGAAACCCTCAACGAGCAGCTGCAGACCGCCCTGAACAGCCGGGTCATCATCGAGCAAGCCAAAGGGAAACTCGCCGAACGCCTCCAACTGGAAATGGACCAGGCCTTCAACGTCCTGCGCAACCACGCCAGAAACCGCAACCAGCGCCTGTCCGACCTGGCCCGCGCCCTCATCGACGGCTCAGAACCCCTCCCCCACCACGTCGCGCCCCGCACTCCCCCGGCACACCCCTAACGGTCATCCGCCGACCGCTACCCGCTCATCGATGGATCCGGGTCTGCCGACCGCGTTGAGGTAGCGCAGGGCCTGGACATAGGAGCCAGCCAGACTGGTCTCGCAGTAGCGCACGCCCTGCCGCTGGCAGAACGCCCTGACCAGGGCCTGGGAGCGCCGCAGGTTGGGGCGGGGCATGGAGGGGAACAGGTGGTGCTCGATCTGGTAGTTCAGCCCGCCAAGCGCGAAATCGGTGAGCCAGCCGCCGCGGACGTTGCGGGAGGTGAGGACCTGGCGGCGCAGGAAGTCGCTGCGGTCGCCCGCGGCCAGGATGGGCATGCCCTTGTGGTTGGGGGCGAAGGAGCAGCCCAGGTACAGGCCGAACAGGCCCTGCTGCAGCAGGATGAACACCACGGCCTTGACGGGTGACAACACCAGCAGCACGACGGTGAAGTAGCCGACGATGTGCGCGGCGAGCAGCGCTACCTCCACCGGCTGGCGGCGCGGGGCGCGGCGCGTCAGCGCGCGGATGCTCGCGACGTGAATGCTGATCGCCTCGCCGAGCAGCATCGGGAAGAAGAGGTATGCCTGGTAGCGGAATCCCAGCCGGGCCACGCCCCGCCCGCACGCCTGGGCTGCGGTGAACGCCAGCGCGCTGATCATGATGTCGGGGTCGGCTCCCTCGGTATTGGGGTGGGCGTGGTGACGGTTGTGCTTGCCCACCCACCAGCCGTAACTCAGCCCGATGCCAAGGTTGCCGTATAGGACACCGAGGACGTAGCTGGCCCGGCGGGAGCCGGTGATCTGCCGGTGCCCTGCGTCGTGGCCGAGGAAGCCGACCTGCGTGAACACGACTGCCAGAAACACGGCTACCGCAAGCTGCCACCACGAGTCGCCCACCACAACAAAGGCCGCCCACCCCGCAATCAGCGCAACAGCCGTACCGGCGATCTTCCAAATGTAGTAGCCCGGGCGCCGCTCCAGCAGCCCGGCCTGCCTGATCTGCCGGGACAACTCGGCATAGAGGCTGCCGCGCCGCGCGGCGGCCGCCGTGGCCGGTGGAGATGGCGCGGGGACCGGCCGGGCATACCGCCCGGCCACCGTAGTGCCGGCTTGGGGGAATCGCACAGTGAAGACTCCTGGGACGCACATCGGGGGCGGGCTGGTGATGTGCCGCCAGGGTCTGGAGCGGAAACGGGCAACCGTCGCGTTCATGATGAGTGCGCTCCAGGAGCCCGGACAGGTATCCGTTTTCACGGTACCTCGTGGAGACACCGACAGCGACGGATCAGCGTCCTTACGCGGCACGAACCGGTAGTTACCCGGCCAGCAGCGCATGACACCAGCAGGACGTATCCGGCACGCGGTGCTACTTAAGGATGTTGACGGCGCGCGCGAGGACAAGGACGACCGTGACGATCGATACCGCTGACTGCAGCAGCATGGCCGTCTTTGCCCACCGGGACAGCGGCATGACGTCGGTGGGACTGAACGCCGCGGCGTTGGTGAACGACAGGTACAGGTAGTCACCGAACGCCGGTTCCCAATGCTCCGGGGCCAGTTCCGGGTTCGCCATCTGCACAAACTGGAAGTCTGGGTAAATGTGGGAGGCATTCGCCCGGGCGACCGGGCCGCCCCGGTCAAACTCCCAGTACCAGAGGGCGAAGACGATAACGTTGGTCAGCCAGATCGCGCCGCCCGACACTAGCAGCGGCCCGGCGGTACTGCCTTCGGTGCCGCGCACCAGCCCGGCCACTAGCCGGCCGACCGACCACGCGTTGGCGAGGCTGAGGATGCCAGCCAGGGTGAGGCTCAGCGCCCGGATAGCCCGCGATTCCCGGTTGATTCGCCGGGGATTGACGACGACGAGGCCGACGAACAGCAGCGCCTGCAGCGCCGGCAGCAGCCAGTTCGGCCGCAGCAGCACCAGCCGCCCCGACAGCGGGAACTGCGGGGAGATTGCCACCGCGGTTGCGATCGCGACCTGCCACCGTGGCTCGCCTTGAGTGACCCGTTTCCATGCCGGCGTGGGTTCTTCCCGACCATCCGGGACGACGCGGCTGGCAGGCGCGACAAGCCGTTCCAGTTCGCCCAGCCGCTTGTGCAGCGCGCTGACGCCCGCCAGTATGCGAGCGCCCTCGCCGTCCTGAGACCCGGGCCTCTCCTCGTCGTCAGCGTCTCGTGGCCCGGGCTCGCCGCCCTCATGGCTTTCCGGCACACTCACCAGTGTGGCCTGGGCGCCAGCTCTGGGCCAGTCGGCGCGGTTGCGCCGGAGCAGCCCCTGGCACGTCTCGGCGGTGCGCCAACCATCCGGAACGCCTACGGGCGCCGGGCCGCCTGGATGCCCCTGATCAGGGTGGCGAGGCTGGCGGTGAACCGTTCGTCACGGTCACCGGCCCAGACGTGCTCGCCGAGGGCGGCGAGCACGGGGAAGCGATCGGCGGGCAGCGACCGCAGGAACGCGTGCAGCTCGCGCCTGGTCGCGGCGTCCTGGACGCGCAGCTCGCTGGGGGTGGTGGGGTCGCTGAGCGCGAAGCCGAGGGTGTAGTCGTAGATCAGGCGGAACGCCCGGCCAGCCTGACGTTCGGGCAGGCCGGCCGCGTGCAGCGGCGCGAGGAACGCCTCGGCCAGGGCGAGGGAGTGAGGGCTGAGGGGGTCGCGGGTCTTGAGCAGCCCGGCGATGCCAGGGTGGCCTTCGAGGACCGTCCGCAGCCGTTGCGCGAGCGCCGCCACCTGCCCGGTCCAGCTGAGGGACTGATCGGCTTGGCAGTCGACCTCGGCCAGCACCCCGTCGAGGATGAGGTCGTAGAGCTGCTCCTTGCTGCGGACGTGGCGGTACAGCGCGCCGGGAACCACACCGAGGCGGGCGGCGAGGGCACGCATGCTGAGCGCCCCGACACCGTCCGCGCTGATGATCGCGAGGGCCTCGGCGACGACGCGCTCGCGGGTGAGCGTGCGGCGGCGGTTCTCCTCGCCGTCTGGGGGGGTAAACCATAGCGGGCGGGTGCCCGCCTCGCCGACCTCCTGCCGCTTGTTCACCACGTCTGCCTCCAGACACCGTTTTTGTACCCATTTGACCGTGAACGTCGTTCACGATACTGTGAACATTGTAGCTCGGAAGCGAATAGTGTTCACTTGAGCGGTGTTCTTCCGGGACGGCCGGGCCTTCGGTCTGGCCAGATGCAAGGGAGAACGACATGACAGTCATGACGAGCTGGGACCTGTTTGAGGATCTGCGTGCCACGCAGGATGAGCTGGTGCGGATGGTGAGCAGGGCACGCGGCTGGCAGCCAAGCCAGCGATATGAGGCCGACACCAGCGCCGCGTTTTGGGCGCCGACGGTTGACATCTCCGAACGCAAGGACGCCTACCTGGTGACGGCCGACCTCCCCGGCGTCGCGGCCGGGAACGTGGAGATCACGTTCGAAGACGGCCTGCTGACGATCCAGGGCGAGCGGCGCTTCGCGCACGGCGCCGCCGGGGAGAAGGTCCACCGGTCCGAACGCTGCTACGGCGCCTTCCGCCGCTCGATCACCCTGCCCAGCCACGTCCAGGCGGACAAGATCGAAGCCTCGGCGCAGGACGGCGTGCTTCACATCGTCGTGCCCAAGGCGACGGAAGTACAGGCCAAGCGCATCCAGGTGCGCGCCGGCCAGGGCAGCGCCGCCCTCACACCAGGCGCAGAGGCCAGCAACGGCAACTGACAGCAAACCCCTGGGCGGCGGCGGCTCATCGCCGCAGCCGCCCTGGGAATATGACCCGCCCGCCGTCACCGCTACACACAGTGATGCGGCGGGCGGTGCACGCTGCGATCCAGCGCCATGAGGTCGGTGATCTTTGCGATCCGCACCGTCGGATCCCCTTTCCTTCCGCAGCCGACCGGGACGCCCGGTTCAGCACGGCCACCCCACTCGCGCCTCCCCCACGTTCCACGGCGGGCGGTCACGGTCACGGGCCGGGCACAGAACGGCCAGCCATTAACACGGTCCAGCGGGCCACAGGCGAGGCACACTTGAGAGGCCAGGATCCACGGCGACTCAGCCGGCTGAGGACTCCTGGGCGCAGCGTTTTGGTGTTCTGCTGGATTCTCGCGGGAAGGGACCGACGGTGCCTGACAACGTCGTACTGATCATGCGATTTCATCCCGTGGGCGGTGAAGACATCTCCCTGATATGCAGCGATTTTGGTGGGGAGCGCGAGGCACTTGAGGCGGTCGCTCATGCTCTGAACGAGCGGCGCAGTCTAGTCTTGACCCACGCGAGATATGATCGCGAGGCCGACGAGAATGGCGTAGTGATCAACCTGGCCAACGTGGTATCGGTGCGTGTGACAAAGACAGACAGCGCGGCGACGGGCCAATACCTGTGACAGTCGGTTCAGCGAGCGAGAACGCAGCAACCGAGGGCCTTGACCCTTTTCGCATCCAGCGCACCGGGTAGAAAATTCACCGCCCAGTCGCTGGTGACCAGAGAGAGCGAGGCGCTGGGACGAGCCCGGGTAGAGAATGGCTGGGACCAGCCCGGGTAGAGAATGGCGAGCAAGGAGAGGACAGTGATGTTCGAGGCTGGTGACATCCGGGAGTGGCGCGGCCACAACGTGGTCGACAGCAGTGGCCACAAGATCGGGACGCTGGAATCGGTCTATGTGGACACCGGCACCGACGAGCCCGCGTTCGCGACCGTCACGGTCGGCCTGCCGACGCGGCATCGACTTGTCTTCGTGCCCCTCGCCGGAGCGACGGTGGGCCCCGGATACCTCAAGATCACCTACTCCAAGCGCCAGGTGAAGGACGCGCCGTCGATCGGCACTGACGGGGAGCTGCCAGCCGGGGACGAAGAGGCGATCTTCAAACACTACGACCTGAGCTACCAGCCCGGCGGCGGCGGCGAACGGCGTCTCGCGCGCCGCTGACGCCGCGAGAGGATCGGAGAGCGTGAGATGGCGCTGTTCCTGCTGCTGATCATTGCGGCGATCGCGCTGGGCATATTGGGCGCGGTGGTGAAGGGACTGTTCTACCTTCTGATCATCGGTGTGGTCGTCCTCATTGCCGACCTCGCCTTGGCGGGCTTGCGGCTCCGCCGAAGCGGCAGGCGCCCGGGCCGGTGACGCTTGCGGCCAGCCGCTGGCTGACGGGGACCATCACCCCGCCGCCCGGGCCGGGAACGCAAACCCTGGGGAGCGGAGCATCGTAACCCGCTGCAGCGGGCCGGCATGGGCGACGGCCTCGCGACCAGCTGCGGACCTACTGGCGTCTATCGAGGCTGCTGATGAGCCTTGCTCGGGTTGCTTGTTTCCGCTGCGGTGGTTGGCGGGGTTGTCTGGGAGTGCGCAGCCGATGAGGGGCCCGGCTGGTGGGACGAGGGAGACGGCAGATGATTCCTGGCTCGTACGACATGGCCGTGAGCCTGCAGAACGTCAGCCCGAATGGGTCGGCGCCGCGGTGTGAGCACGTTGACTGGCTGGTGCCGGTCGTTCCTCGGTCGGCTGGCTGCGGGGAATGTCAGGCATGCGGCGCGGCGTGGCTCGGCCTCGTGGTGTGCCTGACGTGCGGGTGGGTGGCCTGTTCTGATGACTCGCCGAAGCGCCATGCCCTGGCGCACTATGAGGAGACCGATCATCCGCTCGCCGCCGGGCTCGCGCCGGGACCAGGCCGCAGATGGTGCTACGTCCACCAGCGCGCCGTATGAGTGGTGAGCCACCGCGTTCCCGCCCGGGAGGGACCGGCGCGCGTTCGGCGGATTGCTGTGGTGGCAATGGCGGCGGGGCTGCGGTCCTGCGACACTGGAGCAGAGCGGTAGAAATTTGTGGGTGGTGAGGAGCTTGGGGGCGTGGAGCTGCGCCAGCTTCGTTATTTCGTGACGCTCGCCGAGGAGTTGCATTTCGGCCGGGCGGCCATCCGCGAGCACATCGTGCAGTCGGCGGTGAGCCAGCAGATACAGCGGCTGGAACGTGAGCTGGGTGTGCCCTTGCTGGAGCGCAGCACCCACCATGTCGCGCTGACCGCTTCCGGAGCGGCGTTCCTGGTCGAGGCCCGCCAGATCCTGGCCCACGTGGAGCGGTCGGCCGCGGTCGCCCGTGGCGCGGCCGGAGCATCGCCCACGCTGCGGGTCGGCATCATCGACGCCGGTTACGACTCGATGCCGCAGATCCTGCACGAGGTCCAGGCCAGGCACCCGGATCTGGTGATCCACCAGATCGAGGCCGGGGTCCCCGACCAGTACCGGCTGCTCATCGATGGCCGCCTGGACGTGGGCATCGGCCGGGCGGCGCTCGCACCGCCCAGGGTCGCCTCCCTGTTGTTCCGCAAGGATCCGCTGGGTGTGCTGGTCCCCAGAGATCACCGGTTCGCCGGGCTGGACGGCGTACCCGTCGCGACCCTCGCGCAGGAGCCGCTGCTGCTCGCCGAAGAGATGCAGGCGCCGGAGTTCAACCAGTTCGTGGTGGAGATGTGCCGATCGGCCGACTTCACCCCCACCGTCTACGAGGGCACCGTGGAAAGCGTCCGCGCCGCTGCTGATCTGGTCACCCAGGGCCGCTGCCTGCACTGCGTGCCGTCCTCGTGCATCTCCGCGCTGCCCGGGATCATGTGGCGGCCGCTAATCGAGCCGGTGTCGTATTACCCGTGGTCCATCCTGTGGCGGGCGGCCGACAACTCCGGCCACGTGCGCACCACCGTCAGCTGCGCGCGGGCCATGTCCCAGCGTCTCGGCTGGCTGGCCACCACCGATCAGGCGGCGCAGTTCCACGGCGGCGGTGGCGTGGAGTAGCGCGTTAAGTCATCTTCCAATTATTGGAACGCCAGTTGATTATCTGGAATAGTGCGCGCCTTCGTCATCACCGGACCCGGCAAGGCCGAGGTCCAGGACGTCACACCGCCCGAGCCGCGGCCCGGCGAGGTCGTCGTCGACGTAGAACGGGCCGGCGTCTGCGGCACCGACATAGAGTTCTTCACCGGCGAGATGTCCTACCTGCATACCGGTCAGGCCCAGTACCCCATCCGAATCGGGCATGAATGGGCCGGGACCGCCTCCGCCGTGGGCGACGGAGTCGACCCGTCCTGGATCGGGCGCCGGGTCACCGGCGACACCATGCTCGGCTGCGGCCACTGCGCCCGGTGCCTCAGCGGCCGACAGCACGTCTGCGCCGACCGGTACGAGATCGGCGTCCGCAACGGCTGGCCCGGCGCGCTCGCCGAACAACTGCCCGTCCCCGTGAAAGCCTTGCAGGCCCTGCCCGACACCGTCGACGCGGCGCTCGGAGCCCTCGTCGAACCAGGCGGCAACGCCCTGCGCTCCGTCCAGGGTGCCGGTCTGCAGCCCGGGGAACGGCTGCTCGTGCTGGGGCCCGGCACCATCGGCCTGCTCGCCGCCAAGATCGGCGCGGCACAGGGCGCCGAGGTGCACCTGCTCGGCCGGAGCATCACATCGATGGACTTCGCCGCATCGATTGGATTCGACAACGTCTGGACCCGCGAAACCCTGCCCGACCTGCCGTACGACGCGGTCATCGACGCCTCCAACGCCGCTGTCCTGCCCGCTCTCGCCGCGGACCTCGTCGAACCGGGACGCCGGGTCGTCTACATCGGGCTCGCCGGCGAACCCAGCCTCATTGACACCCGCACTCTCGCGCTCAAGGGCGTCACCGCCGTCGGCGTGCTGAGCGCCTCTGGCGGCATCGCCGACACCGTTGAGCTTTACGCCTCCGGCGCCGTCGACCCATGCCCCCTCATCGCCGCCACCGTCGGACTGGACGACATCGCCGCGGTCCTGGCCCCGGGTGGGGCGACGCCCCGAAAATCCACGTGGACCCCCGTCGCTGACGGCCATCCCGATCCAACGGAGGAACCATGCGCGCGCTCGTTTTCCACGGACCATGGGACATGACGGTCGAGGACCGCCCAGAGCCTGAGCCCGGCCCCGCCGACACCCTCCTGGCGATCACCGCCACCGGGATCTGCGGCTCCGACCTGCACGGCTACACCGGCGAGACCGGTCGCCGCCACCCCGGCCAGATCATGGGCCACGAAACCGTCGGCCGCGTCCTCGACGACCGTACCGGCGAGCATCCTCCCGGCGCGCTGGTGACCGTCAATCCCGTCCTTGGGTGCGGACACTGTCCCGCCTGCGCCGCAGGCACACCGCAACGCTGCCCCGACCGGCGCGTCATCGGCGTCCAGGCCGACATCAGCGCCGCCTTCGCTGAACGCATGGTGGCACCGACCCGCAACGTGGTACCGCTGCCGGACAGCACCCCACCCGACATAGGCGGCCTCGTCGAGCCCCTCGCCGTCGGCTACCACGCCGTCCAACGCGGCGGTCTCACCGGCGACGACACCCTCTACATCCTCGGTGGCGGACCTATCGGACAGGCCGTCGCGATCGCCGCCCGCCGGCTCGGCGCCTCGGCGTCCGCGGTCGCGGAACTCGACCCCACCCGCCGAAGCCTGCTGGGCCGACTCGGCTTCACCACCGTCGACCCGGCCACCCAGACCACCAACGACATCACCGCCCTCCTCGGCGGACCACCGACCGTGGTTGTCGACGCCGTGGGCGCCACCCGCACACTGCAGAGCGCCCTCGACATCGCGGCACTCGGGGCCCGCGTCGTCCTCGTCGGCATGGCCACCCCCCGCGTCGACCTCGCCGCGTACGCGCTGAGCACCGGCGAACGCTCCCTCCTCGGCAGCTTCTCCTACGACGAAGCCGCGTTCCGCGACACCGCCACCTGGGCCAGCGCCCACGCCGCGGAGCTGGAACCGCTGATCGAGGCCCGCGTCGACCTCGCCGACGCACCTGAGACTTTCCGTGCGCTCGCAGAAAGAACGCTGACCGCCAGCAAGGTCCTGGTCTACCCGTCCGGACAACACGAGAACATGTCATAGCCGACTTCGACGGACCCGACCGCGATGTTGACCGCCATGGACCGCACCGACGACCCCTCGCGGACCTTGGCGGCCAGCGCGTCGACGGTCCGTGCAAGCAGACCATCTATCGGTGGTGGCCCTCGAAGGGCGCGTGGAGGCCGTTCTCGAGGTGATCTTCGGCGCGCTCTTTCACCGTCTACTCCTGCGCAGCGGTCCGCTGGATGCCGCGTACGCATCCTTCGTCGCACGGAACCGCTAGTAGGCGGAGCCGACCGCGCGGGATACTCGCGACATGGTTGACAACATCGCGCGGGAACGGGCCATATATCAAGCGCTCAAAGCGGCCGACGAAGTCGCTGCGGCCCTTCAGGCACACCTCATCGAAGAGCACAAGGCTGATCCGGTGCGCGCCGCTACGCAGAGCACCTTCACCCACTCACTCAAGCTCCTGCGGCAGGCTCGCGAGCGTCTCGGCCAAGGACTGCGAGCCGTCGGGGCGGGCAACATCGCCGAGTCTGACGAGATCTCTCTGCGCAACCAATGAGCCTCGCACCACGTGACATGCTGATCAGCGGCCCTTCAATATCTGCCGCCGTTCGCTCTTCGCGAGGAGGCAATCTCCTTGGCGTCGACGTCAAAACCTGATCAGGCCATGGGTACCTGACCGGCGAAGGGCGAGAATCTCGGCGGGGCGTGAGGGCGATCGCAGCATCCACTTCCCGGACCCCGGGACTGCCCGGCGTCCGGGAATGCGGTCCTTGCCGATGCGTCAGCCAATGACCCTGACGTTTTCTGCCTGGGGCCCCTTCTGGCCCTGCGTGATGTCGAGCTCGACCTTCTGCCCTTCCTCGAGGCTGCGGTAGCCGCCACCCGTGATCGCGCTGAAGTGCACGAACACGTCCGGGCCACCCTCGACCGCGATGAAGCCGTAGCCCTTGTCGCTGTTGAACCACTTCACAGTGCCCTGCGCCATCTTGACCTTCTAAGTTGTGATGCGGTGCCCCGCCATGGTGGTGGGGTCCGCGCTTTCCACGATGGTATTTGGCCAGCCTGTCACGGAACGCGGGGAGAGCGTGAACCGTTCGGCTGGCCAACCGCTCGGCGGCTGGGACAATCCCCGCTCCGCGGAGCAGGCCCGTCCGCGAAAACTGACGCGGCCGCGCCGCCCGCGCGTTCACGCCATGCCGACGGTATCGGCCTGGGCCCGGGATGACTAGTGACCGAAATGGCGGTTGAATAGTCCCAGAAGGTTGAGTGGGTGCCATGTGATCGCCGCGTACATTCTGATCCAGGCCGAAGCCGGCAAGGCGGCCACCGTGGCTGCCGCGCTCCGGGACTTGCCGGGCGTCTCGGAGACCGCGAACGTGGCTGGACCCTACGACGTCATTACGCGCGCACAGGCGCGGGACATCGACGAGCTGGGCAAGCTGGTAGCCACCCGGGTCCGGGCCCTCGACGGCGTGACGCGGACGCTGAGCTGCACGATCGTTCACCTGTAGGGGACCCATCGCTGTGGACCACCACACCGCCATCCACGAGGTGGGCGACGGCCGCGTCCAGGCGGTGTGCTCATGCGGTTGGCGCAGCCCCGTGTTCGCCGCGGATAAGACGGCCGGCACGATGGATCCGCTGCAGCGCGCGGCCGATGCTGGCGATCTGCATGAGTGGGAGATGTCGCTGCGATAGACGGCGCCGGTCGCCTCGCCGGTGCGGCTGATCGCTGCCGGGGTGGCGTTTTTGGTCGGTGAGGCTGAGGATCGTCGGAGCCGCGGATCCGACACCTCAAAATCGCGCAGGGCTGGGCAGGCCCGTATTCATAGCCACAGGCGACCACAACGGAGGCGATCAGTCCTCACCCGAGGCCCTGGCCTCCCGTCGGTACCGTCGTGGGAGACGTCTCAGGCGACCCTGGGGAGGCGACTGGCTCGGCGTGGGCGATGCCGGGGATGAGGGGTGGCTCGACGTCGGCGACGTGGTCGGCGTGGGCGAAAGGCTCGTGCGCCGCGGTACAGGGGATGGGCTGGATGACCGCGTGACGCTTGGCTGAGGTGTGGGCGTCGGAGCTTGAGATGCCGGTGCTGTGGAAACGGGCACCGGGCGCACCCACAGATAGAGCGCAAGCACGGCGAGGAACAGCCCGCTCAGCACCAGAGTCGAGTGACGCGGCCGCCCGGTCACGACGCACCAACCATCGCGTTCCGCACCGCTCAAGACAGCCCGACCGGCGACGATCTCCGCACTGGCATTGCGGGGGCGGAGTACAAGGTTGCCTTCGAGATCGACCGTCTCGACATTGAACGAGAAGGGTGGTTCGTTTTCATTCACGGCGCCGCGCATCACGTGGACTCAGCAGAAGAGCGCGCATCGGTTCTGGAAGCGGGCGTCGAACCATGGCCCGGTGGGCAAAGAGAACATTTTATTCGCATTATCCCCACCTTGATAACCGGCTGGCGCATCCCCCGGGCCGCGAAAGCTGCCAACGAGTAGCCCCACATCGCGTCTCATCTTCCGCATGAAGGGGTGCGATGCTGTGGGGAGCGCAGGTGCCCTGGCCGACCCGGCAGCCCAGTGTCACTGGCGCGCGGGGACTACCTCGCTGGCGTTCGCTGCCTGCGCGATGAGCTTGTGGAGCGCTGGGAGCGCTGCGGCGAGCGCCTCGTGGTCCGCGACCGGCAGGCCGGCCAGGAACCGCTCAAGCAGCCGCGCCCGCGCGGCAAAGGTCGCGGCCAGAATGTCTTTGCCCGCTGGCGCTAGGCCGACCACCACCGTCCGGCGGTCGCCGTCACCGACCGTGCGAGCAACCCAGCCCTGGCGCTGCATCGCATTCACCAGCGCGGTCATCGTGGGCTGGGTGACCCGCTGAATCCTTGCCAGGTCTGTCACACGCTGCGGCCCACGTTCATTCAGCGTGGCCATTGTCGCGGCCTGCGCCAGGCTCACCCCCGGCGGCAGTATTGCCTGCCGAAGGAGCAGGTTCAGCCCTGTGAGCACATCACCCAGTTCCTCAGCCACGGCCGCGCTGCCCGCAACACCCTCAATCATATAGATAGCCTATACGACTCGAGGAACGGCGCCAGAGCGACAGATCGCTGCTCACCCACCGCGACCCTCTGCGCGGCCGCCTGCGGCGCGTGGAATGCGGCGTAGATGATGCTGAGGTGCCCGCTTGGGTATTGCCGGGACTGGGTGCGCGTCGTGCACATACCTCTTGCGGTCAGTCCAGTGCGAACGATCCTGTGACGATCTCGCCTGCCGGCTCGTACGTACCGATCACGACTCCAGTGGCGGAGACCTTGCTGTCGACGAGCTTCAGCCCGGAGGGGATGGTGCCTTCCGAGAACAGGCGTTTGCCCGACCCGATGACGAGGGGGAAGACCCACAGGCGGTACTGGTCGACAAGGTTGTGGCGCAACAGCGTCTGGATC